>ERZ1699232.4-NODE-4-length-112547-cov-15.297180_pt1 | contig 112547 bp, 89 predicted proteins | sample MGYA00581529_ERZ1699232 | MGnify/ENA primary metagenome ERZ1699232 (study PRJEB42319, sample SAMD00040335) | human oral metagenome | material: saliva | host: Homo sapiens | study: EMG produced TPA metagenomics assembly of PRJDB4115 data set (Metgenomic analysis of...
GTTGCGCTTGCAATACCGAAGCGCATCATTGCTTCAGGCTTACTCATCCCACCATCAACCACAGCCTTCGCTGCGGCGACCTTGGTCTCATAGTCGTATCTGGCCTGCTTTATTCCCATGGCAAGAAGCCCGCTCCTCCCGATGACGCGGTACATTTTCTGCCACTCTCTCACAGTCGCGGCGGACACACCAAGCTTCCTGGCGGTCAGACGATAGCCATGTCCCTTCTTAAACATTTGCGCTGCCTGCTCCCGGAGCAGACGATCATGTCTCATTCCCAGATTGATAGACATGAAAAGCCTCCTGTTTCTTGGACTTCAATTTCGTTGTCCAAGAAACGGGAGGCAGTTCAAACACCGGATACGGGGGTCTTTCTTCTCAAGCTTTCTTCATAAGCCTTTTCTCAGGCTAAAGCCTACTCAAAAGTGTGCTCAGCCGCCGGGAACTCACCCGAACGAACCTGCTCACGATAAGCACGCGCAGCGTCCTCCATGACCTGGCCAACCTGCGCAAACTGCTTCACAAAACGCGGCACGCGACCGGAACGAACACCCATCATGTCCTGCCACACCAGCACCTGACCGGTCGTTACATTCGATGCACCAATACCGATGGTCGGCACAGCGCCCACAGCCTCATCCACCAGCTGCGCGGTCTGGGCGGTCACCATCTCCATGAGCACGCAGAACGCGCCAGCCTCAGCTAGCGCCACCGCATCCTCACGAACACGCTCAGCGGCATCGCCGCGGCCCTGCACACGGAAACCACCCAGGGCATGCTCTGACTGCGGGGTGAAACCAACATGCGCCACCACCGGAATACCGGTACGCACCAGGGCACGAACCCACTCGGTCATCGAAGCGTCCGCCTCAATCTTGACCGCGTGCGCGCCGCCCTCCTTCATCAGGCGAACAGCGCTCGCCACCGCCTGCTGCGGGGACTGCTCATACGAACCAAACGGCAGGTCGGCAACCACCATGGCGCGGGAAGCACCGCGAGAAACCGCCGCAACCAGCGGAATCATCTCATCCAGGGTAATGGTCAGGGTCGATTCGTAACCGAGCACCACATTCGCCGCGGAATCGCCCACCAGCAGCATGTCGATGCCCGCGCGATCAAAAATCTGCGCGGTCAGGGCGTCGTAGCAGGTCAGCATGGAGAACTTCTGCCCGGTCGCCTTAGCCTGCGCCAGGTGAACGGTACGCACCTTCTTGACGGTGTCCAGGTCAAAAGCCTTCGATGCGTTAGCAGAAGCGGGAGCAGCCGCGGAGGTGGCGGCAGGCTGTGCCGCGTAGGGCGAAGAGATCTCGGAAGAACGCTCAGTAGTCATGCTGACTATTCTAACCCTGCACGGTACCAACCTGGCGTATCGCTCACCCGACCCTAGTTCCAGATGAGGTTAATGTAGTAGGTCGGGAACGACGCAGCGGCGTTCTTATTCATCAGCTCCGGAACAGCGGAAGAAGCATCACTAAACTCACGCGGCAAATCGCGCTGAATGAGCGCCTGCTGCACCAGAGCATCCCAGTACAGCTGCATGATCGAATAGGTGCAGACTTCCTTCACGACGTCCTCCGCGTAGGACTCCCACGCCTTCAAGGCTGCCTCGTCAGAGCCGAAGAAACCCTCATAGCCCTGGGACAGGCCGGTATCGCAGGCGCTCACCGCGTTCTTCGCGTACTGCAACCAGTAGCTGCGGCTCAACTCATCGGTGGTGTTGAACGTAAACGCCTCATAGTCTGCCTTCAGCAGGGCGTAAGACGCCTGAATAGAGCCGGCAAGCGGGGCGTGCGAAGAGAAGACAATAACGTCCAGAAGAGCAGCGATGTACTCCATCTGCACCTTCTCGTACGCAATGCCGGAAGGCTGAACCGGACCAGAATGCATCTGCACCAGGGCCTCCACCGCATTGATGAAACGCTCAATGTCGGCGGTCGCCTTCACCATCAGATTCAGCAGACGCTGAACGCACTGATAATCCTCAGACACCTGCGAGAACACGCCAAAAGACAGGATGCCACGCTCAGAAGCCGCCGCCGCCAGAATCTGGCTGGTCAGACGCTGGCTCTGCGCCTCAGCCTTCGCCACAGTCGCCTGCAGAGCACCGCAATACGCCAGGGCGCGACCATCCACCAGCTGGGGCTGTTGCTGATGCAAGGGCATAAGACGCTCATGAATCTGACGGAAAATCGCGCTCTGCGCCAGAGCCTTCTTGCCCAGCTCCTCAGTCTTCAACAGCACGGTATCTGCCGAGAAATCACGCGGAACAAAACGGCGTGCATCAGGCGCGGTAAACGGCGAGTAGGGGCGACCCATCACCGGCTGCAACAGCGACATCGTGGTAAATAGCGAAAAACGAGCCGCCACCGGGTACAGCGAATCCGGGTAATTCGGCGCATCCGGCGCGTTGACGCGCTCCGTGCACAGCGTCAACCAGGTCTGATTCACCGCCCGGTCAGAGGTCATGCCAGCGCCCATACCCAGGATGCTCTCACCGAACGCCTCCGACGGAAGCTTGCCGGGGTTCATTGCACGCGCCTGCATGAGCGCCACAGCTAGCTCCACCGTGTAGTTCGTGCGGCGCTTCTTGCCCGCCTCGTCTAGGTTCTGGAACGGACGCACACCCGCAATCTTCTGACCGCGCGCCAGCGTATGCAGCTCCTTGCTCATCGCGAACTGCTGCGGCTCACGCTGCATCATCTTCGACACCTCGTAGGCGCTCTTACGGTTCAGCTTCTCACGGCGCTGAGCACCCTCAGCGGAGAGAGAATCATACTTGCCGCGCGTTGCGTGCACATACCAGGCACGAATCAGCTGCAGCGGCAGGAAGAAGAACGCGAACTTCCACGACCAGGTGAAGAGCAGAATCGGAATGACCGCAATCGACCCTACGCGACCCGTATAACCGAGCCAAAGAAGCTCCACAAACGCGCCCACCACAGCAAAGAGCGCCACGGTGCGAGTCCTAAACGCCACGCGGGAGGGGCGGTCCAGCAGGTAGGTCGCGCCGCCCGACTTGTTGTTCTTCATGACCAGCGGACCAAACGCCGCAATCGCCATAATGCACGCCAGATAGACAATACAGAAAACAACCGGTGCCGCAATAAGCAGCAGCCACTCTAAACCGGTAGGATCAGCGGCAACAATGCTGGACGCCAGCGGAAGCTGCGCCATTGGAAACTGCGCCAACGGAAACTGCACAGTCGAGGGAAGAAGAATGGAGTGTAGCATACCCCCATTATCGCAAGGCGACCTCGAACACGCCCCGCGAACCGTCATTTGCCGACTATCTGAGCACAGATAGGGATGCGCAGGTAGGGAGTAGCCACCCGACCCTAGCGAAAACGGGGGAGCGGTCACCCTCCCTCCCCCGGTACTGCCCAGAATCTGAGCTACCGCGGCGCACAATCGAGAGCACACAAGCGAGAATTTACACAAACGAAACCTCCCACCCGCCCGCCACACAGCAGAACCCGATAGGCTAGATAACAACAGGACACACGCCGGGGCAAGGAGGCGCCAGCACCGCTGGCACGCCGCCCGCCGCAACCCCCCTGGAATCCCCTGGAATCCTCTGGAATCTTCTAGAACCCATGGGACATGCAGGGTCTTCCACAGCAGGGCCTTTCGCAACAGGGTCTTCCGCGCCTCGGCAGCAAATTTAGCGCGCCTCCGCCACCCACAGACGGGTACCACGCGGATGCGCGCCCGCACCGAGAGGGCAACTCATGGACCGCCAACAGGAATTCGTACTGCGCACCATCGAAGAGCGCGACATCCGCTTCATCCGCCTCTGGTTCACCGACGTGGTCGGCACCCTCAAATCCGTTGCGCTCGCACCGGCTGAAGTAGAAAGCGCCTTCGATGAGGGCTTGGGCTTTGACGGCTCCTCGATTGAGGGTTTCTCCCGCATCTACGAATCCGACATGCTGCTGCAGCCGGACCCCTCCACCTTCCAGATTCTGCCCTGGCGCGGCGAGGAAGACTACACCTCCCGCATGTTCTGTGACGTGCTCACCCCCGACGGCGAGATCAGCGCCTCCGACACCCGCGGTGTGCTCAAGCGCGTGCTCAACAAGGCTGCGGAGATGGGCTTCACCTGCTACACCTCGCCCGAAATTGAGTTCTACCTGCTCGAATCCTCCAAGCTCGGCGCTGACGGATTCCCCGTGCCCGTGGACTACGAATCCTACTTCGACCACACCCCCGGCGGCATCGTGCAGGACTTCCGCCGCAAGGCAGTGACCATGCTCGAAGAAGTCGGCATCTCCGTCGAATTCAGCCACCACGAAACCGGCCCCGGCCAGAACGAAATCGACCTGCGCCACGCCGACGCCCTGCAGACCGCCGACAACGTCATGACCTTCCGCACCGTCATCAAGGAAGTCGCCTACTCGCTGGGCATGTACGCAACCTTCATGCCCAAGCCCTTCACCAAGTACGCCGGCAGCGGCATGCACACCCACTTCTCCCTCTTCGAAGGCGACACCAATGCATTCTTCGAAGCCGGTGCCGAATACCAGCTGTCCAAGACCGCACGCCACTTCATCGCCGGTGTGCTCAAGCACGCCCCCGAATTCACCGCGGTCACCAACCAGTTCATCAACTCCTACAAGCGACTCTGGGGCGGCGGCGAGGCACCCTCCTACGTCTCCTGGGGCCACAACAACCGCTCCGCCCTCGTGCGCGTGCCCCTGTACAAGCCGAACAAGATGCAGTCCGCACGCATCGAGTACCGCGGCCTGGACTCGGCATCGAACCCGTACCTCGCCTACGCGGTGATTCTCGCCGCAGGCCTGAAGGGCATCGAAAACGAGTACCCGCTCATGCCCGCCGTGACCGAAGACCTCGCCGCCATGACCAACGCCGAACGCCGCGCCATGGGCTACAACCCGCTGCCCGCCTCCCTGCGTGAAGCCATTAATATCACCGAGGAATCTGAGTTCATGGCGGAGGTTCTGGGCGAGCAGGTCTTTGAGCAGTTCCTGCGCAATAAGCGCGCCGACTGGGACCAGTACCAGGCTCAGGTGACCCCCTACGAGCTCAAGCACAACCTCGGAATCCTCTAATCGCTGGATTCTTTAGCCTCCTCGCATGATGAGTGACCGCTGACAGCCTCAGGGCGGTACCCGCCACCGGTAACACGCCGGCGGGTACCGCCCACAGGTGTATCAGCATCGCTTTTTATCCCGCCGAAATTTATACTCTCTACCCACGGTTCTACCCACAGTTCTCACGCTATGACTGACAGCTCTCACTACCCGGCCACCGGGCTCATCCGCATTGTTGACCCCGCCAAAGAACCCAAGCCGCTGACCGATATCGCCCCCGATGCGCTCGACGACGAACAGCGCGCCGAAGCCGAACGCAAAGCACAGCTGCGCCTGCACACCCGCATGATTGCCACCGGTTTTCACGACCCGTCCAAAGCGGAACGCTGGCTCAACGCGCCCGAACTGCAGCGTGTCTCGCAGGATGCGCTCTTTGCCGGGCTGCGCCTCGCACCCTCACCGGATATTGCCTTGCCAGCCCTCGTGCGCCTCATCGAAAAGCACCCGGCGGTCGCCGAGCGCGCCAACCGCGGCGAGGAAGAATTCGGCATGTACCGCCTGCTCGGTGCATCCCAGGCGATTGGTGATTTCCTCTACCGCCGCCCCGAGCTCATTGACCCGCTCTTCGATACGCAGGTGTACCCCGCCGAGAGCGCGCTGATTCGCTCCCAGCACCCGGCGTCGATTCTGCCGGAGACCGACGGGGAATTCCTGACCCCCATCGCTCCGCTGGATACCCCCTACCGCCGCGATATCCTCACCGCCCTCGGCGCCGACCCCCACGCGGAGCGTCCGCGCGCTGCCGCCGAGCAGACCGGCAAGGACGGCTACGTGACCCTGCGCGTCGCCTACCGCGCCGCCCTGGCGCGCATCGCCCTGCTCGACGTGTGCTGCGAAGACCCGGTCGAAATGATGCCCACCATCGGTCGTCACCTCGCCGATTTGGCTGCCGCCGCGCTGGAGGGTGCGCTCGCCATTGCCCGCACGGAAGTTGCGGAGGGGCTGGGTCCCGGCCTGGCGGCTCCTCGCCGAGGCGAGGCCGTAGACGCCCTGGACTTGGCGATTATCGGCATGGGCAAGTGCGGTGCCCGCGAGCTGAACTACATCTCTGACGTTGACGTGGTGTACGTGGTCGCGCCGGTCGAACCCGCGCCCAGCACCGGGGCAGAGGGGGAGACCACCCCGCTCAAGCTCACCGAGAACGAATGTTCCACCATCGGCACGGAACTCGTGCACGCCCTCACCCGCGCCATCATGGGCCCCGCGCCCGAACCCGCCCTCTGGGAGGTCGACGCGAACCTGCGCCCCGAAGGTAAGGATGGCCCGCTCGTGCGCACCGTCGAATCTTACGTTCAGTACTACAAGCGCTGGGCAGAAAACTGGGAGTTCCAGGCTCTGCTCAAGGCGCGCCCCATCGCCGGTTCGGCGCAGCTGGGCGCCCGCTACGCCCGCGCCATTGACCCCTTCGTGTGGGAGTCCGCCGCCCGCGAATCCTTCGTGGAATCCGTGCAGGCGATGCGCGCCCGCGTGACCGACAACATCCCCTCGCACCAGGTGGACCGCCAGATTAAGCTGGGCCCGGGCGGCCTGCGCGATATCGAATTCACCGTGCAGCTGCTGCAGCTCGTGCACGGTCGAACCGACCCCGCCGTGCGCACTAAATCCACCGTGGACTCGCTCGCGGCGCTGACCGCGGTCAGCTACATTAGCCGCACCGACGCCGAAGCGTTCAGCCGCGACTACAAGAAGCTGCGCGTGCTGGAGCACCGCATCCAACTGCAGCAGCTGCGCCGCACCCATCTGATGCCCGAGAAGGACGCCGAACAGCGCGCCCTCGCCCGCTCAATCCTCTCCCCGGAACGCAACGGCACGCTCTCCGCCGAGCAGATGCTCAAGGCGTGGCAGAAAATCAAACGGAATGTCCGTTCTCTGCACGAGCGGATCTTCTTCCGTCCGCTGCTCGCCGCCGTCTCCACGCTCAGCCGCGACGAAGTGGTGCTCAGCGAACAGGCGGCACAGGACCGCCTCGCAGCCCTCGGCTATCGCGACCCGCGCGGCGCCATGCGCCACATCAAGGCACTCACCACGGGACTTTCCCGTAGCGCAGACATTCAGCGGCACCTCATGCCCGTGCTACTGGGCTGGTTCGCCCGCGGCGTGGACGCGGACGCCGGTCTGCTCGGATTCCGCATCGTCTCCGAATCGCTCGGCAGCACCAGCTGGTACCTGCGCATGCTCCGCGACTCACCCGCAGCCGCCGAACGCCTCAGCCAGCTACTCTCCAGCTCGCGCCTCATGACCGACCTGCTCGAGGATGCCTCCGCCTCCATCGCCTGGCTGGACAAGGTCGCCGACCTCAAACCGCTGGGGGAGGAAGCGCTCGCCTCCGAGATTTCCTCCCTGCTGGCACGCCACGCGGACGCCGCCGAGGCGATGCGCGCCGTGCGCTACCTGCGCCGCCGCGAAACCCTGCGCACCGCCATGGGCTGGACCCTGGGCATCGTCGACGTTGAGGACACCTGCGCCGGTCTTGCCGCCATCGACGAGTGCACGATCGGTGCGGCGCTGCAGATTGCCCTGCGTGAACTCCAAGCGGCACCGGAAGGCGCTGAACCCGCCGAAGTAGCCGAGCCCGCCGAAGCTGAGGCGGTAGCGGGGGAGAAGCTGCTCACCCGCATCGCCGTCATCGGCATGGGCCGCCTCGGCGGCGCCGAGAACGGCTTCGGCTCCGACGCGGACGTCATGTTCGTCCACGAACCCCTCGACGGGGCCGACGAAGACGCCGCACAGGAACAGGCGGCACGCATCGTCAACCGCACCCTGGCGCTCCTCAAGCAGCCCGTCAAACCCGCCATTCGCGCCGAACGGCCCCTCGAAGTGGACGCCGACCTGCGCCCCGAAGGCAAGCAGGGCGCTATCGTGCGCTCGCTGGACTCCTACCGCTCCTACTACGAACGCTGGGCGGAAACCTGGGAGTTCCAGGCGCTCACCCGCGCCCGCCCCATCGCCGGCGACGAGGCGCTAGGCGAGGCTTTCGTGGAGCTCATCGACCCGTACCGCTACCCGGCAACTTTCACGCCCGAACAGGTGCAGCAGATTCGCCGTATGAAAGCGCGCGTTGAAAACGAACGCATGCCTCACGGCGCCGACCGCACCCGCCAGCTCAAGCTCGGCCGCGGCGGACTCTCCGACGTGGAATGGCTGGTCCAGCTCGTACAGCTGCGCCACGCGCACGCCGTGCCCGGGCTGCGCACCACCTCCACGTTGAAGGCGCTGGATGCGGCGGTCGAAGCGGGACTGGTTGATGCTGCCGACGCGGAAATCCTCAGCGGCGCCTGGCTGCTCGCCACCAAGATCCGCGGCGGCAACGTGCTACGCGGTGTGCGCCAATCCGACACCCTGCCCTCGGGTCGCGCCGACCTGGAAGCAATCGCCCGCTGGTGCGGATACCCCGCCGGCAGCGCGCGCGCCCTCGAAGAGGACTACCTGCGCCAAACCCGCAACGCCCGCAAGGTCTACGAACGCCTCTTCTTCGAAGAGCTCTAGAGACTCCAGAAAAACATGAGCCTGGCGTTTTTGCCGGTGCGGATTTCTGATGCAGATTTCATAGGGGAGGGGCGGGGAACCTGGTTCCCCACCCCTCCTTTCGTGTCCTTGTGAAAAATTTTGTGGACGTTCTGCAGACATCGTGGCGGACAATGTGTGCCCTCCGCTGCCCTCACGGGAACAGTAATCACCCCAAAACCCCAAAAATGTGACCGGCACCATGAAAATAAATTTTGCTCGCGCACCCCAAAAACGAGCCCAAATACCCCGTTCTGCCCCGGAAACACGCGGAACACAAGATGATCCACAAAGGATTTGGCAAACACTCAAAAACCCCGTATAGTATTTACCTGTCAGCACGACGGAGCGAAAAACTCCAACGGAATGATTCAAATTGAATACGCTGATATGCGGTTGTAGCTCAGTTGGTAGAGCACCACCTTGCCAAGGTGGATGTCGCGAGTTCAAGTCTCGTCAACCGCTCGTAAGGACTCCAAGAGTTCGAACGCGTTCCCTCGTGGAGCGTATGCGGTGAGGTGGTCGAGTGGTTAGGCAGCGGCCTGCAAAGCCGTGTACGCGGGTTCGAATCCCGTCCTCACCTCGCAACAAAACAACTGTTTTGTGAGCGCGATTGGCGCAGCGGTAGCGCGCTTCCCTGACACGGAAGAGGTCACTGGTTCGATCCCAGTATCGCGCACAGATAAAGCCCTTAGCTTTCGAGCTAAGGGCTTTTGTGTTTATGTTTTCATTTTCTTGGTTTGCGGAGGGATGGTGCCCTCCTTGTTCCTACAGGGGACCCGCCCTCGCTTCGCTTCGGGCACCCTGATGTCACGACGGAGGACACCATCCCTCTGTTTCCTATGTAAGACACTCAGCCTCAGATTCGTAAGTTCAGGGCTTGGGTGCGCGATACCGGCATAACGAACTGGAGGGGGAGGGGGCTGTCGCCTTCTCAACCTTTTGCTGGCTCTGCCAAGCCTGTTTTGTGACGCTCGCCCCGCTCCGCGTCCCCGATGTCACGACGGAGGACACCATCCCTCTGCCCCGTAGGTAAAACACTCGACCCCGGTTCAGTAAGGGCAGGGCTTGTGTGCGCGATACCGGCATAACGAACTGGAAGGGGAGGGGGCTGTCGCCTTCTCAATCTTTTGCTGGCTCCGCCGAGTCGGCTTTGTCAGCCGCACCCACCTCCGATACCCTAATGGAGGAAATCTACACTCACAGATACACCGCCGTATCGCAAAGGAACACCCGTGAAATCCTCCCTCAAAGGGTTCGGCGTCTTCTTCGCCGTATGCTTCGCCTTCTCCCTCTGGTACGTCATCCTCGGCGTCGTCATCATCGTAGTCATCGTGGGCATTGTCCTGACCATCCGCAAAAACCGGTACTTCGCATCCCCCGAATTCCAGACGCACCGCCAACGCACCGCCACACTCGCCAGCGAATACAACGAAATCGCCAGCTACGTACACGACATCCACGCCCGCGGAATCTACGAACTCGGCACCTCCACCAACGGCATGTACAGCCACCTCGCCACCGTCGAGGTTCAGCAGCCCAAAACCTGGAAGACGCTGCTGCAGAAGAAACCCGAAGAACGCCACCCTCACGTCTACGAGGCATCCGAACAGGTCGTTCTCGAAGCCGAGCGGGACCCCATCGGCAGCCTCACCAAATACTTCCACATCGAAGCCGACCTGCAAACCCTCAAAGACGTGCAGCGCCTCTCCGACGATATCGCGCGCCTCGAAACCGCCGTCGACAACGTGCGACGCCGCGAAGACGACATGATCGCACACATCAACCCGCCCCAGTTCATCACCAAGATCTACGCCGACGAGTTCTGGAACAAACTCAACGTCTGCCACGTGGGGCTGACCGTGCCGTACCCCATCTACCGCTTCGAATACACCTCACCCGGCGGCAAAGAAAACCGCGCCGTCACCGTCACCCTCGACACCCCAACCCTCGACGCGCTCTCCGAAACCCTCGAACGCAAAATCCGCTGGGCATGGCCCGAAGGCGGCGAACGCACCCTCATGACCGCCCAGCTACGCCAACGCATCAAAGAACGCGACAACTACACCTGCCAAAACCCCGGATGCGGCAACTCCATCATGCGTGAACGAATCCTCATCCTAGAGGTTGTCCACAAGGTCCCGCTATCCGAAGGCGGCAATAACGAGCCCGATAATCTGCAGACCCTCTGCTGGCGTTGCGTGCGCGGACGGAACCTGCGGCTCGCATAAAGCCGCACCTTCCGAAAGCGACATCAGGGTGCCCGCCCGGGCGCTCTCCGCAGCGAAGCAAGGAGAAGCGGAGCGTCCGGGCGTGGCGGGTTCCCCTGCAGGAGCGAAGGAAGGGAGCGGCGCGAGATGCCCAAGAGCTCCCATACCGTGCTCGAGCTAGGGATTTATGTTAAAGCTGAGGTTCAAGGTATGCTTTTCCTCGGCGCAGAGGCACAGACTTTCAGGCTCCCGCTTCCGCACCGCAAACGCATCACCCCACCTGAATAAAGGGCATACCATGTCTACATCCCTGACCCGCCGCAAGCTCGTCGCCGGTGCAGCCTGGGCGGCACCGGTCGTCGCCGCCTCCGCAACCATCCCCTCTTACGCAGCGTCCGTCGCCGCTACGAACGACTGCATCCTGGCAGCTAGCCCGGCGTACAGCATCTCCGGTACCGACGAAGGCGCCAAGACCGTTCAGAGCTTCGCCGTGCCCAACAACGTCCACAAGCTCCGCTTCGAACTGGTCGGCGGCGCGGGCGGCACCAACAACCGCATGACCCAGGCGGGCTCCGGCGCGAAGGTCACCGGCATCATCCCCGTCACCCCCGGCTCCACCGTGCAGATTATCGCCGCGGCAGGCGGTATCGGTGACGGCTCCCTCACCCCCACCGCAGGCGGTGAAGGCTACGGCAACGGCGGCTCCGTACCCGCCTACACCATCCCCGCCACCATCACCGCGCAGGTCGACGCCAAATACCCCAACCCGGCAAACTCCAAGACCCAGGCGTACGCGGCATCCGGCGGCGGTTCCTCCGCACTGCTTATCGACGGCGTCGTCGTAGCTGTAGCAGGCGGTGGTGGCGGCGCGGGCATGACCACCTCCGGCGTGTCCTACGCAGACCCCTGGTACTCCAACTTCAACGGCCAGATCGACGCCGGTGTGGCACCCCTCGGTTCGGATGCATCCCCGCAGTTCGACGCGGCGGGTAGCGCCTCCGCAGCGGCAGGCTCCAACGGCACCCCCGGCTACGAAGTCTACAACGCTGAACGCTCCAAGGTGCTGACTTATAACTCCGGTTTCGGTGGCGCAGCGGGCGTTGGCGGTGCCGGTGGCGCGGCGGGCACCCTGCCGGCAAGCGGCCCCATCATTGGCTTTGAAACCACCAACAACCAGGTGCTGTTCAGCCAGTTCGTTGCCGGTAACGCGGGCACCAACGGCTTCGCGGGTAACGGCGGCGACGGCGCGGGCGCATACTCCTACCAGCTCGATGAGAACCCCGCCAGCGTGCACGAGAAGGGCACCTACGAGGACCGCAGCTGGGACCTGGACGTCTACAACGACGAAGGTGCGTACGCACAGAACTTCAACGGCTACCAGTCCGTGGTGTCCGGTGGCGGCGGTGCAGGTTACGGCGGCGGCGGTTCCGGCGCGGCGCAGTCCGTCTCCTCGATTGTGCTGACCCAGAAGTGGCTGAACAGCCCGACCGGCGTGCGTCAGGGCATCGGCTACACGATGCAGGGCGGCGCCGGTGGCGCGGGCGGCTCGTACATTGCACCGTCCGTGACTGATGGCTCCATCGTTTCGGCTGAGAACGCGCCGCAGTGGATGCGCGAGCGCGGTAACGGTTCGGTGACGGTAACTTTCTGCGAGGCGGCTGCCTAACCGTCCTGGTTGCTCTTGCCAATTCGCGGGTGGAGGCAGCTATGCCTTCCGGAAGCGACATCAGGGTGCCGCCCCGGGCGCTCTCCGCAGCGAAGCGAGGAAGAGCGGAGCGTCCGGGTGCGGCGGGTGCCCCTGCAGGAGCGGAGGAAGTGCATGGCTTGCCGACCCACCGGGTGAAGAAAACCATAGAGATAGAAGAGTCCCCCACACGAGGTAATCGTGCGGGGGACTCTTTGCTGTTCACAGCGCAAGCTGAGGCGGGAACCTACCGCGGACAGGCGGTGTCGTCCGTAGCGACATCAGGGTGCCCGAGCTCTGCGAGGGCGGGTGCCCCTGTAGGAGCGAGGACGAGTACCGCCGTCCGCAACTAACTGTATTCCCGGAATTAGCGCTTGATAGCGTCCAGCGCCTCACGCTGAGCCTTCGCAATGCGCTTCTCAGAGACCGTGTAGGCGGTACCAAGCTCCTGGGCGAAGAAGCTGACGCGCAGCTCCTCAATCATCCAGTTCACGCGGCGGAGTGCATCCGGCACGATGGTGCCTGCCGGTAGCGACTTGACCGCGTTATCGTAGGAGTCTTCCAGGTCCTGCACGGTGAGCATGAGCTGGTTGTCGCGGTGCAGGTTCGGGCCGAGCTTCGTCAGGCGCACCTGGGCGGCCTTGAGGTAGCGCGGGATGTGAACCAGCTGGTCGTAGCCGGTTTTCGCCACGAATCCGGGGTAGACGAGGTTCTCCATCTGTGCCTTCACGTCGGAGACGGCGTGCATGGTCGTCAGCGAGGTTGCCTTCTTGATTGCCTTCTTCAGCGCGGTGGCTTCGGAGAGGATTTCGGCGACGAGCTTGGTGACGTCGAAGACCGTCTCGATGAGTTCGGCGCGCACGTGCTCGTAGAGTTCGCTGTATTCGGCGTGCGTGAAGATGGGCGTGTGCGGCACGAGGTGGTCGAGTGCCGCGACGGTGCAGTCGCGAATGAGCTCGTCGATGGAGCCGTGCGGGTTCTGCGTGAAGACGATTTTCTCCTTGTGGGAGAGGTGTTCGCTCACGTAGCGCACGGGCGAGGGCACCTGCAGCTGCAGCAGGCGGATGATGCCGCGGCGCTGCGCGTGGAGCTGTTCGGCTTCGGTGGGGAAGATGCGCAGTCCTACGCTGGTTTCTTCGTCTACGAGGGCGGGGTAGCCGTTGACCGCTTGGGTTGCGATGATGCGCTGTACCTTGCGGGGGATCTCTCCGTTGGGGAAGAGATCGGCGGGGAATTCGGTGAGGCTGCTGATTTCGCGTACTCCGCCGGATGCGTCCGCGTTGGCAGGGGTCCCCGGGTTCTTCGCGCCCTTCTTAGCCGAAGCTGCCGAGCCGCCTGAGCTACTTGAACCGCCCTGTGCTAACGCCACCATTTTTGCCATGGCCTCGTCGGATGCGCCGAGCGAGTCGGCGAGGGCGCTGCGAATCTCCTTGTGCAGTTGCTGCTGCAGGGCTCGCAGGTCCTTGCCTTCGCCCAGGATCTTGTTGCGGGCGTTGCGCACCTGGAAGCCCATCTTCAGGTGCTCGGGCACGGCGTCCCAGTTGAAGGCTTCGGGTTCGACGACCACGCCGCGCAGGCGGCGCAGCACGAGCGCGAGGGAGGGGAGCAGCTCGTCGGTTGCGGGGGAGTAGTCTTCCTCGAGGGCGGCGCAGGCGGCGCGTGCCACGTCGGGTGCGGGCACGAAGTTGCGGCGAATCGCCTTGGGGAGGGACTTAATGAGCGCGGTGACGAGCTCGTGGCGCAGGCCGGGGATCTGCCAGCGGAACGGTTCGGGGCTCAGCTGGTTGAGGAAGAGGATAGGCACCTGCACAGCCACACCGTCGCGTTTTGCGGCGTCGGTGCGTGCACCTCCCACGCCGGCGGTGGGGGCGTATTCGTAGCGCAGGTCGAGGGTCAGTTCGCCGCTGTCGGTGCGCTGCACCCACTGGCGCGGGAACTGGGAGTCGTCGTAGTCGGCGGCCTCCTCGTTGATGAGCTTCTCGGGGTTGAAGTCCAGGAAGTTGTCGTCTTCGAGACGTGCCTGCTTCCACCACTTGTCGAAGGCGCGCACATCGGTCACGTGGGCGGGGATGCGGGCGTCGTAGAAGGCAAAGAGCACGGAGTCGTCCACGCGCAGGTCGCGGCGGCGCAGGCGTGCTTCGAGTTCTTCGACTTCGGCGAGGGCGCGCTGGTTGCGCAGGTAGAACTTGTGCTGGGTGTGCCATTGGCCTTCGACGAGGGCGGACTGGATGAACAGTTCGCGGGCTGCGGCGGCGTCTACGCGGGCGTACTGCACGGGGCGGTCGGCGTAGATGGTCAGTCCGAAGAGGGTGCCCTTGGCGTAGGCGACTGCCGCGCCGGAGCTGAGGGACCAGTGCGGTTCGGAGTATTGCACGCTGATGAGGTGCTTGCCGATTTCTTCGATCCACTGTGGGTCGATGGAGGCGTTGGTGCGCGCCCACAGGCGGGAGGTTTCGACCAGTTCGGCGGAGAGCACCCAGTCGGGGCCCTTCTTGAACAGGCCGGAGCCGGGGAAGATCGCGAACTTGGTGCCGCGTGCGCCGAGGTATTCGCGGGGTCCGCGGTTGCGTCCCTTGGAGTCCTTTTCGCGTTCTTCCTTGACGCCTACGTGCGAGAGCAGGCCGGTGAGCAGGCTCTTGTGGATGTCGACTTCGTGGGCGGAGGCATTAATATCGCGTCCACCGCTGGCGTGAATGTTGGCGGTGCGTCCCATTTCGCGTAGCTGGGCGAAGAGGTCCTGCCATTCGCGGATGCGCAGGTAGTTGATGAACTCGCGGTGGCACATCTTGCGCAGCTGCGAGGAGGACAGCGCCGCCTGCTGCTCGTTGATGTAGTCCCAGAGCAGCAGGAAGGAGGAGAAGTCGGAGGTGTCGTCGACGAAGCGGGCGTGCATGGCGTCGGCTTCAGCTCGTACGTCGGCGGGGCGTTCGCGCGGGTCCTGGATGGTCAGGGCGGCGGCGAGCACCATCATTTCCTTGGCGCAGTTGCGGCGGCCGCCTTCGATGATCATGCGGGCCAGGCGCGGGTCCACGGGGAATGCCGCCATGGCTCGGCCGATGGCGGTGAGAGTGGCGCTGTTGCCGCGTCCCTTGCGGGGCTGGCGGGGGCGTTCGGTGAGCGCGCCGAGTTCGCGCAGCAGGTTCACGCCGTCGTTAATGGCGCGGGATGCGGGCGGCTGCACGAACGGGAAGCGGGAGATGTCGCCGGGTTCGCGGACCACGCCGATTGCGATCATCTGCAGGATGACGGCTGCGAGGTTGGTGCGCAGAATTTCGGGGTCGGTGAACTCGGGGCGCGAGTTGAAGTCTTCCTCGGAGTAGAGGCGGATGGCGATACCGTCGCTGACGCGGCCGCATCGACCGGAACGCTGGTTGGCGCTTGCCTGCGAGATACGTTCGATGGGCAGGCGCTGAACCTTGGTACGCGCGGAGTAGCGTGAGATGCGTGCGGTGCCGGTGTCGATGACGTACTTGATGCCGGGCACGGTCAGCGAGGTTTCGGCAACGTTCGTGGCGAGCACGATGCGCGGGCGGGTGCCGGGGGAGAACACGCGGTGCTGCTCGGCGAGCGAGAGGCGCGCGTACAGGGGCAGCACTTCGTAGTTCAGGCGCGGCGACTTGAGAACCATCGCCTCGATTGCGTCCTTGGCGTCGCGGATTTCGCGCTCGCCGGAGAAGAAGATGAGGATGTCGCCGGGGGCTTCCTTGGAGAGTTCCTTGATGGCGTCGAGGATACCGTCGGTGGGGTCGTGGTCGTCTTCGATTTCGTCGTCGCTGAGGTAGTCTTCCTCATCGAGCGGGCGGTAGCGGATTTCCACGGGGTAGGTGCGGCCGGACACCTCAATGATGGGCGGTGCGTCGTCGGGCAGGATTGCTTCGGCGATTTCGCGTTCTTCGGCACTGAGGTTTTCGTCGACGATGCCCTTGCCCGGCACGTAGCTGGGAGAGAAGTGACGCGCGAAACGCTCCGGGTCGATGGTCGCGGAGGTAATAATGACCTTCAGATCCGGGCGCTGCGGCAGGATGCGCTTGAGGTAGCCGAGGATGAAGTCAATGTTCAGGCTGCGTTCGTGCGCTTCGTCAATGATGAGGGTGGAGTAGCGGCGCAGCAGCTTGTCGTTTTGAATTTCGGCGAGCAGAATGCCGTCGGTCATGAGCTTGATAGCGCTGTGTTCGCCCACTTCGGAGGTGAATCGAACCTGGTAGCCGACGGTTTCACCGATTTTCTGGCCGAGCTCTTCGGCGATGCGTTCGGCGACGGAGCGTGCGGCGAGTCGGCGCGGCTGGGTATGGCCGATGAGGCCCTTCTCTCCCAGGCCCAGGTCGAGGCACATTTTGGGGATCTGGGTAGTTTTACCCGAGCCGGTTTCACCCGCGATGATGACGACCTGGTTGTCGCGGATCGCGTTCATGATGTCTTCGCGGCGTTCGCTGACGGGCAGCTCTTCAGGGTAGGTGATGACCTCGGGAATGAACGGCTCGTAGCGGCGCGGTGCCGGGCGGTTCTGCTGGCTGCTCTTGTTGTCGCCCTGCTGGTTGCCCTGCTTGCGGGCACGGTTGTTGGCGCCTGCGCGTCGATTGGAGCGGGAGGCGTTGGAGTTGCGTTCGGAGGCGCCGCGGGAGGAGTTCTTGCGGTCTGCGTTATTCTTCGGGGTGCTGTTCTTCTGTGCACCCTTTTTTACCGCATTGTTCTCAGTAGTTTTATCTGCGGTTTTTTCGGCGGATCGTACCTTTGCCGCGTGGATTGCGGCGGCCATGCTCGCCATGGTGGGGGCGGTGCGGGGGGCCTTAGAAGTATCTGCGTGTTTCTTCGTGGATTTCTGCTCAGACATATCCTATCCAGTGTACTCGCCTTGCCTGCGGTGGGCTTGGGGTGTGCTTTGTTTGTCATATTTGGGTTTGTTCGCGGGAACCCCGGGGTGGGCGGTGGCGGAATACAGGCCCCAAGAGAGCAGTTAATATACAATAAATGACATCAAATGCTATTAAGAGAGTTAATAATTATTCATCTGAATTTTATGCGCCGTAGATGCGAATTAACTGCGCTTCTTAACTTTCTTTCGATAGTTTCGTTCAACTGCTACAGTGGTGAATAACACAGTAACGAAGGAGTGACTATGCCATCACCAAAGACGTACCCGGCAACACGTGTTGCAGTGTTGGATTGCTGCGAAGACGGACAGCACGAAGAAATTCACCACCGCTGCGAAGAGCTCTTCCAAGCCCTCGTTCACGCGAGTCTGCGCACCCACTTCGACCGCCTCAGCGCCGAAGAGACCCTCTACCTGGTCACCGGCGACGGCGAGCGCGTACAGATTTCTCCCGAAATGTACGGGCCCCTCACCTCCGTAGCGCGCGCATTCGCCGACCGTAAGGACGTCTGCGTGGTACGCCAGGACCGCCTCATGACCACGCAGGAGGCGGCAGACTACCTGGGCGTATCCCGCCCGACTGTTGTTCGCCTGCTGGAGCGCGGAGATATTCCGTTCGAGCGCATTAACACGCACCGTCGCGTTGCTTTTGATGACCTCGAGCGTTACCGCCTTGAGCACGAATACGTGAACCGCCGCGTTCGCTAACCTGTCGAACCGCTCGGGCTACACGCTGCGGTTGAACCGAACAGCGCGGTTGAAGAATCGCAGCATCTGCTGAACAATATCGGGGCTAAAACAGCGCGAATCCCCGTGTTCGGCATCCGGAACCAGCACCAAATCGGTAGGCACCTGCCGCGTGCGCAGCGCCTGATACACCCGCACCGATTGCTGGTACGGCACACACGAATCGCTAATACCGTGCACGAGCATGAGGGGAGTGGCACCGCCGCTCACTCCCGGTGCAGAGGCACTTTCGATCTTATTCACTCGTTTCTGGGGGCGTACCGCATCAATGGGATGCGCACGCTCCCAGTTCTTTTGGGCGCGCTCGATGCAGACACCCGGAACCGCCCGCTCACCCGCGGAAATATCGATATTAGACACATCTGCGGGGACGGGGTGGGTGCTTCCCAGTAGTCGCCATTCCGCCCCGTCATCTTCGGGATGGTCGAGGGCGTAGCCAGCCAGGGGGCGATCGGTGAAGATAGTCCTCAAATCGCTGACCCCGTAAAACGAAGCCGCCGCAGCTACCTGCGAACTATGGGACGGGTAGGCGCTCGCCGCCCTGCCTTCAAAGTATTCGTCGCGCTCGGGTGCGTTCGCAGAATCCCCAAATACAGAGTTACCGGCGGCGGAATCTCCCGTATGCGCAACCATCATGCTCAGGTGCCCGCCGGCGCTTCCGCCCGCTACCGCAATGCGCTGCGGGTCAATGCCGAACTCGTGCGCGTGGGCGCGGAAGAAGCGCACCGCCTCCTTCACATCGTGCAGGGCACCGGGGAAGAGTGCCTGATGCGAATACCGGTAGTTGACGGAGGCGACCGCCCAGCCTGCCTGCTGGAAAGCGGTGCGCATGAGCGCCTGGGTATTGGGTTGCTCCCCGGCGGGGGTACGCAGGATAGTGTCTCGTAGTGCCTGGTTGGTGCCGAAGCGCCAGGCGCCGCCGTGAACCCACACCAGCAGCGGCGCGGGGGAAGACGCATCCGCGGTCGCGGGGAAGAAGTCGTAGGCGAACGCCTCTCGAGTTACCGGCGACTGTGCACCGTAGTCGGGTAGTGAGTGGGCATCGTAAAAGTCCGCCTCGCGGTAAAAACCGGAGCGGTACTCGGTACTCTCAATGTTCGGCGCGCTCTCAGCGTTCGGCGCGCTCTCAGAAGTCTGCATAAATCACCGCTGCGCTAGGGAGCCAGAACAATCTTGCCGCGGGTGCGACCCGTCGCCACCAGGGCGTGAGCCTGCGCAGCCTGCGAGAAATCAAGCACCTGATCCACGTGCACCTTCAACAGGCCCAGGGACATGAGGCGGGCAATCTCCTGCATCTGCACACGATCCGGGTGAACCGTCAGCCACTGCGCCTCAAAGCCACGTTCACGAGCCACATCCAGCGGGTCGGGGCTGGTCAGGGTGACAATACGGCCGCCGGGAACCAGCACCTCCAGCGAATCGAGGAAGGTCTGCTGACCGGTGGAATTGAGTACCACGTCCATGGTCTGGCCCAGTACGGCGCGGAAATCCTCGGTGCGGTAATCAATAGGCTGGGCACCCATCGAGCGCACAAACTCGTAGTTCGCCTCGGAGGCGGTTGCAAAGACCTGCGCACCAGCATGAGCCGCCAGCTGAACGGCGAGGTGACCGACGCCTCCGGCACCGGCGTGGATGAGCACGCGCTCGCCCTCCTTCAGTCGTGCCACCTCGAAGAGCGCCTGGTATGCGGTCAGAGCCACTAGGGGAGCGCCGCCTAACTGCGCGCAGGGAACATCGGCGGGTACCTTCACCAGCTGGTGCGCCGGGGCAAGCACATATTCGGCGTACGCACCGGCGGGGGCGGGGAAAGACACCAGACCAAATACGCCGTCGCCCACCTTGAAGCCCGTGTAGTCACCAGCGGTAGCGACCACGGTGCCGGCAACATCCCAACCGGGCACAAACGGCTTATACGACGGGTCGGCAAGCTGCGCGGTGGGGCCCAGGCCCTTGCGGGTGGTCAGGTCAATCGGGTTCACACCGGCGGCAACCGTCTTGATGAGCACGTGACCGCGCACCGGCGAGGGGATGGGCACGTTTGCTTCGTGCAGAACGCTTTCGTCGCCCCATTCGGTGAGCTGAATCTGGCGCATGGTGGTCACGGGTTTACCTCCGCTGTCGTGGCTTAAAGTTCGGGTTGAGTTGAACAGTGTGCGCGTTCCCCATTCTCTCAAGGGTGCGAGCGTTGCCACAACAGGGTGGAGGGTAGTGTCCACGCTCTGGTGTTTCTGCCCGGAATTGTGCACCGGGTATATAAACCGGGCATATAAAAAGGAGCCGACACCCGCTGTGCGAGTATCGGCTCCCGTGTTCCCTCTCGAATAAGAACATCGTGCCCCTGAAAGGATTCGAACCTTCGACCCCCAGTACCGGAAACTGGTGCTCTAATCCGCTGAGCTACAGAGGCAACCCCACCATGGTATCAGATATGCGCTAGATAATACGGTCAGGCACCCGCCAATGCTTGCTAGAATAGTTTGTTATGACTCCTGAAGAACTCTCTGAAGCCATTGCGCTTGCCCTTGAAGAAACCATTTCCTCCGGCCAGCTGACCCTCGTGGAGGGCGCTGAACTGCCCGCCGTCCGAGTGGAGCGCCCCAAGTCCCGCGAACACGGCGACTGGGCAACCAACGTCGCTCTGCAGCTCGCCAAGAAGGTGGGCAAGAACCCGCGTGAGGCAGCAGCTCTTCTGGCAGAGAAGATCGGCGCCATTGCCGGTGTTGCATCCGTAGACATCGCTGGCCCCGGCTTCCTGAACATCACCCTGGACGCCGCAGCTGCTGGCGAGCTTGCCGCCACCATCGTTGAGGCTGGCGAAGCATACGGCCGCAGCGACAAGTTCGCCGGTAAGACCATCAACCTTGAGTTCGTCTCCGCGAACCCCACCGGCCCCATCCACCTGGGTGGCACCCGCTGGGCTGCCGTCGGTGATGCGCTCGCCCGCGTCCTTGAGGCTGAGGGTGCTAACGTCGTGCGTGAATACTACTTCAATGACCACGGCACCCAGATTGACCGTTTCGTGCGCTCCCTGATTGCCGCTGCCCGCGGTGAGGAGACCCCCGAGGACGGCTACGCTGGCGCGTACATTGTTGACATTAAGGACCAGATTCTGGCTCAGCGCCCCGACGCGCTTGAGGCTGAGAACCCCGAAGAGATTTTCCGCGAAATCGGTACTCACCTGATGTTCGATCAGATCAAGGAGTCCCTGGCGGCATTCGGTACTCACTTTGACGTGTTCTTCCACGAGAACTCCGTGTTCGAAGGCGGCAAGGTGGACGCCCTGCTCGAGACCATGCGTGAGAACGGTCAGCTCTTCGAGGCTGACGGCGCATGGTGGATGCGCACCACCGACTACGGCGACGACAAGGACCGCGTGGTCATTAAGTCTGACGGTAACCACGCCTACGTGGCGGGCGATATCGCCTACTACCAGGACAAGATGACCCGCGCCGAGAACCCCGCAGACGTGGCGATTTACATGCTCGGTGCTGACCACAACGGCTACGTGGGCCGTCTGAAGGCTATCGCCCAGATTCTTGGCTACCGCGCCGACCAGATTGAGGTCATGATTGGTCAGCTGGTGAACCTGGTCAAGGACGGCAAGCCCGTCCGCATGTCCAAGCGTGCCGGTACCGTGGTCACCCTCGAGGACCTGGTCGAGGCTGTGGGCGTTGACGCAGCCCGCTACGAGCTGACCCGCTACTCGGTGGACACCCCCATCGACATTGACCTGGGCCTGCTGACTTCCAAGAGCAACGAGAACCCGGTCTACTACGTGCAGTACGCTCACGCACGTACCGCCGCTGTGGCACGTAACGCCGCGGAGGCTGGCGTGAAGGTTGAGGACGGCGTGGACACCTCCCTGCTCGACTCGGCTGCTGACGGCGAGCTGCTGGCTGTACTCGGCCAGTTCCCCGCTGCTGTGCGTGATGCCGCGAAGTTCTACGAGCCGCACCGCGTGAACCGCTACCTGGAACAGCTCGCTTCGGCATACCACAGCTGGTACGGTGTCTCCCGCGTCACCCCCAAGGCGGACGAAGCGGTCACCGACCTGCACCGTACCCGCCTGCTGCTGAACAACGCAGCACAGCAGGTGCTGGCTAACGGTCTGAACCTGCTGGGTGTGAGCGCACCCGAGCGCATGTAATACTCTCGTTTCAACCCCCGACCCGGTACTACCGGGGCGGGGGTTGAGCGTATGCCGGCAAGATAGCTAAGAAAGAGACACGATGAGCGAAGCCCGCGCCCTCTACGCCCCCGAATGGCTCACCTACCCCGAGCACCCCGAAGCCCTGGCCCGCACCATCTGGACTGATTCCTTCACCCGCAATGAGCAGGGCGAGCTCTGCATTGATGGCGTGGCCGTCAGCGACCTGGTTGCTGAGCACGAAACCCCGCAGTACGTCTTCTCCGAGACGACCTTCCGCGCCCGCGCCCGCGCCTACCGCACCGCTTTTGAACAGGCTTTCGCCGCGCACGGTGCGAAGGTGAGCGTCTACTACGCCGGTAAGTCGTTCCTGTCCACTGCCGTGGCGCGCTGGGCGACCGAGGAAGGCCTGTGCCTGGATACCGCCTCCGGTGGTGAGTTGGCGTTGGCTCTGCGCGCACAGGTGCCGGGTGCAAACATCGCCCTGCACGGTAATAACAAGTCGGAGGCTGAGATTGCCCGCGCGATCCGCAACGGCCTGGGCCGCGTGGTGGCTGACTCGGTGGATGAGCTCAAGCTCATTGAGCGCGTGTACGCCGAGCTTGCCGCCGAGCGTGTGGCGGAGGGCGAGGAACCCTACGCCCCGGTTCCGGTGCTGATTCGCATCACCCCCGGTGTGCATGCCTCGACCCACGAATCCATTGCGACCGCGCACGAGGACCAGAAGTTCGGCATGTCCCTGCAGCCCGGCACCGCCGCGCTCGCCGGTTTGGACGAGGAGGAGCTGGAGCACTGGGGTGTTGAGTCTACCGATTCTTACGCGGCGCTGGCTGCCGCGATTCTGAACGCGACCGATTCCCTGGAATTCCGCGGTATTCACTGCCATATTGGTTCGCAGATTTTTGAGGCGGAGGGCTTCGAGCAGGCGGCAACTACCGCCCTGGAGTTCATGAACCGACTCAACCGTGACCTGGGTGTGACCCTGCCGGAGCTGGACCTGGGTGGTGGCTACGGCATCGGCTACACCGAGGCGGATCACCCCCGCTCCATTACCGAGGTGACCGAGTCGATTGCCGCTTCCGTCGCGGCGACCTGTGAGCGCCTGGGCATGGCGATTCCGCACATGTCGTTCGAGCCGGGCCGTTCCATTTCCGGTCCTTCGGGTGCGACCCTGTACACGGTGGGCACCATTAAGAACGTGAGCATTGAGGACGAGAACGGCGAGATTCGCGTGCGCCGCTACGTTTCGGTGGACGGCGGTATGAGCGATAACGCCCGCCCGGTGCTGTACGAATCGGATTATTCGGTGACCCTGGCGAATCGTGCTCCGGCGGGGGAGCAGGTGCTCTCTCGCGTGGTGGGTAAGCACTGCGAGTCTGGCGATGTGGTGGTTCGTTACTGCTACCTGCCCGCTGACCTGCAGGCTGGCGATATTCTGGCGGTTCCGGCGACCGGCGCGTACTGCTATGTGCTGGGTTCGAACTATAACTTCTTGACTCGCCCGCCGGTGATTGCCACTGCTGAGGGTAAGCCTTCTCGCATGATGATTCGCCGTCAGCGTGAGGAGGATATGTTGGCGCTGGATATGGGGTCGGAAATCTAAGAACCCTGTCTGACATCATGAAAAGCCGTGAAGTTCCCGTTTCTACAATGCGTGCCGTGAGGTGGCGGTTGCGGGCGGGGCTTCACGGTTTTGCGCGTTCACAACATGACAGAAGATAAGGTTCACCTCATAACTGTGAGGGATACCTCATCTCAGAGAGTAAAAGTCGCAGCTTGAGGCTGCTGAGCCGTCCCCGCCTCTTGATAAAGTGGTTGTTGAGTGCGTGCTCTGCGCCGCATCCACACCGTAGCCCGAAGAGATACCGGGGCGAACCCGGAACAGACCGTAGAAAGAGACTATCGTGGCTGAAAAGATCAAAGTAGCACTGCTTGGTGCCGGTAATGTCGGTTCCCAGGCTGCTCGCATCCTGGTCGAGGATAACGCCGTCCTTGAAAAGCGCATTGGCGCCCCCGTGGAGTTGATCGGTATTGCTGTGCGCGATACTAATGCATCCCGCCACTGGAATGCGGACCCCTCGCTGTACACCACCGACGCTGAATCCCTGATTGATGCGGCGGATGTGGTCATCGAGCTGACCGGCGGTATTGAGCCGGCTCGCACCCGCATTCTGCGTGCTCTGAAGGCGGGCAAGTCCGTGGTCTCCGGCAACAAGGCGCTGCTGGCTAAGCACGGTGTGGAGCTGCAGGCTGCCGCTGATGAGTCTGGCGCTCAGCTCTCGTACGAGGCTGCTGTTGCGGGTGCTATCCCGATTCTGCGCCCCCTGCGTGACTCCCTGGCCGGTGACCGTGTGACCCGCGTTCTGGGCATCATGAACGGTACCACCAACTACATTCTTGATCAGATGGACACCACCGGCGCATCCTTCGCGGACGCACTGGCTGAGGCTCAGAAGCTCGGCTACGCGGAGGCTGACCCGACCGCTGACGTTGAGGGCCACGACGCCGCGTCGAAGGCTGCGATTGTTGCTTCTTTGGCGTTCCACTCGACGTTCACTATTGATGATGTGCACACCGAGGGCATTACTTCCATCACCGCTGATGATGTTGCTGCCGCGGATGCTGATGGTTACGTCATCAAGCTGCTGGCTATTTGTGAGCGTGAGGGTGAGAACGGCGCGAACATTCGCGTGAACCCGACCTTGATTCCTCGTCAGCACCCGCTGGCGGGTGTGCACGGTGCGTTCAACGCTGTGTTCGTTGAGGCGGAGAACGCTGGCGAGCTGATGTTCTACGGTCCCGGTGCGGGTGGCGCACCGACTGCTTCGGCTGTTCTGGGTGACTTCGTGTCCCTGGCTCGTCGTCTGGTGCTGGGTGGCCCCGGTGTTCCGGAGACTTCCCACGCTCAGCTGCACGCAACCGGTCTGGATAACGTGGTGTCTCGCTACTCGGTGGGTGTTTTGGTGGAGGATCGCCTGGGTGTTCTGGCGAACATTACCCGCATCCTGACTGAGCACGGCATTTCTGTTGATTCTCTGCGCCAGTCCGCCCCGAAGGAGGGTGTGGCTCAGATTCGTATGGTCACCCACTCTGCGAAGGACGCTGATTTGCGCCGTGCGATTGCCGTGATTGACGCTCTGGACACTGTGCGTGAGGTGAACTCGGTCATCCGCGTGGAGTCCGAGAAGCACTAGGCGCCGAGAATAACTGGGCTCGAAAGCGTTATCTATGTGCGGCTTGTGCCGCTTACTAAACCTGCGATGTTTGCTTGCGGGCGCATCGCTCACTAACTAACCCGCGTACCCGCTACCGCGCCGGACCTACGGGAGGTCCGGCGGGCGGGGCGCCAAGATTGAAGGAGAAGCCAATGGCACACGTGTGGCAGGGCGTTATCAATGAGTACCGTGACCGTCTGCCCTTCGCAGACGATGTGAAGGCTGTGACCCTGGGCGAGGGCGGTACCCCGCTGATTCACGCGCCGGCACTGTCTGCTGAGACCGGTAACACCGTTTACCTGAAGTTTGAGGGTATGAACCCGACCGGTTCGTTCAAGGACCGCGGTATGACCAGCGCGATGACCGCTGCTAAGCGTGACGGTGCGAAGGCTGTTGTGTGTGCTTCGACCGGTAACACTTCTGCGTCGGCTGCTGCGTACGCTCTGCAGGCTGGTATGCGCTGTGCAGTGCTGGTTCCGGACGGCAAGATTTCTATGGGTAAGCTGTCTCAGGCGATTGCTCACGGTGCTGACATCATTCAGATTGACGGCAACTTCGATAACTGCCTGGAGATTGCTCGCAAGCTCAGCGAGAACTACCCGGTGTTCCTGGTGAACTCGGTGAACCCTTACCGTATTGAGGGTCAGAAGACCGGCTCGTTCGAGGTTGTTGACACCCTGGGTGACGCTCCCGATTACCACCTGCTGCCGGTCGGCAACGCGGGTAACATTACCGCGTACTGGAAGGGCTACAAGGAGTACTCGAAGCCTTACACCAACCGTGACGGCAAGGTTCTGGAGCCGGTTGCGACCAAGCGTCCGATTATGTGGGGCTTCCAGGCTGCTGGCGCTGCACCGATTGTTGCTGGTCACCCGATTGAGGCACCCGAGACCATTGCGACCGCTATCCGTATCGGTAACCCCGCGTCGTGGGAGAAGGCTGAAGCTGCTCGCGACGAGTCCGGCGGCGTGATTGAGGCTGTCACCGATGAGGAGATTCTGGAGGCGCACCGCTGGTTGTCTGCCCGCGAGGGTGTCTTCGTGGAGCCGGCTTCGGCTGCCGGTGTTGCGGGTCTGCTGAAGAAGCACCGCGCCGGTGAGGCTCCCGAGGGTAAGACCATTGTGATTACCGTGACCGGTCACGGTCTGAAGGACCCGCAGTGGGCTCTTGAGGCTGTTAACGGTGTGAAGGTTGAGCCGACTAAGGCTCCCTTCGACGTGGTTGCTGTGGCAGATATTCTCGATTTGCACTAGCCTATTCATACTACGTTGTGCACTCCGTCCCGATTTTCGGGGCGGGGTGCACCTGCATGACAGCCCTTTTTGTATCTTTCACCTATTCACTCATTACGTCACCGATCGCGAGGTTCTTCTCATGTCTTCCCTGCATATTTCTGATATTCCGGTGGGCGCGTCCGTTAAGGTTCGTGTTCCCGCTACGAGCGCTAACCTGGGCCCCGGCTATGACAGCATGGGTTTGGGTCTTGGCTTCTATGATGAGCTGGTTGTTGAGCGTATTGAGTCCGGTCTGGAGTTCGAGCTCAGCGGTGAGGGTAGCGCGGATGTCCCTCGCGATGAGAGCCACCTGGTTTTGCAGGCGATGAAGGCTGGTTTTGCGGCGGCTGGTTTGGATGAACTGCCGCCGGTGAAGCTGATTGCTGATAATAAGATTCCGCATTCTCGCGGTATGGGTTCTTCGGCGTCGGCTATTGTGGCGGGTGTGGCTGCGGCGAGTGGTCTGCTGCCGGAAGAGTACCGTCTGAGCCGTGAGCAGATGCTGCAGGTAGCCTCCGATATGGAGGGCCACCCGGATAACGTGGCTCCGGCGATTTACGGCAACCTGTCGGTGTCCTGGGGTGAGATGGGCAACTGGAAGACCTTGATTATTCCGGTGCATCCTGATGTTCACCCTGTGGTGGCTGTGCCCGATTATGAGGTGTCGACGAAGCTTGCTCGTTCGCTGATTCCTGAGGAGATGCCCCACGTTGAGGCGGTGGCGAACTCGGCTCGTGCGGCGCTGCTGGTGCGCACTCTCTCTGATGCTCCCGAGTACCTGATGGATGCGACCGTGGATTACCTGCATCAGGGGTACCGCGTGACCGCGATGGAGCCGTCCGCTGTGCTGGTTGCGTACCTGCGCAGTCAGGGTTTTGCGGCGGTGATTTCTGGTGCTGGCCCGACCGTTTTGACCTTTGCGTACGGCGATGAGCAGGTGCGACAGGTTCAGGAGGCGATTGCCGAGTTTGAGGCGACTCACCCTTGTAGCGCTATTGTGGATTGCCGCTTGAACTGGCGGGTGCTTCCCCTTGAAATTGACACTGAAGGTGTTATAGTTACTCAGTAGGACGTTATTAGTTCGTCCTATGTTGAGGTTCGCCCGTCGTTCAATGTAGACCGTCGATACTATCCTTCGTAACGTACTTCCGTTTCCCCTTATGCCTCAGATGCTTTTGTATCTGGGCGGGAGCCGGCAAGGTTCGGGGGAGTGCCTTTGGGATTCATGTCTTTCTTTATTTCTGACGCATAGGGGAAGACTTATCTGGGGGCTCGGTTTCGCGGCGGGTGCCCTTTCAAAGTGACCATTCCATCCTCTTCACCTCGCGTAGATGGTTCTTAGAGATGATGGTTTGGGCTTGCCCACATTTGTGATAGAGCGCCTTATCTTCCGTGTGTGCTCGCTGTGTCTGAATCAGCGGGTACGGTAAGAGACGCGAACCGCCTCCAGCGCGGTTCGAGGGAGTCGAAGGTGCAGACTGCTGTTTTCTTTCGGCAGTGTCTAAACCTTTGACCGCGCTATAGCGCCCGCCCGATCTTTATTCTGAAGATTTTCAGGGCTTATAACCAAAGGAATTGTAGTTGGCAAAGAATATTGTTGTCACCGATGAGTACGGTACGGCAGCTGCCGCACCGGAACTTGCAAACTTGAAGGTCGCGCAGTTGCGTGTCCTCGCCCAGCAGCTTGGTATCCGAGGCTATCTGAAGCTGAAGAAGGCTGAGCTGGTTCAGGCTCTTGAGGAGCATCAGCGTGGTGGCGCCGTAGCCGCTCCTGCTGCGCCCAAGTCTGAGGCACCTAAGTCTGAAGTGCCCGCTGAGGCTGCTGCTGAATCTGCTGATACCCCCGCTGCTGAGAAGGCTGAGGAGTCTAAGCCTCGCCGTACCCGCCGTACTCGCGCCCAGAAGGACGCCGAGGCGAAGGCAGAGAAGGCTGAGAAGACCGAAAACGCTGAGGTTGCTGAAGCCCCCGCTGAGGACGCTGAGAAGGCTGAAAAGGCTGAGAAGCGCACCCGCTCTTCCCGTTACGAGACTCCCGCTCAGAAGCGTGCGCGCGCTCGCCGTGCCGCTGAGGGTGAGGACGCATCGGCTGAGAAGTCCGAGAAGGCTGAAAAGTCTGAGAAGGGCGAGAAGGCTGAGAAGCGTACCCGCCGCACCCGCACCCGTAAGGATGAGAAGCCCGCTGAGCTTCCTCCGCTGGATGTGCGCGCTGAGCTGGCTGCTGAGCGTATTGGTGAGCGTTCGGAGCAGGTTGACCTGCCCGGTAACTCTGCTGAGTTGAAGGCTGCTACCGCTGATGGCACCGCTAGCCTGGACAGCCTGAACGCTGCCCTGGACATGACTTTTGGCACCCCCGATGGTGAGAAGAGCTCGAAGCGTACCCGCACCCGTGAGCGTCGCCGCGACCAGGATGGTGAGCGTACCGAGCGCCGCACTAAGCGTGACCGCCAGGCGGAGCGTGCAGAGCGCAATGCTGAGCGTAGCGAACGTGCCGAGCGTAAGGCTGCTGAGCGTGCAGAACGCGCAGAGCGTGCCGAGCGTACTGAGCGCCGTTCCAAGCGTGACCGCCAGGCTGAGCGCGCTGAGAAGCAGGCTCGTCGCCGCGAGGAGAACGAGCCTCGCCTGAGCGAAGACGATGTGCTGGCACCGATTTCGGGTGTGCTGGACATCCTCGATAACTACGCTTTCGTGCGTACCACCGGCTACCTGCCCGGCACCAACGATGTGTACGTTTCCCTGGCTCAGGTGAAGAAGTACAACCTGCGTAAGGGTGACCACGTGCTCGGTGCGATTCGCGTGCCGCGCGAGGGTGAGTCGAACAACCGCCAGCGTTTCAACGCCCTGGTTCAGGTTGAGGCGATTAACGGTCAGAGCGTTGAAGAGGCAGCTAACCGCCGTGTCTTCTCCAAGCTGACCCCGCTGTACCCCAAGGAGCGTCTGCGCCTGGAGACCACTCCCAAGAAGCTGGGTACCCGCGTGGTTGACCTGGTGTCCCCGATCGGTAAGGGCCAGCGTGGTCTGATTGTGTCCCCGCCGAAGGCGGGTAAGACCCTCATGTTGCAGTCTATTGCGAACGCGATTACCGTGAACAACCCGGACGTGTACCTGATGATGGTCCTGGTGGACGAGCGTCCTGAAGAAGTGACCGATATGCAGCGCACCGTCAAGGGTGAGGTTATTGCCTCGACCTTCGACCGCCCCGCTGAGGATCACACCACTGTTGCTGAGCTGGCTATTGAGCGTGCAAAGCGTATGGTGGAGCTCGGCTACGATGTGGTCGTGCTGCTGGACTCCATGACCCGCCTGGGTCGCGCATACAACCTGGCTGCTCCCGCGTCCGGTCGTATCCTGTCCGGTGGTGTGGATTCTGCCGCGCTGTACCCGCCGAAGAAGTTCTTCGGCGCTGCCCGCAACATTGAAGAGGGCGGCTCGTTGACCATTCTGGCTACCGCCCTGGTTGAGACCGGCTCGAAGATGGACGAAGTGATCTTCGAAGAGTTCAAGGGCACCGGTAACATGGAGCTGCGCCTGTCTCGCCAGCTGGCGGATAAGCGTATCTTCCCGGCGGTTGATATTAATGCTTCTGGCACTCGCCGCGAGGAGAACCTGCTCTCCCCGGATGAGATCAAGATTATGTGGGGTCTGCGCCGTGCCCTGGCGGGTATGGAGCCCGAGCAGGCTCTGGGCGTTCTGACCAACCAGCTGCGTAAGACTGAAAGCAACGTGGAGTTCCTTCTGACGGTTCAGAAGAACGGTCTGCGTCTGGTCGACTAAGGCTCGTATCTCACGCGCCCCACCTCCTCATTGTGGGTGGGGCGCGTGAGCCGTTCGTTTTGTGCATCCCGCTGTGAGGGATGAGAAATCTAGTGCCTGCCCGTGCGGCGTAAAGTGCGGGAGATGGAAGAGAGAACAGAATGTTTGAATCTATTCAGGTTCTGCTGGATGAGCACGCTGACCTGCAGAATCAGCTGGCTGACCCCGCCGTGCAGGCGAATCAGGGTAAGGCACGCCGTGTGGGCCGCCGATACGCGGAGCTGACCGGTATTGTGACTGCGTACAACAAGTACACTTCGCTGAAGGATGACCTTGAGGCTGCTCGCGAGATGGCTGATGAGGATCCGGACTTCGCGGCTGAGATTCCCGGTCTGGAGGAGGAGCTGGAGGTTGCTCAGGAGAAGCTGCGCCGCCTGCTGATTCCGCGTGACCCGGATGATGGCCGTAACGTTATTCTTGAGGTGAAGGCTGGTGCCGGTGGTGACGAGGCGGCCCTGTTCGCTGGTGACCTGCTGCGCATGTACATGCGTTACGCTGAGAACAAGGGTTGGAAGACTGAGATTATTTCGTCGACCAGCACCGATGTTGGCGGTTACAAGGATGCCCAGATTGCTATTAAGGGTTCCTCGAATGAGCCTGCTGAGGGCGTGTGGGCGCACCTGAAGTACGAGGGCGGCGTGCACCGTGTGCAGCGTGTTCCGGCGACTGAGTCTCAGGGTCGTATTCACACCTCCGCGGCTGGTGTTCTGGTGTTCCCCGAAGTGGACGAGCCCGAGGAAATCGAGATTAACCAGAACGACCTAAAGATTGACGTGTACCGTTCTTCGGGCCCCGGTGGTCAGTCGGTGAACACCACTGACTCGGCGGTGCGTATTACTCACCTTCCGACCGGTATTGTGGTGGCGATGCAGAATGAGAAGTCTCAGCTGCAGAACCGTGAAGCTGCGATGCGCGTTCTGCGTGCGCGACTGCTGGCTCACCAGCAGGAGCAGATTGACGCTGAGAACGCGGCACACCGCGCTTCGCAGGTGCGTACCATGGACCGTTCGGAGCGTATCCGTACGTACAACTTCCCGGAGAACCGCATTGCGGATCACCGTACCGGCTACAAGGCGTACAACCTGGATGCTGTGCTGAATGGTGACTTGGAGCCTGTGGTTCAGTCCGCTATTGAGATGGATGAGGCGCACCGCCTCGCTCAGGTGGGCCAGGAACAGAAGTAATTCTGTATTTGCCCGTGCCGATTCTTTGAAACGGTATGAGATGTTGGTGAGGGGGCTCGCCGCTACGGCGGTGGAGCCCCTCACCTGTATGCCGCGATAGGCTTTGAGCCGTTGAGAGATGAAAAGGAGAGCTCATGAAGGTGAATGTGCACGACCCGCGCGGGGAAGAACTCGCGCAGGTACTCACGCGCGCCACCGCGGCACTGGCCCAGGTGCCCAGCCCCCGCGTGGACGCCGAGCTCCTCGCCGCGCACCTGCTCTACGACGGCTCACGCTCACGCCTACAGCACGCGGCGCTCATGGGGGAACGGCTCACCCCTGAACAAGTCGCAGAGTACGAGGCGCTGGTCGCCCGCCGCGTCCGCCGCGAACCGCTGCAGCACATTACTGGCTCCGCTCCCTTCTACCGCCTAGAACTGGCAGTCGGACCGGGCGTGTTCGTACCCCGCCCAGAGACCGAGCTCCTCGCCGAAGAAGCCCTCAAAGTGCTGGCCGCACGCACCGAGTCGGCAACCGGTCAGCTGCGCATCGTCGACCTGTGCACCGGCTCCGGGGCTATCGCCGCGGCAATCAAGAGCGAACTGCCGAACGCCCAGGTGTTCGCGGTGGAACTCTCCGAAGACGCCATCCCCTACACCCGCAAGAACCTGGAGCCGCTCGGCGTGCACCTGGTTCAGGGGGACGCCCTCACCGCCCTGCCCGAACTTGCCGGAACCTTCGACGCGGTGCTCTCGAACCCTCCGTACATTCCGCCGGCGAACGTACCCGCCGACCCGGAAGCCGCCCTGCACGACCCGGACATGGCACTGTACGGCGGGGGAGAGGACGGCATGCAGATGCCCTCCGCGATTGCCGCCCGCGCCTTCGAGCTTCTTACCCCCGGCGGCCTGTTCATCATGGAGCACGACGACACCCAGGAAGAAGCCGTCGCCGAGCTGTTGGCGCGTGTCGGCTTCGAGGGCTGCTACCCGGTGCGTGACCTGAATAATCGTCCGCGTCATAGCGTCGGTTATAAACCGCGCCCACTAGAGCCTTTAGACTAGTAGATGCACCACCTAGCCCGTGCCGGGCTGCGTGAAGGCAACGCGTCCGCCTCCTCAGCCAGCTCAGAGCTGGTGAAATATGGTGAACCTCCGGAAGAGTGCTTCCACATGGCGCGTTGTGGGTGCCGGTGTCTCGCCGCATCCAGAAAAACATGAGAGAATAAGACCCGTGACTGCAAAGCTGTACCCCGTAACGACTGAAACTGAGACCCGCGAGGCCATCGAAGCTGCCCGCGAGGCGCTGAAGGCGCACGACACGATTGTGATGCCCACCGATACCGTCTACGGTATTGCCGCCGATGCTTTCTCGCATCAGGGCGTTGCCAAGCTGCTGGCAGATAAGGGCCGCGACCGCACCATGCCGCCGCCCGTGCTGATCTTTGATCTTGCTGCGCTCGCTGGCGTGGTCGACGACGTTCCGGACGATATTTACGATCTGGGTGGTCGATTCTGGCCCGGCGCGCTGACTATCATTCTTCACGCGTACCCGTCGCTGAGCTGGGATTTGGGTGAGACCCGCGGTACTGTTGCCGTGCGTGTTCCCGATGATGAGTTCGCCCTGAAGTTGCTGACTGAGCACGGTCCGCTGGCGGTTTCGAGCGCGAATAAGACCGGTCAGGAAGCCGCACTGGACGCACAGACCGCCATGGATTCCCTGGGCGAGGACGTTGCCGTGGTGATTGACGGTGGCGCTCGTCCTAAGCCGCTTGAGTCTGAGCCGAATGAGGACGGCGTGGTTGTGGTGACTGAGCGTGACCCTGCACCGTCCACGATTCTGGATTGCACCTCCTTCCCCTATGTGGTGGTTCGTGAGGGCGCAATTTCGGTGGAGGAACTGCGTGAGGTTGTTCCGTCGATTCTGACTCGTGCGGAGGCTGACGAACAGGCGGCTCGTAAGGTTGAGGAGGCCGAGGCTGCTTCTTCCGCGTCGTCTGAGTCGACTCCTTCTGAGCGTGCTCTGGATGAGCAGGCTGACCTGGATGAGGCGTACGAGCAGTGGGACAGCACCCACACTGTGAGCGGTGAGCCTGCTCGTCGCGCTTCGGCACCAGTTGCCGGTTCTGTCGCTGCGTCCCTGCTGGGCGCTACTTCGGCTCTGTCTTCTGCTTTCAGCACTGGCGTGGATCAGGAGCGTTCGCGCGGCTACCGTGACAACACTCCGAAGCCGGTTCGTGCGGATGAGCCGCAGACTCACCCGGTTCCTGCTGATACTGCTCGCGCGCTGGTCTTTGGCGCGTCGAAGATTGAGACTGCCGCTAAGGATGAGGCTAAGTCGGCAGAAGCTAAGACTGAGGCTACCAAGACTGATGCTGAGGTAAAGACTGAGCAGAAGGACGCCCCGGAGGATCACCTCTAAACCTCTGCGCGTTATAGAGCTCGGGGCATAAATCTCGGAGCATAAAAACGTATAGGGAACCCCCGATATATCGTTCAGATATATCGGGGGTTCCCTTTCGTGATGAGCTCTCTAGAGGCGCGCCACTAGGCTGTGTGCCTCAGATTGTGTACCTTTAGGAGAGCACGCGCGCTACCTAGTTCTTCTCGAAGCGGCGGTCCTTCTTCTTACCCAGCGCGGTGTGGGCGTTGCGCAGTACTTCACGCACGCGCGGGGTGGGCAGCAGGTTGTTGTCGCGTGCCCAGGAATCGTCGATGCCCTGGCCGAACCACATGACCTCGACCTTACGCACGGATCCTGCGAACTTGTCGTTCATCAGTTCGGAGACGGTGTAGCCCGCCTTGACGGCTGCGCGGCAGAGCCACTCGGGCAGGCGGTGTGGGTGGCGGCGACCAGCATCCACGGATGCGGAGGCGACGGTTGCGCCTTCCCAGGGCTGCAGCACGATGGTGGGTAGCTCGCCGGGGAAGGTGCCGAGCATGACCACGAATTCTGCGAGCGCGTGCACGCTGGAGACCGGGGACTTACCGGTGCCTGCACCCGCAACGGATGCGAAGGGGGAGGAGGCCATCTTGGCGAAGAGTTCGGTGGTGCGTCGGCCGCGGCCCTGCACGCTGGTTGCGCGCAGGATGCACAGTTCGGGTGCGCAGTCGGGGTGCTCTTCGAGGAAGTAGTCCTGCAGATCGAGTAGCGCTTCTTCGCCGAGTGCCTTGGAGAAGGAGTAGGCGCTGAACGGGTTGGTCTCTTCGGAAGCATCTAGCACGAGGCGCGGGCCCTGTACGGCTGCGGAGGAGAGGTGGATGACGCGGCGCACGCCGGTGCGCTGTGCGGCGATGGCGATTACTGCGGGAAGCAGGGCGTTTGCGCCGACGAGCGGGGGCAGATCCTGCATGTTGGGCGCTGCGAGGCCTGCTGCGTTGACGACGACCTGCGCGCCGGCGAAGGCTTCTGCGAGGGAGTCGATGATACCTTCAAGCTGGTCTGCTTCATCGATGATGCTGTCTACGTCGAGGGCTCGGGTTGCGAGTCGAGGTGCCTCAATGGGGTCGACGCTGATACCTTCTGCGTTTAGACGCGCGACGATGGAGGAACCAACGAAGCCGCTGGCGCCAATGACTTTCCACTTGGATTCGGACATCTCTTTTACCTCTCATGAGCCCGCGTACGTTGCGGGGAAAAATGGGGTCATTTCAACTTTCCCATATTTGAACAGTTTATGGGGAATTTGTGGGGTTTTATTCGGTCTCTGGTCGTTTTTTCGCACGGGGTGCACAGCGCAAACACAGGCTGTGAAGCTGATAGCTTGGTGAATACCCAAAAGCGGGGAACCAGTGCGTCCGCTATGCGGATAAATCAACTGAATTCGGTTGTTTATTTGTCATAAAGTGCGTCTTTTGGGGTGATGGTTCACTCTCTAGTGGAGACCGCAGGTAGAATATTTTCTTTGAGTGATATATCCACACGGTTGAATGCCGCGGGCGCGAGAAACACCAGAAGCGCCCTGTACGGTATGGGTGTATCGCGTACCGGCTGATTCAGGCGCATCGCGCCGCGGAGGGAGAACTTATGGCAGAAAAGTACAGCGACGTGACCGCTTTTGCCCAGCCTTCTTCCGATCAGTCTTCTTCTCACGAGCCTTTGAACGAGTATCCCCGCACGGTCGCCGTGGTGGTGACCTATAACCGTGAGGACCTGCTACCGAAGACCCTCGCTGGTATTGCTTCAGGTGAGCGTGTGCCTGCGGCGGTGGTGATTGTTGATAACGCCTCCACGGACGGTACTGCCGAGTATTTGCGCGCCCTGGACTATGAGCTACCGGTGGATTGCATCCGCCTGGAGAGCAATATGGGAGGCGCTGGCGGTTTCGCGGTGGGTATTGACCGAGCCCTGGAACGCCATAACCCGGATCTGGTGTGGGTTATGGATGATGACACCGAGCCGACCGAGAACACCCTGTCGGAGGCGGTTGCCGCCTGGCTGAACTATTCGCCGGTGCCTTCGCAGCGCCCCGCGGTGGTGGCCTCTCGTGTGGTGTGGACGAACGGCGAGGACCACCCGATGAACACTCCGCGCACGATGTTTGCGGCGGGGGAGCAGCGTCATGCTCGTGCGCAGGCGGTGGGTGCCCGCCCGATTCGTAGCGCCTCGTTCGTGTCGATTCTGATGGACGCGCAGGCTATTCGCCGTAATGGTGGTTTGCCGATTGCTGAGTTCTTCATTTGGAATGATGACTTCGAGTTTTCGACTCGTCTGATTCATCACCGTGACGGTATTGCGGTGCCTTCTTCGGTGGCTAAGCACCACACGAAGACTTTTGGCACGACGAACGCTGACCCGGGGCCGCGTTTCTATAACGATGTGCGTAATAAGCTGTGGGTCTTTACCCGTTCGCGTACCCTGAACCCGCTGGAGAAGCTGCTCTACGGTGGCTCGTCGACGCGCCTGTGGATTTCTACTGTTCTGCGTACTGATGACCGCCGCACCTACCTGGGGTATTTCCTCAATGGTGTGCGTGATGGTTTGCGTGCGCCTCGCCCGAATGCTCAGGTGCTTGAGGGCATTTACCCGCTGACTTTCCCCGGCCGCTACGGCGTGCCGGCATCCGCTGAAAGCCCCGCTGATTCTGAGAAGGCGCGTGGTTGCGTGAGCTCTGTACCCGATTTCTCGGTGCTGATGAGCGTGTACGCGAAGGAGAACCCCGCCTATCTGGACCAGGCGTTGGAGTCAAATCTTCTGAACCAGACGGTGCGTCCTTCCGAGCTGGTTTTGGTGAAGGACGGTCCGCTGACCCCCGAGCTGGATGCCGTGGTGGACCGCTGGGTTCAGCGCGCCGAGAATCTGGATTGCCCGCCGATTCAGGTGGTGGAGCTGGCTCAGAATGTTGGTTTGGCGGAGGCGCTGAACGCCGGTCTGCAGGCGTGTTCGTATGAGCTGGTGGCTCGTGCTGATTCTGATGATCTGTCTGAGCCGACTCGTTTTGCGCGTCTGATTCCTGCCCTGGTGCAGGGCGGCTACACGGTGCTGGGCTCTGCCATGCTTGAGGTGAATGAGAGCAATACTGCGGTGGAGTCGACCCGCGAGGCGATTGTTGAGTCCGAGCGTCTGCTGCGCGCGATGGATTCGCGTAACCCGATTTATCACCCGTCGGTGGCGTTCGTGAAGAGTGCCGTGCAGCAGCTGGGCGGTTACGAGTTCGTGCCCGGCGCTGAGGATTGGTGGCTGTGGATGCGTCTGCGCGATGCCGGCTACCGTCTGGGCAATATCCCCGAGGCTCTGGTGCGTTACCGCGTGGGTGCGGGCGCGTACACGAAGCGTGGGGGAGTGGACGCCTGGTTGCAGGATGTGGCGATTCAGCGTCGACTGTACACCGGTCACGGTATTTCTAAGCTTCAGTGGGCTCAGAATATGGCGGTGCGTAGTGTGTACCGTTTTGTTCCTGAGCAGGCGCGCCGTTCGGCGTTTCGTGCGTTGTCGTCTTTGACGGCTCGTGCTTCTTCTCGTTCTTCTGGTACCGCATCTGAAGGAGGCATGTAGTGGCTCAGTTGAAACCTCACGCTCATGTGGTGATGCGGAAGGCGGCCCAGCGCGGCACGATGGTGACGGAGGGTGACTCTGGCACGATGCTGGTGAACCGCCTGTATGAGCGTAAGCCGTGGTGGTTGATTGCGCAGGCGCTGATTGATTCGAGCGCCTGGGTTCTGTCGGTTTTGTTCGCGTACATGCTCCGCTATAGTGTGCTGCTCAGTAACGGCTCGGTGTTCGATATTATTCACCCGGCGTCGTTGACGATGACCGCTACTTTGGCTGTGGTTCTGCACCTGGTCATTGGTCTGGCGGGCGTGAAGATTTATAACGGCGTGTATTCGTACGGTTCGTTTGACGAGTCGTGGCGTGCCGGCGCGGCTGCTTTGAGCGCGGGCGCGGCGTTGACTGCGTTCTCCTTTGTGGATGAGCTGTTGGGTCTGCCGCATATTCCGCATAGCGTACCTGCGATTGCGGCGGCGTTTAGCCTGATTATGATGGCGGGCGCTCGCATGGCGAAGCGTGTGTACACTGAGCGCGGTGCTGTGCGTGAGCTGACCGGCGAGCCGGTGATTGTGTACGGTGCCGGCTTTATTGGCGGCATGGTCATGGATTCGATGCTGCACGATGAGGAGGCGAAGCTTCGCCCGGTTGCGGTCTTCGATGATGACCAGCTGAAGGCTGGTACGAAGTTCCACGGCATTTCGGTGATTACGACTTACCGTGAGCTGGAGCAGGTGATTCGTGAGTCGGGTACCCGTAAGATTCTGGTGACGATTTCGGATATGTCGGAGGACTATTTCGAGTCCTTCTGCAACCGCATGCGTAAGCTTAAGGTTGAGGTTCAGCGTATTAGTAGTGCGAATGCTCGACTGATGGGCGAGCGTCTGATTACCGCGAGCGATAACGATCTGATGCGCGTGATTCGTGGCGAGATTAACTACGATATTGACCGCGATATTCTGCGTTCGTACCTGCACGGTAAGCGCGTGCTGGTCACCGGTGCGGGCGGTTCGATTGGTTCTGAGCTGTGCCGTCAGATTAGCGAGTTTGAGCCGGAGACCCTCATGATGCTTGATCATGATGAGACTCTGCTGATGGAAACGAAGGTTTCGATTACTCACGAGTCGAGCCTGGACGATGACCGCATCATCCTGGCTGATATTCGTGAGGGCGATAATCTGCTGGAGATTTTCCGTGACCGTCGCCCCGAGGTGGTATTCCATGCCGCGGCTTTGAAGCATGTGTCGGCGCTGGAGGCGTACCCGCAGGAGGCGTGGAAGACGAACTCCTTGGGCACTCTGAACGTGCTGCGTGCCGCGGAGGCGGTGGGCGTGAAGACCTTCGTGAACGTTTCGACCGATAAGGCGGCGGATCCGAAGACTGCGCTGGGTCAGTCCAAGCGCGTGGCGGAGCGTCTGACCGCGTACTTTGGCGAGAAGACCGGCAATACCTACGTGTCGGTTCGTTTCGGTAACGTGTTTGGTTCGCGCGGTTCGATTAAGCCGCTCTTTACGAAGCAGATTCTTTCGGGTGGTCCGATTACCCTGACGGATAAGCGTGCGACCCGTTACTTCATGCTGATTACCGATGCCTGCCTGCTGGTGATGCTTGCCGGTGCAATTGGTCGCCCGGGCGAGGTCATGGTGCTGGATATGGGCCAGCCAGTCAAGATCCTGGATGTTGCGAAGGCGATGCGCCAGGCGTATGAGCGGTATGACGTGGAGATCAAGGAGATTGGTCTTCGCAAGGGTGAGAAGCTGGATGAGACTCTCTTCGGCGGTACCGAGAAGCTGGTGCCGAGCGAGGAGAACCGGTATATTTCCCGGTCGAGTGCCCCGGCACTTGACCCTGATGAGCTCGATTATGAGCGGTGGATTCAGAATTATCGGGAGCACAGCGGCTATGAGCGTCATGGCCTGGAGCGTGCCCCTGATCCGCGTACTTTGGCGGATGCGCAGACGTTCTAATCTTTACGGAAATGACACCGGATGCTGCACTTGCGTGGCGGGTGCGGTATCCGGTGTTTTCTCTTTCTCGGGTGTAGAACATTTCAGGACGCAGAATATGCAGAACGTATGGAGAGAATCTGTAATGTTTAGTCCCGGGCTACTGAAGAGTTCTATAGAATACGAAGTAAACACACACTATACGCACACATCGTCCCTCAGCCGCGATTCTGGAGCTTGCGTCCAGGGGAGCGGCGCCAATGCCTTGGAGCTGGTATGACCTCCTTTTCTGAGCTGTTGAGTATTTTTGCTCTTGCTTTTGTTTTGGGTGCCCTTTTGCCGTTTGCGGTGCGCCCGATTTTGCATCGCTACAACATGGTGGATGTTCCTAATGAGCGTTCTTCGCATACCGCTCCGACGTACCGCGGTATGGGGTTGGCGACTGCGGCCGCGACCTTTGTGGCGTTTGTGGTGGCTACCCTGTTCGGCTGGACGTACCGTTCTGCTGAGTCTTTGCAGCTGGCGGTGACGATTGCCGCAGCGATTCTGTGCGCTCTTGCCCTGGGCTGGCTTGAGGATATTCGCGGCGTGAGCATTGTGCGTCGTGCGGGCCTGCAGCTGGTGATTGGTGTGCTGGTGAGCGTGAGCTTTGCGACGGTGCAGGGCACGAACATTCTGCTACTGATTCTTGGCGCGATTTTTATTGCCGGCTACATTAACGTGGCGAATTTTATGGACGGCATTAACGGTATTTCTGGTGCTCACGGTCTGGTGGCTGGTTTGGCGTATGCGCTGACCGGCTGGATGGTGAACCTGCCGTGGCTGGCTTTGGCTGGTGTGGCTGTTGCCGGTGCTTTTGCGGCATTCCTGCCGTGGAATGTGCGCCCGGGTAAGAACGTGTTTTTGGGCGATGCGGGTTCTTATGTTTTGGGTGCGGCACTGGGCGCGATGGCTGTGGGTGCGTGGTTTGCGGATGTTCCGTTCCTGTTGGCTTTTGCTCCGCTGATGACTTATCTGGCGGACGCGGGTACGACTCTGTTCCGTCGTTTTATGGCGGGGGAACAGTGGTACAAGCCGCACCGCACTCACACGTATCAGCGTCTGACGGATGTTGGTTTCAGCCACCTTGGCTCGACCGCCGTGGTGACCGGTACGACCATTCTGGTGTGGGTGCTGTTGGCGTTTGCGTCTGATTTGTATGCTGCGGGATCTGTGGTGGCGACCGTGGGCGTGGTTCTTGTGGCTCTTGCCGTGCTGGTGGTGTATCTGCGCATGCCGCAGCTCTTTGGCGGTGAGGCTCCTACCTCTACGATTGACCTGTCGAAGCGTTTTGCGGCGGATTCGAAGGGTTCGGCGCCGAAGGCGAAGTCGGCAACTTCGGAGCCTGCTACCGGCTCTTTGACCTCGGCAACTGGTGTTCCTGCGACTCCTGAGAATGTGGAGCCGACCTCGCTGCATCCGGAGCCGATCATGCCGGATTCGGTGAAGGATCGTGCGGGTCAGCCTTCTTCGGCTTCCTCTTCTTCGACGCAGTCTAATCAGAATCGTGGGGAGAAACACTAATGGCTTCTGAGCAGCCTAAATCTCAGGCTCCTGCAGAGCCTCTCTGGAGGCGCATGGTGGACGTTCTGTGGTATCCGCCGGCGGAGCGCAAGAAGCAGCAGAAACGCCGCCGAGAGCGTGCTCAAGCAGGTTTGAAGGCCTCTTCTTTCGAGAGTCAAGAGCTTTCCTGGAAATTTTTGTTCTACAGGGTATCGGCTTACTCTCTACTGGCTTGGTTGGGCGGTATGATGAGTGCGTACCTGTTTGCGGGCCCTGTGGGCGCGCTAGGAATAACATTGGGCTTTCTGATAATCTATATATGCTTCACTCTGGGCGTATTAGTTATGTTGGTTGCTCCCATTTTCGACTGGGGTGTACCCAAATCGCTGGTGGTGAGCTACCTCGTGAAGATTGCTCTGCTCGGTCTGGTATTGATGTTTGTGCCGTTCCCCGAGAATCTGAGGCACGGTTGGACTCTCGCAGGCGCATGTACCGGCGTGATTCTGTGGATTGTTATTGAAACAGTCAGCATCGCACGACTGAGAATTTTGTACTTCGACACCGACTCGGAAGACCATGGTCGGTAACACGATTGGTGTTTGAAAGGAAAAACGTTTGGCCGAAGAGAAGAAGTGGTGGGACGGAGATAAAAAGCTCCGCACCACCGGAGAATTGGTATCTGACGGAGGGCTCTCCGGCGCCCTCATGTCGATTCTCTATCTGATCATCGGTGTAGCGGTGTGGGGAGGCATCGGTTACCTCGGTGACCTGGTCTTCTCCACCACCTGGCTGGTGTGGGTTGGCGTCTTGATTGGCGCCGTCGGAGGTTTGACCCTCGTCTTTACCCACATGACCAGGCAGAATAAAGACCGTTAGGTCATTGAACGCGGACCGCTAGGTCACACATTCATCCATGTAGTTAGCATGTCAGTCGTTTATAGGCAGACATGGGCTCTTGATAGCCACTAGTAGCAAGAAAGGACTTGCTTTGATCGAGAACGGGTTGATCCTCGCGGAAGCCTATGTGCCGCCGACCCCTGAAGACATGCATCTGCCCCCCTTCTTCACCATTGGTGATTTTGCTTTCGGTAAGCAGAACGTACTGATTCTGCTGTCCGTGGTGATTATTGCGGTCTTCTTCCTCACCGCAGCACGTAAGCGTGCCATGGTTCCCGGCAAGACTCAGTTCATTGCTGAATCCGGCTACATGTTTGCTCGTAACTCCCTCGGTAAGGAAACCCTGGGCGTTCAGCACTACAAGCCTTTCGTGCCGATTCTGTTCGCCTCCTTCTTCTTCGTTCTGGTGAACAACCTCTTCGGTTCGATTCCGTTTGTTCAGCTACCCTCCTTCTCCCACCCCGGTAGCGCCTACGCACTGGCTGGCGTGGCATACCTGACCTGGGTTGGTGTTGGCATCAAGCGCAAGGGCCTGGGCGGCTTCTTCAAGGACATCACCATGCCTTCGGGTCTGCCGGTGTGGATTTACCCCATCCTGATTCCGATCGAGTTCTTCTCGAACCTGCTGATTCGTCCCGCAACTCACGCACTGCGTCTCTTCGCGACCATGTTCGGTGGTCACCTGGCGCTGATGGTTGCATCCAGCATGGTGACCTACATGGTTGAGACTCTGGGCGGCATCGGCTACCTGGCTGCTATTGCTCCCGGTGCTCTGGGCATGTTCCTGTACTTCCTGGAATTCATGATTCAGTGCATCCAGGCTTATGTGTTCGCTCTGTTGCTGGCTGTGTACCTGCAGGGCTCGGTTTCCGAGGGACACTAAACTCTCTAGTTTTTTAGGTTTTCGCGTTCGTCATTGAGCGTGAATAAAGCAACCCACACGTTCACTGTGCGGGCTATTAACTCAAATCAAACTCTGTTCGGTCCGGGTATGTTCCCGGTCGAACACTGTTGAAAGGAAAAATAATGGTTGGTTCCATCACTGCGGTTGGCTACGGTCTGGCAGCTATTGGCGGCGGCATCGGCGTGGGTCTGATCTTCGCGGCATACATGACCAGCGTTGCTCGTCAGCCCGAGTCCCAGAAGACCCTGCAGCCCATGCTGTTCCTGGGCTTCGCACTGGTCGAGGCACTGGCAATTCTGGGCCTGGTTCTCGTCTTCATCAAGTAACCGGCTCTGCCACATCCTAAACGACCCATCCCATAGAACAGGATTCCCTCCATGATTTATCTGGCAAGCGAAGGGGGAGCGGAGGCAACTTCGAACCCCCTGATTCCCGACGTCGGGGAAATTGTCATTACCCTCATCGGATTCCTGATCCTCTACTACATCGTTGCTAAGTACGTTGTCCCGGCGTTCGAGAAGATCTACCAGGACCGTAAGGAAGCAATCGAAGGTGGCCTTGCCAAGGCCGAGAAGGCACAGGCAGAGGCTGCAGCGGCTCGCGATGAGTACACCCAGCAGCTCGAAAGCGCTCGACTGGAGGCTCAGAAGATTCGTGAAGAGGCACGCGCAGAGGGCGAGGCAATCATTGCCGATGCTCGCGAGCGTGCAACCGCTGAGGCTCAGCGCATTAGCGATAATGCAGCAAAGGCTATCGAGGCAGAGCGTGCGGCAGCAGCAGTGTCCCTCCGTTCCGAGGTTGGCACTCTTGCTACCACCCTTGCCGGCAAGATTGTGGGCGAAGCCCTCAACGATGATGAGCGATCGGCCCGTGTGGTAGATCGTTTTCTTGCTGACCTTGAAACCGAGAAGCAGAACGCAGGTGCGGCTCGGTAATGGCAGGAGTATCTACTGAATCACTGAGCAAGGTGGAAGAGGTGCTGGAAGCTCACGCTTCCCTGCAGCCCCTGAACCTGGCGAGCGAGCTTTTCGCTGTGGTTGATGTTCTCGACCACAACGGCACCCTGCGCCGTGCTGTCACCGATTCTTCGCGTGATGCAGCAGCACGTCAGGGTATCGCTAACACCGTCTTCGGCGGCAAGATCTCTTCTCAGGCTATGGCTGTTCTCACCAACGCGGTGGCTCAGCGCTGGTCTGATGACGCTGATCTGGCGAACGCCCTGGAGCGTGCAGCAGTGCTCGCCGTGACCGCATCGGCTCAGTCTCGCGGTGGCGTGGACGCCCTGGACGAGGTTCTCAACGAACTACTCACCTTTGTGCGTACCGTTGATTCCAACGCTCAGGCGCAGGAAGCGCTGTCCGACCATCAGGCAAGCAAAGAAGCAAAGAAGAAGCTCGCCGTGGCGCTCGGTGGCCCCGCCACCACCGCCGAAGGTGTGCTTCTGCTCGAACGAGTTGGTTCCAACCCCCGCGGCCGTCACGCTGCACGGGTAGCCGATGAGTTCGCAGAAATCATCGTCACGCGACAGAACCGTTACATTGCGCGAGTAACTAGCGCGATTGCGCTGTCGCAGGCACAGCTTGAACGTCTCGGTCGCGCGCTCAACGCCGTGTACGGCCGTGAGCTGAAGCTCGACGTTTCGGTGGACCCCGCCGTTCTGGGCGGTCTGCGTGTTCAGGTGGGCGACGAGGTGATCGACGGTACCGTCGAGACCCGCATGTCCGATCTGACTCGTTCCATCGGCTAGCGGCTCAAGCTAGCGACGCTGAACCGTTCGTCGCAACGGTGATTTAGAAGATACCTCGGGTAGCGGGTGCGTGGCTGATGCCTCCTTCGCAGAAGCGGCGGCATTGCCCGCCCGTTCAACCCGAATTGCAAGTTTCGGTTGGTTCCGTTGACGGAACGCAACCACAATGAGAGAGCAGGGACACAAGATGGCCGAACTGACCATCAATGCCGAAGATGTCCGTAATGCGCTGAACGAGTTTGCAGCGTCTTACGAACCCGGCAATGCAGAACGTGTTGAGGTGGGTCGAGTTGTATCGGCCTCCGACGGTATCGCTCGTGTCGAGGGCCTTCCCTCGGTTATGGCGAATGAGCTGCTTCGTTTCGAAGACGGCACCCTCGGCCTCGCACAGAACCTGGATACCCGCAATATTGGTGTGATCGTCCTGGGTGACTTCACCGGTATTGAAGAGGGCCAGGTCGTACACCGCACCGGTGAGGTCCTCTCGGTGCCCGTTGGCGACGCGTACCTCGGTCGCGTTGTTGACCCCCTCGGTAACCCGATCGATGACCTGGGCCCCATTGAGGCTGAAGGTCGCCGCGCACTGGAGCTGCAGGCTCCCGGCGTGACCCAGCGTAAGTCGGTTCACGAGCCGCTGCAGACCGGTCTGAAGGCAATCGACTCGATGATTCCGATTGGTCGCGGTCAGCGTCAGCTGATCATTGGTGACCGCCAGACCGGTAAGACCGCTATTGCGATCGATACCATTCTGAACCAGAAGGACAACTGGGCTTCGGGTGACCCCAACAAGCAGGTTCGATGCATCTACGTGGCTGTTGGCCAGAAGGCATCCACCATTGCAGCTGTCCGCCACACCCTTGAGACTCGCGGCGCGCTGGAGTACACCACCATCGTGGCATCTCCCGCATCCGACGCAGCAGGCTTCAAGTACCTGGCACCCTACACCGGTTCGGCTATCGGCCAGCACTGGATGTACGGTGGCAAGCACGTCCTCATCATCTTCGACGACCTGTCGAAGCAGGCAGAAGCATACCGCGCTGTGTCCCTGCTGCTGCGCCGCCCGCCGGGACGTGAAGCATACCCCGGTGACGTCTTCTACCTGCACTCCCGCCTGCTGGAGCGTTGCGCTAAGCTCTCTGACGACCTGGGCGCAGGCTCGATGACCGGCTTCCCGATCATTGAGACCAAGGCAAACGACGTTTCCGCCTTCATTCCGACCAACGTCATCTCCATTACTGACGGCCAGATCTTCCTGCAGTCCGACCTGTTCAACGCTAACCAGCGTCCGGCAGTCGACGTCGGTATCTCCGTCTCCCGTGTTGGTGGTGCCGCACAGACCAAGGCTATGAAGAAGGTCTCCGGTACCCTGAAGCTGGAGCTGGCACAGTACCGTGCAATGGAAGCGTTCGCAATGTTCGCATCCGACCTGGACGACGCTACCAAGGCACAGCTGACCCGCGGTTCTCGCCTGACCGAGCTGCTGCGTCAGCCGCAGTACACCCCGTACGCAGTTGAAGAGCAGGTTGTCTCCATTTGGGCTGGTACCTCCGGTCACCTCGACGACATTGAGGTTTCCGACGTGCTGCGCTTCGAGGAAGGCTTCATCGAGTACCTGCGTCACAAGACCTCGGTACTGACCGATATCGCTTCCTCCGGCAAGCTTGAGGATGACACCGTTGCAGCTCTGAAGTCCGCAGTTACTGACTTCAAGCAGGGTTTCAAGTCTGAGGGCAGCAGCCACCTCGTCGACGCAGGTCACGAGGAGCACAAGGCAGCTCGCGATAGCGACATCACTCAGGAAACCATCGGTTAGCGATTAGTCCTCGCCTTCTCCCCGCCTCAGCTATGAGGCTGGGGCGGGGCAGAAAGCAAGGAGAAAGGAAGCTCTATGGGAGCCCAGATTAGGGTTTACCGACAGAAGATTGCTTCGACGTCGTCTATGAAGAAGATCTTCAAGGCGATGGAGATGATCGCGACCTCCCGCATTAACAAGGCTCGTAACGCTGCTCAGGCAGCCGGCCCTTACGCGAACGCTCTGACCCGCGTGGTGACTGCGGTTGCAACTCAGCACGGTATTAAGCACCCGCTGATTCACAAGCCGCACGAGCTCGGAACCTACGAACACCGTCGCTCCGCAATCCTGGTTGTTACCAGTGACCGCGGTCTGGCAGGTTCGTACTCCTCCGCTATCCTGCGTCGTACCGAATCTCTGATTGAGAGGCTGCGCTCTAACGGCCAGGAGGTACAGCTGTACCTGGTTGGCCGTAAGGCAAAGGCTTACTTCGAGTTCCGTGAGCGCCCCTACGCCCGTGCGTGGGAGGGGCACACCGATGCACCTCGTGTTGAAACTGCCGTCGAAATTCGTGACGCGCTGCTCGAAGCCTACGACCTGCCCTTCGAAGAGGGCGGCGTGGACGAACTGCACATCGTATACACCGAGTTCAAGTCGATGGTTGTTCAGGAACCCAAGATCCTGCGCCTGCTGCCCATCCACGTGGGTGACGCAAAGGCTATGGGCGAGGAAATCGTTCCCGACCAGGAACTGACCAAGGCTGAGTACGAGCAGGCGGCATCCTTCGAGTTCGAGCCCTCCGCCGAGGAAGTGCTCAACGCGCTGTTGCCGCGCTACATTGCATCGCGTATCTTCTCCTGCCTCCTGCAGGCAGCAGCAAGTGAGCTGGCATCCCGCCAGCGAGCGATGAAGACCGCAGGTGACAACGCTGAGACGCTGATTACCAAGTACACCCGTTTGATGAACAACGCACGTCAGGCGGAAATTACTCAGGAGCTCTCCGAAATCGTGGGCGGCGCAGACGCCCTCGGCTCCTAGTATTGGTACGCCAACGAAGCCATCAACTGTCCAAACTTTCTAAGTAAGTGAGAAATATGACTGCCACCTACAACGAATCGGTCTCCGCACCGACTCAGGGCGCAACGGGTCGTATTGCCCGCGTCATCGGCCCCGTGGTCGACGTCGAGTTCCCCGCCGGTCAGGTCCCCGAGATTTACAACGCTCTGACCACCGAGCTGACCCTCGACGGTCGCACCCGCACCATCACCTTCGAGACCGCACAGCACCTGGGCGACTCGATTGTTCGCGCTATCTCCCTGCAGCAGACTGACGGCCTGGTCCGTGGTCAGGCTGTAGTCGACACCGGCGCACCGATCTCCGTCCCCGTTGGTGACGGCGTGAAGGGCCACATCTTCAACGTTCTCGGTGACGCACTCGACGTGCCGAACTCCGAGATCAAGGCTGACACCTACTGGCCGATCCACCGTGCCGCTCCCGGCTTCGCAGAGCTGGAAGGCTCCACCGAAATGCTGGAGACCGGTATTAAGTCCATCGACCTTCTGACCCCCTACATCAAGGGCGGTAAGATCGGTCTGTTCGGTGGTGCAGGCGTGGGTAAGACCGTGCTGATCCAGGAAATGATTACCCGTGTGGCTCGTAACTTCGGTGGTACCTCCGTGTTCACCGGTGTTGGCGAGCGTACCCGTGAGGGTAACGACCTGTGGGTCGAAATGGAAGAAGCAGGCGTTCTGAAGGACACCGCTCTTGTGTTCGGCCAGATGGATGAGCCCCCGGGAACCCGTCTGCGCGTGGCACTGACCGGTCTGACCATGGCGGAGTACTTCCGCGATGTTCAGAACCAGGACGTGCTGCTGTTCATCGACAACATCTTCCGTTTCACTCAGGCAGGTTCTGAGGTTTCCACCCTGCTGGGCCGTATGCCCTCCGCAGTGGGTTACCAGCCGAACCTGGCGGACGAAATGGGTCTGTTGCAGGAGCGTATTACCTCCACCCGCGGTCACTCCATCACCTCCATGCAGGCAATTTACGTGCCTGCGGATGACTACACCGACCCGGCGCCGGCAACCACCTTCGCGCACCTGGATGCGACCACCGAGCTTTCTCGTGAAATCGCATCGCGCGGTCTGTACCCGGCAATTGACCCGCTGTCCTCCACCTCCCGAATTCTGGACGCACAGTACATCGGTCAGGAGCACTACGACACCGCTATTCGCGTGAAGGCTATTCTGCAGGAAAACAAGGAACTGCAGGACATCATCGCGATTCTGGGTGTGGACGAGCTCTCCGAGGAGCAGAAGATCGTCGTGGCACGTGCACGCCGTATCGAGCAGTTCCTCTCCCAGAACACCTACACTGCAAAGCAGTTCACCGGTGTCGAGGGTTCGACCGTTCCGCTGAAGGACACCATCGAGTCCTTCCAGATGATCTGCAACGGCGATGTCGACCACATCCCCGAGCAGGCGTTCTACAACATTGGTGGTATGGACGACGTTATGCGCCGCTACGAGGAAATCAAGGCACAGACTGGAGCTAAGTAATCATGGCTCTGAAAGTTGAAGTTGTTTCCCGCGAACGCGTCGTGTGGACTGGCGAAGCGAACTACGTTCGTGCACGCTCCGTCAGCGGTGACCTCGGCATCCTGCCGGGCATGATCCCCACCTGCACGCTGCTGGCACAGGACGGCGAGCTGCTCATTGAACCTGTTGAGGGTGAGACCATTAAGACCATCCTCAACGCAGGTTTCTTGACCGTCTCGAACGATCACGTGACCATCGCTGCAAAGCACGCAGAGATCTAAAGCCGGTTCCCCGCAGGGGGAATTGACCACTGTGTACACCTCGCCGGTGTTCCTCCCCGAAAGGGGAGGGGCACCGGCGATTGGTGTATCCGGGGCAGGTTATGTGCGCAGAAAGAGCACGCGCAGAACGACAGCGTGCATAGAAAGATAATGCGCACAGAAAAGGGGCGCTTCCCACAAAGTATGGGAAGCGCCCCTTAAGCTATGTGCAGCCGCCTAATCTAAAGCTGCTTAGCCTAGAGCCGTTTAGAACAGACGGTCAGCCGAATCGTCCACGCCGCGCATCGCATCGTAGTCCAGGCTCACGCAGCGGATACCGCGGTCCTCAGCCAGGGTACGAGCCTGCGGCTTAATCGTCTGCGCCGCAAACACGCCGCGCACCGGAGCCAGCAACGGGTCACGGTTGAGCAGCTCCAGGTAACGGGTCAGCTGCTCCACACCGTCAATATCGCCCACACGCTTGAGCTCAACCGCCACGGAGACGCCGTGCGCGTCCTTCGCCATGATGTCGACCGGACCGATAGCGGTCGGGTACTCGCGGCGTACCAGCGAATAGCCCTCACCGAGAGTGTGGATCTGCTCGGCGAGCAGACGCTGCAGGTCAGCCTCTACACCGTCCTTGATGAGGCCGGGATCAACACCCAGGTCGGTGGCGTGCTCGTGCTCAATCTTGTAGATGCGAATCATGAGGCGGTCATCGCTCTTAGCTGCCTGAACGGTCCACAGCTGTTGAACATCGGACTCCAGGTCCTCACGGATGCTCTGCGGAACGTCCTCACGCTCAGCCACCAGCAGGGAACAGGGAGGGCTCATCCAGTTCAGAGGCTTGTAGGAACCGCCGTCGGAGTGAATGAGGACGGAGCCGTCATTCTTGACCATCAGCAGGCGGGTAGCGCGGGGCAGGTGGGCGCGGAGGCGGCCCTCATAATCTACGGAGCATTCAGCAATGACAATACGCATCCGTCCACTCTAGCAGGTACGAGTGTTTGGCTCTAGCAGGTGAGGGTATGAGCTAGGGAACCTGAGCCTGGTACAGGTCGCGGTACAGGGCCCAGTAGGGAAATACAGCACAGTAGGGAGGCGCGGCACAGAGCGGGGGAGTACCGCCTCAGCATGAGTACCAGGCCAGTATGAGGAAGAGCGTAGAGCGAACAGCGGCAGGGCGGGTAGGTAGAGATAGTTGAGCGGCGCGGTAGAATAGGGCTCATGGCACGTAAGAATCATCCCGGCAGGCGAGTATCCGGCACCACCAGCGATAAGTGGCACCGTCAAGCACCCGCAGGGCGTGATATCAGCAGGATTCTCGACCCTGCGCCCCGACTGGAACGTGACCGATACGGTGACTGGCTGGTGCAATACATTCCCGCCGTCAACGCCCAAAAAACCTACACCTGCCCCGAATGCTACCGCCCGATTCCGCCCAGAACAGCACACCTGGTGGTGTGGCAAGAAAGCCACACAATGGGCCGTAGCCGCGCCATTGACGAGCGCAGGCACTGGCATCAGCATTGCTGGCGCACCCGCCGCAAATAGGCTGAACACTGCACTTGAGGTGCAGCCCAAGACCATATTCTCGAATCCATTTCTTGAAGGAACGCAATGAGCAACACCGCCGATATCACCCGCGAGCAGGAATTCGATCCCGCCCGCTACGTCTTCAGCACCGCCGCTGAGCCCACCCCCATTAAGGCACGTACCGTACTACCTGCGCGCCGTGAGAACTTCACCGTCACCACTGCGGACGGCAAGCGCCTCGTCGGTGAACTCGCCCTGCCCGAAGGCGAAATCAAGGCAACCCTGGTGACCTTCCACCCGCTGCCCACCCACGGCGGCTACATGGACTCGCACGTGTACAAGAAGGCGTCCTTCCGCCTGCCGGCGCTGTCGAACATCGCGGTGCTGCGTTTCAACACTCGCGGCACTTCCTCGATTCGCGGCACCAGCGAAGGCGTCTTTGACGGCGGCTTTGCCGAGAAGAAGGACTTCGACGCAATCCTGAAGTTCGTACGCGAGCGCGCCCTGCCGAACCCCTGGCTGGTCGGCTGGTCCTTCGGCACCGAGCTGGTGCTCAAGTACGCGCCCGAATACGCGGACGAGTTCACCGGCGCTATTCTGCTCTCTCCGCCGCTGCACCGCGTGCACCCGGCTGAGCTGGACGAGTGGAATAAGATCTCGAACCCGCTGTACGCGCTGGTGCCCGAGCACGACGACTACCTGCAGCCTCCGGCGGCGTGTGAGCGTTTCGCGGCTGTACCGCGCACTCGGGTGATTCCCTTTGAGGGGTGCAAGCACCTGTGGGTGGGCGAGAAGTCCGTGCAGCAGGTCCTCAACACCGTGGTCAGCATCGTAACCGGTGCACCCACCGAACTGCCCACCGAATACAGCGGCCCGGTGGCAGAAGAAATCACTGAGCTCTAAAGGTTCGGCATAAAAACACGGCATAAAGCATGAAGGCGGCGGCTTTGGATAAAAGATCCAAAGCCGCCGCCTTCGTATCTATACGCGATGCGTACCCCGCGGGAAGAGTAGTGAGAGCGTAGAGAACCTACAACTGTTTACAGCTGGAGGTGACTACAGCTGGGCGGTGACTATAGTTGGTCCTGGCGAGGAATGAACACCTCACGCACCAGAATCAGCATGGAAGCCGCCACCGGAATAGCAATCAGTGCGCCCAGCACGCCCCAGAGCGCGCCACCGGCAGCCACCGAAATAATCGCAACACCGGCAGGGACCGACACAGCGCGAGCCATAATACGCGGAGAAATCAGGTACGCCTCCACCTGCAAGTACAGGAAGTACGCCACCGCAAACCACAACGCCAGGCTCCAGCCCTGGCTCAGCAGAATCAGCGAGGTCAAAATCAGCGCAATCACGCCACCAACCAGCGGAATGAACGCCAGAATCATGACGACCAAAGCCATCAACTGCGGGAAGCTGAAGCCCAAAAACAGCATAATAAAGAACGCCACAAAAGCATTCAGAACAGCAACCAGAGCCTGACCCATCACGTAGTTACCCACCGACTCGGTAATCTTGTCGGTAATGTACTTGACGCGCACACGCTTAGACGCCGGCGCCAGGCGCACACCCCACGCCTTGATAGTGTCCATCGAGGTGAGGAAGTACAGGGACAGGAACAGCACAATAATCACGCCGGTCACGCTCTGCGCCAGGGTAGAACCCGCAGAAACCAGGCTCGACATGAAGCCATTGACCTGCGAAGAGGAGAACGTTGTCTCCAAGAACTTTGGGATGTTCTCATTCACCCAGGTGCTGATATTAAAGCGCTGATCAAGCTCGTGGTACCAATCAGAATCAATCGTGTTCTGATATATACCCGGCGCATACTGAACAAACTTAGAAGCCTGCTCGCTAATAATCGGGCCAATGGTCATGACCAAACCGGTCACGGCGCCAGCAAAACCAGCAAGCACAGCAATCACGCCGATACCGCGCTTAATGCCCCACGACTCCAGGCGGCGCACAATCGGGTCCAGACCCAGAGCAATGAAAATAGCGCCGGTCACCCAACCCACCAGGGCACCCACATTGTTGAAAATGTAGTAGGCGAAGAGCGCCAAACCCACGCCAACGGTCATGAGGAAACCAAAAGCGACCGGGTTGTGCATCATGGATGCCTTGCCGTTGCCGACCACCTTCGGGACGGGAGGCGCATCCTCAGAAGCGGCGGGGACCACCGGAATGGTATCCGTAGGAGGCATGGAAGCGCGGCGGCGGTTAGAACGCACCTGGCTAATGCTTTCGGTCAGCTCGCTGAAGGTCTCCGTTATCTGGTCGGTGAGGGATTCCTTCTTGCGTGGCTCGTCGGACGATGTTGTCTCTTCGTGAGCTGCTGAGGCTTTCTTCTCGCTCATGCTCTTCCTTTCCGGATCATTCCGGGTATTTTTTCTCTACTGTGCCATTCTACCGGCTGGTTTACTTTGTTACGGCGTCCACGGTGAATCCCAAGGACAGGGGAGCGCATGTGGGAGAGATATTAGCGGGGCGGATCGGGCAATAGCCCAAACGCTATCCCCGGCATGAGCTCAGAGCGTAGGCGGCAAGGAACGCGCGCTCGCAACGGCGCGTTGTGGAGATAATAGAGGAAGGAACGCGTGAAGGATCTAGCCCGCACGCAACAATAGATACAGAACGTAAAGGAGCCCAGGATGAGCATTATTTTTGATCCGGCAGACCGCGGCGCATCCCAGAACGCGGCACAGGGTAACGTCGCGCAGGGTAGTGCAGCACAGAACGGGGCAGTGCAGAACGGGGCAGCGCAGGAGATTCCCGCCTCCGTACGCAACGCCATGGAACTGAACCCCAACGCGGCACAGTCTGCTGGCGAACAGGGCGGCGAGCAGACCCCCTCCGCTCCCACCTGGCGCTACGAGGTCAACACCCCCGAAGAGTTCCAGAAGTTCGTTCAGCTCTCCAGCCAGGGCGCCGTGATTTTTGCGCTCTACGCGCCGCACTCGCCCTCCTCCCTGCAGATGCTCGAAGGCGTGCAGAAGCTCGTCGACTCCGCCGCAGGCACCATGATTTGCGCCGCCGTGGACGTCACCAAGCTCCCCGAAGCTGCCCAGGCATTCGGCGTGAGCGGCGTGCCCGCGGGCGTTGCCGTTCTGGCGGGCCGCCCGGCACCGATTTACACCGGCCCGGTCAGCGCAGAAGACCTCGGCGATGTGCTCTCCCAGGTTCTGCAGCTCGCGGCACAGTACCAGCTGCCCGGCGGCTTCGACCCGGTCGTTCCCGACGACGAAAAGCCCCTGCCGCCTCTGCATGCCGAAGCCGTCGCCGCCCTCGACCGCGGTGACCTGGAGGGCGCCCGCGCCGCATATCGCAAGGCAATCACCGAGAACCCCGGCGATAAGGAAGCGAAGCTCGGCCTGGAACAGGTTGAACTGCTCGCCCGCGTGAAGGACCTGGACATGGCAACCGAACGTGCGGCGGCCGCGGCAGATCCCATGAACATTGACGCCGCGTTCAACGTAGCCGACCTGGACCTGGTCGGCGGCCACGTGGAGGACTCCTACAACCGTTTGCTGCGCCTGTTCAGTGCGGTAGGTCCCGACGATAAGGCGCGTGTGCGCGAGCGCCTCGTGCAGCTCTTCGATGTGGTGGGTGCATCTGACCCGCGCACCGTCAAGGCGCGTGCGGCACTGACCATGGCGCTGTTCTAAAAACGGCTGTCACCTGGGAAACGTCATGAGCCGGTCTAGCCTAGCTCTGGCTAATCTAGGCGGCTGAAACGTTGAATACGGACGGGCTATCGTCTACCCCCGCACCCGGGCTGCGGGGGTAGACGATAGCCCGTTCTGCATTTGCGGTTTTCGGCGGTTGTGAGGTGGGGGAGAGCAGTCAACTCAACCTGTCTGATAGCGCGCTAGGACGCTACGTATAGCACCCCGGAATGTCCATATACTGCATGACGGATGCATAATATGCGGGTTTTATAGCCAAAGCCTGTAGACCTTTCTACAAGGGTGATAGGGTGAAAATATGAACACTAGTCACTTTCCCCAGGACCCGAACCCGCAAGAACCAGGTTCACAGCAGAACCCGGTACAAGAGACCGTAGTAGAGGAAGCACCCGCCGCGGCAGTACCTCAAGCTATAGTCCCCGAATCTGTAGCCCCGGAAGCTATAAACCCTGAGCCTGCAGCGCCGGAAGCTGTAGTTCCCGCATCGGTAGCACCGCAGCTACCCGTCACCCCGCAGACCGCACCGACCGCTGGCGCCCGCCCCGCTATCGAAATCCGCGGCCTCACCAAGGCATTCGGTCAGAAGGTCGCCGTCGACCGCATCAACCTGGATATCCCCTCCGGATCCTTCTACGGACTGGTTGGCCGCAACGGTGCCGGTAAAACCACCACCATCTCCATGGTCACCGGCATGCTCATGCCCAGCGAAGGTACCGCATACGTGCGAGGCATCGACATGTGGACCGAACCGCTCAAGGCCAAAGCGCACCTGGGTGTGCTGCCCGACGGCGTGCATCTCTTCGATAAGCTCACCGGCGAGCAGCTCATCACCTACTCCGGTTACCTGCACGGAATCGATAAGGAAACTGTCGCATCCCGCGTCAAGGACCTGCTCACCGCAATGGATCTGACCGACGCTGCGGGTCGTGCCGTTGCCGACTACTCCGCCGGTATGACCAAGAAGATTGCGCTCGCCGCCGCCCTCGTCCACGCACCCTCCGTGCTGATTCTGGACGAGCCCTTCGAAGCGGTCGACCCGGTTTCTGCCGCTAATATTCAGGACATTCTGCGTGGCTTCGTTGCCTCCGGCGGAACCGTCATTATCTCCTCGCACGTGATGGACCTTGTCCAGCGCCTGTGCGACCACGTAGCCGTCATGGACTCCGGCCGTATTCTCGCCGCCGGAACCGTCGACGAAGTACGCGCCGGCATGAGCCTTGAAGAACGATTCGTGCAGCTGGTCGGCGGCCGCACCTCCTCGGAAGGATTGTCATGGTTGGGCACCTCGTCTCACTAAAGTGGCAGTATGTGCTCGCCGCCTTCCGCCGTAGCATCTGGGCGCTCATCGGCCTGATTTTTGCGGCACTCTATGCGGGCGGTATGCTCTTCGGCCTCGGCTCCGCATACGTTATCGCTAACTCGGAGGTACCCGAATACGGTCAGCTCGGCGCCCTCCTTGTAGGCACCGTTGTGGCGCTCGCCTGGGCTATCGTCCCCATCTTTTTTAGCGGACTGGACGGCACCCTGGACGAGAGCCGATTCGTGCTCTTCCCCATCAAGCCCTCCACCCTGCAGAAGGGCCAGTTCCTCGGCGGGTTCGTGGGTATCCCCGGCATCGCGAGCATCATCGCCGTGCTACTGGGTGTTATCGCGTTTATATCGCAGCCGCTCGCGCTGGTCGTGTACCTCATCTGCTGCGTGCTCGGCCTTGCGAACCTCATGGTGTGGGCACGTCTCGCCAACCGCCTAGGCATGGTGCTGAACGATAACCCGCGCATCGCCAACACCCTGATGATCGTTGCCGCAATGCTACTGATGAGTGCCGGCTTCATCTTCGGTGGAACGATGATTTACCTGACCGAGCACTGGGATGAGGTGCTGCCCTACCTGCCGTGGCTGGGCGTGACCCCCTTCGGGTCCGCGTTCGCCGTGCCTTACTTTATGGCGACCGGCAATATGGGTGCCGCCCTTGGCAGCCTGGCTCTGACCCTCGTCTACCTGGTTGGTGGATGGTGGCTGTGGGGTAAGAACCTCGCACGCTCCATGGCGAATGTGGGCGGTGGCGCCCACCACGCGAGCGCAGCTGAAGTCGCCGCAGGTGACCTGGGCTTGTTCGCTCGCTTCCCCGCAACTCCTCGCGGCGCCGTGGCGGCACGAACCCTGCACTCATTCCTGAAAGACAACCGTCTGCAGATGCTGACCGCAAGCACCGCCATGATTTACCTGATGCTGACGGTGGCCATGCCGCTGTTCCTGAGCTCGGTAGGCTCCTTCGAAAGTCGGGTCAATTTCAACGGTGTTAACGCGACTGAAGCCAACCAGATTATCAATAGCGGCGTCATGCAGCTTTTCGGATTCTGGATGTACTTCTGCACCATCTTCACCGGCTACTACATGTGCTACCTCGTCTCCTACGACAACACCGCATTCAGCCTGCACGTGCTCTCCCCGCTGCGCGGTATTGACGACCGTCTTGGTCGTCTCTGGGGCTACAGCATCCTGACGGTTCCGGTCGTGGTGGTGATGGTGTTCGTCGCCTGCGTAGCAAATGGACACCTGGAACTCGTCCCCATCGTGCTGATGCACCAGCTGGGCGTGTTCGCTGCGGCTGCAGGTATTGGATGCGTACTGGATACCTTCATTAGTCCGCCCGTGGCACCTCCCGGGGCTAACCCGTTCAAGAACCCGAAGAACACTGACGGCTTCGCTAAGCAGCTGCTGCTGATGCTCTCTATAGTTTTGGTGATGCTCAGTGCCCTGCCCGGCGGTATCTCTGTTGTCGTGTACATTTTCCGCACGCAGGATGTGCTGACCCTCGTCTACGGCGGCTTGATTCAGCTGCTGATTGGTGCCGCACTGCTCGTGGGTGGCGTGGCGTGGGGCGGCCACCGCTACGATAAGGTCAGCTCCAAGATGCTGGAGCGTGTGGCACGCTTCCAGGCGAACTAACAAGAGTCGAAGCTCCAGCACATCAGGAATAAAAGAGAAGGGTTCCGTGTTAGGTACTAAGCCTGGCACGGAACCCCCTTTTCTGTGCCGCACAAATTTCTAGCCCTGAACTTTCTAGCCCCGAACTTCTAGCGGAAAGAAGCTCACCGCAATACCTAAGAGTCTATGGCCCAGCTGTGGCCTGCCTCCATATTGACCGCCCGGGGGCTCAGCACCTCCCAACTGCTACTAAAATAGAGAAGGCGCCAATCACCCAACCGTGCAGCGGCGCCCCTCACCCTATGTATCCCACCTCATCATCAAGGAGAAACATGAGCTCGATCGAAGGCATCGAAGACCCCTTTGGCCCCGGAACCGCAGGCGGCACCGCTCTGCTCGAACGCGAAGAAACCCAGCTTTCTGAGCCCGGCGACCACGAGCGCTTCTCCCACTACGTACGCAAGGAAAAGATCCTCGAATCGGCACTGACCGGCGAACCCGTGCGTGCCCTCTGCGGCAAGATGTGGGTACCCGGCCGCGATCCGCAGAAGTTCCCCGTCTGCCCCCAGTGCAAGGAAATCTACGAAGGCCTAGCACCCGGCAACGACGGCGACAACGGCTCCGGCGAATAATACGCGCCAGGCGACACGCCTGAATAAATACGAATAAATAACACGCCGCAGCAGCAAGACTCAACGGCCCAACACCGCTCATGAGACTTTGCTGACGAGCACCAAATTCTTGCACCACAGCCCGGCCCAACCCGCGGATGTGGTGCTAGAATTTAACCTCGCTGTGCCCGGACCGCCAGAGCGCTAAGAACACCAGCGCACCAGAAACAGCAGAGCGCCCACCACCTCCACACGGGGGAGAAGCGCCCCTGCGCTGAGTCGGCGGGAGGAATCAGTAGAGGTAGACGAGGAAGAAGGAGAGAATGAGCGCACCCGCAGAGGAACCCACACTATTCGACAGTATGGTGAAGCCGAAGCTCTCCCCGGCATACCCCGACCGTGCCCCCTGGGGTACTTCCGTCAGCTTGCGTGCCTGGCAGGCAGAAGCCATGCAGAAGTACTTCGAAACCAACCCCCGCGACTTCATGGCAGTCGCAACCCCCGGCGCGGGTAAAACCACGTTTGCGCTGACCCTCGCCAAGGAACTATTCAACCGCGGCACGGTCCGCCAGCTCATCGTTGTGGCGCCGACCGACCACCTGAAAAAGCAGTGGGCAGACGCCGCCGCGAAGGTCGGTATTCCCATTGACCCGAACTTCAAGAACGCGGATGTGACCATCAGCCGCCACTACAAGGGTGTGGCGCTGACCTACGCGCAGGTGGCGAATAAGCCGCAGCTACACGCCCGCAACACCGAGGAAACGAAAACCCTCGTAATCTTCGACGAGATTCACCACGCCGGTGATTCGCTTTCCTGGGGTGACGGCCTGCGTGAAGCGTTCGATGATGCGACCCGCCGCGTGGCGCTGACTGGTACCCCGTTCCGTTCGGATACCTCCCCGATTCCGTTCGTCACCTACGAGGTCGACAACGACGGTATTCGCCGCTCCAAGGCGGACTACTCCTACGGTTACGGCCCCGCGCTGAAGGACCACGTGGTGCGCCCGGTCATCTTCATGGCGTACTCGGGCCAGATGCGTTGGCGTACCTCCGCCGGTGAGGAAATGGCGGCAAACCTCGGCGAAGGCTTCACCAAGGACATCACCTCCCAGGCGTGGCGAACCGCCCTCGACCCCAACGGCGAATGGATTCCGACCGTGCTCGCGGCGGCCGATAAGCGCCTGACCGAGGTGCGCCGCACCGTGCCCGATGCCGGTGCGCTTGTCATCGCTACCGACCATGCGGACGCCAAAGCCTACGCCGAACAGATTCAGAAAATCACCGGCGAATACCCCGCCGTGATCCTCTCTGACGACCGTGAAGCCTCCGCAAAAATTGATGAATTCCGTGAAGGCATGCAGCGCTGGATGGTTGCCGTGCGCATGGTGTCCGAAGGTGTGGACGTGCCCCGCCTCGCCGTGGGCGTGTACGCCACCAGCACCAGCACCCCGCTGTTCTTCGCCCAGGCTATCGGCCGTTTCGTGCGTGCCCGCAAGCGCGGCGAAACCGCCTCCGTGTTCCTGCCGTCCGTGCCGCAGCTGATGATGCTCGCCAACGACATGGAAGTGGAACGCGACCATGCCCTCGACCGCGGCGCACCCCAGGAAATCGACCCCATGGTTGAGGGCCTGGACGACCACCTGCTCGAAGAAGCAAACCGCGAGGAGCGCGCCTCCGAGCAGCTGGCACGTGGCAAGTTCGAGGCGCTCGGCTCCGAGGCGTCCTTCCACGGTGTGCTGTTCGACGGCGCCGAGTTCGCCTCCGGCAACCTTGCCGTGGGTAGTGAGGAGGAGCAGGACTTCCTGGGTATTCCGGGCCTGCTGGATGCCGAGCAGGTCGGTACGCTGTTGCGAGCGCATCAGCGTGAGCATGCGGCGCGCCGCCCGGCGACTGCGGCGCCTTCGGTGGTGGATCACCGCCAGTTGAAGGAGCTACGCAATAAGCTGGCGAAGAACGTGGCGGCGTGGTCGATTCGTTCGGGTCAGCCGCACGGTGTGATTCACAATGAGCTGCGTAAGATTTGTGGCGGCCCGGCGGTTGCGCAGGCTTCTGCTGAGCAGATTCAGGCGCGTATCGATAAGCTGTCGGACTGGTTCGTGGGCCGACGCTAGAACGTGGATAGAACGTAAAGAAAAGCCTCGCGGGTGTGTGCGCTCGCGGGGCTTTTGCATGCCCGTAATATTTGGTCGCATAAGCAGAGATGACCCTCAACTAGAGCCTTATACCTGTAGGGTAGGAGAGGAGGTAACATCCGGCGCCGAACACACGGTTCGGTGTAGACTCCTCCCCGCTCTTAGACACCGGCCAGAATGAATAAAAGGGCAGTGCTGAGTGCATGAGCGGTGCACATATAGAGAAACACCAGGTCACCGTTTCCCAACCACGCACACCTGAAGCACCACATTTTCCGCTTCACAGCTGAGGCGGCAGTGTAGCACCTGATGAGCCCCGCTTCCGGGGAAGCATCAGCCCGGCACAGCCTGCCGCCCCGCGCGGTAGGGGAGCGAGCACCTGAACTAACCACACCGAAGGACATTGATGTCTACTTACATTTCTCGCCGCAGGGTCGTTGCGGGTGCCGCGTGGGCAGCCCCCGTCATTGCCACCTCGGCTGCTGTTCCCGCGTTCGCTGCGTCCCTGGACTGCGTCTTTGCCGAAAGCCCCCACAAGTTCTTGAGGGGATATAGTGACTATCGTGTAGAAGAGGAATTCACCGTCCCCGCTAACGTGCATAGGATCCGCTTCGATATTTTTGGTGGTGGCGGAGTCAGCGACACCGGCCACGAAAGCGGCTCGGGTGCCCGCGCGATTGGAATCGTTGAGGTGAAGCCAGGCCAGACGGTTCGTGTCATTGCTGGTGGCGGCTCCGGTGACGCCCGCACTCCCTATCTGTTTGGTCTTAAGACTGGCGGCCCGGCACGAGGCGGGCGTGGCTACGGCGACGGCGGCGACGCACCTCGATTCACCATGCCTGCCGAAGTGGTGGCTGAAGTGACCAAACGCTACCCGGGCGCCCTTAACTGGAGGGAACTTAAAGACGGTCCTAAGGGTACCGTTGAAGTTTATGGACACCCCGGTGGCGGCGCCTCGGCACTGCTGATTGACGGCGAAGTCATCGCTGTCGCCGGTGGTGGCGGTGGCGGAGGCATCACGTACTCCTACACCTCAGCGCCTCATGCTAAGCATTTCCCCGCTGTTCTTGATGCGAGCGTGACGAAGAATTACCACCCGACCGATCCGCCCATCCGCAGCTTTGCGGGTAGCGGTTTGAGCACTCGCGGCGAGGACGCCACTACGGGCACCCAGTTCTACACCCACAGCCTGAACACTAAGGTATCTGTTGACGGCGGTAAGGGTGGAAACAATGGCGCCGGTGGAGCGGGCGCTGCTAAGCCCGAGGTGCCGACCGGTAGCCCCAACCATATCTTTAGCTACGACAGCCAGAATAACCAGGTGCTGTACAGCTCTTCGGCCGCAGGTAACGCGGGCGGCTCCGGCTTTAAGGCTAAGGGCGGTAACGGCGCTGTCGCTTATAGCTACCAGCTCGACAATAACGACCCGAAGAACCTTGAAGTGCTGACTCTGCCCGGCGGCGAGCGCATCGAATTCTCTGCTGAGGAGACCGCTGCTGAGTTCAACGGCTACCAGTTCGCAATGTCCGGAGGCGGTGGCGGCGGCTACGGCGGTGGTGGTTCGGGTGCTGCACTGGCGCTGTCTGCTATTACGACCATTCAGAAGTGGAATAACAACCCTGCGGGTATCCGCCAGAGCGTGAGCTACCTGCAGTTCTCCGGTGCCGGTGGTGCGGGTGGTTCGTACCTGTCGCCGCGTGTTATTCAGGGTGAACTCTCTAACTCTATGAACTCGATGAGGACCGGCATTAACGTCTATGACGGCGAGGCCAAGGTGTACCTCTGCGAGACTAAGGGTTAGTCTAACGCCCTCTGAAGGTTGAGGGGTAGAAAAGCCTGCGAGTGTATGTGCTCGCGGGCTTTTTCACGCCCGGAAACGCCGGCTCCAGCTACGCCATTAGCCCGGTCTGCGGCCTGGAATGGGTGCGCGGCGGCGCCGGTGGCGCTGGCGGATCCTACCTGGCGCCGAGCGTGCGTAATGGCGCAATCGTTGGCACTAAGGAGGCGCCGGCTGGCCCGAACGTGCGCGTGAACGGCATGGCGGAGGACCGCTTTAAATAAGCGGCTCAATCTGCTACATAACCGCAGAGGTTTCATGACCTCGGCTGGTTGCAGGCACGATAAGTTATGGGCATGCTAGAAGCGGGGAGTCTGGGATAGTACATCCCAGGCTCCCCGCTTCTGTATCTTCAACGCCCGCCTGAAATGGCGAGTCATCGGCAGAGCTAGTGGAGGTTAGAGAACCTCAATCACCTCAATGCCCTCATCTTCAAGCTCGGCAACCACGTCGTCGAGCTTGTCCTCGTGCACGGGCGCGGTCAGGTCAACCAGAACGCGAGTCTCGTAGCCTGCATCGACCGCATCGCGAGCGGTTGCCGACACGCAATAATCGGTGGCGATACCGACAACATCGACGAACTCGATACCGCGCTCATCCAGCCACTCCGACAGGGGAGTCTGCGGGCCGTCCTCGGACGCATCCGCACCGGGCTCGTGCTCGCCGGTTGCGACCTCATCCTCAGGGGCGAGAAGACCCTCAAAACCCGAGTAGGCTGCCTCGAAGCGGCCCTTACGGAAGTACGCCTCAATGTAGTCGGTGTCCAGGTTCTCGTGAATCTGCGAGCCTTCGCTCTTGGCGACGCAGTGCACCGGCCAGGAGTCAACGTAGTCGGGGGTGTCAGAGAAGTGCGAGCCCGGATCGATATGCCAGTCCTGGGTGGCGACAATCGCGTCGTAGCGGTGGTGGTTGTTCTCCACGTATTCGCTAATCAGCGCGGCAACGTCCGCACCGCGCTCGGTGGCGAGGGCGCCGCCGGCGCAGAAATCGTTCTGCACGTCAACAATAATCAGTGCCTTAGACATGTCTGTCCTTTACAAGTAGGAATGAGTTTTCACTCTGATTCGCCAGGTGAAAACAGTATCTCAGAAGGGTGGTTTAGATGAATTCGGTCGGAATGATCGGCTCACCCTCCGAGAGGCGGTGGGCAGCTTCGGGAAGCTCAGCCAGGGATGCTACGTGGCGGGCGGTTGCGCGGCGCACGCCTTCCTCGCCGGTGAAGCCGGGGAGCAGCTCGCCGTTGCGGACGAAGTCCACCATGAGCGGGCGGGTGTCCTCGAGCAGGCTCGGGTCCTCGTGGGTGCCCAGAACCTCGGCGGTCGCAATGCCCATGCCATTGAGGCGGCGGGCCGCACGCTTGGCGCCACCGATGGACGCCTTGCCAGCAGACGCCTTAGCGACCGGCTGCATTTCACCGGCAGAGTTCTCACGCTCAACAACCTTGTACACCATGGAGGAAGTCGGCGCGCCGGAACCGGTGACAAGCTTGGTGCCCACGCCGTAGGAGTCCACGGGTGCTGCCGCCAGGGATGCGATGGCGTACTCGTCCAGGTCGCTGGTGACGGTGATCTTGGTGTGGGTGTTGCCGAGCGAGTCGAGCAGTTCACGCACACGTGCCGCGGTGGCGACCAGGTCGCCGGAGTCCAGGCGCACGCCGCCAAGCTCTTCGCCCGCGAGTTCCACGCCGAGGCGGACTGCCTCGTCCACGTTGTAGGTGTCGACGAGCAGGGTGGTGCGGGCGCCGAGGGAACGCAGCTGCGCCTCGAACGCTTCACGTTCGCTGTCGTGCAGCAGGGTGAAGGCGTGGGCGCTGGTGCCGATAGTGTGCAGGCCGTAGCGCAGGCCAGCCTCCAGGTTGGAGGTGCCCGCGAAACCGGCAATCACGGCGGCGCGTGCAGCGGAGACGGCGGCGCGTTCGTGGGCGCGGCGCGAACCCATTTCGAGGCAGGGGCGGTTGCCAGCGGCTGCGCTCATGCGGGAGGCGGCGCTCGCCACGGCGGAGTCAAAGTTCAGGATGGACAGCAGGTAGGTTTCGAGGACGCACGCTTCGGCGAAGGTGCCTTCGACCTGCAGGACGGGGGAGTGGGGGAAGAATGCTTCGCCTTCTGCGTAGCCGCGGATGTTGCCGCTGAAGGTGAAGGATTCGAGGTAGGAGAGGGTTTCTTTGTTGACGATGTTGCGGGAGGAGAGGAAGGAGAGTTCTTCGTCGTTGAAGCGGAAGTTTGCGAGACCTTCGAGGAATCGGCCGGTGCCTGCGAGGACGCCGTAGCGGCGGCCTGCGGGCAGGCGGCGGGTGAAGACTTCGAAGGTGCACTTACGGTTGGCTGCGCCGGAGGCGAGTGCCGCCTGGAGCATGGTCAGTTCGTAGTGGTCGGTGAGAAGGGAAGTAGTAGCCATGTGTTTATTGTAGTGGGGGATGAGGGTATTTTTCCTCTTGAGTCGGCGTGTCAATCACTACATAAAGTATTCTTGACTTTAAGTGCTGTAGTATGACAAATTACCAGCACTCTGTGCGGGAGCACCACCGGAGCAACATAGGGGCAACACATACCCGCCCGTATAATCAAAGGGAACCGGCCGCAAAGGAAACCAATGAACACTACCGCCGTGACTCTCTCCACCGGAACCCTCGAGGACACCGACCTCGACACCACCCTGGAGAACATCCTCGCCACAGACACCCCCTGGAAAGTCATCGTCTGGAACGACCCCGTCAACCTCATGACCTACGTGTCCTACGTCTTCCGCAGCCATTTTGGCTACTCCTGCGCCCGCGCAGAAGAGCTCATGCTGCAGGTGCACAACAACGGCAAGGCAATCGTCTTCACCGGCTCGCGCGAAGACGCCGAAAAACACACCCAGGCAATGCACGCCTGGGGTCTGCTGGCAACCTTCGAGAAAGTAGAAAACTAATGGCGCGACCCTTCCGCCGCACCCCCGGAGGCTACACCGCCTCCTTCGAACCCGCCGAACGCGACCTGATCCGCGAACTCGCCGAAGACGTGCGCGCGCTACTGCGCCCGGCAGATACCACCGCCGACGGCGGCACCGTCGACCCGCTGGAGGCGCTGGTCGGCATCACCGAAAACCCCACCATTCCCGCCGACAGCGCCGTAGCACGCCTGCTCCCCGCCGCAAGCAGCGACGACGAGGCCGCCACCGAATACCGCCGCTACACCGAACGCGACCTGCGCGAAACCAAACGCGCGAACCTCGCCATGCTCGCCTTCGACATTGAATCCAGCGACCTGCGCCTGAACGAAGAACACGCCCGCGCCTGGGCTGCTGCGCTCGGCGATATTCGCCTGGTGCTCGCCGACCGCCTCTACATCGTGGATGAAGACACCGCAGAAGATATTGCGGCGTTCACCGACCCTTCCGAGATCGAGACCCAAGAAGAGTACATGGCTGTGGTGTACAACTTCGTCTCCTGGGTTCAGGACTCTCTCATGCTCGCCATGCTCGACGGGCTGGACGACGAAGAAACGACCGGCGGAGTATTTGGCGGGACAAATGGCGGGGCAAACGAGCAAGAATAGAACGAATTTTTCAAATTCCCCCTCAAACTATCGTCATATACAACCACATAATGGTGGTTCTCGACTCATCTAACCGCTCAACGGACTAAAAGGGTAACCTTAGCGAGTTAGCATAGAACGTGGTACCCGACCGATAACGAAGTGTAGGTGACACATGAGTGACAGCATCGACGCAACAAATCCCTACCGTGCCCGCACCCCCTGGGGTAGCCCCGCGCCCGTAGGCCCCACCGCCGCGGCACCCATCGGCGTCTTCGACTCCGGCGTTGGCGGACTCACCGTGGCACGCGCCATCATGGACCAGCTGCCTCACGAACGCATCATCTACGTCGGCGACACCGCCCACGGCCCCTACGGCCCCCTCAAAATCGCAGAAGTACGCGCCAATGCCCTGCGCATCATGGACGAACTCGTCGACTCCGGCGTGAAAATGCTCGTCATCGCCTGCAACACCGCCTCCGCAGCGGTGCTCCGCGACGCCCGCGAACGCTACACCCGCCAGTACGGCATCCCCGTCATCGAGGTGATTCAGCCCGCCGCCCGCCGTGCGCTCGCCGCAACCCGTAACCGCAAGATCGGCGTGATTGCGACGGAGGCGACCGTCACCTCCCGCGCCTACGAGGACACTTTCGCAATCACCCCGAACCTTGAGGTGCACTCGGTGGCGTGCCCGCGCTTCGTGGAGTTCGTGGAGAAGGGCATTACCTCCGGCCCCGAGCTGCTGGAGACCGCTCGCGAGTATCTGCAGCCGCTCAAGGATGCCGGCGTGGACACCCTCGTGCTCGGCTGTACCCACTACCCGCTACTGGCCGGCGTGATTTCCTACATTATGGGTGAGGACGTCACCCTGGTTTCCTCCGCGGATGAGACCGCGAAGGACGTGTACCGCGAACTGCTCAACCACGCCATTGAAAGCCCGGTCCCCACGGAAAACCCGCACCACGAATTCCTCGCCACCGGCGAATCTGAGACGTTCTCGCAGCTGGCACGCCGCTTCCTTGGCCCCGAGGTCACCAACGTGCGCCACACCAGCTCCGTGGCGGAACGCTACCCGACCGGCTCGCTGGCGGCACTCACCCCCGAAATGCTTGCGGCACACCGCAACATCACCCTCGACGAATCGGCAGATCCTGCAGAGGAAGCACACACCTCGGCGGGCACCGAATTTTCTGGCACCACCCCTAAGGACGACACCTCATGCGTCTAACCGTTATCGGTTGCACGGGCTCCTTTCCCGGCCCTGTCTCCCCGGCTAGTTGCTACATGCTCACCGCCACGGACTTCGCGGGTCGAACCTGGCGTATCATCATGGACATGGGCAACGGCTCCCTCGGCATGCTCCAGCGCCATATCGATCTGAGCGATATCGACGCGATTCTGATTTCGCACCTGCACCCGGACCACTGCATCGACCTGTCCGGTCTGCACGTGGCGGTCAAGTGGGATCCGCGCGGCTGGCCCAAGGATCGCATTCCGCTGTACGGTCCCGCCGCGATTAACGAGTACCTTTCGGCGACTCACGGCCTGGACCCGGATCCGGGCATGAGCACCGAGTTTGAGTACCACACCTGGACTGAGGGTGAGCCCGTACAGATTGGTCCCTTCCGCGTGGAGCCGTTCCGCGTGGTTCACCCCTCGAAGGACCCGTACGCCTTGCGCATCACCTGCAATGACCGCGAGGGTCACACCGTGTTCTCGTACTCGGGCGATACCGACCTGTGCGAGGGTCTGGTCAAGGCTGCACGCGGCGCTGACCTGTTCCTCTGCGAGGCAGCCTACCAGGAGGGTCGCGACGACGCCCTGCGCGGTATTCACCTGACCGGCAAGCGTGCCGGCGAGGCCGCCACGGAGGCGGGCGTGCGTAACCTGTTGCTGACCCACCTGCCCGTGTGGAACGACCCGGACATCGCCCGCGCGGAGGCGCGCAGTGCTTTCTCCGGCCCGGTCGGCATTGCCGAAATGGCGGCAAGCTACCGCATCTACCCGCGCCCGACGGAGGCTCACCCGGTCACGTCCACCTTGAACGTGGTGGAGGTGCTTGACCCGCCGCTGAACACCGCGATTGCGCTGCCCAAGCCAGAGCTAGATTAGGCGAAGCCCGAGCTGGACTAGGCTAAAACAAACTGGACTAGTGCAAACTGCGCTCAGCTCCGCCTGCCTTTCGATATTAGAGTCAACAGACAGACACAGATTCCGCAGACAGATTCAAGGAGAACCCATGACTGCAACCCGCGAAGACGGCCGCGCCCTCAACGAACTGCGCCCCATCACCATTACCCGCGGCTGGTCCCGCAACGCTGAGGGTTCCGCCCTCATCGAGTTCGGCAACACCCGCGTGCTGTGCACCGCATCCTTCACCGAGGGCGTGCCGCGCTGGCTCAAGGGCGAAGGTAAGGGCTGGGTGACCGCCGAGTACGCGATGCTGCCGCGCGCCACCAACACCCGTTCTTCTCGCGAGTCGCTGAAGGGCCGCGTGGGCGGCCGCACCCACGAGATTTCTCGCCTGATTGGTCGCTCCCTGCGTGCGGTCATCAACATGGATGAGCTGGGCGAGAACACCATCGTGCTCGACTGTGACGTTCTGCAGGCTGATGGTGGCACCCGCACCGCTTCTATTACCGGTGCGTACGTGGCGCTGGCTGACGCTATTTCTTGGGCGAAGGAGCAGAAGATTCTGCCCGCTAAGGCGAACCCGCTGATCGATTCGGTGTCCGCAATTTCGGTGGGCATTATTGATGGCACCCCCATGCTGGACCTGCCCTACACCGAGGACGTTCGCGCCGAGACCGACATGAACGTGGTCGTCACCGGCAGCGGCAAGTTCGTTGAGGTTCAGGGCACCGCCGAGGGCGCGCCTTTCGACCGCGATGAGCTCAACAGCCTGCTCGACCTGGCGCTGGAAGGCACCGCAGAGCTGGCTCAGATTCAGCGTGAAGCACTGGCACACTAACCCGTCCCAGTAACTAGTTCCGTCGACAAGGAGAAACTATGGCAGACGCAAAGATTGTTCTGGCAAGCCACAATAAGGGCAAGCTCAAGGAACTGCGCGAAATTCTGCGCGGACGCATTGACGGCCTGGACGTTGACACCCAGGTGGTTGACGCCTCCAGCGTGAACGCACCAGATGTTCCCGAGACCGGCGTGACCTTCGCTGAGAACTCCCTGCTGAAGGCGCGCGCTGTTGCCGAGGCAACCGGGCTGATCGCTATTGCTGACGATTCCGGCCTGTCGGTGGATGTGCTCAACGGCGCTCCCGGCATTTTCTCGGCGCGCTGGGCGGGTAGCCACGGCGATGACACCGCGAACCTGAACCTGCTGCTGGCTCAGCTGAGCGATATTTCTGCCGAGCACCGCGGCGCGAAGTTCTGCTGCGCGGCCTCGGTTGCCGCCCCGAGCGGTTTTGAGGCGGTCGAGTACGGCGAGCTGCCCGGTGAGCTGCTGACCGCACCGGCGGGGGAGGGCGGCTTCGGTTACGACCCGATTCTGCGCCCCATGGAGTTGAACGGTGAGAACGCCCTGTACGAGGGTCAGTACGCTGGCAAGTCTTGCGCTGAGATTCCCGCCGATATTAAGAACTCGATTAGCCACCGTGCGCGTGCTTTTGAAGCGCTGATTCCTCAGATTGCTGCTGCGCTGACCTCCTAAAACCGCTGTCTAAAACCTCTGTCTAAAACCGTCGCTGAGGCGCCAGAGCATACTTACGGTGCCTGTCTGATGGGTGAAAACGCGGGGGTTGGGTACGATTTTTTCGTGCATCCCCCTAAAATCCCCCACAGGGATACCAATTAAAGGCACAATAGGGTAGAGAAGCTTTACCTCAAGGTTAGTGACACCAAAGAAAAACTCGTCTGCTGAAGGTACCTTCGGCAGGCGAGTTTTGCTATTGAAGAGCCTTTCAGTGGGGCATCTGCCCGATGCTTGTTGTCACCGACCGGGGTAGAAAAACCTGCAGCGAAAGAGACACACCGATGCTCATCCTTCTTCTGCTGATGGCACTCGCCCTTGCCGCCGGATGCTGGGCGTACTCCTACGTGTGGCGCGGACTGAACCGCCGCGTCATTGCCGCCGTGAAGGTGGTCGATCCGATGATTACGCTCGGCCCGTACGTCATGGCGGCATGGGTGGCGTTCATGGCTCTAATCGCCACGAATATCTGGGCGACCGGAACCCTGCACACTGTGCTGACTATTATTTTCTGCGTGGTTGCCGTAGGGTGCCTCGGCTGGGCAGGATTCTGGCTGCTCATGCACTGCCTGGGTGGGCAGACCCCGGGCAAACGCCCGATGTGGTGGCGCGAGGCGGTTGCCGCGAAGTTCGCCTGGCGTAACCTCTCGCGCATGCCCGCCTACCTGGGTGCTCGCACCAGCATCCTGCCGGTGGAGAACCCGCATCTGACCAAGCCGTATTCGGGGTCGTGGACTCGCCCGCTGGGTGCGACCATGCCGGGGTACAGCTCCAACGGTGAGTTTATTGAGGGCTTTGACGAGTTCGGTCGCAAGATGCCGCATATCTACCCTGTAGGCCCTGAACCGACCATTTTTGAGATGGCGCGCTGGGGTAAGTCGGTGAGCTCCGATCAGCTGCTGACGACCTTCCTGCCGACCGCTCCGTTTGAGCGTCTACGCTTGCCCGGCACCATGACGGGCCCTTTCACCTTTGCGGGGGAGGTGCCGCACGGTGCGGTGACGAAGTGGCCTCGCCGCAGCGGTGCGAACCGAGCTTTCGGCTCCTACGCTCGTCTGGGTGAAATCACCGAACGTAAGGTGGAGTTGCTGGTCGACCACCGCATCATTGCGGCACTGCAGACCACCCGCGAAAGCTACGAACGCCGACACAGCTGGATGCTCGCCTTCACTGATATTGCAGACGGCGACTTCACGATGGACGCCGACGAGAATGGCAACCTGCGCATCACCTTCGGCATGATTACCGAGGGTTACGAGACTCCGTGGGTCTTCACCAGCACCCTGAAAGACAGCCCGCGCCTGCGCCGCAAGGTACGCCACGCCATGAGGGAACGCCGCGTCCTCAAGCAGAGTAGCGGCGAGCTGATGGACTGGTACTTCGTGCCAAAGCTCAGCGAATTCCCGCACGGCCCGGTCACGAATGAGCTTCCTGAAGAGTTCTACTTCAAGTCCAATATCATGGTCACGAACCGTCACGAGAGCTCCTCGCGCGCCTCGGGTGAGGCGCACTAGGGCAGCGCCACTGCTATGAGGCGCCCAGAGTGGACACCTCAGAAACGCATCCTAAAAATTCAGACATCCACAGATACTCACACGCTGGCTGCTACTCCATAGGGGAGTGGCAGCCGGTGCTTTTCTGCTGTTTCATTCTCTCGGCAGCGTCTAATAACGGTACAGAGAGCCTCATGACGATGCAGACAGAAGGGAACAACAAGCCACGATAGAATAGAAACTTAGAGCACTATGAGCGCAAGCCCGGGGCATTTTTTCTCCCTTCCGCAAGCTTGCCGTGCTGAGACCTCTGCAGAGCATATTTACAGAGAACACCTGCAGAGAACACACAGTCATCACTTGCCGAAAGGATTCCCGTGGCGTCTTCGAACTACACCGCCCGTCACCTCTCCGTGCTGGAAGGTCTGGAAGCTGTACGCAAACGCCCGGGCATGTACATTGGCTCCACCGACTCCCGCGGCCTGATGCACTGCCTCTGGGAGATTATCGACAACTCGGTGGATGAGGCGCTCGCCGGTTTCGGCCAGTCCATTCAGGTCATTCTGTACCGTGACGGTTCGGTTGAGGTGCGCGATGATGGTCGCGGTATCCCCACCGACATTGAGCCGCGCACCGGCCTATCCGGTGTGGAGGTCGTGTTCACCAAGCTGCACGCCGGCGGTAAGTTTGGCGGCGGCTCCTATAATGCGTCCGGTGGTTTGCACGGTGTGGGCGCTTCCGTGGTGAACGCGCTGTCTTCCCGCCTGGACGTGCAGGTGGACCGTGGCTCGAAGACCTACCAGATGTCCTTCCGCCACGGCATTCCCGGCTTCTTCGAGTCTGGCCGCACCCCCAAGCCCGAAGATCCGTTCACTCCCGCAACCGAGGGCACTGACGCCTTGCAAATTGTGGGTCGCGCTAAGCGCGGCGTGACCGGCACCCGTGTGCGCTATTGGGCTGACCCGCAGATTTTCACCCCCGACGCTAAGTTCAGCTACGAGGACTTGGCTGCTCGTGCGCGCCAGACCGCGTTCCTCATTCCGGGGCTGCGTATTTGCATCCGCGATGAGCGCCGCCTGCCCGGCACCCCCGGCGAGTTGGAGCCCCACGAGGAAGTTTTCCAGTACGACGGCGGCATTAGCGAGTTCGTCGAGTTTCTGGCGCACGATGAGCGTATTATCGACACCTGGCGTTTTAGCGGCAGCGGTTCTTTCACCGAGACCGTGCCGGTGCTGGGCGAGGACGGCCGCTCGCAGCTGACCGACGTGGAACGCGATTGCGAAGTGGACGTTGCGCTGCGCTGGGGCATTGGCTACGAGACGACGGTCCGCAGCTTCGTGAACATTATCGCCACCCCCAAGGGCGGTACTCACACTATCGGTTTTGAGCAGGGCCTGCTGCGCGTGATGCGCAAGCACCTTGCCGATAATGCCCGCAAGTACAAGGTGGGTAACGACAAGATTGAGAAGGACGACGTGCTCGCCGGCTTGACCGCCGTGCTGACCGTGCGTCTTGCCGAGCCGCAGTTTGAGGGGCAGACCAAGGAGATTCTGGGTACCCCGGCGGTTCGCCAGATTGTGTCGAAGGTCGTGGGTGATGCGCTGAAGGCTCGCCTGGAGTCGACCGCCCGTGCGGAGAAGGCTCAGGCGACTGCTCTGTGCGAGAAGGTTGTCTCTGAGATGAAGACCCGCGTCTCGGCGCGCATCCATAAGGAAACTCAGCGCCGTAAGACCGCGCTGGAGTCTTCGTCCATGCCCACTAAGCTGGTGGATTGCCGTTCGACCAATGTTGAGCATTCTGAGCTGTTCATTGTGGAGGGTGACTCGGCATTGGGTACTGCGCGTCTGGCGCGTTCTTCCTCGTACCAGGCTCTGTTGCCGATTCGCGGTAAGATTCTGAACACTCAGCGTGCCTCGGTGACCGATGTGCTCGCGAACGCCGAGTGCGCGGCGCTGATTCAGGTGATCGGTGCCGGTTCTGGTCGTACCTTTGATCTGGAGTCTGCCCGCTACGGCAAGGTCATTATGATGACCGATGCGGACGTGGACGGCGCCCACATTCGTACCCTGCTGCTGACCCTGTTCTACCGTTACATGCGTCCGCTGATTGAGGCCGGCCGCGTGTACGCCGCTGTTCCGCCCCTGCACCGCGTGGAGGTGGTGCGCCGCGGCAAGCCGAACGAGATGGTGTACACCTACTCCGAGAAGCAGCTGCACGAGCTGCTAGATTCCCTGCGGGAGCAGGGCGTGACCTATAAGGAACCGATTCAGCGTTACAAGGGTCTGGGTGAGATGGATGCCGATCAGCTGGCTGAGACCACGATGGATCCGCGTCATCGTATGTTGCGCCGTATTCGCATTGAGGATGCGGAGGCTGCCGAGCGTGCGTTCTCCCTGTTGATGGGTTCTGAGGTGGCTCCCCGTAAGGAGTTCATCATTGCCGGTGCGCATCAGTTGGATACCGAGAACATCGATATGTAACCTGCGGGGGAGTGTGTGACTAGCGTGTCACAATCCAGGAATTTTATGTGAGAATAGTCACGTTGATTCTCTGAAATCCGCGTAAATTCAGCATAAATCATGCAAATTTAAGCCTTAAGTACTACTTGAGGCGCCTGTCATATTCCGAGAATGTGTCATCAAAAATCTGCATAAACTGCATAAAACTGCAAAGTTTTACCGCGGTTCTGAAAGTGCCTCTCAGACCCACACAGCCCCTCCGTGTTCCAACCCTCAAACCACCCCCGCCCCGGGGGATAACGTTCGAGGTACCTTTAGCGAAACGTCAAACAATAAACGTCCATACTATGCACAGCGTACTCACAGCTTCTCAAGAAAACCCTGTACCTTAGAAGCATGAGAGACAGTGTGTCAGTAACTCTCGTATGCCCTCCATCGATGGCGGACTACCCGAAATCTGGCACAAACACACATTAAGTACACACATAGTAAGGACCTATCAATGGATCCCCTTGATTTTGGTAGGTGGCAGTTCGGTATTACCACCGTCTACCACTTCTTCATGGTTCCGCTGACTCTGGGTCTGGGCCTTGTTGTGACCTACCTGTACATTCGCTATGTTCGTACCAAGAAGGACGAATACAAGCGCATGACGAAGTTCTGGGGCAAGCTGTACCTCATTAACTTCGCAATGGGTGTGGCCACCGGTCTGGTTCAGGAATTCCAGTTCGGCATGGCGTGGAGCGAATACTCCCGCTTCGTCGGCGACGTCTTCGGCGCTCCGCTGGCAATGGAAGGCCTCTTCGCCTTCTTCGTTGAGTCGACCTTCCTGGGTCTGTGGATCTTCGGTTGGGACCGCCTCAAGCCTGCTGTACACGCATTCTCGCTGTTCATGGCAGTTCTCGGCTCCTGGATTTCTGCATTCTTCATTCTGGTTGCAAACTCCTGGATGCAGCACCCCGTCGGTGCAGAAATGATTGACGGTCGTCCCCGCATGACCGACATTGGCGCAGTGCTGATGAACCCCCTCGCATGGGTGACCTTCTCTCACGTCATCACCGCATCCATCCAGGTTGCCGGTGGCTTCCTGGTCGGTATTGCCTGGTACAAGCTGTGGCGTCGCCGCAAGGACGGCATCGACAAGGTCGTTGACGGCAAGGTCGTCGTTGGTGAGTCCGACAAGGGCGCACGAGACAAGAAGGACTTCCAGGTTTGGCTCAAGTCCCTGCGCCTGGGCGCAGTCGTTGGTCTCCTCGCGTTCGCAGGTGTTGGTGCATCCGGCCACCTGCAGGCACAGATGATGATCCACGAGCAGCCCATGAAGATGGCTGCCGCAGAAGCTGCGTGCCACGACGGTACCGCCTTCTCTGTTCTGACCATCGGCGAGCTCGGCGCTCAGAGCTGCGACAAGATCACCCCCATCATCGAGGTCCCCGGCGTGCTGTCCTTCCTGGCACACGACAACTTCGATACCCCGGTGAAGGGTATTCAGACCCTGCTGCCCGAGTACGAAGCTAAGTTCGGCACCAACCTGCCCAACAACCCGCTCTACGGCGAGCGTGCAGGTCAGAAGATTGACTACCTGCCCTCCCTCGAGGTCTCCTACTGGGGCTTCCGCGGCATGATTGGTCTGGGTGCAGTCGTACTGCCCCTCTACCTCTACGCACTGTGGGTAACCCGTAAGAAGGGCGTTGGCACCGTTCCCGAGTCCAAGCTGCTCAAGAACGTTGCTGTCTGGTCCATCATGGCTCCCTTCTTCGCAATCGCACTGGGCTGGATCTTCACCGAAATGGGCCGCCAGCCCTTCGTTGTGGCTCCGAACCTTCAGGGTGATCCCTCGATTCACCTGTTCACCGCAGCAGCTATCTCCCCGGGTGTTTCCGGTGAAGAAATCCTCTTCTCCCTGCTCACCCTGGGCCTGCTCTACGGCGTGCTGATGGTGGTTGAGGTTTACCTGCTCATCAAGTACGTCAAGGCCGGTGTTGTGGCAGCAATGCCCGAGCTGGTTCAGTCGCCCCACGAGGACGAGTCCAACGACAAGTCCAAGCGCGATGTGCTGGAGTTCGCCTACTAGGCGGGTAAGGATTGATTCACCATGAACTTTGATTTCAATATCTTTGCCGGTCAGCCTGGCCTGCCCACCCTCTGGTTTGTCGCCATTGGCGTCTTCCTCATCATGTACCTGATTCTGGATGGTTTCGACCTGGGCGTCGGTATGCTGATGGGTTCCAAGTTCACCAAGAACGAGAAGGAACGTCGTCTGCTGCTGAACATCATCGGCCCCGTCTGGGACGGTAACGAGGTGTGGATTGTGTCCGGCGGTGCTGCTATCTTCGCAGCATTCCCCATCTGGTACGCAGCCCTCTTCTCGGCTCTGTACATCCCCCTGACCCTCGCGCTGGTCTTCCTGATTCTGCGCGTGGTCGCAATTGAATACCGCGGTAAGAAGAACGACGAGAAGTGGATCCGTAACTGGAACATCGCTCTGTCCGTCTCCTCCTTCGGTATTGCACTGCTCGTCGGTGCTCTGCTGGGCCTGACCTCCATGGGTCTGCCCATCAACGACAACGGTGACCGCGTCGGCGGCGCCTTCGCTTGGGTCTCCCTGCCGGTTCTGCTCGGCGGTCTGGGCTTCGTTGGCTTCTCCCTGGTTCAGGGTCTTGCCTTCATCGCTCTGAAGACCGACGGCGATATCCGTGACCGTGCCCGCAACACCCTGGTACGCTGGGCTCCCGTCCTGCTGCTGCCGATCGTTGCATGGGTTCTGGCACTGGACTTCACCACCGGTAACGGTATCTCCTGGCTATGCACCATCCTGGCTGTGGTTGCTGTTCTGATTGCTTGGATCTCCGCAAAGGGTGGCCGTGAGGGTCGCGCTTTCGCAGGTCTGTCCGTGTTCCTCGCATTCGGTGCGCTGGCAATCTTCACCGCAATGTACCCGAACGTTCTGCCCTCCACCCTGGACCCGGCATACTCGCTCACCATTGCGAATGCATCCAGCTCCGAGTACACCCTGGGCGTTATGACCTTTGTGACCTGCCTTGGTCTGCCGGTCGTGTTCGTCTACCAGGCATGGACCTACTGGGTCTTCCGTAAGCGTCTGCACGTGGATCACATCCCCGAAGCACACGACGCTACCGAACTGGCTGAACTGCCGACCAAGTAGCCTGTAGCTGATTGAAGAATCCCCCGGATTTCTCTTCTGAGAAGTTCGGGGGATTTTTCTATGCCCGCTGAGGACCAGGTACACAGAGGAGTAGGCGCACAGAGGACTATTCCTGCAGGGGACTATGACCGTAGCGGATGCAGCTCGCGGCAGATGAGTAGGCGCGCAAAAATTTTTGCTGCACCCCCCCGAAATTCGCGCGCGACAGGGAGCAGAACGTGTAATGTGGTGTACAACTCACTCTTATGAAAGGGGTTTAACGATGAAGTTCCTCAACCGTAGCTCCACTGCACCCGCCCCTCGCACTGGCATGAGCCGCCGCCTGCTCGCCACGGGTGCCCTGCTGGCCATCGGCGTGCTCCCGCTGAGCGCATGCTCGCTCTTCAACCCGCCGCTGGAACGTGACGAAAGCGTCCACGCCGTCTTTGACGCGGAACAGGACATCGTGAAGATGCCCCTGGACGATTACACCTACTACGAGCGCACTCACTACGAATACACGGCCTTTCAGATTGCTATGAAGCAGTGCTTTGCCGAACACGGGCAGAACTACACCATCCAGGCTCCCTACTCTGAGGGTGCGCCCCGCGGCGAGATGGGGCGAAAGTACGGTCCCTGGAATGTCGAGTACGCCCAGAAGTACGGTTTTCAGAAGCGAGACCCCAACAACGCAGCCGCCCCCATCTCCTATAACTCGGGGGAGAGCATGAGCCCCGAGGACAAGCTTCGCACCGAATGCTACCCCAAGGCCCGCGAGACCCTGGAGGCCGCGGTGCCCGAAGGTAAGAGGCCCGAGAATGAAGGGCAGTCCACATCCAGTCGTATCTCCACCGAGGCGGGCAATGCCGTTTACGGTAGCAAACTGCACCGCGAGCTCGAAGAGAAGTGGAAGCAGTGCGTCTCTGACCGCGGTCTCACCCCGCGCTCGGCAGGCTCCGTTGCGGAGGAAACCCCGCTGGCTGAGCAGCTGAGCAAGAACGGCGGTTTCAACGAGCCCGCCTCCGAAGAAGAGATTCGCATCGCCACCATTCAGGCCGAATGTAACCAGCAGGTCGGCATGAGCAAGCAGCTCTACGACTTGGAAGCCCAGTACCAGATGCCGCTCATCCGCAAGTACCAGTCGCAGCTTGAACAGGAGCGCCAAGCCGACCGCGACCGCGACGAGAAGTTCAAGCAGTACGTTCAGGAACACCAGTAACCCGAGCGTCCACGACCGGTTTTGACGTCGGATTTTAAAACCGAATCTTGATACCGGGGAAAGACCGGTAATGGTGCGGGCCACCCGAGACACAGGCTCGGCGGGTAGCCCGCACCCGCGAGGATATTCCCGCAGCGGATGCAGCTCGCGGCAGGCGAGTGGGCGCGCAAAAATTTTTGGTGCACACCCCCCCCGAAATTCGGGCGTGACAAGGCACGAAAAGTGTAATGTGGTGAACAACTCACTCTCATGATAAGGAGTTTGACGATGAAGTCCCCCAACCGCCGCACCGGAACCGCCCCTCGTACCGGCACGCGCCGCCGCCTGCTCGCCGCGGGTGCCCTGCTCTGCATCGGCGTGCTCCCGCTGAGCGCATGCTCGCTCTTCAACCCGCCGCTGGAACGTGACGAAAGCGTCCACGCCATCTTCGACGCGGAGCAAGACATCGTAAAGATGCCCCTGGACGATTACCCCCCCTACTACGAGGGCACTCACTACGAATACACGGCCTTTCAGATTGCCATTAAGCAGTGCTACGCCGAACACGGGCAGAGCTACACCGACCCCGACCAAGCTCCCCAATCTGAAAGCGCGCCGAGTGGCGATCCGGGCCGAAAGTACGGTCCCTGGAACGTCGAATACGCCAAGAAGTACGGTTTTCAGAAGCGAGACCCCAACGCCAAACCTCCCATCTCCGTCACCCCAGGGGCAAGCCTCAGCCCCGAGGAGAGGCTCATCATCGAATGTGATGACAAGGCCCGCGAGACCCTGGACGCCGCGGTTCCCGAAGGTAAGAGGCCCGAGAACGACGTGCAGTCCACATACAGTCGTATCTCCACCGAGGCAGGTAGCGCCGTTTACGGTAGCACGCTACACCGCGAGCTCGAAGAGAAGTGGAAGCAGTGCGTCTCAAACCGGGGGCTCACCCCCAATAAGGCAGGGTCGGTAGCCGAGGAATCCCCGCTGGCTGAGGAAGATAGCAAGAGCGGGGGAACGAATGCGCCAGCCTCCGAAGAGGAAATTCGCATCGCCACCATCATGGCAGAATGCAACCAACAGGTCGGCATGAGCCAGCAGCTCTACGACTTGGAAGCCCAGTACCAGATGCCGCTCATCCGCAAGTACCAGTCGCAGCTTGAGCAGGACCGCAAGGCAGAACGTGAGCGTGACGAGAAGTTCAAGCAGTACGTTCTGGAGCACCAGTAAACCGGGGCACTAAAAGACAGCGCACAGAAAGACGGCGCTAAGAAATAGGCAGCGCAGAGAAATAGACAGCGCTGACACAGTTCAGAAAGACACCGCCATGACCACTCACACGAAAAACCAAAACAGCGGGCACCGCTTTAGCGAGCGCATCGCCCGACCCCGCGTGCTCCTGCTGCTGGCTATTCTCGCCATCGGTTCGCTCATGCTGTCCTTCTACCTGGGCACCCGCTACGCCGCCACGGGCCCCGACCCGGCCGTGCAGGCAAAAACCGTGATCCCGGTCTGGGCGAAGGTTGAAGAACGCACCGTCAGCGAGGGCCTCGCCATTGCCGGAACCACCAAGGCGGGGGAGACCGCCCCGATTAGCGCGCGCACCAACGGTGAGCCGGTGCTCGTCTACCAGAACCAGAAGCCCGGTAACGTGCTCAAAGCCGGTGACTTCATCGGCATTATCGGCGCCGACCCCGTCTTCGTACTGGAGGGTCCGTTGCCGCTGTACCGCGACCTCAACCTGGGCGATAACGGCGACGACGTGCTCGCCTTCCAGAAGGCACTGAACTCCGCCGGGTACGCCACCGCTCAGAGCGGCACAGTCACCGAAGACACCCTCGACGCCGTCACGCGCCTGCACCGCGCGCACCTGACCGGCGTGCCCAGCGAAGGGGTCACCAGCATTGCCCGTAACAACTACGCGATTCTGCCCGGCGGAAGCCACACCGTCACCGCAGTTGCGGCAGTCGGCCAGCTCATTAACGACGGCAACCCCATCGCGAGTGTAGAAACCAGCGAACCCTACGTGGAATCCAGCGTTGAGCTCTCCGTTGCCAATAAGCTCAAGGCCGGCGACCGCGTTAGCCTGCGCACTTCTACCGGCAGCGTGGAGGGCACCATCACCAGCATTGGTGAGCTGCAGAACGACCCCTCCAAGGGTGCGGCGAAGAGCGTGCGATTCAGCGCCGACGACCCGAGCAAGCTCACTCCGGGGCAGAGCGCCTCCATCACCAGTAAGGGCAACACCTCAACCACCCTCGCCGTGCCGACTACCGCGGTACGTCAGGACTCCCAGGGCACCTACGTGCTTGTTGAAAAGGGCGGAAGCTCCACCTCGACCAGCAAGGATGCGCCCGCCACCGAACGAGTCAATGTTGAGGTTCTACGCACTGCCGGCGGGTACGCCGCAATCAATGCAAACCTCAGCGCGGGACAGAAGGTGCTTGTCTCATGAGCCGCCGTAAGAGAACCCTAGACGCAAGCCCGGGACGTGCGCCTACAGTTGCGCCCAACGTAGCGTCCGCAGCTACACCTGCCGCCGGACTCGGTACCGCGCCCGCTATTGAAATGCACGGCATTACCCGTGTTTTCGAGGGGAGCGAACGAGCAGTCCTCGACCATCTCGACCTGGTGGTCGAACGCGGCGAATTCCTCGCCATTATTGGTCCGTCGGGCTCCGGTAAATCAACCCTGCTCAACGCCATTGGCCTGCTAGACACGCCCACCAGCGGAACCTACAGCCTCTTCGGCAAAAACACGGAAGGACTCAGCGACAGAGAACGCGACGAAATGCGCCGAGACCACCTCGGCTTCATCTTCCAATCCTCAAACATGCTGCTGGACGAAACCAGCACGACCAACGCCTCCATGGGTCTGCGCGTGCAGGGCGTACCCTACAGCGAGCGCCTGCAACGCACCGAAGAAACCCTAGAATTTCTGGGGTTGAGCGACCGTGCCAGCATCCGCACCCGCTACCTTTCCGGCGGCGAGAAGCAGCGTTGCGCCATTGCTCGCGCCCTCGCCACGCGCCCGCCGCTGATTCTTGCCGACGAGCCCACCGGCAACCTGGACAGCCACAATAGCGCCAAGGTCATTGAGATTCTGCAGCGCATTAACGCGACCGGCTGTACCGTGCTGGTTATTACCCACGACCCGGAGGTTGCCGCCGCCGCCCGCCGCGTGATCCGCATTGAGGATGGGCAGCTGCACGAGCAGAGCCGCGCCGACTTGGCTACGGTGCCGGTCGCTGAGGTGCCGAGTACTGAGGTTGCACCGGTTGCAACGGACACCCCGGCAGAAGCCACGGTAGGTGCCCCGGTAGACGCCTCCGCCAGCCTCGCACCGGGGGAGAAGCCCGCTACGCACCGCCGCGGAAGCTTCCTCACCGACGACAGCATAGAGGCAATCTCCGCGCTCACCTCACGACCGCTACGCACCCTGCTACTGGGTCTGTCCTTCGCACTGGGCGTGGGCGGACTCATCAGCGCCTCCGGCATGAGCGAATCCGCCAGCTACCAGGTGAACCAGCGCCTGCTCGGATCCGAACAATCCACGCTCTACATCAGCGACAGGGATAATGATGAGAACGTGCTCGGAACCTACCGGCAGGGCGAATCCGCGCAGAATGTTGCCGACCGCATTAGCGCGCTGGACTACGTGAAGAACACCGGATTCGTCAGCAGCGTGGCGCCCGCCGACGTGCGAATCACCCGGTTCAGCCCCTACGAGGACGAACCCAAAACGGCGATTGGCCTCAGCTCCACCTCGAAGACCAGACTCGAGCAAATCGGTGCCCGCATGAACCCCGAAACCCTGCGTGCGCTCGAACAGATGAACTCGACCCTCACCCAGCAGAACGTTGCCGACCGTGAACGCGCCGAGCAGCTCTCGGGTGCTATCGTCTCGGTCTCCGCTGCCCGTGCCCTCGGCATTATTCCCGAAGATAAGGCTGCAGATAACGCCACAACCGAGCCCCGCCCCGGCGAGCTACCCGCCGTCGAGTACGGCATTAAGCTCGGCGGACTGCCGCAGGTGGCACCCGGTGTGAGCATCTGGGTGGATGGTCAGCTGATGCCGGTCGTCGGCCTTTTCGACCCCGGCAATAGCGGCTACGAATTCAGGAATACGGTCATTGTCTCGCCGGGCACACTTCAGCGCACCGGACGCGGCCAGGTGACCTACATTGCCGAAACCGAACGAGGCTACGGCAAGGCGGTAGCCAAGGCTATTCCGCTGACCCTCAAGCCCGCTGAGCCCAGCCAGATTAACGTGGAAACCCCCTCCGACCTGCAGAGCCTGCGCGCGTCCATCGCCTCGGATCTGGGTCTGTACGTGGGTGTGCTCTCCGGGATTCTGCTGGTGCTCGCCTCGCTCTCGGCGGCAACCGCCATGTACCTGTCCGTGCAATCGCGCACCGCCGAAATTGCGCTGCGTCGCGCCATCGGATCGAGTAAATGGCTGATCGCCCGCATCTTCCTCATGGAGGGTGTCATGCTCGGCGTGCTCGGCGGCTCCATCGGCGCCTGCTCCGGCATGATTGCGACCATCATTCTTTCGCTCGTGCAAGGCTGGCAGGCGGTTCTCTCACCCGGATTTGTGGTGCTCGGCGTGGGCGTGGGCGCCCTCACCGGTCTGGTGTCTTCGGCGTACCCGGCGTGGGTGGCATCCCGCAAGAGCCCCGCCGACGCGATGCGCGGCTAAAGATAGCGCTGGGTGGGGGGCAACCAAATATCTGAAACCTAACTGGTCAAATAGGTATTAGATAGCCCAGCCCTTAAACTGATAGAAGGTAAAAACAGCAGAAGACTAGGTCAAAGGACAACACGTGAGTCGAACGCACACACCGCGTCATGCTGACAAACATCAGAACACTGAGGCACCAGAGGTGACCGCGGGAAAGCGCAACGACCGCGCTGACCGTCGCCCGCCCCTGGGCCCTGACGCCCGTAAAACCCTCAGCACCTTCGGTGTTATCACCGCTGTGCACACCCTCGCGACGGTACTTTTCAGTGCCGCCTTGGCTGTGATTATTGCCCGTGCGGCACACGCCGGTTTCGCCGCTGTCGCCGCCGAACACGCGCGCCTCAAAGAGACCAGCGCGCCGGATGTGTACCGCGCCTACGTCGAATTCGCTGGCTCCGCGCAGGCACAGCTGGAGGCGCACGGCGGCTGGCTGCTCGGCCTCGGTGGTATCTTCGGTGACGCAGACACCATTACCCCCGGCCTGATTGCGGTCGCCGTGGCTGCCCTGCTCGTCCGCTCGGGTACCGACTACCTGCTGGCTGTGAGCGCGCAGCGTGCCGCCTCCGGAGCGAAGTCTCAGATTCGTTCCGCCCTGCTCAAGCGCGTGCTCGCCACCGGTGGCGCAGACACCCCCGAAGGTACCGGCGCGACCGCTGTGTTGCTGTCCCGCGGCCTGAACGCCCTGGATGACTACTACACGAAGACCCTGACCGCGTTCGTGTCCACCGCGATTGTGCCGTTCATCCTCTGGGTTGTTGTGGCGGCCCTAGACTGGATGAGCGCCATGGTGCTGGCATGCACCTTGCCGCTTATTCCGGTGTTCATGATTCTGATTGGTAAGAACACCCGCGACGAAACCGCAGAAGCTCAGGCTGAACTGCACCGCCTCTCCGACCATATTCTGGAGCTGGTGCGCGGCCTGCCCGTCATTATCGGTCTAGGCCGTGAACGTGCACAGACCCGCTCCATGAACGCCCTCGGTCAGCGTTACCGTGAACGTACCATGCAGACTTTGCGTAGCGCTTTCATGTCTTCGCTTGCGTTGGAGCTCATCACCACCATTTCGGTTGCGCTGATTGCTGTGCTGATTGGTGTGCGCCTGGTCAACGGCACCCTGGGCCTGGACACCGCAATTCTCGTGCTGCTGCTGGCTCCCGAATGCTACCAGCCGCTGCGTGATGTGGGTGCCGCCTACCACCAGTCGGAGGACGGCGTTGCCGCCCTGCGTAGCGCCCAGAAGATTATTGATGCGCCCCTGCCCGCCGCCGCTGCGGACTCGTCTGCACAGGACTCGGCAGCTCAGAAGGCCCAGCCTTCCACCATCGCTGTTGAGGACCTGTCGGTGAGCTACCCGGCGCGTCCTGCCGTGCTGACTAACCTGTCGTTGAACCTGGACCGTCGCGTTGCTACCGCTCAGGGTGTAACTGCCCAGGATGCACGCGGTGCGGTTATCGGCGTGATGGGTGAATCCGGCTGCGGTAAGTCCACCCTGCTGAACGTGTTCTCCGGTGCCGTGCGTGAAGGTCTGGTGCCCACCGGCTCGGAGGAGCCCGTGCACCTGACCGGTAGCGTGACCGGTCTGGGAACCACCCTGGTTATTCCGCAGTCGCCGGTCTTCACCGCGCCGACCGTGCAGACCGAAATGGCGCTCTACGCACTCAGCGCCACCGAGGCGGAGCGTGAGCGTGCAGCCGCTCTGCTCGGCGAAGCGATGGACTCCAAGAAGCTGTCCGTCACCGATGCCGAGTCCGCGCTGCTGGTTGGCCCGCTGGCTCAGCTGGGCATGCAGAAGCTGACCGCCCTTGAACCCGGTGCCCTCAGCGCAGGTCAGGCGCGCCGCCTCGCCGTGGCACGTACCCTGGCTCGTGCCGAGGCTATCTACCGTGCCGGCGGTGAGCAGACCGTGCTGACCGTCCTCGTGGATGAGCCGACCGCGCACCTGGACGCCTACTCGGCATACCTGGTGACCCGCGCCCTGCACCGCCTGGCGGAACTGGGCGCAACCGTGCTGATTGTGACCCACGAGCAGGAGCTCGCCGCCGGATGCGACACCCTCGTTCGTGCCGTGCAGACCGCCCAGGGCTACACCTGGACCGCCGAGGCGAACACCGCCCGCGTTGCGGTTCCCGCGCAAGCCCCCGCGCACCTGCTTAAGGACAAGGAAGAGTACGAGGCTGAAAGCACCGCCCCGGCGGGCGCCTCCGCAGCTGCCGAGGTCAAGGAAGCCGAGCCTGCCGGCCTGTTCGCAAGCCTGCGCACCCTGAAGGAACTGACCGGTATCGGTGTTCGCGCCGCAACCGGCCCGGTCATCATGGCTGCGATTACTTCCCTGATGGCTGCGGCACTGACCGCGCTGTCCGGCTGGCTGATTGTTCGCGCCGCTGAGGGCCCGGCAATGATGTACCTGATGGTCGCCATTGTGGGCGTGCGTTTCTTCGGCCTGGGTCGTGCCTGCGCCCGCTACGCTGAGCGTCTGATGACCCACTCGAAGGTTCTTGCCGCCGCAAATATTCTGCGTCTGCGCGCCTGGGTTGGTGCATGGCAGAGCGTGAGCAGCGTGCGTGCCCTGCTGCGTGGTGACGCGCTGCTCGAACGCCTCGTGGGCGGTATTGATGAGCTGCGCGACGGCGTGCCACGCGTTATTATTCCGCCGGCTGCGCACCTGCTGGTCATGACCGCGGCGCTGATTACAACCGCGTGCATTCTGCCGCAGGCTCTGATTCCGGTCCTGCTTGCCGTGCTGGTTAGTACTTTTGTGGCTCCGTGGATTGTACTTCGCGCCGATGCCCGTGCGGAGGCGCTGGCTCGCCGCTCCACCGCGCAGATGCTGCGCCTGGGTACCGGCATGCTCTCGGCGGCTGAGGACCTGCGCGCTAACGGCGTGGCAACCACCGCTGAGAAGGCTAACGGCGCTCTGGACGCCGAGAACCTGTCCGCCCTGCAGAAGGGCTCGACCGCTCAGGGCGTGGGTCGTACCCTCGTGACTCTGAGCTGGTTCGGTGCGGCTCTGGCGAGCGCAGTCATTGCGTACCCGCTGGCTGTTGACGGCACCGTGCGTGCCCCCGAAGCGGCGATTGTGGTGCTGCTGTGCACCGGCATGCTGGAAAGCTCCCTGGGCCATGTTGAGGCGGTCCGCTCCTGGCCCGCGTTCAGCCGCCTGCTCGCTACGATTGCCCCGAGTGTGCGTGACGTATCCCTGGAGGGCGTTGTTGCGACCTCGACCCTGAAGCGTTCCGTGCCGACCGAGGCTGAGGTGGACACCCACGTTCTGCCGCGTCGTGTTGAGCGTCTGCGTGCCCGCGCGGAGGCTGAGATGGAGGAGCTGCTGGAGGCTGACCGTCAGCGTGCTCAGCGTTTTGCTCGCCCCGAATCTGCGGCTGGTTCTAAGAGCGATACCCCGCGCCCGCCGAAGCCCGGCGAACCCACCCTGGTCAGCTGCGGTACCCCGCAGGAACTCGGCGTGAAAGTCACCGAACCCGCCCTGAGCCTGCAGGACGCTGCCGCCCGCTGGCCCGGCATGGATCACCCGGTCTTCACCGACCTGAACATGAACGCCCGCGCGGGCTCCTGGACTGCGGTGACCGGCCCCTCCGGTTCCGGTAAGTCTACCGTGCTTGCAACCGTTCTGGGCTTCTTGCCGCTGGAGTCCGGCCGCGTGCTGGCTTCCGGCGAGGTCCTGGAAGGTGAGCAGCTGCGCGGCTACGCGGCGTGGTGCCCGCAGGCGGCTCACATTTTCGAGTCGACCCTTGAGGGTAACCTGATGCTGGCTCGTGACCGTTCGGATCGCCCGAGCGAGGAAGAGCTGATTGAGGTTCTGCGCCGTGTGGGTCTGGGCGAGTGGTTTGACGCTCTGCCTCAGGGCCTGCGCACCCCGGTGGGTGCTGGCGGCTCCTTCCTGTCGGGTGGTCAGCGTCAGCGTCTGGCGGTGGCTCGTGCCCTGCTGGTGAACTCGCCGGTGCTGCTGCTGGATGAGCCGACCGCGCACCTGGACGCTGAGTCTGCCCGCGCGCTGATGGCTGACTTGGATGTAGCGACCCGCTCCAGCTCCGTGGCTACGGTTCTGGTGTCGCACCGTCCTGAGGATATTGCCCGCTGCGATGAGGTGGTTCGCCTCTAAACGCAGCTGAGCGTAGCCACCACGGGCGAGATTGAATGCAAGAAACTGCGAGGAATGCCCCGATACTTCGTGAAAGTACCGGGGCATTTCTATGCGCTCAGATAGTTCTGAGTGTTTATATCTCTGCGCGGATAGGTTCAGGTGAGGGTGGGGAGGAGGGAGCTAAACCCAGCCGAGTATCTGCACGCTCAATCGTAGCAGCATGAGGGTCATAACGATAACGAGCACGCGGCGAATGAATCGCTCGCCCAGGTGAATTGCGGTGCGGGCACCAACCCAGCTTCCCGCCATATTGGCGCATCCCATGGCGATTCCGAGGAACCAGTGAATCGAGCCCAGCGGAATAAAATAGAGGAGCGCGCCGAGGTTGGTGGCGGTGTTGAGAACTTTGGCGGCCGCAGTCGCGTGGAGCATGTCGTAGCCCATGGCTACCTGCAGGGCGACGAGCATCATCGCGCCGGTGCCAGCCCCGAGGATGCCGTCGTAGCCGCCCAGAATCAGACCCAGCGCAAAGCCGCGCACTAGGAACGATGAGGCTGAGAGCGCGCGAGGCTGCCCGCGAGGTATGCGCGGTTGTAGCACCGAGAAGACGAGGATAGCGGCTAGAACCACCACAATTGCGGGGCGGAAAATATGTGCCGGCAGGATCGTGGCGCAGTACGCGCCGGCGGCGGAGGCGCAGAACGCCACGAACGCTACGGGGAGCAGAATTTTCCACGGGATTTTGAGTGAGCGAATATAGGTTGAGGCGCTCGTCAAAGTGCCCATGGAACTGGCAACTTTATTGGTGCTCAGAGCGGCGACGGGTGAGAACCCGGGCGCCATGAGCAGGGCGGGGAGCTGGATCATGCCGCCTCCGCCCACGACAGAGTCGATGCATCCTGCGCAGAAGGAGGCGAGCAGGAGCACGATAAATAACTCTGGTGTGACGGACAGTAAATCAAGCACGACAAATCCTCTAAGAACAATGCGTCAATAAATGTGTGCTGTGTTACTTAAGGTACACCACATAAAAGCCGGGGGTGAAGACACACAACGTGTCTTCACCCCCGGCTTCGCTAGCAACCTAAGGTCGAAAGGCCGTGAACGGCGCGCCTAGAAGAGCTTTTCACCCTCCGGGCTAACCGCCAGCGCAGCAGAAACAGCCGCATAGTTCGGTCCCACAATGCTGATGCTCTGAGTGAGCATCACACCGGAACCGTCACGGGCACCGTGCTCGGTCGGCAGGGAACGCGCCACACCGCCGGAGGACGCCGCCTTCGCCGGGCCCACGCCCACCCAAGCCAGAGCCAGCTGGCTCTCACCGGTGAGGAATCGGTGCGCACGCACACCGCCGGTCGCGCGGCCCTTCTGCGGGTACTCGCTCAGGGCGGTGACCTTGGCGCTCGCCAGGCCATCCTTGCCATTGGTGACGGTCACGACCTCCGCCGCGTCGCCGGGCGCGGTCACGCCCAGGGTGATGAGGCGGTCGCCATCGGCAAGCTTGATGCCTGCGATACCGCCGCCGGTGCGTCCCTGCGGGCGGACCTTCGCCGCGTCGAAGGTCAGCAGCTTCGCGTCGCGAGTGACGAAGGTAAGAATCATATCGTCGGTGGGGCAGGGGGCGGCGGCTACGATTTCGTCGCCGTCCTTGAGCTTCATGATGTCCCACTCGGTCTGGTTCAGCGGGTAATCCGGGTTCAGGCGCTTAATCACGCCGCCCGCGGTTGCCAGCGCCAGCACCGTGTTCAGCGGTACGAGGGCGACCAGCTTCTCACCCTTGGCGAGCTGAACCAGCTCGGTTGCCTTCACCGCCGACGCCATGGAGGGGGTGCCACCGTTCTCGTCCAGCACCGCAATGTCCATGACGGACAGGCGCACCATGCGTCCTGCGGAGGTCACGGCACCGATCTCGCCGCGCGCGGTGGTCGGCACAATCGAGGTGAACACGTCGTGCTTGAAACGCTTGCCGGGATCCACGAGCGCCTCGCGGATGGGCTTGCCGGGGGTGCGTCCCATCATGCCGGAGGCCGAAAGCAGCACCCAGCAGGGATCGTCCGCGATTTCGAGGGCGAGGCCCAGGCTCTTCTTCGCCTTGGACTGCGCGGTGACTGCCTCAATGGCGACCTGCATCTCGTCCTTGGTTTTGAGCTGGGTGCGGCGGTCGGTGCCGTAGCGTTCGGCGACCTCTGCGAGCTCCTCGGAGACCAGTTCGCGCAGCGCCGCATCGGAACCGAGGATACGCTGCAGCTCCGCGATTTCCTGCTGCAGGGTGTCGCGTTCTGCTTCCAACTCCAGGCGGGAGTACTTGGTGAGCTGGCGCAGACGCAGCTCCAGAATGTGGTTCGCCTGGGTGTCGGTCAGGTCGAAGACGACCTTCAGCTTTTCGCGTGCCTGAGCGGTCTCGTCAGACTCACGGATGATCTGGATGACCTCGTCAATGTCGAGGATCGCCACGAGCAGGCCCTCCACCAGGTGCAGGCGGTCGGTGCGCTTGCCCAGGCGGAATTCGGTGCGGCGGCGGACCACGTTCAGGCGGTGATCAATGTACACGCGCATCAGGTCGAGCAGACCGAGGGTCTGCGGCTGACCGTCCACGAGCGCCACGTTGTTAATGCCGAAGGAATCCTCAAGCGGAGTGTGCTTGTAGAGGGCGGCGAGCACCGCCTCCGGGTTGAAGCCGTTCTTAATTTCGATGACGAGGCGCAGACCGTTGGTGCGGTCGGTCAGGTCGACCACGTCGGAGATGCCGGTGAGCTTCTTGGAGTTGACGCCGTCCTTGATCTTTTCTATGACCTTTTCGGGGCCGACCATGTACGGCAGTTCGGTGACGACAATACCCTGCTTGCGGGGGCTGACCTGCTCGATGGAGACCTTCGCACGGGTCTTGAAGGTGCCGCGGCCGGTTTCGTAGGCATCACGGATGCCTCCCAGACCCACGATGGTGCCGCCGGTAGGCAGGTCGGGGCCGGGGATGAACTTCATGATGTCTTTGAGGGTCGCCTCGGGGTGGGCGATGAGATGGCGGGTACCGGCGATGACCTCGCGCAGGTTGTGCGGCGCCATATTGGTCGCCATGCCGACCGCGATGCCGGTGGTGCCGTTGACGAGCAGATTAGGGAACGCTGCGGGCAGCACGGAGGGCTGCATGAACTGGTTGTCGTAGTTCGGTACGAAGTCAACCACGTCTTCTTCGAGGTCCGCGGTGAGTGCCTGCGCGGCGGGCGCCATGCGTGCTTCGGTGTATCGGGCGGCTGCCGGGCCGTCGTCGAGGGAGCCGAAGTTACCGTGACCGTCAACGAGGGGCAGGCGCAGCGCGAAGGGCTGGGCGAGGCGCACCATCGCGTCGTAGATGGCGGCGTCGCCGTGCGGGTGGAGCTTACCCATGACCTCGCCGGTCACGCGGGCGCTCTTGACGTGGCCCTTATCGGGGCGCAGACCCATCTGCTGCATCATGTAGAGGATGCGGCGCTGCACGGGCTTGAGGCCGTCGCGGGCGTCGGGGAGGGCGCGCGAATAAATCACCGAGTAGGAGTATTCCAGGAAGCTGGTTTCCATCTCGGCGGATACGTCGATGTCGACGATATTCTCTACCACATCCACCGGGTAGTCGCTGACGGCGGATTTGGATCGGCGAGCCATATATCTCCTCGTGTCGGTGTGTTTTCGCTCCTCCTATTTTAGCGGGTGGTAGCGGATCAGACGGGCTGGTTGGTCGGCGTCATCTGTGGGGTGCGCCAAGGCGGTTGCGGGGCAGTAACCGAAGCATACCGGGGGATTGCACACCGTCATATGAGCCTGTATTAGCGTGGTCAAGTAGCACAGCCCGGATGGAACCCTCTAAGGTAGAGGGGAGTAATACCTAACCGCCCTCATCGTGTGCGCCGACCGACGTCGCCTCATGAGGGCACCGCACGAAAGAGGTACGATGTACGCCACCACCCCCGAACGCGAGCAACTGGTCGCAGATATTAAGCATGCCGGTTTCTACCCCGACCTCGTGCTGGAAGTGGTGGATGACGCGCTGGCGGGCATGAACCCGGACGCGCACTTCGTACAGCATGAAACCCATTTCTCGCGCGATGATTTTCACCGCCACATCACCGTGATGGTGCTCTGCGGCGAGCACGTCATCTTTGCGCACCTGGACGACCAGCACCTTGAGGGTGATGCGCAGGGTACCGTGGCGCACGTGAGCGTGGAGGCGGTGCATCTGAGCGCCCTGAACGCGGTCACCATCAGCTACGGTTTCAGCCAGCCGCAGGCGTACAACGCCGGTAGCACCGCACCGACCGAGATTTCCTTCCAGATCGCGTGGACCGGCTCCCTGCACATGGAGTTGGCTCCCGCCGGCTGCCAGGATCCGCAGTGCAACGCCGACCACGGCTACACCGGGGATGCGCGCCGCGAGGACATTGCGGTGCGTGTTTCTGCGACCGCTGACGGCCCGGAGTCGGTTCAGCGTGCGCAGCATTTTGCGCGTGCCCTGCACCGTGCGCGCCTGTACGCGACCCGCCGATAAACATCTATACCCCTGAGACACACACCCGAGAGGAACCTATGACGGCCCCGTCCCGCACCGAACAGCCCACTCTGCACGATGTTCTGGGCGCGCCGTTGCCTCCCGCGCCCGCCTACGGCAGCAATAGCATCGCCGATGTGCTGGAGTCTGCCTCCTCTCTGGTGGCTCAGCGAAGCCTGGCGCGCCCCGCGCACGCCCTGGATTCCGACCCGGCGTTCAACTCTGCAGTCGACCCGCTGAACCTTGCCGGTCGCCTGACGGAGCATGACGTTGACCCGGCATCCTTCCGTCATGCCTGCGTGGTGATGGTGGATGGTCTGGGCGAGCAGCTCATCAACAGCTACGGCGGCTACGCGCCCTCCCTGCGTAAGACCCTGAACCTGGGACCACTGGACGCCGCGTTCCCCACCACGACCGCCGCATCCCTCACCTCGTTGGGTACCGGTACGGCACCGGGCGCGCACGGCATTGCGGGCTACGAGGTGCGCAACCCGGCAGGTAACGGAGGAGCGGGCTCGGTCATGAACCACCTCTCCGGCTGGGATCAGTCGGTGGACCCGCACACCTGGCAGCCGCTGCCGACCGTGCTGGAACGCCACCATACGAACCGCCGCGTGCTCACCATTTCGCTGGGTAAGTACCGCGGCACCGGTCTGACTGAGGCTGCGCTGCGCGGCGGCGACTTTGTGGACGCTGCAGGCTATAACGCGCGCGTCACCTACGCCCTGGAGGCGCTCTCCAGCCGCACCCCGACCACCGTGTACCTGTACTGGGGCGAGATTGATGCGGCGGGCCACCGCTACGGCGTGGGCAGCGACGAGTGGCTGCAGCAGCTGGAGGAGCTGAACTCGGCTCTGAAGCGTCTGACAGAGCGCGCCCCGGCGTGGGCGGCACTCTTCGTGACCGCCGATCACGGTATGGTGAACATGCCCGAACACCAGCGCATCGACTACTCCGGCGTTGAGGAGCTGACCCGCAACATCGCTATGACCGCCGGTGAACCGCGCGCCGTGCACCTGTACCTGGAAGACACCTCGGAGGCGGCACGCACCGCCACCGCTCAGCGTTGGGCACAGTACTGGGGCGAGCGCGCCTGGGTGATTGACTCTCGCGAACTGATGCGTGCCGGCTACTTCGGTCCGGTCATTACGGATGCGGCACGCGCCCGCATTGGCGACCTGATGGTGTGCGCTCGCGACGACTGGGCGCTGTACGATATGCGCCACTACCAGGAGCGTGCCCTGCATATGGTTGGTCAGCACGGTTCGCTCACGGACGCTGAGCGTCTGGTGCCGTTGCGCATGCTCAAAACCTTCTAAAGTCTCAGCCTTCTAAAACGCTAGAGGACATACAGAAAACCGCTGGTTATTCGGGTGAATAACCAGCGGTTTTCTGTATGTCTAAATACCCTTGCGCGGGCGGGCGGTCGCTTACTTGCGGCTACCGAAGATGATGTCGTCCCATGCCGGAACGCTTACGCGCTGCTTCTTCGAGGAGGAGGGCTTGGGCTTCTCCTCGGCGGGTGCCTTAGCAGTCTCTGCGGCGGGTGCGTGCTCGCTGTAGTCTTCAGGTGCCGGATGCGCCGCGGGGGTGTGTGCGGCGGGTGCGCCGGTCAGGGGGCCGCGAGCAGATGCAGCCTCGGCGGGCGCCTCAGTAGCGGGTGCTGCGGGTGCCGCAGGCTCTGCTGCGGGCGCTACGGGAGCCTCAGCGGCGGGGGCCTCAGCGGCGGGGGCCTCTGCGGGCTCAGCCGGTGCTACAGGCTCAGCGGGCTGAGCGGACTCGCGGTGCACGAACACCTCGGGCTCCTCAACCTGCGCCGGGCGCACCGAGCGGGCGCGTTCCAGAAGCTCCTTGAGCTTACGCTCATCAGCGCTCTCAGAGGAAGTAAGGGGTGCCGGTGCGGGCTCGGGTGCCTTCGGCAGGCGGGCGGGAGGAACCTCCACGGGAGCCTTCTTCGCGGCGGCGGCAACAGCATCCTCACTATTGCCCATCAGGAAGTACGCCGCCTCATTCGACGCGTACAGGCCCTGGTTCGCTGGGTTGTACACCCAACGTGCGGGGAAGACGACTTGCGCGGGCAGGTTCTGACGCACCGAATCCTTCAGTGCAATATCAACCTCAACGCGCCACTGGCCGTTCTCCTGTTGGCGGGTGGTCCAGTCCTGGGTTGCGTCCTCAAAACCGTAACGCTCGGAGACTTCCTCAATGCGGGCGCTCAGAGTCACGGGAATCTGTGCGGTACCCGAAGCGGAGCTACGGCGACCAATCTTCACGCTCTGAGCGGCACGAATAATGTGGGCACGCTCAGCAACGATCGGCCACTCGTAGCGGCGCACGCGCTCCGGCTCCCAACCGGACTCTTCAGCGATTTCCTCAACGGAGGCACCCTGACGGAAACGGGTCTGAATATCGCGCGGACCGTAGGTGCCCTTAGCGCCCAGACCGCGGGCGGGCTGAATACGGCGAGCCTTGGTGATGCTCGTGCGCAGGTTCGCGTCAATCGGCAGCAAGAAGCGGGTGCCGTCAGCAGACTCAAGCACCAGATTTTCGCCGTCATCGTGAACGCCAATCAGACGCAGTTCAAGCATGAGAACCTCCATAGGTGAACCGGACGCGTTCGTGAATGTGTTGCACGGAACGCAAACTACCTACCAGGGTACCGTGAAAGCGCGGTAAATCAGTAGCGGAGGCGGGATTTTCACCAAAAAAAGATGTACTTTTCGCACCGAAAAAGCTAGAATGTGACGCCTAAACAGTCCAAAGCCTACCCAGGATTAGACAAATAGGGTGCCAATGGTGAACAATACCTGGCATGCCGTCGGGGTTAAATACACACCAGCGGCACCTAGAGCACTCATTAAACCAGCGTGGCCTAGTCCAACACACAGCCACAGAACCAACGGAGCGTGAAAGTTTGGCAACTGATTACGATGCACCTCGCAAGCAGGACGAAGAGCAGAACGAAGAGTCCTACGAGGAGCTGAACGCCCGCCGTTCCGAGATGCAGTCCGGTGCGGTGGACGAAGACGAAAACAGCGCAGCAGAAAGCTTCGAGCTGCCCGGTGCTGACCTCTCCAACGAGGAGCTGAACGTTGTTGTTCTGCCCGCTCAGGACGACGAGTTCACCTGCGCATCCTGCTTCCTGGTGCGCCACCGCTCGCAGATTGCGCGCGAAGAGGGCGGCCTGTCCTACTGCATCGAGTGCGAGGGCTAAAACTTTAGGGAAGGGATAACACCCACCCGACATACACCTCATGACGGGGCGAGTGCCGAGTGCACCCGCCCCGTTGAGTATGTGAAAGCCGCGCGCACACACACAAACAGCGCCGCGTCGTACCCAGCACGGCACGCCGCGGCACGTGCTGAACGCGAACACGCACCCCAAACACCCCGCAGTAGAGCCTCAACACAGCGCGAGGTAATGGCACAGACACCCGCGAAAGGTTAGAGTATTGACCATGATGACCCCCGTAAACGTCCACATTAAGCTGCTCGACCCCGAGCTGCCCGCACCCGCTTACGCAAAGCCCGGCGACGCTGGCGCTGACCTGCGCTCCCGCATCGACTTCGAACTGGAGCCGGGCGAACGCGCCCTGGTACCCACCGGCGTGGCAATCGCCCTGCCCGAAGGCTACGTTGGCCTGGTGCACCCGCGCTCCGGCCTGGCGACCAAGAACGGTATCACCATTGTGAACGCGCCCGGCACCGTTGATTCCGGCTACCGCGGCGAGCTGATGGTCACTCTGCTCAACACTGACAAGACCAAGTCCTTCCACGTGCAGCGCGGCGACCGCATCGCCCAGCTGATCATTCAGAAGTACGAGCACGCAACCTTTACCGTGGTGGACGAACTGGATCAGACCGAACGCGGCTCCAGCGGCTTCGGCTCCAGCGGAATCCACTAGTCTGCTCTCACCGCGAAACGGCACGAGAGAAGAGAAGAACCCCCCCCGCACCCTGCGTGCGGTGAAAGTAGGAATACCATGTTCGGATTTGGTAAGAAGAAGCGCGCCGAGGAGGCTGAAAAGGCCGCCATCGACAAGGCTGTCGCCGAAGAGGTCGAAGAGACCAACGTCGAGGTTGAGGAGCTGAAGGAAGAGGAGAACTCTCCCGAGGTCATTAAGTACGACCGCGTCAACGGCCCCCACGACATTGAAGAAGTCACCGCCGAAGACCTCGAAGACTACGTCGACCTGGGCGCGTTGCGCATCAAGTTGCTCGACGGCATGAACCTGCGCCTCGAAACCGACGACGCAACCGGTGCCGTCATCGCCGCAACCATCACCCGCGACGGCGCAACCCTGCAGGTGCAGGCATTCGCCGCACCGCGCACCACCGGCATCTGGGACGACATCCGTCACGACCTGACCGAGTCCGTCGCCTCCCAGGGCGGCAACGTCGAAATCTACGCCGGCGTGTTCGGTGCCGAGATGCTGACCCGCCTGCCCGCCTTCACCCCGGACGGTCAGCCCGGCGAGCGCATCGCCCGCTTCGTGGGCGTGGACGGCCCCCGTTGGTTCCTGCGCGGTGTGATTTCCGGCGCGGCTGTGCTCGGTGACGACAAGGCTGCCGCATCCGTGGAGGAAGTTTTCCGCACCGTCGTGGTGGACCGTGGCGACGACCCGCGCCCGCCGCGCGAACTGCTGCCCATGACTCTGCCCGCCGACCTGGTTGTGGCTGAGGAAGAGCCCGCCGTGGAAGAAGAGACCGAGAACGAGCACAGCAAGCTGCGCCCGATGCCTCGCCGCGGCCCTGAGATTACCGAGATTGGCTAATGCCTGAGTTCTCGAACTACCCGAGTGCGCTCGCGGTGCCGGAGGAGCAGATTCTTGCTCCCGGGTACCCCGAGCGCTTTCGCGTACGCCTTGCCGGACGCGTGGAGCAGGTGTGGTTGCCTGCGCTGCAGGATAAGCCGATGTACCGTGCCGAGCTGGTGGTGGCGAAGTCGAAGCCTCTGCAGTGGTCGAGCCCGTTGGCGCTGATTGGCATGCCGATTGTGGAACCGCCCGGTGAGGATTTCGACGAGGAGTCCGAGGATTCCGAGAAGCAACACCACCTGAACACGGCGTCTTTGGCGACCGTGGCGGTGCAGGATCAGCACGAGGTGTCGTTCCCGCCCTATGCGCCGTTCAACCCGGGGGACCGGATTCTGCTGAAGTGGCAGGGGCAGCGGATGGTGCCCGGCGTGCTTGCCGGTGCGCTGTTGCGCTGTTCCGGCGTGGTGTCGGTGAGGGCGCATCAGCCGGTGATTTACAACCCGCGCTATGAGATTGTGCCGCAATTCTTTGCTGAGAAGGGAAAATATGAGCGCTGAGCAGTCTTCGACCCAGCCCGACCCGAACGCTAACCCCGCAACTGACCCTGCGCGGGAGGGGAACCAGTTTGCGCAGAGCCTGAGCGCCTCCATGGGCGCGAATATGCGCCGCACCGCCAACGGTGATGTGGATATTCTGCACGCTATCGGCGGCTGGCGCGGCCTGGTGGAGTCTTCGCTGCCGGCGGTGGCGTTCCTGGTGCTGTTCACCGTGACGAAGGAACTGAACCTGTCCCTGATTGCGGCGCTGGCTGCGGCGGGTGTGTTCACGCTGGTCCGTCTGGTGCAGGGCTCTAAGTTGGTGAGCGCGCTGACCGGTCTGGTGGGCGTGGCAATCTGTGCGTTTGCGGCGTACCGTACCGGTAACGCGAGTGACTACTTTGTGGTCGGTTTCTGGACGAACGGCGTGTACATTCTGGCGTATCTGCTGTCGATGCTGGTGCGATGGCCGCTGATGGGTCTGATTTTCGCGGTCATTCGTGGCGAGGCGTTGAGCTGGCGTCAGAACCCGGTGCGCCTGCGCCAGTACATGCTGGCGACCTGGATTATTACCGTGCTGATGATGCTGCGCCTTGCCGTGCAGGTGCCCCTGTATTTTGCGAATAATGTGGAGGCGCTGGGTGCGACCCGCCTGATTATGGGTCTGCCGCTGTACGCTTTGGGCGTGTGGCTGGCGTGGCGTGTGTCGGCTCCCGAGGAGGCGCCGGTGAGCGAGGACCCCGAGGCGCTGGATGCTGAAGAAACTGAGGTAACTGAGGTGCCCGGAGAGTCTGAAAGCTCCAAGAACCGCTAAATCACAGTCCGCGACTTCGTGAAATAGCTTCATAAAAGTAAGCGAAAGCCCTGGTACCCGTATGGGTGACCGGGGCTTTCGCCTCCTCAAAAACTTACGTATAAATGCTATGCAAAAGCTTGCGCATAAACGCTTAGGCGAACAGTGCGCGGATCTGATCCTCACCGGCAATGGTCGTGATGAAGAACAGCTCGTCGCCGCCCTCAATCGCCACGTCCGCACTGGGCGGGATCGGGGCGCCGTCACGCAGAATTGCGGTGAGCACCGTATCAACGGGCCACTGCACGTGATCCACGCGGTAACCGATGACGGGGTGGTCATCCGGCACGGTGTACTCGGCGAGGGTCGCGCCGCCAGCCTGCAGGGTCAGCAGGCGCACCACGTCGCCGACTTCCACGGCTTCCTCGACGAGGGCGGTCATCAGGCGCGGGGTGGACACGGCAACGTCCACGCCCCAGGAGTCATCGAAGAGCCATTCGTTACGCGGGTTGTTCACGCGCGCCACGGTGCGCGGCACACCGAACTCACTACGCACCAGTAGGGACACCATCAGGTTTGCCTTGTCGTCACCGGTTGCGGCAACGACCACGTCCGCCTTGTTCGGGTGTACCTGGCGCAGTACGGACAGCTCGCAGGCGTCACCGATATGCCAGCGCACGCCGGGCAGGTCGGCGCGCTTCTTGGCTTCGGGCTTGGAGTCGATGATGGTCACGTCGTGGCCGTTCATCATGAGTTCTTTAGCGATGGAGGCACCCACGGAGCCGGCACCAACAATGAGGACCTTCACTTACTTCTCACCTTTCGAGGAGTCACGATGGCGGCCGATGAGTTCGAGGGGGTCGGGTAGCTCCGGGGGAGTGTCACCGAGATGGAATTCGTGCTCGACAACGGGGGTTTCGTTGTGCTCCTGCTCGGGGGTAATCGTCACGCCGGATTCGGCGGGTTTCTTCGGAGCGTGGGGGTGCTTGCGGTGACCGGATGCAGGGGCGTAGTCCGCTTCCATTTCTTCATCTTCAACACGCGGCGGGCGGGAAAGAATGCGGGTTACGTCCGCGACGTCGTCGGTGCGCATCATCACGTGCACGCTATCGCCCTGCTGGTAGGCGGAATCGGGGCGGGGGAGCATGCCCTCACCAAAGCGGGTGATGTAGGCGATGCGCACCCCGGCGGCACGTTCGATGCTGGTCAGTGCGTGGCCAGCCCAGCCGTCGTCGAGCGGAATTTCGGTGAGCATGAGGCGGCCCGAGGGTTCGCGGAAGTCGCCCTTGAGCGCCTGCTCGGGTAGCAGGCGGCGCAGCACCTGGTCGGTGGACCAACGCACCGAAGCGACCGTGGGAATACCCATGCGCTGGAAGAACTCGGCGCGGTTCGGGTCGTACACACGCGCCACAACGTTCTTCACCTTGAACATTTCGCGTGCCACACGGGCGGCAATAATATTCGAGTTATCGCCCGAAGAGACGGCGGCAAAAGCGTACGCCTCGGTAATGCCGGCACGCTTGAGGGTGTCCTCATCAAAGCCGACACCGGTCACCAGGCGGCCCTCAAAGCCTTTACGTAGCGGCTGGAAAGCACGTTCGTCCTGGTCAATGACGGCGACCGTATGCCCCGAAGCTTCCAGAGTGCGCGCCAGCATGACGCCCACGCGTCCGGCACCCATAATGACGAAGTGAGGCATACATCCCTCCGAGTGTTGATGTTTTACGGTGATAAGGCGTTACCGCCTACCTCTACCAGTGTAATGGGCGGGTGAGCCTCCACGCCGATGCTCCGTGATATTCCGCTCGCAATGCCCACTATTCGGCTGAATAAAATTGAGCTTTGAAGCCGCGACCGATAGCCTTAACAGCGTGAGGAATCGTTGGGATAGGATGCGCATCGCCCTGACCGGTCAGCCGGTCAGCACGCGAAATCTTTCGGCAGTCGCGCTGCCGAAGCGCTACGCCCTGCCTCTTTTTGGTGCCGACGGCATCTCTTCGGTCGCCTACGCAGCCGACCAGATGATCCTGACCCTTGCCGCTGCGGGTGCCTCTGCGCTCGCTTTTTCGCCCTGGATTGGTTTGGGTGTGGCGATGGTGGGTCTGCTGGTCATTGGCACGTACCGCTACAACATTAATCAGATTGCTTCTGAAGGCGATATTCAGCTGGTGCACCGCAAACTGGGTGCGCTGCCGTCGATTGTGATGGGTGCATCCTCGCTGATGGACTATACGCTCACGGTGGCGGTGTCGATGTCTTCGGCGTCCTCGTTTTTGGTGGCGTTGTATCCGCAGATTCAGGATTGGCGCACGCACATTGCGGTGCTACTCATTGTTGCGCTGACGTTGTTTGCGCTACGTGGCGTGCAGTTGCTGGGCAAGATTGCGTACTGGCCGCTGTATGTTTTCTTGGCACTGTTGGGAGCGACCCTCATTGTGGGTTGGATTCGTGCCGCGACGGGTACCTTGCCGTTGGCTGAATCGGCGACCTACGTGATTGCCCCCGAGCTCGAGACCCACTCGCTGGAGGGTCTGGCGCTGATGCTGCTTCTGGCGCGTTCTTTCTCCGCCGGCTTGGTGGCGTTCTCGGGTGTTTCTACGATTTCTAATTCGGTGAAGTATTTCCGCCGCCCGAAGAAATATAACGCGGCGGTCACCATGATGCTGATGGGCCTGATTACCTCGGTCCTGCTGGTGAGCCTGCTCGGTTTTGCGGCGGCAACCCGCGTTCACATGGTGCACGATACGACCCGTTTCTTGTTCATTGACGGGCACACGCCGGGGGAGTACTTCCACCAGAAACCTGCGCTGTACCAGGTGGCGTTGGCAATTTATCAGGGCGTGCCGTTCTTCGCGCAGCTGCTGGTATTCGCCACGGTGGGCGTGCTGATTATTGCCTCGCTGACCGCGTTTACGGGCTTCCCGGTGATTGCTTCGTCGCTGGCCGACTACCAGTACCTGCCGGTGTTCTTCCGCAGCGTGGATTCGCGCGGCCTGTACGCGAACGGTGTGCTGGCGCTGTCGGCGATTTCGATTTTCCTCACCACCGTTTTCAACTCGGACGTGTACTCACTGATTCAGCTGTACATCGTGGGCATGTGCCTGTCGATGGTGCTGGTTCAGCTGGCGGTGGTGCGCTACCGCATGCGTCTGCTGCGCATCACCCTGGCGCAGATGCCGCGCCGCGCCCTGCTGCGCGATATTGCGGTCTCCGCGGTGGGCGTGGTCGTAACCGCCGCGGTGCTGGTCATCGTCGTGGTGACGAAGTTCGCCGCCGGTGCGTGGCTCTCCCTTGGAATGATTGCCCTGATGGTTGGAGGTATGGTTGTGACTCGCCGCCACTACGATGCGGTGGATGCCGCCCTGGACATCCCCCTGAACGCTGAATCCGTTGCGGATGTGGCGGCCCTGCCTTCGCGTGTGCACGCCATCGTGTATGTGGAGCGTGTGCGCCGCCCGGCGGTTCGCGCCCTGTCCTATGCGCGTGCCGGTCGCCCCTCCACGATTGAGGCGCTGACGGTCAACAACGACCGCGCCGCCCTGGAAGTTGTGAAGAAGCGCTGGTACGCCCTGGGCATTCCGGTGCCGCTGTCGGTGATTGATTCGCCGTACCGTGACACCGTGGAGGCTGTCGTTTCGTATATTCGCCGCCGCCGCAAGAAGTCGCCCCGCGATATTTTGGTCGTGTACCTGCCCGAGTTCATGGTGGAGCACTGGTGGCAGCGTCTTCTGCACCGCCGCACGGTGCGCCGCCTCAAGCAGGCACTCCTGCACGAACCGGGCGTGATGACCGCAACCGTGCCGTGGGCGATGCACGAGGATGAAGTATATGACGAGATTTTTGATCAGCGCCTGCAGGGCAAGGATGCGGCTACCAACGATTCGACCGCTGAGTCTGCGGCTGATACCGAGGGATATACGGCGGCAGTCGCTCCGAACGTGACCCGTTCTGCCGGTGGTGGTCGCGAACTGACTCAGAGTAACCGCCACGCGGTGTACCGCGGTCGCCTGCACGAGGCGGATGCCGTGGCGCGTGAGAAGAAGCGCTAGCGACTGACCTAACGGCCGACCTAGTGGTTGACCGGTACCTGAACCTTCGTACAGCCCGTGCAACCCGTACGTAGCCTCGTACATCCCCTCGAATAGCGCCTGGACTTTGCCCTTTACGCCCTATTCGGTGCCCCCTGCGGGGCGTCGGAATCGGAGTAAAGGTACAAACCGGTGTAAAATAATTCACATTAAGTGATTCTTTAGGAGACAATGCTGTGACTCACCCTGCTACCACGCCTGCCGCCTCCAACAACGTAGACGGATACAGCGTCGGGCAGACCCTCACCGTCACCTGTGAGGCACCCGCGCACGGCGGCGCCTTCGTAGCGCGCACCGAACAGGGCGTCATCTTTGTGCGTCACGGCATCGTCGGCGAACAGGCTGAAGTGCGCATCACCGCCATCGGCCCCAAGCGCCGCTTCTACTTCGCGGATGTTATCTCCGTACCCGTACCCTCCCTGGCACGCCGCCCCCACCCCTGGATTCAGGCGGATGCGCTCGCCACCGAAGAGGAACGCGCCGCCGCCACCGGCGTACCCGAACTGCTCGGCGGCATGGAGTACGGCCACATCAACCTGGATGAGCAGCGACGCTACAAGACCGATATCGTCCGCACCCAAATCAACCGACTGGGCGGCCTGCCCCTCGAATCGCCCCTGCTGACCAACCTCATCGTTGAAGAGCTTCCCCTGCGCGATAACAACGAGGGCCTGTCCTGGCGTACCCGAGTGCGCTACAACGTGACCAAGGTCCGCGCGCACGATAGCGAAGAGAAGAACAGCGAGCAGAAGAACGGCGGCAAGAAGAACCCTGCCGTCACCTGGCGCATCGGCATGCACCCGTACCGCGCCTCCCAGCCCGTACCGGTCGTCGACTTTCCCCTCGCCGCCACCGAGTTGCGTAACCTGCAGCTTGAACAGCTGAACCTGCGCGGCGTACGCGAAGTCGAGGCGACCGTCTCCTCCCGCGGTAGGGTCCTGCTGCAGTTCATCGTCGACCCGCGCTTCTCCGTCGAGGAGGTCGCTAAGGACATCGAACAGCAGGCATCCGACGCCTGGGGTCTGCTCGCCAAGCGCAAGATTTCGCTGTTCTTTACCCCGCAGTCCACCTCCAACGGCAAGCCCAAGCGCCGCCGCCCCGGTTCCGCCCACAGCCCCTACCGCCGCGTACCCGAAGGCGACCAGCTGCTCGGCGCGGGCCTGCGCTCCGTCACCGAAGAAGTCACCTTCGGCTCCCGCCGATTCAGCTACCAGGTATCCGCCGGCGGCTTCTGGCAGATTCACCGCGCCGCCCCCTCCACCATGGTCGGAACCATGCTCACCATGCTCCGCCCGCAGGAAGGCGAATGCACCCTCGACCTGTACGCTGGCGCGGGCCTGTTCACCGCCGCGCTCGCGGACGCCGTGGGCGCAACCGGTACCGTGGTCAGCATTGAGGGCTCCCCGGTGACCCATAAGGATGCGCGCTCGAACTTCGCGCCGGATGGTTGCTCCCGCACCGAGAACTCTGCGGACACCCGCATTGAGGTGATTCGCGGCGATGTGGCACGCCACCTGGTCGATTTGAAGACCGCCCTTGAGTTTGGCGAAATCCCCGCCATTGATGCGGTGGTCCTTGACCCGTCCCGTGAGGGCGCGAACCGCACCACCCTGGAACGCCTGGATGCGCTGGACCCCAAGCGTATTCTGTACGTGGCGTGCGATCCGGCATCCCTGGGTCGTGACACCGGTATTTTGCGTGAGCTGGGTTGGGATATGGTGCAGCTTCGGGCGTTTGATATGTACCCGAATACGCATCATGTGGAGACGGTTGCGCTTTTTGAGCGTGCCCCGGCGAAGCCTCGTCCGCGCCGCCGCCGCACCAAGTAGTGCGGAGAGTAGCGCGAGGCTAGTAGCCGTAACAAAGCAGCAAATAATCGCCGTGTTGGACGGGTTGGGCTGTTCACCAGCCTGCCCACTAGGGGTTATTTCAGGCCGTTTTCGCTCAACCCGGTGCGTCTTGCTCTGCGGGCGCATAAATCTGCTTTTTGGCATCGTAAACGGTAGAATCATTGAAGAACCAACGCACGGAATGAGCCGTGCCCCGACCTTGAGGAGTGTGGGTGTATGTCCGCTGAAAACGCATTGCCGCAGGAGGAGACCCCGAATAGCGCCGCCGGTGGCGCACCCACCGCCGACTACAGCATTGGCGATGGTGCCACTGCCAAGTTGCTCCCGGGTATTCAGTCCCCGGCGGACCTGCAGAACCTCAGCTACGAGCAGCTGGAGGAGCTCTCTAAGGAAATCCGCCAGTTCATCGTGACGAACGTGTCGGCGACCGGCGGTCACCTGGGCCCGAACCTGGGCGTTGTGGAGCTGACCCTCGGCATTCACCGTGTCTTCGAATCTCCCAAGGACAATATTCTTTTCGACACCGGCCACCAGTCCTATGTGCATAAGCTGGTGACTGGTCGTCACGCGTTTAAGACTCTGCGTCAGAAGGGTGGCCTGTCGGGTTACCCGGATCGTGGCGAGTCTGAGCACGACATTATCGCGTCTTCGCACGCCTCCAGCTCGATTTCGTGGGCTGACGGTATTTCTCGCGCGCACAAGCTCAACGGTGAAGATGACCGCTACACCGTGGTCCTCATTGGTGACGGCGCGCTGACCGGCGGCATGGCGTGGGAGGCTGTGAACAATATTGCTGCCGACCGCACCCGCAAGGTCGTGATTGTGGTCAACGATAACGGCCGCTCCTACGCGCCGACCATTGGCGGTTTCGCGAACCAGCTCTCTGAGCTCAAGCACGGTGTGCAGCAGCATGTGGATCGTGTGCGCCTCGATCACCGCTACGACAATGCTCTGGATGCGGTGCGCATCGGTCTGCAGCGTGGCGGCCCCGTCGGTCAGATGGTGTACCGCGGCCTGCACGGCATGAAGGCGGGCATTAAGGACGTCGTCGTACCCAAGGGCATTTTTGAAGACCTGGGCATGAAGTACGTGGGCCCGATTGACGGCCACGACCAGCAGGCTGTGGAGAACGCACTGACCGCGGCGAAGAACTATGCCGGCCCGGTGATTGTGCACGCCATTACCGAGAAGGGCCACGGCTACGCGCCCGCCCGCGCGAATGAGGACGACCAGTTCCACGCGGTGGGCCAGATTGACCCGCTGACCGGTGAGGATGTTTCGACCAGCACCTCCGAGTCGTGGACCGGTGTCTTTGGCAGCGAAATTGCAGATATTGCGGATGAGCAGGAGAACGTCGTCGGTATTACCGGCGCGATGCTCATTCCCGTGGGTCTGCGCGAATTTCAGAAGCGCCACCCCGAGCGCGTTATTGACGTAGGTATCGCTGAGCAGCACGCCGTGGCGATGAGCGCCGGCCTGGCGTACGGCGGCATGCACCCGGTGGTTGCCCTCTACGCAACCTTCCTGAACCGCGGCTTTGACCAGTTGCTCATGGACGTTGCCCTGCACAAGGCGGGCGTGACCGTTGTGCTGGACCGCTCCGGCATTACCGGCCCGGACGGTGCAAGCCACCACGGCATGTGGGATTTGGCGATGCTGCAGTTCATTCCGGGCCTGCACCTGGCGGCTCCGCGTGATGGCGCGACCCTACGCGAAGAGCTGCGTGAGGCTGTAGCTATTAACGATGCACCGACCGTGATTCGCTACCCGAAGGGCTCCGTGGGCGAGGACATTCCCGCCCTGGAGCGCCGCAGCGACGGCGTGGACGTGCTGGCACGCACCGGTGAACCCCACCCGGAAACCGGTCAGCGTGACGTGCTGTTCGTTGCCGTGGGCGCTATGGCCCGCGTGGCTCTGGAAGCCTCCAAGGTGCTTGCCGCCGAGGGCATCCAGTCCACCGTGGTTGACCCGCGCTGGGTGATGCCGGTGCCGTCTTCGGTCGTTGAGCTGGCTCGTGATCACCGCATTGTGGTGACCATTGAGGACGGCGTGCGTTCCGGCGGCGTGGGTTCGCGCATCCGCCAGGAAATGCGTGCGGCTGGCGTAGATACCGCGCTGAGCGAGCTGGGTCTTCCGGCGGAGTTCATTCCGCACGCTTCTCGTGAAGAGATCCTGGAAGAGGTCGGCCTGACTGCGGAAACCATTATCGCGGATTTGCGTGCGCAGCTTGCTGGCGATAAGGTGCCGTTCGCTCGTGAAGAGGGTCAGAAGCCGCGCCACACCCGCTAAGCGGTCGTACCTGAGTGCCGCCTGAGCGCGCCTTAGTAACGGGCATCAGTAGCAGCGGGCACCATAACAGCACAAAGCCCTGCCCATCAGTCGTGATGGGCGGGACTTTGCTACGCGCAGGTCTTGCTGTATAGAGGTTTTACTGTACGTAGGTTTTGCTGTACGTAGGTTCTGAACTGCCGGTTTTAGGAGTTGCCGGTGCCGCTAACGAAAAGCTTGCCGCCCTTCACCTGCACCGGGTAGCTGGTCAGCGCCTCCTCTGCGGGACCCTGAATAACCGAACCGTCAGCTACGGCGTACTCGGAACCGTGGCAGGGACACACGATGCGGTTGGAATCCTGCACCTGCACCTGGCAGCCCTGGTGGGTGCACACGGTGCTGAACGCCTTGTACTCACCCGCGGACGGCTGGGAGACGATAACGGTCGTGGAGCCGTGGGTCAGGCGTGCCGCCTTGCCCACACCCACTGCCGAGGCGGAACCCACCTCAACGGTGCCTTCGGGTGCGGTAACGTTGGAGTCACCTTCAGCGCAGGAGGCGAGCAACGCACCGGATGCGACGGCACCGGTGATGAGGGTTGCGCGGCGGGAGAAGACGCGCGCAGAAGATTCAGTTGCTGCGGTAGCGGCTGCGGTTTCGACGGCGGCAGATTCGGTAGTGGCAGATGCAGTGGGGGAGGCGCATGCCTTCTGAGAGCGGCAGCATCCGTTGGGTGCGGGCATGGTGGTTCCTTTCGTGTACTCTTTCCACCCTATGCCGGTTTGGGATAAAAATCGAATGAGAGCAGGCGAAGCTTGGTTCGCATTTGCTCCCCCCCCGAGACAAAATCCTGAGGCACACTCCGGAGGCACACAAAATGCCGGTCGGGTGGTCGCATCAGCAACACACCCAACCGGCACACATCTATTGAGCGTTAGTGAAATCTACCCCAGGTGACGGGCAAAAATCGGCGCAATCACGGGGGCAACCAGACCCGTCTGCCACGGACGCGCACCGTACTCGGCGAGTGCATCCCGCAGGGTCTGCTCGTCAAAACGAGCCGGCGGCTCCCAGCAGAGGCGGCGAACATAATCGGTCGTGATCAGGTTCTGCGCCGGGATATTCAGCTCCTCAGAGAGCTCATCAATTGCCTGACGAACCTCGGTGAACAGCGCCAAGTTCTCGGGGCGCTTAGACTCCCATGCCTTCAACGGCGGCGGGGCAGTCGACGGCAAAGTGAACGGTACGGCGTTCTCACCGCGTGCCGCCGCGGCAATAGCACGCACCCAACGCGGGCCCTCACGACGCAAACCACGCGTCTGAAAACCAGGAATCGACATGATAGCGGGCACGTTACGCGGCATGGTGCGTGCCGCCTCCACAATCGCAGAATCGGGCAGCAGACGCTTTGCGTCAACGTCCTTCTTACGCGCCAGCGAGTCACGCTCAAGCCACAGGTTACGCAACGCCGTCAGCTGCTTGACCGAACGCAGCATCGTGCGGCCCTTCGTCTTACGCCAACGCTCCGGCTGATCCGTAGGATCCTTCACCGGGGACTTGCACAGGTACTCGAACTCCTCCAGGGCGTACTGCAGCTTACCCTGTTTGCGGAGCAAATCCTCCAACGCGTCACGCAAATCAATGAGCACGTCAACGTCCAGCAACGCATAGTTCAGCCACGACTCCGGCAGGGGACGGCGCGACCAGTCTTCCTTCGAGTGCTTCTTCGCCAGCTTGTAGCCGAGTAGCTCCTCAACGGTCGCACCCAGGTTCACGCGCTCCAGCCCGGCAAGACGCGCACCAAGCTCCGTATCAAACAGACGGTTCGGGCGCATACCGAGCATATCCAAGCTCGGGAAATCCTGAATCGCGGCGTGAATAACCCACTCAGCATCCGCCAAAGCATCGTTAATAATGCGCAAATCCTTAAACGCCTCAGGATCAATCAGATACAGCTGATCCTCACGCTTGAGCTGCACCAAAAAAGCACGCGAACCATAACGGATGCCCTGAGCTCGCTCCGTATCAACAGCCACCGGGCCGGACGCCGCCGCCAACTGCTCAGCGGCACGACGCAGACCGCTCTCCGTATTGATAAGGGTCGGAATCGGTGCGGAAGGGGTCTCCAGAGGAACAACATCCGGAACTTCGATACCGTTAAGGGTCAGCTGAGGGGTGCCTGCGGCATTCTGTTCAGCTGCGGTACTCATGCACTCAATCCTTTTCCTCTGTCTGATTCGACGCGCCCATACGATGCGCCAGATGCCCGGGTAGGCGTACGCCCGAGCAAACACAAGCCCGAGCAAACACGAGCCCGGGCGGGGTGGCGTGCCCGCGAAGGCACTACGCCATTCTACCCGCCCGAGCTTAAAGCCTCGAATTTAGAGAGACTCACAATAAGGGGTTCACCGGCGTGCCCGCGAGGGGTCTTGCCGGGGTTTGTTCGGCGGCTTACGCCTTGTCAGCCGGGGCATCACCAGGCTGTGCTTTATCAGCCGCGGCTTCACTAGCCGGGGTCAGCGTCAGACACACCGAATTAATGCAATACCGCAAATCCGTGGGAGTCGGGTAGCCCTCACCCTCAAACACGTGACCCAGGTGCGAATCGCAGGCGGCGCAACGCACCTCCACACGGCGCATACCGAACGTCGTGTCCTCCAAGTAACGCACACGGTCCTCAGCCAGCGGCGCGAAAAACGACGGCCAACCACAATGCGAATCGAACTTCTGATCGGAACGGAACAGCTCCGTACCGCAGGCACGGCAAGAATACACACCCTCCGTGTGGGTGTTCCAGTACTCGCCCGTGAACGCGCGCTCGGTGCCGCCCTCACGCAGAACAGCGTACTCTTCAGGCTTGAGCACTTCACGCCAGTTCTTGGCGATAGCACCCACGCCGGGTAGCGAATTGCCCATCATGACTCCTTCAGTTTGCTCTCATGCCCAGGCTCTTACGACATATGTAACGCCGCGGCCGGGCGGATTATTCCCACTGAGCGCGGACTAAGCGCGGATGTCAGCGTACTTGCCGTTGGTGAGCTTCAGCAGGTCGTCCGGAGCGAGCTCAACATCCAGGCCGCGCTTACCGCCAGAAACCATGATCGTGTCAAAAAGCTGCGCAGACTCATCGAGCAGAGTGGGGGAGGGAGTCTTCTGACCCAGCGGAGAAATACCGCCCACCACGTAGCCGGTGCGGCGCTCAGCGACCTTCGGGTCGCACATGGAGGCGCTCTTCCAACCCAGGGCTGCCGCGGCAGCCTTAATGTTCAGCTTGCCAGAGACCGGCACGATCGCGACCGCGAAATCCTTCTCGTGCACAATCAGCAGGGTCTTGAACACCTGCTCCTCGGATGCGCCGAGGTTCTTCGCGGCCTCTTCACCGAAGGAAGTGACGCCCTCAACGTGCTCGTATTCACGCATCTGGAAGGGGGTGTTCGTCTCGGTCAGCAGTGCTACGGCGGCGGTTGCTGCGCCGCTCTTCTTACCTTTAGTTTTCTTAGCCATACAACCATTTTACGGAAGTCACCATGCGCCGATACCTATGCGCCGAGAAGCCACATGTGTTTCGAAAAGCCACTTCTTTGGTGGCTTCTCGAAACACATGTGGCTTCTCAAAGGTTATGGGGTTATTTCAGTAGCCCTTTTTCCTTCAGCTGCTCTTGAGAAAGCGAGCCAACGACAGTCCAAAATCCATCTGAATATTGGAGAATGTAAGCGCCGCTATCGTCCCCCTCGGCCGTATTTTTGTCTTCTGTATATGACCCGTCGGGTTCAACATACATTACGAATTCCCAAATGTGCTTCAGCATGAGAGTGTATTCTTTAGTTTTTTCATCATAGATAAAACGCCAAAAATGACGTTTGTCTACGTTCTGAGGTAGCCTTTAGGCTCCCTTTTTTCTTAGTAAATACCGATGAGTAATTGCATGCCAAGACTAGTCAGGATGATAGCAATCCAGCAAAGGGCTCCAAGAAGAATGGATTTTCCACTGGATTTGATCATAGCAATGAGGTTGGTTTTGAGACCAATAGCACTCATAGCCATGATGATGAGGAATATGGAGAGTTGTTTGAGAGGTGAAAAGAAGCTAGCGCTGACACCGAAAGATGTGAGAAGAGTAGTTAGCAGAGAAGCTAGGATAAAGTAGAGAATGAAAACGGGGAAGATTTTTTTAAGCTTCACTCCTTGGTTGTTGCCTTGTTGACGGCTTTGCCAATAGGAGAGGAAGAGAACGATAGGGATAATAGCTAGAGTACGTGTCAGCTTGACAATAGTTGCAGGCTCAAGAGTGTTTGCATTGTAAAGACTATCCCAGGCACTAGCAGTAGCTGTCACAGAGGAAGTATCGTTGACCGCAGTACCCGCAAAGAGAGCAAAACCTTCGTTGGAAAGATGGAGCCAAGAACCTAGAGTCGGAAAGATAAGAGCTGCCAAGACATTGAAGAAAAAGATAACAGAAATGGCTTGGGCTACTTCTTTTTCCTTGGCGTGAATAACAGGAGCAGTCGCTGCAATGGCAGAACCGCCACAGATAGAAGATCCAACTCCAATCAAGGTAGCTAGTTTTGTATCAAGGTTAAAAAAGCGTTGGAAAAAGAAAGCTATAATCAATGCAATTGAAATAGTTGAAAGGATAACAGGAAGGGAAGATGTTCCAACTGCGAAAACTTGTGAGATACTGAGTCCAAACCCAAGCAAAATAACAGCATACTGAAGCAGTTTTTTGGAGCTATAAGTCAAACCGGCATCCAGTTGTGTATAGGAAGTGAGAAAGGGATGGAGAATCATTCCGATAAAAATGGCGAAAACAGGTGCTCCCACAACAGGCAGAAATCCTCCTAAAACCCAAGAGATGATAGAAATGATCAGACAGACTGACAGTCCTGCCCAATTTTTTGATAGAAATGACATAAAAACCTCCGAAAATAAACACTCCTTATTATAATCTTATTTGTTAGAAAAATAAAATAGAAAGTAGGAATGCAGACCCAGCCCTGGGCGCACACCACCTCAGCCTCCGCGCTGATAAAGGCCTTCGATATCCTTGAGGAACTTAATATCCTTCTCGTAGGTATCCAGCATATAGGGCCATACATACTGCATGTCATTGCGCGGCGGGTCAAAAGAGTGGAAGCCATGGAAACGTATTCCTTATATCGGTGTGGTGTGTAAAAGGTGAATGCTGCTTAGACGTTGAATTCTTCGAAGTCTAGAATTGACCACTTTTGGCCGTCATGTTTCATTTTGACTTTGAGAGTATCGTTAGTTTTATCCTCGTTATCCCACGCAGTCCATTTACCGTCTGGTTCAACGTGGATTTCCTGATTCCAGTTACGATACATTTTCCAGAAATATGTTTCGCCGTCTTCGGACCAAGGCGACCCATCAGCTGTAAATTTTTCGATACCGTCGATAACCCATCCGCCGCGCCTGTATAGTTTTTCGACGCTTTCGTAGGCTTCTAATTCGGAGCTGAAATTAGGCGAGATGAATTCTCGTGCCTTTGCATAGTCACCAGTCTGGATACCGTAGTTTCCCCACTGGACCCATGCGTCAAATGTTTTACGTAGGCCTTCTAGAGACTTTTCGTTGTAGCCTTCTTCGGGGAGGCTGGGTTTCGGTACGTTCTGGGCTGGGCCGTATTTGTCGGCCTTTCGGTACTCTCCATCGGGTGCCTTGGATCCGCCCGAGTAGCCGCGAACAGTAGATGGAGTAGCGCTTGCCGAAGGTGCCTCAGATGCTGCAGCCGACGCGCTCGCCTCGTTGGTGGCTTGCTGGCCGCACGCTGCAAGCAGGGCCCCCAGGCCCACAAGAGCGCCGCTACCCAACAGTGCGCGGCGGTTCAAAATAACGGAAGTCATGGAAGTAAATTCCTTCTGTCGGTGTGGTGTGTGAATTGAAGAAAGAGACTATTGCTAGCTATCTATTTCCTCAATTGATTTACTTCCAGCAATCTTCCAATAGCCATCAGAGTAGGTGAAAAGGAAATAGAAAGTATCGTCACTAGTCTCAGTGTTAGCCTGCATTGTGAGGTGACCATTAGATTCAACGTACATAACGCTGCTCCAGAACCGACGATGCTTCATACGATACATTTTCTTTGCTTCGTCGTAGATAAGCGGGCCTTCTGGCTGGTAGCTATCCAGACCATCAACAGTCCATCCTCCGCGCTGGTAAAGACCCTGAATATACAGGTAGAACTCATATTCTTCTGCATCTTCCGTTACATATTTGAACGCGTAGGAGCAGTCACCGGTCTGGATCGCGTAGTTGTGCGCCACAACCCAGTCCTTCATCATACGGTAGAGGCCTTGTTCAGTCTCGGGGTACTGAGCCGGCTCATTACGAGGCTTGGGAACATTCTGCGCAGGGCCGTACTCATCGGCTTTACGGTACTCACCATCCGGGGCTTTGGAGTTACCTGAATACCCGCGAGTTACTCTCGGGGTGGCACTCACCGAAGGCGACTCAGAAATCGTAGCTGATGCAGTCTCACCCGGCGAGTTTACTGCAGTAGCTGGCACGCTCGCCTCATTAGCAGCCTGCTGACCGCAGGCCGCGAGCAGGGCGCCAAACCCCATGAGCGCGCCGCCGTTCAACATCGCGCGGCGGGTCAAAATAACGGAAGTCATAGGAGAATACTCCTCGTATCGGTGTGAAGTGTGAATAGGTGGCTGGCTAGAAACCGGAAGACTAACCATCCGCAGGGCAGAACCCGATAGCCGAGAAGCCACATGCGTTTCGAAAAGCCACAAAAGAAGTGGCTTCTCGGCGAACATGTGGCTTCCCAGTGTAAGACCCACGGCGGGGGAACGACCTTACATGTCGGGCCAGTCGCGGTGCAGCGAATACTCCGTGTCCCCGTCGCCGCTGTCGTTCAGGTGCCACCGCTGGCCGGTGCGAATATCGGCCTTGCGCAGACGAGGGTTAGGGTTATCCTTCTTACCCATCGTGGGGTCGTTCTTGCAGCCCCAACGAGTGTCGTCGTAGCTGCAGTCACCTGCCACGCGGCCCACGTCGGTCCACCAGACACGAATCAGCAGCGGATCACTGGTCGCCTGCGGGGTCACCATCATCATCTGCCACGGTCCGCCGTCCACGCGGAAACGAGCTGTGTAATGCACGGTCGCATACGCGTGGAAGTTACCGGAACGCTGGTAGGCGTAGCTGGTTTCCGTCTGCCTCGGACGCTCACGAGGGTAGGTGGTAACCGGTTTGCCCGCCGTGTAGTTGGTATCTGTGTCGCCGTTGCCGTACTCGATGACATAGGAGGAGGGCATGAGCTCAATTTCGACGTGTC
>ERZ1699232.28-NODE-28-length-56710-cov-4.388421_pt1 | contig 56710 bp, 48 predicted proteins | sample MGYA00581529_ERZ1699232 | MGnify/ENA primary metagenome ERZ1699232 (study PRJEB42319, sample SAMD00040335) | human oral metagenome | material: saliva | host: Homo sapiens | study: EMG produced TPA metagenomics assembly of PRJDB4115 data set (Metgenomic analysis of...
CTATACGTACTTAGACCGTATGTTCCTTTCTGCGGTGGCATTGCCAGAAGACGTTTCGTACTACACGATTGCTCAAACTCTCGTGTTCTCTATTTCGGGGGTTATTAGTGGAGCGGTTAGTGTAAGTGTGCCGCGTCTAGGATATTATCTTGGAATTAATGATTATAAAGCGTATGATGACCTTGTGAATAAGGGCGGACGTATTTTTATGTTCTGTATTATTCCGTTATCTTTTGGTCTAGCAGTATTAGGACCTCATGCGACGATTCTTTATGCTGGAGAACGTTATTTAGATGCCGGGACAAGTGTAATTTTATTTGCACTCCGTTCGATTCCTTGGGCATTAGCCTTAATATTGGAAAACCAAATTATCTTTGTTCAAGGGTATGAAAACCGATTAACTGTTATTTACTTTATCGGTGGTGGAATCAACTTAGCCTTGAATTCATTATTGGCATTTAATCATATTGCAAATCCAGCGTTTTATATCGTAACAACGATTTTTGCTGAATTAGTAGTAATTGCATTAGATATGCTGCTTATTCGACAAAATAATTTATTTAGAATGAAGAAATTGTTGCTAAATACTGGTAAATATATATTATACTCGAGTGGATTTTTTGTCATTGGATATCTAATCTCTGTGATTCATCCTATTGAATGGATTGTCAATGGAGCACTCTTAGTCAATATTTTAGCGACGATTGTAACTTGTGTGATTTACTATATTGTGGTGCTAGCACTTGTTCGAGATGAGATATTCTTTAGTGTGATTGATTCTGTTAAAACTAAATTAAGCCGTAAGAAGGGGTAATTTTATGAATGATTTGATTAGTATCGTTGTACCTGTCTATAATGTTGAGAAATATATAGAAAAATCAATCGCTTCTATTTGTATGCAAACTTATTCAAATTTAGAGATTATTTTAGTGAATGATGGCTCTACAGATAATAGTGGAGAGATTTGTAATAAACTAGCTCAACAGGATACTAGAATCAAAGTGTTTCATAAGAAAAATGGAGGAGTGTCTTCTGCAAGAAATCTTGCACTTGTAAACACGACTGGGGATTATATTGGGTTTGTAGATCCTGATGATTATATCGACCCTACAATGTTTGAAGTTTTATATCAACAATTAAAAAAAGAACATGCAGATGTTTCTTCATGTAATATCATGAATGTTTATGAATCAGGAGAAACACCACAGTGTGGTAATCCTGATTTATATTTTGTTATGGATAAAAGTAGCTTCTTAAAAGAGTACTTGATTGGTGAAATAGTTCCAGGTAGTTTATGTAATAAATTAATCAAAAAAGAGATTGTCAATCAGATTGAATTTAAACAAAGGAAAGTGTTTGAAGATGCATTTTATCACCTCGATTTAGTTCGTATTGCAAACAAATTTGTTGTGAATACCAAACCGTTATATCATTATTATCATAGAGGAGAGAGCTTAACGACTAGTAGCTATACTCCTGAAGATATGAACAGTATTGTTGTTTATTCGCAATTTAAGGATGTAGTTGCAAAAGAATTTCCAGCTTTGTTAAAAGAAGCTAATTTTAGATTGGCGTCTGCCTATTTTTATGTTTTTGATAAAATGTTACACATAGAAAAATACACAGAAATTTCAGAATTTGAAACAGTAAAAAAGTACTTAAAGAAACATGCAATTTCTATCGCAAAGAATGATATTTTTAGAAAAGGGCGCCGAATATCAGCTATTGCTCTGAAGTTTAGTGTTCGATTATACCGTACACTTATGTTGACAAATGAAAGAAAAACGAAACAGATACATTGAAATATATTGGGTGGGTTATAGATGAAGAAAATTAAGGCGTTTCTTTTAGCCTTTGTGCTTTCGATTGTGACCGTAGTCTTGATTGTAACGGCGATTAAGATTCATAATCAACAATTTACAACAGATGAAAACAATACGGTTCGTTATAATTTCAATTACGCGAAATTTAAAAATAGAGAACTTTTAGAAAAGAATATTGATAAAAACACATTAGTAGTTTTAGGGTCTTCTGAATTATCTGTAGGATTCAATGAACCGTATCATTATACAAGCTTATTTAACTATCGTGATTTTCATATTATGCCGATTGGTGGAGGGAACTTCCAAAATATTATTCAGGCTTTTACGCTCGGGTCCATCGGAGATAGTATTGTCAATAAGAAGTTAGTTATTAGTGAATCGTTCGGGTGGTTTGACCAATATGGAATTGATCCAAAAGCGTTTATCAGTCGTATTTCAACTGAACATATGTACTACGCATTAAAGAACGAGAATCTGAAGTTGGAAACAAGGACAAAATTGATTGATCGTGCGATTGAACTCGCTAAAGACAATAGCGTTATGAAAGAACGCTTTGAGCGTTTTAAACGTGTGCTTCTTGAAGGCAAAGGAAACTTCTATGATGATTTCTTAATCAAATTGGAAGTTGAAAAATCAGATTTAATTACAGAGACGAAATTTAGTATTTATAGTAAGGTGAAACTCCGTCCGTATTCAGGAGATGTTACCCCTGATTATAACTGGGATGAACTCCTAAAAACTGCAGAAGAAGATGCCAAAGGGCGTACTAACAATAATGAATTTGGTATTGAAAATGAAACGTTTAATAATGACATTAAGAAAAGAATGGAGAAGAGAAAGGGAAAAGATTATTTTTATAAGTACTCGGATTCTCCAGAGTATGGCGATTTAGAATTACTTCTAGAAATAGCAAAAGAGCTTGGCCTAAATGTCCGTGTCATTAACTTCCCGATTAATGGAAAGTGGTATGATTATATAGGGATTCCCGCAGAGCAACGTAAAATCTATCGTGAGAAGTTGACGAATATCGTTCAATCTTATGGGTATTCTATCTTTGATTTAGGAGATAAAGAATACGAACCATATTATATGTATGATACCATTCATCCAGGTTGGAAGGCATGGATTGAAGCATCCAGAGATTTATATCAATTTTTTAAACAAAATAATCCATAAATAATAAAATCCGGTAGGAATTTCCTACCGGATTCTTTTTATTTATAGTTCATTGCAGTTAAGGCTACTTGTAAGATGATAGCGCCGAGTGTACCGATTAACATTAATACGGCTACAACACGTGTAATTTTTTCAACTGTTGAAAGATTACGTTTTTTCTTTGCCAACAAAATCGCTCCTTTTTTCTTTGCTCGGTAATAGTTTACCGTAAATCGATGTGAATTACTAGAGTTAAATGTTAAAAGGTTTTCTAAGAGTGAAAATGAGTGAAATGAAAAAGAGCTTTAGTAAAAGAAAAGCATTCAAATGCCTTTCAAAAAAGCGTGATTTTTGATAACATAGATGTGTTAAATAAAACAAATTGGAGGAAGTTTCATGTCAAAACAACAAATTGGTGTCGTGGGTATGGCTGTTATGGGACGTAACTTGGCTTTAAACATCGAAAGCCGTGGCTATAGCGTTTCAATCTACAACCGTACAACTTCAAAAACAGACGAAGTGATTGCTCTACATCCAGATAAAAAATTAGTTCCAACATACTCTGTTGAAGAATTTGTAGAGTCTCTAGAAAAACCAAGAAGAATTTTATTAATGGTTAAAGCTGGGGAAGCAACAGATAAGACAATTCAAAGTTTACTTCCACACTTAGATAAAGGCGATATTTTAATCGATGGAGGAAATACATTCTTCCGTGATACAATGCGTCGTAATGAAGAACTTGCAAACTCAGGAATCAACTTCATCGGTACTGGTGTATCTGGTGGGGAAGAAGGAGCCCTAAAAGGACCTTCAATCATGCCTGGTGGACAAAAAGATGCATATGACTTAGTAGCACCAATCTTAGAAGAAATCTCTGCTAAAGCAGACGATGGCGCTCCATGTGTGACTTACATCGGACCAAACGGAGCAGGTCACTACGTAAAAATGGTTCACAACGGAATCGAATATGGTGACATGCAATTAATCGCTGAAAGTTACGATATCTTACGTCGTGTAGGTGGATTATCTGTAGAAGAATGCGCTGAAGTATTCAAAGAATGGAACCAAGGCGAATTAGATAGCTACTTAATCGAAATCACAGCAGACATTTTAACGAAGAAAGATCCTGAAACAGGTCGTCCAATGGTAGACGTAATCATGGATACTGCAGGAAACAAAGGTACTGGTAAATGGGCTTCACAAAGCGCATTAGACTTAGGTGTGCCACTTCCATTAATTACTGAATCTGTATTCGCTCGTTTCGTTTCTACATTGAAAGATGAACGCGTTGCAGCAAGCAAAGAATTAGCAGCAACAAAAATTCCTGAATTAACAAATTCAGAACGTCAAGCCTTAATCGAACAAGTTCGTAAAGGATTATACTTCTCTAAAATTATGAGTTACGCGCAAGGTTTTGCTCAAATGCGTGTAGCAAGCGAAGAGTTCAATTGGGACTTAAACTACGGCGAAATCGCTAAAATTTTCCGTGCTGGATGTATCATCCGTGCGCAATTCTTACAAAAGATTACAGATGCGTTCGAACGTGATCCTCAATTGAAGAACTTATTATTAGATAAGTACTTCTTATATGTTACTGAATCTTACCAAGATGCAGTTCGTGATGTTGTTGTAACGGCTGTTCGTGCTGGTATCCCAGTACCAACATTCTCAAGTGCGTTAGCATACTATGATTCATACCGTTCAGAAACATTACCTGCAAACTTAATTCAAGCTCAACGTGACTACTTCGGTGCACATACTTACAACCGTGTAGACAAACCAGGAACATTCCACTTCGAATGGGCTCAAGAAAAAGAGATTGAACAATAATTACAAATGACGAAGTCCTAGCCAATTTGGCTAGGGCTTTTTTGATGAACTTACAATATTCGATTGAATAGGATAACGGTTTCATTTATAATGAAGTTATCACTTTGAAAAGGAGTTTAGGTATGAAATTAAAAAAAGTAATTATTTGTTTTTTTGCAGTTTTAGTATCTTTTATCTTACCGATAGAAAATACTGTTCATGCAGATACAGTTCATTTTAGAAATTGTTCAGAAGCATGGGCTGCAGGTTATGGGGATATTTTAGTTGGGGAACCGGGATATGCGGGGCATCTTGATCGTGATAAAGATGGAACAGCCTGTGAGATTTTTAAATCGGGTGGCCAATATCGCTCGCGTAGAGAAGACGGGAAACCATTAAACAAAGTAAAAGCTACTGGTTGGGAACAAGTTGATAGTAAATGGTATTATTACGAAAATTATGTCATGGTGACTGGATGGAAGAAAATCAGTGGTATTTGGTATTATTTTAATAGCTCAGGTGTAATGCAAACTGGGTGGCAACAATTAAGTGGTACTTGGTACTATTTCAATTCAGCAGGAGCAATGCAAACAGGTTGGCAACAGATTAGTAATGTCTGGTATTACTTTGATAACAATGGGTATATGCAGACAGGATGGAAATATTTGAGTGGTTCTTGGTACTATTTAAATAGTTCTGGTGGAATGGTTACAGGCTGGCAAACAATTGGAAACAATCGTTACCTCTTTAGTTCATCAGGAACCCTTCAAACAGGCTGGCAACAATCTGGTGGTGTCTGGTATTACTTTGATTCAAATGGTTATTTACAAACAGGATGGAAACAAATTAGTGGTGTTTGGTATTTCTTAAATGGAGCAGGAGCAATGGAAACTGGTTTGAAAGAAATAGCTGGAACTAAGTATTTCTTTACTGATAGTGGAGCAATGCAAACTGGTTGGAAGTGGATAGCTGGAGGTTATTACTATTTCAAGAGCAGTGGAGCAATGCAGACTGGATGGTATCAAGAAAATAATAAGTGGTACTATTTAGCAGAAAATGGAAAAATGGTAACAGGTTTGTACCAAGTTTCTCACTCAACATATTATTTTGACGGCAGCGGTGTAATGCAGACAGGTTGGATCAAATTAGGTGATGGCTGGCATTACTTTGACAAGTCAGGTGCGATGCTAAGAAATACAGTAACTTCAGACGGTTACTATGTTGATCAAGAGGGGATTTGGAAAGAGTTACCGAAAGTGTCTACTACAACAGAACTTATTCCTATTGAAAAAGCTGAAGCAGTACCTGAAACAACAGTACAAACAACTACTGAAGAACAAGTTCAATAAACTGAACAAATATTATAAAAATAAAGGAACTAATCTACAGAGTAGATTAGTTCTATTTATTATCCAAAATTAACATATATGTTAATTTTAATTCGAAATTGACAGAAAATTTCATTAAATTCTGTTAAGAATCTTATGAATATGATATGATAAACGTGTTAGGGAAGAATAGAGAAGGGAGTCTTATAATGCCAGCGAATCAACGTATTTTAATTATTGAAGATGAACGAAATTTAAGTCGCTTTGTAGAATTAGAATTAAAGCATGAAGGCTATGAAACAAAAGTATGCTCAGATGGCCGTAGCGGTTTACAAGCAGCTATCGATGAGCAGTGGGATGCTATTTTATTAGATTTAATGTTACCAGAAATGAATGGATTAGAAGTCGTTCGCCGTCTTCGCCAAGTGAAACAAACACCAGTCATCATTATGACAGCACGCGATTCAGTGATGGATCGTGTTGCAGGGCTTGATCAAGGGGCAGATGACTATGTAGTGAAGCCGTTTGAAATCGAAGAAATTCTTGCAAGACTACGCGCACTCTTTAGACGTCTGCAAATGGAAGAACAATCTCGTGTTGTGAAACAAACAAGAGTGGAGTATCGTGACCTTGTTGTCGAAGTTGAAAACCGTGTTGTTCGTCGTGCGGGAGAAGTTATTGATTTAACGAAGAAAGAATATGAATTACTCTTATTACTGATGGAAAACATTGATATTGTTCTTTCACGTGAAGTGTTATTAAAAGAAGTATGGGGCTATAAGAACGAAGTCGAAACGAATGTGATTGACGTATACGTTCGTTATATCCGTAATAAAATTGATGTACCCGGACGAGAAAGTTATATTCAAACCGTTCGCGGAACTGGATATGTAATGAGAAGCTGAGGAGCTACATATGAAGGACCAAAACCAACATAAATCGGTAGCAAAAAAATGGTGGTGGGTGATATCAGCCACCATTTTTGCATTATTAGCTGTATTAACTGCGATTTTGATTGAGGGGCAACTTATCGGCCTGCGTGACAATGAGAAAAATCAGACAGTGGTTTACGCACAAGTTATCGCGGATTTGTTATCGGAAAAAACGGAGAAATTAACAAGTGAAGACATTCTTGCTGTTCTAAACAAAGCGGAACAATATGAATTAGACAAGAACCAGGTTTATAAAAAGAATAGTAGTTTTTATCCGATGAATGAAGAGGTTAATATTCGCGTCTTTGATACGAGTAAAGAGTTATTATTCCAAACGCAACAATGGCAAGACCGCCCGCAAGTATCGAGTAAGCTCGAGGTTCAATATGTGACGCTATCGACCGGGGAAGAAAGTGTGCAAGTGATGATGCCGATTCTTTCCAGAAATTCTCGAGTCTTAATTGGACATTTGCAAGTAACCAATCGAATGATGAAGCTGGCTGAATTGAAGAAGCAATTGCGCTTTTTATTCCTTCAGCTAATTGTGATGGAAGGCCTTGTCTCCATTGGGCTTGCGTATTTCATTTCGCGACTTATTTCCAAACCAATTGAAGAAATTCATGATATTATCGCTTCAATCAATGAAGAAAATATCGAAACGAAACGTCTGATTATTCCAAAGAAAAATGACGAGTTCGCGATTGTGTCCCAACAATTCAACGAGCTACTAGATAAGATTAGTTTCTATATTGCACAGCAAAAGCATTTCGTAGAAGATGTGTCTCACGAATTACGTACGCCTGTCGCGATTGTAGAAGGGCACCTGAAGCTTTTAAACCGTTGGGGGAAAGATGACCCAGAAGTGCTGGAAGAGTCGCTCACGGCCTCTCTAGCGGAAATCAAGCGCATGAAGACACTCGTTCAAGAGATGCTTGATTTATCGCGTGCGCCTCAAGTAAGAGAGCAATATAAAGATGCCAAAACGGAAGTCGTTGCGACTTTAGAACAGATTGTAACGAACTTCAAAATACTCTATCCAGACTTTACGTTTATCGCAGATATCGATACGAAGAAGGAGATTATCTCTCCAATCTATCGCAATCACTTCGAACAAGTCATTATCATCTTACTCGATAATGCCGTGAAATATTCAACAGATCGAAAAGAGATTATTGTTAGTCTATCTCCAACGACGGAAGCGGTCGAAATCGGCATTCAGGATTTCGGGATGGGGTTAACTGAAGAAGATAAGAAAAAAGTATTCTCACGTTTCTACCGCGTCGATAAAGCACGCTCGAGAGAACGTGGAGGGAATGGGTTGGGTCTTTCGATTGCTAAAGAACTAATCGAAGGCTATAACGGTAAAATTAGCCTGACTTCACGGCTCAATCATGGGTCATTATTTAAAGTGAAATTACCGATTGAAAAATAATGAAGAAAAGATACGAAAAGTTTAAATTTTTTGTATCTTTTTTTATTTTTTTCTGTATAATTAAGAAGTGTGATATTTAACAAGTTATATGGAGGCTTTACAATGAAAAAAGCGAAAACTGCAGTAGCCTTGGGAGCATTTATCGCGCTCGGTCTAGGTGCAAAAGTAGAAGCAGAAACTGTTCCACAAACTGGAGTGAACAGAATTCATTTTATTAATACAAAAGGGAGTCCTGGAACGGATGCCATTTTGCTTGAAAGTAATGGGCATTACGCACTGATTGATATGGGAGAGGACTATGATTTCCCAGATGGGAGCAATCCGCTATACCCATTCCGAGGTGGAATAACGACATCGAATTTCTACGCCATAGAAGATCGACTCTTCCGTCATCTAGATCAAGTAGGGGTTCCAAAGCTAGATTTTATGCTGGGTACTCATGTTCATAGTGATCATATTGGTGGAGCAGATGAAGTTTTACAAAGATATAAAGTAGATAAGTTCTATTTAAAACGATATTCGGATGATCGTATCACGTCTCAGGGTGGATTATGGGATAATCTTTTCAATTATAATAATGCACTAAATGCAGCTAAAAAATATGGAGTGAATGTTGTACAAGATATTTCTGATAAAGATAGCCATTTCAAATTAGGCGATATGGATATTCAACTTTACAACTATAAGAATGAATATGGCCCAGATGGTAAATTAAAGAAAGTATATGACGATAATCCAAACTCGATTGTTGCAGTGGTTACAGTTAATGGAAAGAAAATCTATTTAGGTGGAGACTTAGATAATGTATACGGCGCTGAAGATCGCTTAGGACCACAAATTGGGAAAGTCGATTTAATGAAATGGAACCATCACCTAGATGGAAAAGTTTCAAACAGTATTAACTTCCTCAATAATCTTAAACCATCTATTGTTGTGCAAACAACAGGTTTAGATATCAATGTTCCAGCAACAAGAGATAAATTGAAACAAATGAACGTTCAACTCATTCATGCGTCAAGTGATCGAAAAGATGCGACGGTATTTGATATCACAAAAGATGGAATAAATAATATTTCTCAACAGTTTCCTGATATTCAAAGTACAAATGCACGTTGGACTACAGAAGATGGATTTAAGAAATATTATTTTGGAGACGGTCAAATGGCAACAGGCTGGCATTTGATTGATGGAAATAAATATTTCTTCAATGGAAAAGGTTACTTGCAACAAAATAAATGGCTAAAAGATTTTGATAGTGACTGGAATCCAAGATTTTTATTTGTTGATAAAGATGGTAAATTAAAAATGTCCGAATGGCTCCAAATGGATAACCATTGGTACTACGTGGATGCTAGAGGATATCGTATGCAATCTGAGTTAGCCATCATTAATGGAAAGACATATTACTTTGACGATAACGGAATCATGCAAACTGGTTCGAGAGTCGTGAACGGAGTAAATCTATACTTTGATAGTACTGGTGCCCTTTCTATTGAAGGCAAAGCATTAACTTGGAACAAAATCGGAAATAAATGGTATTACCTTGATGAAAATAAAAATATGACCATTGGCTTCAAAGAAATCGATGGAAAAATGTACTATTTCAATGAAATTGGAGAAATGGGAACATACTGGCAATACGTCCATAAAAAATGGTATTACTTTGCTGCTTCAGGAGAAATGAAACGTGGTTGGCTTAAAGATGCAGGTAAATGGTACTATCTCGATCAAAAAACTGGAGAAATGGCTATTGGTGTGAAGAGAATCGATGGCATCGAATATCGCTTCAACGACGGTGGTGTTATGGCGACTGGTTGGGAAACTTCAGACGGTAAATGGTACTATTATACAACTAGCGGAGAACTCAAAAAAGGCTGGCTAAAATATAATAATGAATGGTACTATTTCGAACCAAAAGATGGCGAAATGGTGACAGGCATTAAAGAAATCGATGGCCAAAAATACAGCTTTAAAGATAGTGGTGCTATGGCGACAGGCTGGAAGCAAACAGATGGCAAATGGTACTATTACGCTGCCAGCGGCGAAATGAAAAAAGGCTGGATTAAAGATGCTGGTAAATGGTATTACCTAGATCAAAAAGACGGAGTGATGGTCACAGGCGTCAAAGAAATCGATGGTCAAAAATATAGCTTCAAGGATAGTGGGGCTATGGAAACTGGTTGGGTATTTGACGGAAAAGATTGGTACTATCATAGAGCTTCTGGTGCTATGGAAAAGGGTTGGTTTAAGTATACTGGTAAATGGTTCTTCTTAGACCATGAAACTGGAAAAATGGTTACAGGAATTCATGAAGTTTCTGGAGATAACTACTACTTTAATAAAGCCGGTGAAATGCAAGTGGGTTGGATTCAAGAGAAAGGCGAATGGTATTACTTCAAAGCAAGTGGTGCAATGCTTCGCAATGGAACAACTCCTGATGGCTATAAAGTCGATGGGGAAGGTAGATGGTTACCTAATGGTGTAACGACAACAACTACAACCACAACGACAACTACTTCTACAACAGAAACAACAACTGCTGAGGAAACGACTCAAGAGAAGACAACACAGAAAACAACCGTTGAATCAACAACGGTAGAGCCTACAACAGAACAAAAGACGATTCCAATCAATTCCAGATAAGACATCTGAAATTACAGATGCAAATGAGATTGGCTAAAAAAACGACGCTCCTTTTCTTTGGAAAGGGAGCGTTTTATAGTTTACATTTCTACGCTTATAACTTACACTAGAAAAGTAGTATTTTATTAATTGCAGGCGATTTGCTTGCGTATTTTATTCAAGGAGGACAACTCATGCGCGAACAAAATGTACTCATTACACTGTTCGGAGCAACAGGCGATTTAGCTCATCGTAAGCTTTATCCAGCGTTATTCCGTTTATTCCAAAAAGGATTTATCAAAAATCATTTCGCAGTGATTGGGACAGCACGTAGAGAGTGGACTGATGAGTATTTCAGAGATGTTATTAAACAATCTGTTCAGTCATTAGTGAAATCAGAAGACGAATTAAATCAATTCCTTTCTCATTTCTACTATCAACCTCATAACGTTACTGACACACATCATTATGTCGTATTAAAAGAACTTTCAGAAGAATTAGATGCCAAGTATCAAATCGAAGGCAATCGTGTCTTCTATTTAGCAATGGCACCGACTTTCTTTGGAACGATTACAGAGCATTTAAAAGCAGAAGGCTTAATTACTGAGAATGGATATAACCGACTAATTATCGAGAAACCATTCGGGAAAGATTACGCTTCTGCAGAAGAATTAAACAATCAACTTCGTCAATCATTCGAAGAAAAACAAATCTATCGTATTGACCACTACTTAGGAAAAGAAATGATTCAAAACATTTCTGCGGTCCGTTTTGCGAACCGAGTATTCGAAGCGTTATGGAACAAAGAGAATATCGACCATATTCAAATCTCGCTCTTAGAACAAGTGAGCGTTGAAGAACGTGGGGGTTACTACGATACAAGTGGTGCTTTACGTGATATGGTTCAAAACCACATCCTGCAAATCCTAGCTCTAGTAGCGATGGAACCACCCGTTTCTTTTGGAGATGTTCGTAAAAACAAGATTAAAGTGTTAGAACAACTGCGCCCTTATACAACTGCCGAAGAAGTGAACGAAAACTTCGTGCGTGGGCAATATGGACCTTCTGTAGACGGGTTAAAACCTGGTTACCGTGAAGATGCCAATGTGGCAGATGATTCCAATATGGAAACATATGTCGCTGGTAAAGTATTTATTGATAATGAACGTTGGGAAGGAGTGCCTTTCTATGTTCGAACAGGTAAGAGTCTGCATTCAAAAGAAACGATCATTGATGTTGTCTTTAAAGAAGCAAGCTCCCCATTATTCTGTGGAATCGATGGTTGTCCGTCAAACCGTATTTCTATTCATATTACACCTCGTGAAGGATTCTGCTTTGTGATTAATTCGAAAGCCGTTGGAAATACCACCGCGCTCCAAACAAGTCACTTGGAGAAAATCTTCGATGAGAACTTCGCGATGAGCAGTCCAGAAGCGTATGAGCGTTTAATTCTTGACTGTATTGAAGGCGATATGACGAACTTCACGCATTGGGAAGAAGTAGCTGCCTCTTGGAAATATGTAGACAGTATTCGCCAAACATGGGATAGCGAAATTGCAGCTGAGTTTCCAAACTATGCTGCAGGAAGCAAAGGTCCACAATCAGGTTACGATTTAATCGAACGTGATGGCCGCAAGTGGGTTGACCGCGACTAATGACATACAGCTAAGACTAGGTGAAACCTAGTCTTTTTTTGTTCTAAGAAAAGTGAAGAAAGCACAATTTTCCCTTCATAAAAAGCGAAGAAAAGATTTTAAAGGGATTCCTAAAAAGCCGAGGATTTCTTGTAGTAGCAGTAACGTGAACAACATCGAAAGAGAATTATGCGGAGTAGGGACAAGTCCCGTACTCCGCATTTGAATCTTCGAAGGTGAGAGACAGAATGGCTCGAACCGGTGTAACGTTACCGCTACTATAAAAAGAAATCCGCAAGGATTTTTAGGAACCATCATTTTAATCATTTCCTTCGCGCAACCTCGTTTTCTTGAAAAGACCGCCCTTTTTCTGTAAACTGTTCTCTATATAGGAGGCGCACATGACGATTAGAGACTTTATTCAATTAAGTATTTTAAAACCAAATAAAATTTGGACGATTTTACAAAATCCACTGAAAAAAATAAAAGGAATCTTTTTCCTACTCGTATTACTCGTTTCAATTCCTGGCTTTATTCGTGCCGGAAAAGATATCGCAAGCATGAATACGAACTTAGGCATCGTTGCAAAACAGTTCCCAGACCTCTCGATTCAAGATGGTAAGTTGTCGGCGGGAGACAATACGGGATTTGTTTACCGTTCGGATGTATTTAATATCGTCTTCGACCCTAGTGGAAAGTCAACGGATAATGATGTGACGTCTGAATCTAGTCAAGGGATTCCATCCATCGGGATTTTACAAGACCATATTGTTGTAGACACCATCATTAATACCTCAAAATTTTCTTATGAAGGCTTAAACGGCTTTAATAAATCAAATGTAGAGCAGTTTATTCAAGAGTTCCAATCAAAATTGTGGATGGTATTTATCGGTGTTATGTTATTCGGATTTGTTTATAATACGATTGCCGTTTATATTTTAATGATTATCATCAGTTTCGTCGTACGATTATTAACGGCGTTGTTTATGAGAGCCTACATTCAAATGCATCCAACCGTATCGAAACAGTTAACGATTGCTGCTATGTTCCTACCAGCAACCATCTATATGGTGATTGGCGTGTTAGGAATCGGCGGAGGAGTAGGGATGTTTATGTATCTACTAGTGACATCGACCTTCAACTGGCTCCTTGGAATGCGAGAATTCATCGCTCAGCAAAATAAGAATCAATAAAAAATAACTCTTAGAAACAAGAAAAAGTTTCTAAGAGTTTTATTTTTGAGAAAATCCACAAAAAATTAAATAGCAGAGAATAATTACTATACCGAGATTACGAAGAATCATACGGATTCTATAGTAATAGTGACGGGAAGTTGCATTAAAACGAATTAGGGGACGTTGGAATATAATTCCGTACGTCCCCTTTGAGGCTTTAAAGGCGAGAGACCTTAGGCTCGAGCTGGTGCCTCGTCACTATTACTATGAAGATATCCGTAAGGATTCGAAGTAATCTGAAATAAAGAAGATGCTCAGGATTATTTATTTTTTGTACGATTTTGTCTGCGTTGTTTTTGACGGATCTCCTGACCAAGTTTTTTCTTGTAGCCAGGTTTTACTTTTTTCTTCGCTTTCTTAATCATCCCTTTGAGACGAGGATCTAAGTCTTTAGATTGCGTGTTTTTACGTTTTTCACGACGAGAGCGGTCATAACTTTCGACAAGCTCGCCATTTTTCAATTCAACCGTTTCAAAAGAAATGCCTTTTCCTTCTAATGTTTGAATGGCTTGTTCTTGGTCTGGTGTGTAGAAAGTGATGGCAGTTCCTTCAAGACCATTGCGTCCAGTACGACCAACACGGTGAATGAAGAATTCTAATTCACCAGGAATTTCTAAGTTGATGACATGAGAAACGCCTTCAATATCAATTCCACGTGCAGCAAGGTCTGTTGCGACAACAAATTGATAATCCATTTGTTGAATTTGTTTCATCACACGGCGACGTTCTCTTGAAGGAATATCTCCGTGAATCGTTGCCACTTTAAAGTTATGACTACGAAGGTCTTTTGTCACTTCGTCCGCTTTTTGCTTCGTATTTACAAAAATTAGTACGAGGTAAGGGTGTCCCATCACTAAAAGTTGACGAAGAACGTCCATTGGATTTTGAGCCTTTGTGACTAGTAATTGGTTTTTAATTGTTGGTGAAACGAGTTGTGTATTCTCGATTTGAATCACCTTTGGATTGCCCAAGTATTTCTTCAAGAATGGTTTGATCTTATCTGGAATCGTTGCAGAGAAAACAGACATTTGTAAGTTTTCTGGCATACGAGACGCGATTTCATCGACAGTTTCTAAGAAACCTAAGTCAAATGTCATATCGGCTTCATCGACGACCATCATTTGAACGGTTTGAACGAAGAGGGCATTCTCTTGCATTAAGTCGAAAATACGACCTGGTGTTCCAATCACGATATGTGGTTGAGTTTGTGTCAATTTTGCCACTTGGCGTTTTTTATCTGTACCACCGATACATTTTTCTAATAAAATTTCTGTATCACTAAATGAAATCAGTTGAGCTGCAACAGCGGTTAATTGTTCTGCGAGTTCTCGGCTTGGAACCGTAATGACTAGTTGCAACTCTTGACGGCTAGTGTCAATTTTGTTGATGAGTGGTAATAGGAAACTATGGCTTTTTCCGCTCCCAGTTTGCGATTGACCAATCACAGATTCTCCTTTTAATAAAAGAGGAATGATGCGTTCTTGAATAGGTGTTGGTTGTGTAAATTTTAAGTCAGCCAATGCTTTTTGCAAATAAGGCTGTAATGCGTAATCTGTAAATTTCATGTTTTCATCTCTTTTCTTTCTCTATGTAGCGGGATTATTATACCATAAATTCACGCGCTTGGGGGATTTGGGAGAGTGGGCATAATTTTTGCGTATCGTGTTTGGTGGGTGGTATGATGAATGAAGAAAGAAACAGTTTTCATAACTGTATTTAATTTTAGGAGGAATTTAGTAATGACTTATGAATTACCAAAATTAGAATACGCGTTTGACGCATTAGAACCACATTTTGATGCACGTACAATGGAAATCCACCATGACAAACATCACAATGCATATGTTACAAATTTAAACGCAGCGGTAGAAAAACACCCTGAATTATTCGAAAAAACAGTTGAAGAATTAATTAGCGATTTAAACACTGTTCCTGAAGATATCCGTGTAGCTGTTCGTAACAACGGTGGCGGACATGCAAACCACAGCTTATTCTGGACTCAATTATCTCTTGATGGTGCAAAAGCTCCAGAAGGTGCTTTATTAGCAGCAATCAACGAAGCATTCGGAAGCTTCGACGAATTCAAAGCAGCATTCTCGCAAGCAGCAGCAACTCGCTTTGGTTCAGGTTGGGCATGGTTAGTTCTTTCAAATGGAAAATTAGAAGTTGTTTCTACTCCAAACCAAGACAGCCCTCTATCAGAAGGTAAAACTCCATTATTAGGATTAGATGTATGGGAACATGCATACTACCTAAACTACCAAAACCGTCGTCCAGACTACATTTCTGCATTCTGGAATGTTGTAAACTGGGACGAAGTAGCTCGTCGTTTTGAAGCTGCTAAATAATCAGTAAATAACGAAGACCGATGTTTCCTAAGAAGCATCGGTCTTTTTGCGTTTATATAGAATCAAGATTACTAGTAGAAGGGAAGCAAGGCTCACTAGGCTTCCTTCCAGTAAGAATGGAGTCGTATAACGATATTCGATTCGGTGAGTCCCTTTGGAGATAGTAAATCCAAGAAGGCTATCCAAAATCTTGTACGTATCTACTTCTTGACCGTTCACCCATATTTTCCATCCTTTAGAATAAGGAATCGTTGTAAGAACGGTCGAGTCTTCGAAGACCTCCATTGTTCCTGCAAAATGAGTAGCAGAGAAAGTTTCCAGTTTTAGCTCTTGTTCTTTTGTTTTTTCTAATCGCTCGTTTAAGAGAGAAGTATTTAGTGAGTAGAGATTTAGTTTAGAAAACTCAAAGCCATCATCTTTAACGGTAATGCGAAGGATTTGCGGTTGTCCTTTTTGGTTCTTGGCGACGCTGAGAAGAACGGGTTTTGATTGAACTGGATAAAAGGCATACGGTTCACCGTTTAGCGTCATCTCCAAATCTTCTTCACCCATCGTTCCCGCCATTTCTAAGTAAATCGGATCATCGGTTTCAGGAGTAAAGGTGAGTGTAATCGTACCATATTGAGTCTTGTCATCAACTTGAATGCGTTGATACACGACTGGGGAATCGATGATATTTTCGAAAGTCGTCTCATAAGAAACTCTTGTGAAAATATTTTTCGGACTTGTTGTTCCGCTAAGTGCGTTCGCCAATTGGTTTTGCATCGTAATCGGATGGTTTGTTGGCACCTTCATCGATTTCAGAATCGGTTTCATCGGATAAGCAATCGAGAGAACGTTTTGATTTGTGACAACGTGTCCCTCGTTAAAGGTTGCGATTGTTAGTAAATCTTCCAAGTCTTTTCGTTCCCAGCGCTCGTTGTAAGTAGCGCCTGTGGTTTCAATAAACGTATTCTTAATCCCCAGTAATGCATCCGTCAGAAGGGTGCCATTGCTGTAGTTGACATAGGCGGTTCCTTGGCGAACACCGATTGCATCAAAGAATTTTTCTGTTTCTTTTTCAAAGGTAGATGAAAAATGGGATACGCCATAAGTTGGAACTTGAAGGCTATCATTTTTCGAACGAAGAATGGTTTTCTCACTGCGATAAAATTCATTTTCTGCAGGGCGTAATACGTTAGACCAGTTTGCTAATGACGATTGATAAGCCGTGAATTCAGAATTCATGACATATCCAAGTCTGGATAAGGTGATGATGCTGTTTAAAAGCAGTTCGATCACTACAAATGAAATAAGGAATTTTTGATGTGTTCTTTTGCCGCGTCCGATTAAAATGAGACCATACAAGATTCCCATTGAGAGCCCGAATCCAAGCGCGATTTGCCAGCCTTGTAGGTAGTCTTGAGGAAAGAGTATAAAACCAATGCTTGTTGCTAATACAAGGAAGAAATACACAAATGTCTCATGAATGCCAACCGCTGTTTTCTTCAGTGCCCATTGATAACCTAGAAAGATCATCCAGAAGCTAAAGAGGAATGAGAAGCGATATGAATACCAATTTGGTAGTTGTCCGGCATGCCACAGTTTATCAAACATCTCAATATTGAAACTAATGAGTAGGACAATCGCAATGAATAGCGCGTAAAGGCGTTGGGATAGTGCAATCTTTTTCTCTTTGAAGTAGCAAAGGAAACTAAACATTGCCAGGCTGCCAACGAAAATATTTGGATAGCCTTTTTGCATTTCATGGAAGTCGAAACTACCGATAAAGAGTTTTGAAGCTATCAGTAGCGGATTATATTCAGACTTTAGGCTCCAAGTGATGGTAGTCGCTGTCCCTTTACTACCAAGTAGGCTATAAAACGTTGGAAGTAGAATGACTGTAATGAGTCCAACGGAAAGGACACTATAAAAGATAAAGCGGCCAAACTGTTTTATAAAACTTTTCCATGAGAAGGAATCATTTATCATTAAATAGGCATACGGGAAATAGAGACCTAAGAATAGGCAAATCATATACCCCGTATAGTAGTTACTCAAAATCGTGAGCGATAAAGGAAGTACATAATATAATGGATTTCGTTTTTTTAAGAGTGCATCCACGCCAAGGACGATGAGTGGAAGGCCAATGAGGGCATCTAACCACATCATATTAAATTGATTGGCTGAAAGATAACTCATAAATCCGTATGAGAGTGCAAAGAGAAGCGTCGTCCAATTTCTTTGTTTGAATTTCACATCCAGCAACACTGCAAAACTAACTGTACAAGAAACGAGTTTCAAGAAAATAAGAAGAGAGACACCCATGGCGATGGCCGAGTGAGGAATGAGTAAAAAGAGAAGATTAAAAGGACTCAACAAATAGTACGCCCATAAACTCACCATTTCTCCGCCAATAGACTTCGAGAAGCTATAGAAGAATTGCTCTGGGTGATGCAAGAGAGTGTCTTGGTAGTAACTAAAGAAGTCGACATATTGCTGCCCAAGGTCGATTGTTAGCCATGTTCGATTTCCAAATGGGGTGATTGTAAAGAGTAGAAAAATCGCTAAAATCATCACAGCTGGAATCAAAATGCTGAGCGTATAGTATCTCTTCTTGGTCATCGTCTTTTCCATGGTAGTCCTCCTTTCTAGTCGTTACTGTTAGCATAGCATGGAAACGAGTAGCCTGCACGAAAAATTAGTCTTGAACGCAAAAAAATCTTAACCACTTTCTAACCCCTTTTTTATACAGATTAGGGCAAGATTTATGGTATACTGTTATGAGTTACTAGATGTTATATGGAGTGTATTATGCTTACTAAAAGAAAATTAAAGAAGAAAAAGAAAAAATCACATATTCCATTTCGCTTGAATTTATTATTTTTAATTGTATTCTTTTCATTTATTGCCTTAATTAGCCGTTTGGCGTATATCCAATTAGTTAAAGGGGACGAGTTTGTTGCGCTCGTACAACGTACAGAGACAACTACTGCTAAAAAATCAGTTCCGCGTGGGTCGATTTACGATAGCCAAGGACGTATTTTAGTGGGAAATAAACCAAAACTCGCTATTAACTATACAAGACCTGCAGATGTTAAAGCCTCAACGATGTTAGAAATCGCAAAGAAATTAACAACATTGATTTCTGTGGATGCTTCTGAGTTAAAAGAACGTGACTTGAAAGACTATTGGGTAGCGACAAACCCTGACAAAGTTGATAGCCTTCTAACAGCAGAAGAGAAGAAGAGAATCGCTAAAGAAAATCTCTCAACGAGTCAAACGTATGAAATGCAATTGGCACATATTCCTGCTGATGAATTAAATTATAGCGATGCGGAAAAACAAGTGATTGCTATTTTTACGAAAATGAATAGTGCGTATGCCTTATCAACAGTGACACTGAAAAATGAAGGGGTCACAGAACAAGAGGTTGCTAAAATCAGTGAACGCCTTGGAGAGCTTCGCGGGGTCGATGTGGATTCTGACTGGGACCGTGAATATCCAATGGGCGATATGTTGAAGACGATTCTTGGAACGGTATCTTCTGAAAAGACGGGGCTTCCTTCAGATAAAGTGAAGTCACTTCTAGCGCAAGGCTACTCACTTAATGACCGTGTTGGAACAAGTTATTTAGAAGAACAATATGAAACAGTACTTAGCGGAACGAAGACAGTTGTAAAATCACAAACCAATACAAAAGGTGAAGTGGTGAATACGACTGAAACGTATCCAGGTAAAGGCGGGTCAAACCTTGTCTTAACGATTGATACTGAATTCCAAAAGAAAATTGAAGAGATTGCAAAGAAGTCTGTTGAAGAGATGACGGATCCTGCTGCGGACCGTGTGTATATCGTTGTAATGAATCCAAAAAATGGAGACATTCTTGGAATTACAGGGAAGAAAAAGAAATTTGATGAAAACTTTCATTCAACGGGTGTCGAAGACGATGCTCTTGGTGCCATCAATAACTCATTTGGAATGGGGTCTGTTGTAAAACCGGCGACCGTTCTTTCAGGATATATGGATGGAGCGATCACGCTTGATGATAATACAATTGTCGATGAGCCGATTGAATTCGAAGCGTCTAAACCAAAGAGTTCTTGGTTTAACCGTAACGGTAAAATGGAATTAACAGACTTAGATGCCTTAGAACGTTCATCAAACGTTTATATGATTAAACTGGCGATGAAGATGGGTGGACAAACAACGTACGAAAAAGGCGGACGTTTAAATATTAATCTAAGCCTATTTGACAAACTCCGTGAGTATTACGCACAGTTCGGTCTTGGTGTTCGTACAGGGATTGACCTTCCAAATGAAGGCAAAGGGTATAACGGTGGAACAGCCGATGCTTTCTCTGCACTTGACTTTGCGTTCGGTCAGTTTGACTTATATACACCGCTGCAATTAGCGCAATATATGTCTACCATTGCTAATGGTGGTACACGTATTGCCCCTCGTTTAGTAAAAGAAATTCATGAAACAAGTCCAAGTGGTGGCATTGGAAACCTTGAAGACGTTGTTCCAACGAAGATTATGAATTCGATTCAAGTAAGTAAAGAAATCTTGGATCATATTAAAGAAGGGCTATACCGTGTAACGCATGGTGAAAACGGAACGTCTGCAACGACATTTAGAACGTATTCTCCACAAGTCGCTGGTAAAACAGGGACTACCGAAGCGTTCTATTCGGGACCAAATCCAGCGTATAAAAATGAAGCCGTTGAAAATTCATCCTTTATCTCATATGCGCCATATGATAATCCAGAAATCGTAGTGGCTGTTGTTGCTCCGTATTTCAAAGATGGTTCACCATCTGACTATGCGGCTAAAGTAGCTAAACAAGTTTATGATGCGTACTTCGCAAAAACAAATAGTTCTTCACAAACGAATGAAGCGACTGTAAACTCACAAATTCGACAACAACAAAATAACCGACGTTAAAAAGGAACTGAGTGGTCGTTGTGCCGCTCAGTTTTTTGTCATTAAAGTTTAGTAAAATCAATTGTTGAAATGCTTAAAACCAATTATAATAAAGCAAAATGGAGGCGAAATTATGGACTTTACAGAAAAAACAATTCAACGAGATGTTAAATATTCAGGACGCATTTTTACGGTGACACAAGATATCGTGGAACTACCAAATGGGAAAACTTCTACGAGGGACCTCGTATTCCATACAGGAGCAGTAGCAGTGCTTGTCATTCGTGACGGAAAGATGTTGCTTGTTCGTCAATATAGAAAGCCATTAGAAATGCATTTCTTAGAAATTCCAGCGGGGAAATTAGACTCGAAGGAAGAAGTGCCTCTAGAAGCCGCAAAACGTGAATTAGAAGAAGAAACAAATCTTGTTGCAAAGGAATGGGTGAAGATGATGGAAATGGTCTCAACCCCTGGATTTTGCGATGAGAAAATCACATTATTCCAAGCAAAAAATGTGACGGTCAAGGAAGATGCAAAACCTGCAGATGAAGATGAATTTGTCGAAATCTTATGGATACCACTCGAAGAAGTGATGGAAAAAATCCAGGCTGGCGAAATTGCGGATGCGAAGACGATTATTGCGGCACAGTATGCTTGGATGCATAAAGGAGAATAATCAATGCCAAATGAACCTTTATTAACGAGAAAATCGTATAAAGAACAATTAGAAAAACAGAATCGAGAGTTAGAAGAACTAGAAACTAGACAAGAGCGAAGAGACAGTCGTGGACGCTCTTATGAAAGAGAAGAAGAGTTTCAGTCTGAACATGAGGAAGAAAGTGTACAAGTACACCGTACTCCAAAATCAGGACTAAAAAAGTACAACCATTTCTTAAACATATGGCTTGTTTCTGTCGTAGTTCTTTTAATCATCGTTCTTGCGATTCAAATGTTCTTTTAACTAGTGATTATTATGAGAATTCGTGATATATTAGTTTTTGAAATAATTTCTAGTGAATATTAAAGATTTTCTTTTTTAGGAGAAAAAATGGACAGAAATAATCCAATTTTATATATCGTTATACCTTGTTATAACGAAGAAAAAGTTTTACCTTATACAAATCCCATGTTTATTGAGAAGATTGAAACCTTGATTTCTAGGGAGGCTATTAGTCCAATGAGTAAGGTCATGTATGTCAATGATGGTAGTAAAGACCAAACGTGGTCTTTGATTCAACAGTATTCTCGTGAAAACAAACATGTTGTTGGAATCTCCCAAAGCCGAAATAGAGGACATCAAAGCACAGTTCTTGCGGGCATGCATGAAGCTTCTCTTTTTGCAGATATTGTCATTACGATTGATGCGGATGGCCAAGATGATATCAACTGCATGGATAAAATGGTGGCTGAGTATAAAGATGGTGCAGAGATTGTATACGGTGTTCGTGATAATCGTGATACTGACTCAGCGTTCAAGAGAATGACAGCTGAAGGGTTTTATAAGGTAATGCGACTGTTTGGTGCGGACGTGGTTTTTAATCATGCAGACTATCGTCTTGTTTCTAAACGTTTTATTCAAGAGTTAGAAAAGTTCAAGGAAGTAAATTTATTCCTTCGTGGCATTATGCCTCTGGTTGGATTTAAGTATGCATATGTTACTTATAAGCGTCAAGAACGTATTGCTGGAGAAAGTCATTATCCCTTAGCTAAAATGTTGGGGTTAGCAATTGACGGAATTACAAGTTTATCCATTAAACCGATTCGAATCATTACTGCAATTGGTGTATTGACGTCGTTCTTCAGTTTTGCTCTTATCATTTGGGTACTTTGGGCTAAATTCTCAAATAACTCTGTTGCTGGTTGGGCAAGTACATATGCCATTGTAAGTTTACTTGGTGGTGTGCAATTAATCAGTCTTGGAGTCATTGGTGAATACATCGGTAAGATTTATTTAGAAACAAAAGAACGTCCTCGATATATCATTGGGGATCGGACTTATGACGAAGATGAGGAGGAAGACTAGTTCTTCCTTTTATTTTGCAATTGAAGGAGTTAGGTGAATGAAGAATTTAAAAGAATGGCAATCGTTATTGAGCCGTCAATGGGTAATATCGGTTCTCATTAGTGCTATATTTACATTTCTTGTTTGGATTGCCATGGCAACGAGCGTAAGAAAAGGATTGCCTTTACTAGATGCTAGCAATTTCGAATATTTTGGATATGCTATGAGTAAAGGAGATATTCTCTATACTCAGATTTTCGACCATAAAGGACCAATGATTTTTCTTATCAATTATATTGGATATTTAATTGGTGGCCCTTTTGGAGTAAAACTTCTCTATTTGGCATCTGTTTTCTTGTTCTTCAATGGATGTTTTTATATTTCTAAACTATTTGTTGGAACAGTTTCAAGTATTTTTGTGAACACCGTGATGTACTTTGTTTTCATGCGCTATTATGAAGGTGGATGGGGACTCGAAGGATATATGCTTCCTTTTATTGTTTATTCACTTTATATTTTGATTCGTTATTTGATGACAAATGAATATCGTACGATTGAAATCATTCTTGTTGGATTTTCATTTGCATTTGTATTCTTGACAAAAGCAAATATGATTGGTCTTTGGATTGTCTTTGCGCTTTATATGCTCGTGTCATTTCTTTATCAAAAGAAATTTGCCGAACTAGGTAAGCTGATTCTACATTTCATAATTGGCGCATTATTACTCGTCATCCCAGTTTCCATTTACTTATGGGTGAATGGAGCATTTTACGAAATGATTTATCAATCCATTATTTTGAACTTCATTTATTCGAAGGATGCTGCGATGGTAACGATGAAAGAGATGATGGAATGGTATCTCAAGGAAAGTAATAGTTTCTATTTAAACTTATGCATGATTGTTTCAACATTTATTTTTTGGAAGAAAAATAAGAAATTAGCAATTGTGTTGAATGCAACATTTCTTGTATGTTTATATTTATCTATTGTTTCGAAACGTGAATATTTACATTATTTAATTATATTGATTCCTTTATACGTACCTTATGTTGCGGCAATCTTAAAACCGTTAGAAAAGTATTTCCCATCAACAAAGGCACTCGTTTATGTTTCATTAGTGCTTGTTCTTTTCTACGGGAACTTGAAGGAAATCAACCAAATGCGTCGACAAAGATATACAGATAAAGCTACACAAGAAGAAGTGGTAGCAAACTATATTCAGGAACGTACTGAGCCGACAGAACGTATTTATTCTCATCGAATGAATGGAATTATTTATATGTTGTCTGACCGTTTATCTAATAGTCGATTCTTTTTCATACCGTCACTACAAGATGAAACTCCAATTATCGATATGTTTAAAGAAGGATTCAGTGCAAATCTTCCGAAGTTTATTGTATACCGCGCAGAGTTTGATAATGACCGTTTAACGGATAAATATATTCGTGAAGAAATTGCTCAAAAATATCAGTTAGTAAAAACGGTTGGAGAAATGGAAATCTATCAACTTATTAAAAACTAGTTTTTTCCTTTTCATTTTCACATCATTATGATAGGATAAAGCATATATATAAAACACATTGATGGAAAAGGGTTTTTAACAAAGCTTTTCAGGGAGGAAGATCCTGACTGCAAGTCTTCCAAGTAACGTTTCAAACTTTTCACTTCCGGAGTGACCATTGGGATTCACTGATGAATAATGGTTCGGGTCGCCCCCGTTAACAGCGTCCAAGTGTCTTGAGCAAGTCTCAAGGAACAAGGGTGGTACCGCGAAATTTCGTCCCTTATAGTCTATTGGCTATAAGGGATTTTTATTTTTATAAGGAGGAATACAATGAATTTAGAAGAAATGAAAGTACAGTTTGATGCGATTCGTAAAGATGTGCTTGCTTCATTAGAAGAAGTAACAAACCTTAAAGAGCTTGATCAAATTCGTGTACAACAATTAGGGAAAAAAGGACCAATCACAGAAGTTCTTAAAAACATTAAAAATTTAGCCAACGAAGAGAAACCAAAAGTGGGGGCTCTTGCCAATGAATTACGTTCTGTATTAGAAGAAAAAATCGCTTCTGTTAAAGAAGTGCTTGAAGCAAAAGCATTAGAAGAAGCGTTACAATCTGAAACCATCGACGTCACAATGCCAGGACGTCCAATGGAACGTGGAACTGCGCACGTATTAGCGCACGTTCAAGACCAAGTAGAAGATTTCTTCATCGGCCTTGGATATCAAGTGGTAGAAGGCCCAGAAGTGGAATCAGACCACTATAACTTCGAGATGATGAACTTGCCAAAAGATCACCCAGCGCGTGATATGCAAGATACATTTTACATCACTCCTGAGTACTTACTTCGTACACAAACTTCTCCAGTACAAGCTCGTACAATGGAAAAACATGACTTTACAAAAGGTCCATTGAAGATGTTAAGTCCGGGTCGTGTATTCCGTCGTGATAACGATGATGCGACTCACTCACATCAGTTCTATCAAATCGAAGGTCTTGTTATCGATAAACATATTACGATGTCAGACTTAAAAGGAACTCTTTCGGCATTTGCCAAAGAAATGTTCGGGGAAGACCGTGAAGTGCGTCTTCGTCCAAGTTACTTCCCATTCACTGAACCATCTCTAGAAGTGGATATTAGCTGCTTCAAATGTGGTGGCGAAGGCTGTTCTGTATGTAAAGGAACAGGTTGGATTGAAGTGTTAGGTAGTGGGATGGTACATCCAAACGTCCTTGAAGCTGCCGGTGTGGATTCAACTGTCTACGGTGGATTTGCCTTCGGGTTAGGTCAAGACCGTATCGCAATGTTGAAATATGGGATTGATGATATTCGTTCATTGTATACAAACGATGTGCGTTTCTTAAGCCAATTTACGAAAGAATCATAAGAGGAGGAAGAACATGAAATTATCATACGAATGGTTAAATGAATATATTGATTTATCACAAATCACTCCTCAAGAATTAGGAGAAAAAATGTCTCGTACAGGGATCGAAGTCGATAGCGTAACGGTTCCAGGCGAAGGCTTAAAAGGACTAATGGTTGGTTTAGCAACGCAAGTCGTTGACCATCCAGACTCAGACCACTTACACGTTGTCACAGTAGACGTAGGAGCTGACGAGCCACTTCAAATCGTGTGTGGCGCTCCAAACATTGCAGCAGGCCAAAAGATTATCGTGGCGACTCACGGTTCACGCATTGCTGGTGGTCATAAAATTAAACGTGGAAAATTACGTGGCGTAGAATCTCAAGGGATGATTTGTTCCTTACAAGAAATCGGTGTGCCAAGTAACTTAGTTCCAAAAGAATACGAAGATGGAATTTACGTCTTCACAGATGACAGCATTGAAGTTGGAAGCGACGCCATTCATGCCTTAGCGCTTGATTCAGCGATTGTGGAACTCGATATCACTGCAAACCGTTCTGACGCGTTAAGCATGCGCGGTTCAGTTCACGAAATCGGTGCGATTTACAACTTGAAGAATAATCTAGAACCAGACGCCTTTGAAAAAGGAACTTCTTCTGAAATTCCAGGCGTTGTCACAGTTTCTGTAGAAAACGAAGCAGACGCTCCTGCATACCACGCATTCTTAATCGAAGGCGTTAAAGTGGCTCCAAGTCCACAATGGATGCAAAATCGTTTAATCGCAGCAGGCGTTCGTCCAATCAACAATCTTGTGGACGTCACAAACTACATTTTAATGGAATACGGTCAACCGCTGCATGCATTTGACTACGATAAATTACCAGAAAAAGCCATCCATGTTCGTCGCGCAACAGAAGGCGAAACATTAGTGACTTTAGACGGGGAAGAACGCAAACTCGAAAACGAAATCGTGATTACTTCAGGCGGCAAACCAGTCGCATTAGCTGGGGTGATGGGTGGTTTAGACACTGAAATCTCAGACGAGACAACTACAGTTTTATTAGAAGCAGCCCTATTCGATCCTAAAGCGGTTCGCCTTGCTTCACAAAAACATAACTTACGTAGTGAATCAAGTGCTCGTTTTGAAAAGGGCATTAATAAAGCAACGATCGTTCAAGCTGGAAAACGTGCTGCAGCATTGATTGCTGAGCTTGGTGGCGGAACAGTGAAAGAGGCCTTTGCTTCAGCACAAAGCTATGACTTAGAATTACCAGTTGTGAGCATCACTCTAGAACGTTTAAATCACGTTTTAGGAACAAGCTTAACTCTTGATGAAGTGAAACAAGTATTTGCGCAATTAGAATATCCAACAACTGTAGAAGGAACACGTTTCGACGTGACAATCCCTGCATGGAGATTTGATATTTCTATCGAAGCAGACTTAGTAGAAGAAGTGGGACGTATTTACGGATACGATAAAATTCCTGCAACATTACCAACAACTGAAAGTACAGTAGGTGGCTTAACGGATAAACAACGCTTCATCCGTTACACTCGTCAATTCATGCAAGGAGCAGGACTTTCACAAGCGTATACTTATGCGTTAACAACTCCAGAAAAATCAAAATGGTTTACGAAGAAAGATGCAACAAGTGTGCGTTTAAGCTGGCCAATGAGTGAAGATCGTAGCGAATTACGTCAATCACTATTACCAAGTTTATTAGAAGCCGTTCAATACAATGTGGCTCGTTCACAAAACAACGTGAAATTATTCGAAGCAGGCCGTGTGTTCAAGTTAGGTACTGCTGGAAGTGAAGATTTCATCGAGAACGAAGTCATTGCGGGTATTTTAACAGGAGACGTGACAAGTGCGAACTGGAACCATAAAGCAGAGAAAGTCGATTTCTATGTGGTAAAAGGAATTCTAGAAGAGTACTTCGCGCAACTTGATTGCTTAGATCGTGTCCGCTTTGAGCCTTTAACAGACATCGAAGAATTACATCCAGGACAAACAGCGCGCATTCTTTTAGATGGAGAAGCGATTGGGTTAATCGGTAAAGTTCATCCAACCGTGCAAAAAGCATTAGACTTACAAGACACATTCGTCTTCGAGTTAGATGTGGAACCATTACTTGAAGCGAACTTACAAGAAGCGGTGATTCAATCTGTTGCGAAATATCCAAGCATGACACGCGATATCGCCATCTTAGCACCAACTTCATTAACACATGCTGAGTTAGTAGATGTCATCCGCGCAAATGCTGGTGAGTTCTTATCAAAAGTAACGTTATTCGACGTTTATAAAGGGGAACACGTGCCAGAAGGATTCCAATCATTAGCGTATTCATTAATGTTTGTGAACCGCAATGCGACGCTGGAAGAGGACGTTATTAAGTCCGCCATGACTCGCGTAGAAGAAGCATTAGTTGCTTTAGAAAACGTATCTATTCGATAAAATAAAATAAGTACGAAGATTATTTTATGTAGTACTATAAAAACTTAGATTACCTTCGGTTATCTTCATAATAACAACAATAGCTGTACCAGATTGAGCCAAGGTCTCAATCTTATCGAGCCTCAAACGGGGAGTAAGACCAAAGACAAAAAAGGATTCACAGTGTGAATCCTTTTTGCTTTGTAGTCTTACCCCCGCAAGGCTGATTAGGATTAAGCAAATCACGAGTGATGAAGCTTAATTCAATCAGCTACTGCGTCTAATTCTATAGTTTATTTAAGTAAGGAATGAATTCCTAACTCCTGCTTATTCGCATCGATTACACTCGCTATTGTTGTTATTATAGAAACCGAGGTAATCTTTGTTTTTATACATAAGATGGATAATCTTCGTACTTTTTTTATTGTGCTAGTTTATAAAGTGCTAATACTTCTTCTGCGCTCGCTAGAGAAGGAGAGACGATGAAATTATCATATATGATAATTACCATATTTGATAATCACGTATCATTTATGATACGTATCATAAATGATACAAAAGAAGATGTAACAAAAATGTTACGTCAAATTTTTGTTACATCTCAAATTTAAAACAAGAAACCAGCACCAAGGACTGTGAAGTAGTGTCTTTGGTGCTGGTTATTTGGTTGAGTTTATTCTGTATATTCAACATAACCTTTTTCTTGTAATTTAGCTGCAGCTTCACTAATTTTCACTGGTTTTGGTTTGGTCGCAGGAAATTGATTTGGATCGCGTCGATGTAACTCTTTCCAGTCAATAGTTTGGTAATCATATATTACGGTTTGAATGTATTCTCCATCTTTCTTCTCAACTTTAGAGATTATTCCAGTTACATCCTTATAAAGCTCTTGACTTTTGTTCAGAAGTTGAACAACCTCTTCTTCAGATTTGCCTAATCCTTTAGGGTTATAAAAGTAAATACCCATCTGTTTATAGACGATGTCATCCTTGAAGTAGTAGATAAGAAATGTTGATCCACCTTTATCTATACGCTTGAATCTTTGTACACCGTCTTTTGGTAGAGCTTCTGTTGTATTTTGTTTATTGGACGCTACTTGTGTTGTTGGAGCAGTCGTAGTTGCTTCAGCTGCTTGTGTAGTCTCTGTTGCACTACTAACTGAGTTGTTTTGTCCGCAAGCGGCAAGTCCAAAAATTGATGCGAGTAATGCAATCGATATTTTCAAGTGTTTATTCATTTTGTTATAAACCTTTCTTAAAACTCCTTATAGTTTATTGTTTAACGTAACCGTCTTCAAGTAATTTTGGAACAGCCTCACTATATTTTAAAGCAGTTGGATTCTCATCGGTGAATGTTTTAGGAGCGCGTTTATGAAGCTCCTTCCAGTCGATATTGTTGTAATCAATTTTGAGTGTGTGGTAGTAAATTCCATCTTTTCGTGCAATAGTGGATTCAATTCCTTTCACTCCGTCGTAGATAGAGTGTCTTTTTTTGAGAAGTTTTTGTATTTCTTCTTCGGTTTTACCCATTTCTTTAGGGTTAAACGCGTATACTGCATCTTGTAGATAAACGATATCGTCTTTGAAATAATATTTTAAGGTTGTAGTACTACCATTATCTTCTAGTTTATAAACAGCTTCACCGTCTTTTGGAAGGGTGCTACTGCTTTGTTGTTTTGAATTTGTATTATTTTGCTGGTTAGACTTTTTCTTGTTCTGTTGATTGTCTTCTGTTTTTTCTTGGCTTTGATTATTAGTAGCCGGGTTCAATTTTGATTGTTTATTATTCGCTTGTGTTGTTTCTTGCGCTGCTTGTGTAGTCTGCGCTGAGTTATTTTGTCCGCAAGCGGCAAGTACAAAAATTGATGAGAGTAATGCAACTGATATTTTCAAGTGTTTATTCATTTTGATAGAATCCTTTCTTAAAACTTCTTATATTTTATTGCTTAATATAACCATTTTCAAGTAGTTTTGGAACGACATCACTATATTTTAAAACTGGTGGATTATCATCTGGATGTGTTTCAGGAGATCGTTTATGTAATTCTTTCCAATCGACATTATTATAATCAACATTAATAGTAAGGTAGTAAATTCCGTCTTTACGTTGAATATTGGATTCTATTCCTTTCACTCCGTTGTAAATGGCGTGTCTTTTTTTGACGATTTGTTGAGTTTCTTCCTCAGATTTCCCCAAAGTTTGAGGATTATAAGCGTAAACTGCTTCTTGAAGGTAAACGATATCGTCTTTGAAATAATATTTAATGGTTGTTGTGCGTCCATTTTTCACTCTTTTATAAACAGCTTCACCGTCTTTTGGAATGGCGCTGTTACTTTGTTGGTTAGAGTTTGCATTATTTTGTTTGTTATCAGACGATTGATGATCTGATGGTTTATTATTGGCTTGAGTTGTTGGAGTAGTCGTAGTTTCTTGAGCTGCTTGTGTTGTCTCTGTAGTACTACCGTTTGAAGCTTTTTGTCCGCAAGCAGCAAGTACAAAAACGGATGAGAGTAATACGAGTGATGTTTTTAAAGTTTTCATTGTATTTTAACCCTTTCTAATCGGTTATTTAGCAGTATATCCAGCATCGAATAGAATTTTTTCGAATTCTTTGAAACTGAGCTTATTGCCTTCGACAGAGAAGTCGTTAGGGAATCGTTCTTTCAGTTTTGCAAAATCCACTTTTTCCAGGTCTATTGTAATAGTGAAAGTGATTTTCTCGTCTGTTGAAGACGTGCTGGAAGTTATACCTGGTATATCTGAATATAAACTAAGAGTGGCTTTTGCAAGGGTTTCGGCACTTTGTTTCGAAAAGTTTGGTCCCATTGCTTTAAGATCCCATTCGTTTAAAATGGTAATTTTTGTTACGGTATCGCCTTTATGTTCTACCGTAGTAGTTGTTTGTGCCACATCATTTTTTAGAAGATAGCTTGAAGACTGGGTCCCTCCGCAACCGAAAAGGAAGAAGAGAGTAGTCACAAGCATTGCGAATGCTTTGATTGATTTTTTCATAAGAACTCCTTTACATACATTTAAAGAAAAAAGCAGAGTACATCAAGTGGACTCTGCTTATAGGTTACATTATTGAACTTCTTTGAATCCCATTTGAATAAGGTTTTCTTTTACTTTAGCTAAGTCTGTAGGATCGTCAAAAGAAACCACTGGTGGGTATGCTGTTTTCAATTTCTCACGATCGACAATTGTATAGTCTGTTTCATAAGTTTGGATGTACTTATCGCCTTCTTTTTTAGAATCAAACTTAAATCCTTTAAGTTCTGTAATTTTATTTTTTAAGTCGCCATAGGTTTGTTCTAAAACAGATCGTTGAATTTCATAACCTTGTTTAACGGCTTCTCTTGAAGCTTCTGGAACATTATCAACACTAAAATCTGTGATAACTTCTGTGATTGTTCTTTCGATAATATTGCCTTTTGAGAATAGTGTTAATTTTGTTGTAACGTTTGTATTCACTAGCTGGTATACAGTTTTAACTTCGTTCGCATCTGATTGTGCTGCTTTTGTTGTTTGAGTTGGAGCAGTTGTAGTTGCTTGCGCTTGTGTTGTCGCTTGCGTTGTTTGAGCTTGAGTACTAGCTACAGTTGTTGTTTCTTCTTTTTTGCTTTGTCCACATGCAGCAAGTAACAAACCTGCAGAGGTTAAAAGCGTTAGTTGTTTGATTTTTGTATACATAGAGTTATATCCTTTGAGTTTTTAAAAATTTTATTGAACTTGTTCAAAAATGGCTTGATTTTCGAAATCGGATTTCATTTCACTGAAACTAGTAAAAAGTTGGCTTTTAGGATCAATCTCTTTTAGTTTTGCGAAATCAATCTTTGTATAATCAAATTCTTCAATCGTTGTAACAGTGTATCCATTAACTTCATATGAAATAGAAACGCCGTCTACAGAACGATATTTTTCTTTACGCTCTTTAACATCTTCTTCAGTAAAAAGTTTTTCTTGTTTTAGGAGTGTGTCCTTAGCGCTGCCAAACTTTTCGAAGTTTCTGTGTGTTTTTAAGACTACTTTTGTGATAGTATCGCCTTTATGATAAACGATGTATTCCGTAACCTCTGGACCCAATGTAGCTCTAAAAACTGCGACCTCTTGACCTTCTGGAGCTTGTACAGGTTGTGTAGCATTCTCCTTGGAAGCAGTTGTTTGTTTTTCTTTATAGCCTTGTTGAACGAGGGAGTCTTTATAGTCAGAGTAGCTAATAGTATTATCATCACGAAGATTCAAATTTGATATAGCTTCTTTTAATTTTTGCATATCCAATTTTGTGTAATCGAATGAATAAGCAAACGTGAAAACATCATCTTTGTAATCTGTTTTTATTTCAACTCCTTTACCAATAAAATTTTTCATTTTTTCTTGGGTTTTTTGAGCAGTTTTTTGAAGCACTTCAAGAGGATTTTTCTGTTCCATTTTTGAAACAATAAATTTAGTTACTACTTCTTGTTTCAATAAGACATCATCTTTATAATACAATGTCACGGTGTCTTTACCACTGACACTAATGGTTTCAAAAACTTCTTTTTGAGCATCTTCTAAGCTATAAACAGTTGTTGGAGCAGCTGTCGTTTCTTGAGTTGTTGTCGCAGCCGTTGTTTCTTCTTTTTTACCTTGTCCACAAGAGGCTAGTAAGAAACCTGCAGTTGCTAAAAGCGTTAGTTGTTTTACTTTTGTATTCATTTTATAGAATTCCTTTCTATAAGTTTATGATTAGTTAACTCTTGTAAATCCGGCATCGAGTAGATATTGTATGATTTGCTCGTAATTCGTTGCCTTTTCCTTAGATGTAAAATCTGGATCAATTTCTTTCAGCTTGTCAAAGTCTACATTTGAATAGTCTACTTCATATGATTGGATGTATTTAGTTCCTTCCATACGAAAATCAATTTTTAGGCCAGTGACTTCTTGAATTTGATCTTTGAGTTGATTATAGCTTTGTTCCATATTTTGCTTTTGTGTTTGCAACGCCTGTTTGAAAGCTTCTCTAGAAGTTTCTGGTAAGCCTGATATGTCAAAATCGATAATGGAATCGGTAGTCATTTTTTGAATCACGCCATCTTTAAAGGTAATCGTGACTTTCGTGATGTTGTTTCCATTAATTTTTTCAAAAGCGACTTGGCCATCTTTAGCATCCGATTTGGCGACTGTTGTTTGAGCCTGAGCAGTCGTTGTTACTTGTGTAGTCGTTGTCGCTTGCGTGGTTGCCTGAGTTGTGGGGGCTTGCGTCGTAGCGACCGTTATTTCTTCTTTTTTGTCTTGTCCACAAGCGGCTAGGAGTAGTGCACTTGTAAAGAGGAGTGCGGATACTTTTGTCAGTTTGTTCATAATAAACTCCTTATTTTGAAATCATATTATTATTTTTCTACATAACCAGCCTTGAGAAGTTTATCTCTAAACTCAGAATAACTAACCGTATTGTCATCAGTTAGTCGTAAATTTGGCTCAATTTCTTTGAGTTTTTTCATATCGGTTTTAGTGTAATCGAATGAATAAGTAACAGTGAAAATATCATCATTGTGTGCTGATTTATACTCAAAACCTTTACCGATAAGATCTTTGTATTTTTGTTCGTCTTCCGCAGAAGAATTTTTAAGTAATTCAAGAGGATTATCTGCATCAATTTTTGACAGTGTATAATTCTCTACAGATTCTTGTTTTAATAAGACATCATCTTTATAATAAAATGTCATTGTTATTGTACCAACTCGATCACTAATTTCAAAAACTGCTTTTTGAGCATCTTCTAAACTATAAACAGTTGTTGGAGTAGCTGTCGTTGGAGTAACTGTCGTTGCTTGTGTTATAGCAATCGTTGTTTCTTCTTTTTTCTCTTGTCCACACGCACCTAAGAGGAATGCACTGGTAAAGAGGAGTGCAGATACTTTCACTGTGTTCTTCATGCATAGTCTCCTTCATTTTTGAAAAAAGGGGAGAAGAGGACCCTCTTCTCCCTATTTAATCTAGAATATTACTATTGTTTTTCTTTATAGCCACCCTTAAGGAGTGCCTCTTTAAATTCAGAGTAGCCAAGAGTATTATCATCACGTAGATTTAAAGTCGGATATACTTCTTTTAATTTATTCATATCAAGTTTAGTGTAATCGAAAGAATAAGTAATCGTGAAAACATCATCTTTGTAATCTGTTTTAATCTCAAATCCTTTACCGATAAAGTCTTTCAGTTTTTCTTCTGTTTTCGCACTAGATTTCTTAAGTGTTTCTAAAGGATTCTCGCCTTCCATTTTTGAAACAATATAAGTAGTTACACTTTCCTGTTTTAATAAAACGTCATCTTTATAATATAACGTCATCACAGCTTTTACAGCATCATCACTAGCTTCAAGAACTGTTTTTTTAGCATCTGCTGGCATGTCAGTTTTTGCTTGAGCAACAGTTGTAGGCGCAGCTGTCGTTGGAGTAGCAGTTGTAGGCGCAGCTGTTGTTGTTTCTACTTTTGCTTGAGTAGTAGCAGTTGAGTCTTGTTTTTGTCCGCAACCTGCTAATACTAGACCAGCTGTAAATAGAAGTGCGAATGCTTTTGTTGTTTTGTTCATGATTTTTACCTCACTTTTTGTTATGTATCGTAAAACCGGCAAGAGAGATCTCTTTACCGGTCTTCTTTATTTAATTATTTCTTTTCAGTATATCCAGCTTTTTCAATCAATTCTCTAGAAGCTTTGAAACTTACTGCATTACCATCTCCTGAGAAAGAGTCTGGGAAAGCTTTTTGCAGGTCTTTCACTTTAGCTACTGAATAGTCAATCGTTACAAGTTGAGTAATCACTCCGTCTTTTGATTCTAGAGTAGCAGTAATCCCTTTGATTTTAGTGTATTCCTCATTCTCTTCTTTAAGTTGTTCCATTGCTTCGTCTTCAGAGATTGGTAACTCAGAAATAACGTATTTCGTTTCAGCAGATTGCTTCGTTACAACGTCTCCTTTATAGTAATAAGTTATTGTTGAAGTATGCGGACCATTCTTTAGTTCGAATGCTGTAGATTCTTCTTTCGCACATCCTAATAGTACGAATAATGCTGTAAATAACACAGCGAATAATTTCATTGCTTTTTTCATGAAATACATCCTTTCAAGTTGTAATATACATATATTATAAATCTAATAATTCTAATATGCAAGCCTTTTTACAAAAATGGGTTCTAATGAAGGTTGACAATTGCTAACAGTTTGATTTTAACAGCAATATGCTATACTAATCTTACAGTGAAATGGAGGAAAAAGTATGAATCAAACTGTAAACTTCTTGAAAGAACTGGTGGCAATTCCGTCACCAACTGGCTATACCAGAGATGTGCAAGACTATTTAATCGATGTATTAACAGATATGGGATATGAGCCAACACGTACAGCAAAAGGATTAGTGGTTGTAACAGTACCTGGAGCAATGGATGAGAAACAGCGTGTGGTAACGGCGCATATTGATACACTTGGTGCGATTGTTCGCGCAGTAAAACCAGATGGACGCTTAAAGCTCGACCGTATTGGTGGATTTGCTTGGAATATGATAGAAGGAGAAAACTGTACGGTTCATGTTGCTAGCAATGGAACGACTGTTTCTGGAACGATTCTTTTACATCAAACAAGCGTACACGTATACCGTGAAGCAGGAAAGGTGGAGCGTAGTCAAGATAATATGGAAGTTCGTCTAGATGCGAAAGTGACAAACGAAGCCGAAACGCGTGCATTAGGTATTGAGGTAGGGGACTTTGTATCTTTTGATCCACGTTTTATCATCACACCAACAGGATTCATTAAGAGCCGTTTCTTAGATGATAAAGTGAGTGCCGCAATTTTATTAACCTTATTAAAGAAATACAAATCAGAAGAAATCACGTTACCAGTGACAACTCATTTCATGTTTAGTTGTATTGAAGAAACTGGAACAGGAGCTAACAGTAGCATCCCAGAAAAAGTAGTCGAATTCTTAGCCGTGGATATGGGAGCGATGGGGGATGACCAACAAACAGACGAATATACTGTTTCTGTTTGTGTGAAAGATGGTTCAGGCCCATATAACTTTGATTTCCGTCAACATCTTGTATCTCTATGTAAGGAAAAGAACATTCCATTTAAATTAGATATTTATCCTTATTATGGTAGTGACGCCTCAGCAGCGATGCGTGCGGGAGCAGAAGTGAAACACGCCTTACTCGGTGCAGGAATTGAATCAAGCCACTCTTATGAAAGAACGCATCTTGATTCGGTTGAAGCAACGCAACAGTTAGTCGATGCTTACCTTTTAAGTTCATTAGTAGAAGCTTAATATCGAGCCTTTCCAACAGTGTTTGGGAAGGCTTTTTTTGGGTTTGAAAAAATTTTGAAGAATTTTGTTGACAAGGGTTCTATCAAAGAGTATACTCTAAAACGTAAAACTTACGATTTAGAAAGTGAGAGAATTATGAACAAGAAAGAAAAGGTTATTTTAGGAGGGGCAGTTGCGCTAGGCTTGCTATTTGCATCAGGTGCCGTATTAACACAGCAACAAGCTGCATCGACTGACACAACAACCGAGGAGACAACCATTGATGCCGAGCGTATGGCAAAATACGAACAGGCAGCGAAAGAAATTAAAGACAATAAACCAAAGACAATTGTCGGAGAAGTCTTCGAGAATGGGTATTTGAAAAAACACGGAGACCATTATCACTTTGTATATGGTGCGCCACCGGCAGATGCCATTTATGAACAGAAAAAACCAGGTGCGACAACAAGTACAGTAGAAGACAATTACGTCTTCAATCCAAATGATATCGTGAGTGAAAATGAATTAGGATTTGTCGTTCGACACGGCGACCACTTTCACTTTATCTACCGTTCACAATTAGCAAACGCACAGACAGTGACTAGAGAAGTAGAAGACAATTACGTCTTCAATCCAAACGATATTGTTAGTGAAAATGAGTTAGGCTTCGTAGTTCGCCATGGAGATCACTTTCATTTTATTTACCGTTCACAATTAGCAAACGCTCAGACCGTGACTAGAGAAGATGAAAACGGCAAGAAGAGAAGCTGTAAATTAATACGTATTCCACACGGAGACCATTTCCACGATGTATTAGACTGCGGAGATGGTAGTGCTTCTTTCGCCTTTGACGATGAACCAATTTCAAGACCATCGACTAGTGGAAGCAACACAGGAGTGGCTAGTACAATCGGTGCCGTTACACCAACAAGACCAAGTACAGCAAGCGCGCAGCCTGTAACGCCGTCTGCAACAGATATTGCAACACCGCAAGCTGAGGAGTGGACATTGCAATCGCCAGAGATTCAAAAATATTTAGACTATATCGTCTATGCTTACGGCGTAGAACGAGATACGATTAAGTTCGAATCTGTAACAAACGACAAGGGCGAGTATGTCGGTAAGGTATTCGCGTTCCAAAACATGGAGCAAGGACAAGATAAGAATCATATCCATCCTTGGGTCATTCCATTGAAACGATTCGAGGTGCCAAATTCTGATGCATCGATTCCTGCAGAAGTGCGACTTTCTCAGGAAATTGATTTAATCGCAAGACGTATGGGGATTTCTCGTACAGCGATTCGTATTGTGAATGGACGCTTCGATATTCCGCATGGAGACCATAGTCACTCAATGAATATCGTTAATAAAGACGGTATCGAAGCCTATGAGAAAAATAAACTTCCAGTCATCGTTCCGCCATTTGTGGCAGGAGATGTGAATTTGGAGACTGTTTTTGTCAAAATTGACGAAGTGAAAGCTCATGCCAGCGAAAAATACAAAGACGATCCTGTAACATTGAACCGTATTTTAGTAGCTTTGAACGAATACAAAGAACAAGTGCAACTAAAAGGGAACTCAACAGAAGGGTTCGTCAAAGGATTGGAACGCTTCGAGGCGCAAACCATTAACCACGAGGCAGTCGCTGCTGAAGAAGTAACGCCTGAAGAACAAAAGATGAACGCGACTCACGAAGAAACGGTTCGTATGGTCGGTGAGTTGAATTTACAAGACTACGGCGTGACAGCGGACGAGTTGAAAGACTTAGCTTCAAAAGCGCGTGAATCTAATAAAGAAGAACAAGTGAACGCAATTCGTGCATTGGTTCAAGCATTACGTGATGCCAACGACCGTATTAGTATCGAAGGAATGAGTTACTTATACTTCTTAACACAACACGTTTTAGACCAAGAATTACCAGCTGCACTTCGTGAAGAAGTGGCAAGCCTCATTAAACGTTACATGGGTTCACGATTGAACTTTGCGACAACACCTGTTGAATCACTTATCATCGAGTCTTATCGTGCAAAATTAGCGATTAAGGAATCTCATGCGAAATCCGATGGTAAAGTCGATGCGACAATCGGAAAGAATCTAAAAGAAATTTTAACGCCAGCTTCTGAGGAAGAACAAAGCATTTTCCAAGAAGCAAAAGACTTCGCTGAAATGGCGCTAGATGAATCGGATAAAGATAACAGCACTCCGAAGAGCTCTATTCTAGATGTAAAACCTTCAGAGGAAAAACCATCCGAAGAAACAACAACGACACAAAGCGAAACGACAGAAACAACAGAAACAACAGAAAGTACGACCGCTTCTGTAGAGACAACAGAAGAAACAACGGCTACAACAGAAGCCGCTACAACAGAAGCCGCTACAACAGTAGAAACAACAACTGTTGAACAATAGAACTTTTAAGCACGTAACTCTTTGAAAAAGAAGAGTTGCGTGTTTTTGTTTCCTATGAATAGGTGGTTTAGCGGTATTTATGGTATACTAATACAGCATTCTAGTTGAAGGAGGGATTTAAATGGCAGTCATGCATTTTGGCGAAAACAATACTTGGATTAACATTAATTCAGATTTAATCAGTGAATATTCATCCATTTACGATACGTATGAAATTGATGATGAGATGATTGAATACGCGCTGGATAAAAACGAACGCGCGCATATGGAGTATAATCGCCGAACGAAGACTTTGGTGGTCATTTATAATGTCCTCAACTTATCGCGCGAAGAAAATCATTACGATACGATTCCGTTGACGTTTATCGTACGACAAAATCAGATCGTCACGATTTCCAATGCGCAAAATGAATATATTATTGATCAAATTCGTGAAGAGCTGGAAGAGAATATGCATTGGAGCGTATTTAATTTCTTATTGCATAGCTTATTTGCGATTTCGGAAAACTATTTCCCAGTTATCGAAAAGTTAAATAAAGAACAACAAAATATTAGTAAATTGCTCCGAAAGAAAACCACAAAGGATAATTTGTTCCGTTTATCTGACTTGGAGATTGAAGGGATGTATTTAGTTTCTGCGACGAAGCAAAATGCGGTAGTATTAGAGCAACTGAAGACGCAACAAGCCTTCAAGGAACTCGACGATTCTGAAAGAGAGCAGTTGGAAGATAACATCATCGAAGCGAATCAATTAGTAGCGATGACAGAGTTACATCTTCAAATCTTGCATCAAATCGCAAACACGTATAACAATGTATTGAATAATAACTTGAACGACACGATGAAATTCTTAACGGGCATCTCGATTTTAATGACGATTCCGGATATTGTGACGGGATTCTTTGGGATGAATGTGCAGATTCCATTTACGGAGTTTAGACACGGATGGGCGATCATTCTTTTGATTATCGCATTCGGTTGGATAGGCGTGTCGCAGATTATCAAGCGCATTATGAAAGATTAACCAAAAACACCTTCCTACTTGATAGGAAGGTGTTTGTTTGTGTGTGCTAGGTTTTTATCTGTGCTCAGATATATGATTACTACGAATCCTTGCGGATTTGTTTATTGTAGCTGTAACGTTGCACCGGCGCAAGCCTTGGTCTTGCGCCTAAAAAGCCTCAAAAAGGGAGTAAGGAATAAATTCCTAACTCCCTTTAATTCGCATTTTTTGCTTTTTCACGTTACTGCTACAATAAAATCCACAAGATTCTCCGTAATCATTTGCTGGGTAAGCACGTAAAAAACTACTTCCTATCCAGTAGGAGTGTTTTTGGAAATCTGCGAAGAGCCTATCTAACCTCATTTTGGAAGAGAAAAACTATTTTAATTTTTTAGCTTTTTCGGTGTTGGCGAAGTGGAGTTTGGCCACTTTACCGAGGAGTTCCATGCCACCGTGTTTTAAAATAGTGGCTGCTGCTTTATCGACGTTGGCACCGGCACCGCTTGGGAGTTCATATCCGTATTCAGCGCTTAGAGAGTCTAGGCCATCAAGGAAGGCGCATCTGGCAATCATGGATGCTGCCGCAACGGCGATATGGTGACTTTCGCCTTTTGTAATAAAGTATGTTTTCTTCTTATCGACAAGGTCTTGGCCTTTGAGATAACGGTAATACAAGTCTGGTTTACAGAATTGGTCGATTAAGTACGCTTCTGGAACCTCAGGAGCGAGTTTTTCTGTTAAGAGACGGAGAGCTTGGTTATGAAGCAGAGCCTTCATCTCGTTTAGATTTTTGACTTGTTGGACTTCGTTATATTTTTCAGGCCAAAGTGTGAGTAATTTATAAGGCACAGCTTCTTTGATTTTTGGAACGAGTGCCTTGATTTGGTCGTCCGTCATATCTTTTGAATCGCGAACGCCCATCGCTTTTAGTGTGGCAATGTTTTCTTTTGAAACATAAGCTGCCGCGACCGTCAGTGGACCAAAGTAAGCGCCGTTTCCGACTTCATCGCTTCCGATAACGCTCCAAGTCGCAAAGCCTTCTGGAAGAGTAGAGTCTTCGAGAGCTTTCTTTGAAGTGGCGTCAATCGATTGTTCGAGGTGATTCTTTTGGATAAAGTCTTCAATGCCTTTTCCTTGGAAGAGAACCTTACCCGATTTATAGGCCGTAATCGATAAACCGTCGATCTTTAGACGCAATGTTGCGTGTGGTGGAGGAGATTGCATGTATGAAGCGTAGGTTGCTCCAAGTGTTGCAATTTGCTCAGGTGATAAAATTAAAGTTAATGAATTCATGTCGTTCCCCCTTTTCTTTTTAGCATACCATGACAAATTTCATCCGTCCACTCTCTAAAAAAGTGGATTATTAGTGTATTTTTTAAATGAAAAATGGTAAAATAAGGTGATATTATGGAGAAAGTGAGAGGGTCTTTTGTGAATCAACCAAAAACAAGAGTAAAAGCAACGATTTCAGGGAAATCTTATACGATTATTGGTCGTAAGTCGCAACAAGAAATGCAAAGTATTGTGCGTGTCTTACAAGAACAATTAGACCAAATCACTCGAGTATCTGACAAATTGTCGACGGAAGAAGTGGCGCTTCTTGCAGCCATCAACGCCATCTCGAATCAATTTGAAAAGCAAGAAGAAGTGGTCGCATTGAAGAAACGTGTAGAGCAGTTGGAAAAAGAATTGCGCTCCGTTCAACATAAACGCCCTTCGATTGATGCAAATAGAAAACAAGAATTAGAAAAACAATTTGAATTACAACAAGATTTGTTGAGAAGGTAGGTTTCAATGGTAACGTTAATTATTTTATTTTATTTATTAGTTGGTGTGTATACCGGAATGCGCCGAGGATTAACTTTAGAACTCGTGTATATCGCAGGATACTTCATCACATTCCTAGTTGCGATGTTCACTTACGAAGGACTCGCAAAATTCTTATCGGTGTATATCCCATATCCATCATACATTCCTGGAAATCACTTAGCGATTTTCACAGAAGCCCAAGCGATGTCACTCGACCAATCATTCTATAAATTGGTTGCATTCCTAGTCATCATGATTCTAGGATGGTTAGTGGTTCGATTCCTTGGATATGTCGCTAGCGAATTAACATTCTTACCGCTATTGAAACAATTCAATACGATCGGTGGAGCGGCACTTGGATTCCTGATGAACTACTTATTCATTTACTTTGTACTTTACGCAGTAGCGATGATTCCGCTGGCACCAGCACAAAAAATTATCGAAGGTGGATTGCCAAACTTCATCATCACAAAAACACCAATTGTAACGCCAATCGTTTCAAGTTGGTTATTACCTAAATAAAACCTCGAAGCGTGGAACAAACTTGTTCCACGTTTTTTAAGAAAGAAGGACTGTTATGAATTCGAAAATCGAAAAGGTTTTAGAATTTTCCAAAATTAGAACACAACTGGCCGAATATGCGACTTCCGAAAAAGGAAAGCAAATGATTAAGGAACTTCCGATTGAAGTCGATGCAAAGGCCATTCAACATAAAATCGAAGAAACAACTGATGGAGTGGAGTTACTCCGTCTCAAACAAGGGATTCCAATTCCACGATTGAAAGATATTAGTTTTGCCTTGAAACGTCTAGAGCTAGAAGCAGGGCTTAATGGGCGCGAGTTAAGTGATATCCTGCGTGTGTTGACAACCACACATGAGGTAGAGCGTTTCTTTGAAAAAGTCGAAGAAGAGGAAATCGCATTAAAACGTGTGCCTCGTCTTGTCGAAAAACTAGAGAGCATTCCAGAGGTGACAAGCGAACTAGAAGCTTCTATTCGCGAAGATGGGTATGTCCTAGATAGCGCGTCTCCAACTTTACACGGGGTTCGTGTGGGAATTCAAAAGACGGAGCAAGATATTCGTCGTCAAATGGATCAATACCTTACAGGAAAGAATTCGCAATATTTAAGCGATACGATTATCACGATTCGTAATGACCGTTATGTACTTCCTGTAAAAGCAGAGTATAAGTCTGTCTTTGGCGGAACGGTCCATGACCAAAGTGCAACGGGACAAACGCTCTTTATGGAACCACAAGCAGTCGTGAATTTAAACAACAAGCTTCGTGAGTATCAAATCCAAGAGAAGCGTGAAGTCGAACGTATCCTCTGGGAATTGTCTCAAAAACTGATGCCATATACGAATTCATTACATCAAAACCATTATGTATTGGCACGTCTGGATGTGGTGAACGCAAAAGCCTTATATGCCCATGAGTTGAAGGCGACAGAACCGATTATCGATTCCAATAATTACGTAGCTCTCTGGCAAGCGTGGCACCCACTATTAGACCGTGAGAAGGCAGTGGCTAACGATATTATTCTTGGAGAAGAATATCAAGCAATTGTCATTACAGGGCCGAATACGGGTGGGAAAACCATCCTCTTGAAGACGGTCGGTGTCATTCAATTGATGGCACAGATGGGGCTATATATTCCTGCTGGTGAAAATAGCCGCGTGGGAATCTTTACAGAGATTTTTGCCGATATTGGAGATGAACAATCGATTGAGCAAAATCTATCGACGTTCTCATCTCATATGTCGAATATCGTGTCTATTTTGAAACAAATCAACGATAAGAGCTTGCTTTTAATCGACGAAATTGGTTCGGGGACAGACCCACAAGAAGGCTCGTCTCTTGCGATTGCGATTCTTGATTATATTGCAAGTAAGCAAAGCTATGTGATTGCCTCAACTCACTATCCAGAGTTGAAAGCATACGGCTATGACCGTCCTAAAACGATTAATGCAAGTATGGAATTTGATGGGGATACTCTTCAACCAACGTACCAACTCTTACTTGGCGTACCAGGGCGTAGTAATGCCTTTGATATTTCAAAACGTCTTGGGTTGCCAAGTATCATTATCGACCAAGCGCGTGGACTTCTTTCAGAAGAAGACCAAGACTTGAATGCGATGATTAGTGACTTGGAGCAAAAACGTCGCCGTGCGCAGCGTGATGCCGATAAGATGCGTCATCAGTTAGAGTTGAGTACGCAGTTACTTGCGGACTTACAACGCGAAACGGAACAATTCCAAGCCAATAAAGCACGTCTTTTAGAAGAAGCGAAAGAACGGGCGAATACGTTAATTGAACAGAGTCAAGATGATGCGGATAAGATTTTATCTGAAATTCGTGAACTTCAATTAAGAAGTAAGCAAAGTACTGTTAAAGAGCATGAGATGATTGAGAAGAAAACAGCGCTGAAAGACTTGAAGCATGAGCAAGCCTTGAAGAAGAACAAGGTACTTCGCAAGGAAAAAGCGAAGAAGGCGCTGCAAGTCGGACAAAGTGTCGAAGTTCTTTCATTTGGCCAACGTGGTACGCTTGTTGAAAAAGTGAATGACCAGGAATGGGTAGTTCAAATGGGAATCATCAAGATGAAGATTGCCGTTGAGGATCTTTCTCCAATTGCTGAGGCGCAAGAAGCCAAGCAACAAGTCATCGTGAAGAGTGCACGTAGTAGTCATGTCTCTTCAGAACTAGATCTTCGTGGAAAACGATACGAAGAAGCGATGAAGGATTTAGAGTTATATCTGGATGCTGCGATTCTTGCGAACTATCCACGCGTCACGATTATTCATGGACGTGGAACAGGAGCCATCCAGCAAGGCGTTCATAAGGTGCTACGTAGCCACCGTTCTGTTTCAAGTTTTGAATTTGCGCCGATGAATACGGGTGGAAATGGAGCGACCATCGTGACCTTTAAGTAAACCGTGAGCAGAATAGTTGGTCGCAAGTAGGGGGCTTGCTATACTAGGTTTGTAGAAAAAGGAAAGGATGATTCGAATGGTAAAATCATTAACAGATAAAAACTTTGCAGAAGAAACTAAAAATGGAGTAGTCTTAGTAGACTTCTGGGCAACTTGGTGTGGTCCATGTCGTATGCAAGGTCCAGTTATCGACCAATTAGACGAAGAAATGGGAGATAAAGTGACTTTTACAAAAGTAGACGTTGACGAAAACCCAGAAACAGCTCGTGCATTTGGCATTATGAGTATTCCAACATTGCTTATCAAAAAAGATGGCGAAGTTGTTGATAAAGTTGTTGGCTACCATGCTAAAGAACAATTAGAAGAAATTTTAGAAAAATATTTATAAAATCTAAAGTCTCCAAACGCTTGATATATCAAGGTTTTTCCTTGGTGTATCAGGCGTTTTTTTATTTTGTTCAAAAATATTTTCGAAAAGGTGTTGACAAATTTTTGTTTTAGTCTTATAGTTAGTTACACAAGCAACTAACCAATTAACACAAAGTGATCATAAACAAGGAGGTGCGTTATGAAATTTGATTTTCAAAGTGATATCCCGTTATTTCAACAAGTAGCGAATCAATTGGAAGAAGAAATCTTCCATGAAGTCTACAAAGAAGGAGATCAAGTACCGTCGACAACTGAGATTTCCACAGGATATCAAATCAATCCAGCAACGGTATTGAAAGGAATGAACTTACTCGTGAGCGAACAAATACTTGAAAAACGAAGAGGTCTTGGAACGTTTGTAGCAGAAGGGGCCAGAAAAATTATCTTAAGCAAGAAACAAAATGAATTTGCCAATCAAATGGTGCCAAACTTCTTAAAAGAAGCACAAGCGCTCGGTATTACGAAAGACGAATTAGTAAAAATCATCGAAGGAGGCTTCCAATAATGAGTATCGAAGTCAAAGATTTAAAGAAGAAGTTTTTAAAAAAAGAAGCGGTAAAAGGAGCGACATTCACGATTGAACCTGAAAGTATTATCGGGTTGCTCGGACGAAATGGTGCCGGAAAGAGTACAGTGCTAAATATGATTGCTCGCCGTATCGAAAAGACAAGCGGGGATATCACTCTTGACGGAGTGGACCTTCATAAGACAGCAAGCGCGATGCATGAAGTGTACTTATCAAGTTCTGATAACTGGTTCCCGCAAGAATATAGATTTAAAGATCTCCTTGCTATCTATAAAGTGACTTATCCAGAATTTGATATGGAATTCGCAGAAGACCTTATCAAAGTGTTCGATGTGAATGTGAAGCAAAAATACTCAAAAGCCTCAACAGGATATAAAAGCATTATGAAGATTATCTTGGCGCTTGCGAACCCTAGCGAATACATCTTCTTAGATGAACCAGTGCTTGGGCTTGATGCGAACCACCGCCAACTCTTCAATAAGAAATTACTCGAAGCGTATGCGCGCCGTCCTCGTACATTTGTCATCGCAACGCATTTAATCGAAGAAGTTGCTTCAATTTTAGAAAAAGTGATTGTTATTAAAGACGGATTGGTCACAGAAGAAGTACTGGTCGAAGATGTTCTTCGTAAAGGATACGTTGTTAGTGGGGCATCCTCATTGGTACAAGAATATGTTGCCGATAAGAAAGTTCTTGAAACAGAACAAATCGGAAACTTTACAAGAAGCGTGGTGATTGGTGCTATTGGAGAAGCACAACCAGGATTAGACTTTTCTCCATTAACATTACAAGATTACTTTATCTCAATCACACGAAAGGAGAATGAATAAGATGAACCGTTTATTATCAGTTGTCAGCATGGGATTAGCTAGAAGATGGAAAACAATTTTAATGTTCTTAGGAGCTTGGTGGATTATTACAAGTTTCTTAATGAAGATTTTTGCAAATGGGGACCTTAGCACATTCGGTACTTATTTCCCAATTTACTTCGATAATGAAATTGCAATTATCCTATTACTCATCGGAATTGGATATATCGTTGAACAATTCCGTCTAGAAAGCCAATTAGGATTAACAAGAAAAGAACAAATAGAAAGCTTATTCATTCAAACGCTTGTCGATTCTGGAATCATCACACTCATTTACGCCTTATTAATTCCATTAAGAAATGGAGTTTCACTCGGCACAGTAACCATTCAATCGATTTTAGGGGATCTATTCGACCCAGAAAATATCGTGATTAGCATCGCAGTTCTTTTCGTGAAGGTTGTTCTAATTCACCTAATCGCAAATGTTATTGGGATTGTTCTTAATAAAATTAATCAAAAGGCAGGCATTTTCGCATTATCAGGAGTGTTCTTGCTTTCTGCATTAATCGGTGGAAGTGCTTTTAGACGAGTTAGTGATGGCCAAATGCCAGAATTTGTAAAAGCTCTTCTAGAATTCATCAACCTCATTACAACACATAAAGTGGAATCTATTTCTATCGCATTAGTGATTCTAGTGGTGCTTCAAATCCTCGTTACAAGAAAACACCAAAGCATCACTCCAGACTAAAATATATCCTAGAACTCCTGCACTCAGGAGTTCTTTTCTTTAGGTCGGAGGTTTCTCTCCTTTCTTTTTTAGTCACCTAGTCGTATTTCAAAAAGTTATGAGCACCAGTGTTTGAATGAAAAGGCTGGAGGAGTCAAACGGAGTGCCTATCGGATTCTATAGTGTGAGTAATAGCGAGCGTAGCTGATGCGAATTAGCAGTGGTTAGGAATTTATTCCTTACTACTGCTTTGAGGCTCAGTAGGTGAGAGACCACGGATCGAACCGATACAGCTATTACAAACACTATGAAGATATCCGATAAAGGCATGCAGTTTAGACCCTCCAAAGCCTTTTCATTCAAACACCGAAGGTGTTTAGAAGGTGCCCTTTAGTTGGTTAACTTTTTCATAAACCAAACCACATTTGAATCAGCGTCACTTGAACTATGGTATACTATAGAAGACTAAAGAAAGAAAGGTTGAGAAACCATGAAAAGACCAATCGGGTTTATCGATTCGGGCGTTGGCGGTCTTACTGTCCTCAAAGAAGCCCTCAAACAATTACCAAACGAATCCATGATCTTCCTTGGCGATTCTGCGCGTTGCCCATATGGCACACGACCCGTTGAAGAAATCCGCCAATACACATTAGAAATGGTGCAATTTTTACTAGAAAAAAATATTAAAATGCTCGTGATTGCGTGTAATACCGCTACTGCAGTGGTGCTAGAAGAATTGCAAAACACATTAACGATTCCAGTCGTTGGAGTGATTCAACCAGGGAGCCTTGCAGCCATCAAGCAGACCAAGAATGACCGCATCGGTGTTCTTGGAACAAATGCAACCATTGCAAGTAAAGTTTATCCAAAGACGATGCATGACAAAAATAAAGATATTGAAGTCTTTGATATTGCTTGTCCGAAATTTGTACCGATTGTTGAAAGTAATCAATCGGATACCAAAGAAGCAGAAGAAGTGGTTCGTGAAACCTTGCGTCCATTAGAAGGAACAGAGGTCGACACAGTGATTTTAGGGTGTACGCATTATCCATTGCTTCGTCAAACGATTCAAAAAGTCGTAGGAGATGGCGTCACATTAATTGACTCAGGAGCAGAAACAGTCTCCAGCGTGAGCGCATTATTAGATTATTGCAAATTAAGCGAAACGCCTGAATCGAATCCTGAACCAACTCTTGAAATTTATACAACTGGAGAAGCAAGCCTCTTTGAAGAAATTGCTGAAAACTGGTTGAATCGAACAGGTCTTAAGGTGAAAAAAGTGACACTTAAAGAAGAAGTAAAACCCGTCGAATTGAAAAAAGAAATCGTGATTGCGACGAATAATGTTGGGAAAGCTAAAGAGTTTGCGGAGATTTTTGAGCCAAAAGGATACTCTGTAAAGACACTGCGAGATTTTCCAGAATTAGAAGAAGTCGAAGAGACAGGAAAAACCTTCGAAGAAAATGCACGTTTAAAGGCTGAGACGATTGCGAATGAGCTTCAAACAATCGTATTAGCGGATGACTCTGGCCTCTGCGTGGACGCGTTAGACGGTCAACCAGGAGTGTATTCAGCACGTTTTGCTGGAGAACCAAAGAGTGATGCAGCCAATAACGCCAAACTCTTATCAGAACTTGGCGGACTCGTTGGAGAAGAGCGCTCGGCTCATTTCACTTGTTGCTTAGTGCTAGCTGCGCCAAATACTGAATCACTCGTTGTTCAAGCAGAATGCCCAGGTCAAATCGCGACTCTACCAGCTGGGGATAGCGGATTTGGATACGATCCATTATTTGTTGTTCCTGAGTATGGTAAGACATTTGCGGAACTAGGAATGGATATTAAAAATAAAATTAGCCACCGTGCGAAAGCCATCGAATTGCTTGTTAGCCAGTGGGAAAAATGGACTCATGAGTTAAATCAAACGGAGGAATAATTATGAAAATTGTCGTTGTCAGTGATAACCATGGACAAGAATTAACATTAAAGAGAATCTTCGACCACTATGCAGGAAGCGATGTGACATTCGTGCATACGGGAGATTCAGAATTTCCTTATAAAGATGAACGCCTATCGCATTGTATTCGTGTAACAGGAAACTGCGATTACGATCCAGAATATCCACGTTCTGAAGTATTTACGCTAGAAGGCATTAATTTCTTCGTAGCGCATGGTCACTTCGAATATGTGAACACAGGTCGTGAGTATTTAGCCAATGCGGCTAAAGAAATGGGCGCGCGTGTCGCATTTTACGGACATACGCATAAACTAAATGCAGAGAATGTTAACGGGGTGCTTTGCATCAATTCAGGGTCAACGAATTATCCTCGTGGTAGCTATGAGGGGACTCCGTCGTATGCAGTACTGGATATTCTTTCTAAAGACAAATTACGCTTAACCTATTACACAACGAAACACGAAGTATTAGATGGACTCGTTTTAGACTATACGTGGTCTGATGAGGGAGGGTATACGCTTGATTCATAAGAAAATCCAAGAGTTACTACTTGAAGACCGTGATAAGCTTTTTATCGATGCAGAAAAAGTAGCTATCCTTCAAGAAGACCATACTTTGGAACACGCGATGCTTGTGTTGACGAATGTGCGTTATTCACTCATTCCTGTACTGAACAAGGAAAATAAAATTGTAGGTCTGATTTCACTGGCAATGATTTTACATAAAATCACGGGTGTGGAACAAATTCATATGAATCAGTTAGGAAAATACAAAGTGCGTGAAGTCATGCGTACGGAGTTTCCAATCATTCATCAGGATACGCAAGTGGAAGATGTGTTAAATGAACTTGTGGATGAGAGTTTTATTTGTATTGGGAATGAGGAGGATGAGTTTGTGGGGATCGTGACGAGGAAGGAGCTTTTAAAGCGCATCAACTTCATGGTACATGAACTCACCCGCGAATATGATTTTGTGGAAAAAAATAATAAATAAAGCGGTAATCGCTACAGCGATTCCTTTTTAGGAATTCTAGATAATAGCTATAATGGGGCACCGGTGCAAGCCTTGGTCTTGCACCTTAAAAGCCTCAAAAAGGGCGTAGGGAATAAATTCCTTACGCCCTTTAATTCGCATTTTATGCAAGTTCCCATTTTTGCTATTATAGAATTCCTCGGAATCGCTGTAGCTTAATTTTTATAATGCAGGTGAGTTGATATACCATTCCGTATTTAACACAGGAAAGGGAAATAGTATCTGCATCCTAGCTTAAAAGTAAGAGGTGCAAGGGGACCACATTATCAAAAGGACTCTTTTGTAATTGGTTTACTCAAATTTAGGTGAGTTGATATACCATTCCGTAGAAAGCAGAAGAAATGAGAGGAAGGTAACTGCATCCCAATTGGAAAGTTAATATTAGAATTCCTCGGAATCGCTGTAGCTTAATTTTTATAATGCAGGTGAGTTGATATACCATTCCACATATCACAGAGGAAAGGGAAGATAGTATATGCATCCTAAGGAAAAGAAAAAAGAAGGCGTGGGCCTTCTTTTTTAGTTGGTTGAATATGGGATGACTGGTGATGAGAGGTCGATGCCTTGTTTTAGCAGTGCTTCTTGATAAAGTGTTAAATAGCGTTGGTAGGTTGCATGTTGCAAACCGTTTTTTGTCATTAGAGCGATGGTGAATACAAATTGACCATTCGGTTTGGTTTGTGGTCCAACGATTTTTGGCGGAGCGGTTAGAGCTTCGTCGGTTCGTGTATATTGGTTATTAATTTCTTCAATGATTGAGTATACAGATTTTAAATCCACATTGCTATTTAAAGGTAATTCGATTAAAGCACGCATGTTGCCACGAGATTGGTTACTTACGACTGTGATATTGCGGTTTGGAATGTAGTGAAGTGTTCCGTCGTATCCACGAACTTGTGTAGTACGGACACCAACGCTCGCAATAGTTCCAGCGATGGTGTTAATAAGAACCGCGTCTCCAACTTCGAATTGGCGTTCGAGTAGGATGAAGAGACCGTTGATGACATCTGATAAGAACCCTTGTGCACCAAGACCAAGGGCAACCCCAGCGATTCCAGCGCCTGCAAGTAAGCTAGAAATTGGAACACCGATAATCGAGAGAATCCAGTAGATTAAGATGAAGTATAGGAAATAATCGAGCATATTTTCTAAGAGCTTCACGATCGTCTTTTGTCTGTTTTCGCTTTGACCTACAATTTTTACTGAGGAGAGGATGGTTTTCTTAAATAGAAAATGTAGAAACTTCTTTCCAAAGTAGAAAACTAGGAATAGTAGGATTAATGATAATAATTTCGTAAAAACACTTGATAAAATGGATTCCCAATCAAAGGAATTCCAGTAATTCGTAAAGAAATTTGTGATGGAATCTATCCATAAAATAGTATGCATAAGCGTCACCCTTTAATAGTAATAAAATAAGTGTAACATATGTAAAAAATGATTGAAAGCATAGGCAATTTAAGAAATAATATGATGGTATTTTTCAGAAGAAAGTGTTATCATTAAATTATACTTAAAGATTGGAGGAATGGCTCAATGACAGGTGTTGAGATTGCTGCATTAATTGCTGCATGTGCTTTATTAGCATTAGTGGTTTTTGTAATTGTCAAAGTATCACCGATTTTATCAAGATTAAATAAAACCGTTGATAATGTGAATCATTCATTAGAAGTCATTACAAAAGATGTTGATAGTCTTTCAATTGAAGTTGAAGGGTTATTAAATAAAGCAAATGTACTCGTAGATGACGTGAACGGCAAACTTAAAGCGACAAATCCGTTGTTTACAGCGGCAGGCGATTTAGGTGTGACGATTTCAGATGTAAATACATCTTCTCGTAATCTAGCAACAAAAGCAGTGAAGCTTTCAAAAACAAGTCGTGCAGTTGCGGCATTTAATTTTGGAAGAACAATTCTTTCAAAGAAGAAAAAAGTAAAATAACGAAACGGAGTGTTGAACATGAGTAAATCAGGTGGATTTTTATTAGGAGCATTTATCGGAGCATCTGCAGCAGCAGTAACAGCTTTATTATTTGCACCAAAATCAGGTAAAGAATTACGTGAAGACTTAGCGAGAGAAGCAGATCGCTACAAAGAACAATTATCAGAATACGGTGAAATCGCACGTGCAAAAGGTGTAGAATTCGCAGAAGTAGCTAAAACTTCAACGCAAGATATTCGTATTAACTTAAAAGAACAAGCTGGACAATTAAAAGAACAAGTGTCTAAACAAGCTGAACAATTAAAAGAACAAGTTGCAGTACAAACTGAAAACTTAAAAGGCCAATTTAACGAAACAGTTGATAAAGTTAAAGGAAACTTTGCAAAACACAAAGAAGAATCAGCTGAAGTGGTTGCTGAATTAGCAGAAGACGTTAAAGAAAAAGCTGAAGAAGTGAAAGAAGAAGCTTAATTTCATTTATAAATAACGAAAGCCTGGGGAATTTCCCCAGGCTTTTTCTTTTGTTCATTAGAAGTCGTATTTAACGGATGTGAAGAGTTTGGCTCCGTCTTTTGTAACGGCTAGGCAGTCTTCGATACGAACGCCGTAGTCACCTGAAATATATACGCCAGGTTCAACCGAGAAGCACATTCCTTCAACCAGTTCCATATCGTTTCCTTCCATAATCGAAGGGAACTCATGAACACTTTGTCCAATTCCGTGTCCAAGGCGGTGGATGAAGTATTCACCATATCCAGCTTCTTGGATAATGTCACGAGCAATCTTATCAATTTCGCTAGCTTTCATGCCTGGTTTTACGGCTAGGATAGCTGTATCATGGGCTTTTTGAACAATGTCATAGATTTCTTGATGGCGTTGGTCTTTTTCGCTTTCATTTCCAAAGAAGACAGTACGAGTAATGTCACTTGCGTACCCATCGACCATTGTTCCTAGGTCAAAGAGGACCCATTCGTTTTCTTTGAGGGTACGATCTCCAGGTTCGCCATGAGGATCTGCAGCATGGTCTCCAAAGAGCACCATTGTATCAAAGCTCATTTGAGAGACACCTAGTTTTTTCATTTCGAATTCGATAATGGCGACGACTTCGCGCTCGCTAATGCCAACTTTCAAGGCTTTCTTTCCGATTTCGATGGCTTTGTCAGCAAAAGTTCCTGAGTGGACCAGCTTTTCAACGGCTTCGGCGTCTTTTACGAGACGCAGTTGTTGAACTACTGGTGTTAAGTCTACTGAGAACTGAATGCCAGGGAAGTGTTTTTGTAATTGCTCAGCTGCAAAGAGTGAGAAGTCCACTTTCTCTACTGCAAAGTTCACTTGAAGCGGGAAGTGTTCCTTAATCGCATCTGATAAAAGTTTCCAACCATCTTCATGATCGTGATAACTCTTCACAATAAAGTCTGGCTCAGCTTTTTGAGCGACTTGATGTTCTAATGCTGGAACGAAGAGTAGCGGAGTAGCTCCGGGTGTATATACGAGGGCGACAATTCGTTCATGTGGTTCTGTTGAGAATTTTGTCAAAAGACGAATAGTCTCTGGATTTTGGATAAAAACAATCGGGTTTTGTTTTTCTTTCATTTCATTTTTCAATTGCATAAAAGTAGGGTTTAGTTTCATAATTTCATCTCCTTGAATCTATTGTAGCATATTATTACATCAATAATGTAAATAGTTTCAAAAATTATATGAAAATTGTAGTTAAACGCTTGCAAAAGATTTATGAAAGTGCTACCCTATGAATAGATGAAAAGATGCACAAAGGAGATTTGTAGATGGAAAAGCAAACAATTACGATTTATGATGTTGCTCGTGAAGCAAATGTATCCATGGCTACAGTATCACGTGTAGTAAATGGGAACCCTAACGTAAAACCAGCGACTCGTAAGAGAGTGCTAGATGTTATCGATGAATTAGATTATCGTCCAAATGCCGTTGCTCGTGGACTTGCAAGTAAAAAAACTACGACTGTTGGAGTCATCATTCCAGATGTCACAAACCTTTACTTTGCGAGCTTAGCGCGTGGGATTGATGACATTGCGACAATGTATAAATACAACATTATTCTAGCGAACTCTGACCAAAATAATCATAAAGAAATTCAAGTGTTAAACACATTATTGTCAAAACAAGTAGATGGTATTTTATATATGGGGAACCATTTAACACCTGAATTACGCACTGAAATTATCCGCTCTAAAACACCTATCGTTTTAGCAGGAACAATGGATGCGGAACATGAAATTGCGTCTGTAAATATTGACTTTAAAGAAGCAACTCAAGAAGCCGTTGAAACATTAATTGAAAACGGACATAAGAAAGTAGCGTTCGTAACAGCTGCGTTGAAAAATGTTGCTTCTGTAGATTTACGTTTAGAAGGATATAAAGCTGCTTTAGATAAAGCGGGTATTAAATTCGATCCTAAATTAGTATACGAAGTGCCATTGACATACCATGCAGGTGAATCTGTAGCAGAACGTATTCATAAAGCTGGCGTAACAGCTGCAATCGTAACAGACGACGAAACTTCAGTAGGATTATTAAATGGATTAATCGACTTAGGAATTAAGGTTCCTGAGAAATTCGAAATCATCTCAAGCAATAACTCTAAATTAACGAAGATGACACGTCCAATTCTTTCAACAATTGCACCACCTTTATATGACATTGGTGCCGTAGCAATGCGTCTATTGACAAAGATTATGAATAAAGAAGAGATTGTAGAATCTGAAATCACATTACCTTACAAGATTGAGTTACGAAACACAACAAAGTAAGAATAAACGAACAGCCTATCACATAGAATAGGCTGTTTTTTATACTATAGAGAATAGAAGGAAATAACAGAAAGGCTGGACATTATCCAGCCTTTCTGTTATTTAGATTAACGTGCTTTTGTTGTTTGAGGTTGAGGAGTAGGCGCTTGAGTTGCTGGCGCTTGAGTTGTTGGTGCTTGAGTTGTCTCAGGTTTCTTTTCTTCTTTCTTTTTCTCCTCTTCTTTTTTCTTATCGCTAGAAGATGAAGATTTATTCCAGAATCGATTTAATTCTTCTGGAGTTGCACCTACCATAAAGTCGTATTTTGGATTCATAGGAGGGAAGTTCTTCTTGAACCAATCTGTTGTCATAGAACCACCGATTGAATAAGTACCACCGTTTTCTGCTTTAAATGAACCTGCTTTTGTACCAGTTGTTGATACGACAGAATCACGATAAACAGAGTCTGGTTGCGTAAAGCTTGTTTCTTTACCAATCAATTCAGGGTTTGCTTCGTATGCAGCTCTCATCAAGTTCGTCCATTGACGTTGACTACGCATCGTTGGTTCGCCGTATCCGTCGCCACCAGTGATTGCGTATCGAGCGTTATAGAAGTTATCATATCCGATCCATGAACCAAGAGTAACAGTTGGTGTATAAGCTACAAACCAGTTATCAATCTCGTTTTCTGAAGTACCTGTTTTACCAGCTAAATCAGAACTGAATCCCATATTTCCTTTAATATTGTAGAAGATTGTAGAGCTTGCAATATCTTGTAACATGTTTGTTGTTAAGAACGCTGTAGCATCTGAGAAGACGCGCTCTGATTTATCTTCGTGTTGGTAAATCACATTTCCACGAGAGTCTTCAATCTTTTCGATTAAGTATGATTCGTGGTGTTCACCGCCATTTGCCAGTGTAGAGAAGGCACTTGTTTGTTCTCTTACAGAAGGACCTGTTCTCGTACCACCGATTGAAAGGGCGATATTTTGATATTCATCTTCACCGATACCTTCAGTGATTCCCATTTTCTTCAAGTATTCACCAGCGTTAATGCCTTTTTGAAGCATTGCTTGGTAAATCTTAATTACTGGGTTATTTAATGATTTGAACAGTGCGTAACGAACCGTTAAGAATTGGTTCGTAATTGAGTTACCATAGTTGGTTGGTTGCCAGTAAGTTCCGTTTCCTTGTGCGATACTAATCTTCGTATCCGGAACAATACTTGCTGGATAAATTAAGTTGTTTTCAATCGCTGGCGCGTACACCAAGATTGGTTTGATGGTTGAACCAGGAGAGCGGTGTGTTGAGAACGCGTGGTCCACTTGGTTGGCTTCAAAGTCACGACCTGCGACGAAACCAAGAATACGACCTGTTTTATTTTCGATTAATACAGCACCATTTTGAGCTGGCTCTTTTTGAGTTTTAGTTTCACCAGTACTTTGATCAACATATTGAGTGTTATACGTTGGTCCAATTAAGTCCCCGTTTTCAGCAATGGCTTGTTGCATTGCATCGTATACTTTTTCACGAGTTCTCTGGCTCAGGTAGCCTCTATTGTTCAGGAC
>ERZ1699232.68-NODE-68-length-40506-cov-5.436440_pt1 | contig 40506 bp, 30 predicted proteins | sample MGYA00581529_ERZ1699232 | MGnify/ENA primary metagenome ERZ1699232 (study PRJEB42319, sample SAMD00040335) | human oral metagenome | material: saliva | host: Homo sapiens | study: EMG produced TPA metagenomics assembly of PRJDB4115 data set (Metgenomic analysis of...
TATGACCAAGAATTGCTCAAATACATTCGTGAGAATGCCTTTGCTTACTTCCATGGTCATGAAGTAGGTGGTACCAATCCATCCCTTCTTGAGGCTCTTGAGTCTACTAAGCTCAATCTCTTGTTGGACGTTGGTTTTAACCGTGAAGTCGGTGAAGATGGAGCACTTTATTGGAAGAAAGATCAATTGGCAAGTGTCATCGATCAAGCTGAGCAATTAGACGCTCAAGCAATCGAAGATCTCAATCAAAAATCAAGTCAACGGATTGCAGATTCTTTCACTTGGGAAAAGATTGTCGCAGACTACGAGAAAGTATTTAAAGGTTAGAAATGCAGAAAATTTTATATCTCCATGCTGGTGCCGAAATGTATGGTGCTGACAAGGTTTTGTTGGAGCTTATTAAGGGTTTGGATAAAGATGCTTTTGAAGCACACGTTATTTTACCCAACGACGGTGTCTTAGTGGGTGCTTTAGAAGAGGTCGGTGCAAAGGTTAAAGTTATTGATTACCCAATTTTGCGCCGGAAATATTTTAATCCAAAAGGGATTCTTGAGTACTTTGGCTCCTATAACCGTTACTCCAAACAAATTGCTAAATATGCTAAAGAGAATGGGATTACTCTCGTTCACAACAATACAACTGCGGTACTTGAGGGGATTTATCTTAAACGTAAGTTGAAATTACCTTTGATTTGGCATGTGCATGAGATTATCGTCAAGCCAAAAGCCATTTCAGATTTTATCAACTTTTTGATGGGTCGCTATGCGGATACGATTGTGACAGTTTCAAATGCTGTTGCTAATCACGTCAAGCAGTCTCGTTATGTCAAAGATGACCAAGTTCAAGTCATCTATAATGGTGTTGACAATGCTGTTTACCAGGTGATGGATGCTAGTGCGGTCCGTGATCAGTTTGGTATCGCCCAGGATGCTTTGATTATTGGAATGGTTGGTCGAGTGAATGCTTGGAAAGGGCAAGGCGACCTTTTAGAAGCTGTGACTCCAATCTTACAAGCTAATCCAAAAGCAGTAGCCTTTCTAGCAGGGAGTGCTTTTGAAGGTGAAGAATGGCGCGTGGATGAGTTGGAAAAAGCTATTTCAGAATCACCAGTAGCTGAACAAATCAAGCGTATCGATTATTATAGTAAGACAACAGAGCTCTATAATATGTTTGATATCTTTGTCTTGCCAAGTACCAATCCAGATCCTCTACCAACTGTAGTCCTCGAATCAATGGCCTGTGGCAAACCTGTAGTCGGCTATCGTCATGGTGGTGTCTGTGAGATGGTCAAGGAAGGTGAAAATGGCCTTCTCACTACTCCAAATCAGCCTGAAGAATTGTCTAAGGCTATCCAAGAATTAGCAGAGAACACTGAGAAAAGAGAACAATTTGGTCAGGCCTCTGTCCAACGCCAAAAAGAACTCTTCTCATTACAAAGTTATATTCGGAATTTTTCGGAGTTGTATGAGAAATATTAAATAATCAAATTCGCTGAAAAAAGGATTGTATCCGAGCTGGTTTAAAGATTTACCATATATCATTGAATGTTGTAAGTCAGTTAGATCAGAGAGGAGAAGAATTAGAGTAGAATAAAAATTTAGGTAAATAATCTATGAAACCACTATTAACTGTCGTCATTCCAGTATATAATGTTGAAAGATATTTAAAACGTTGCATTGAAAGTGTTCTTGTCCAAGAATGGAAGGACTATGAGATTCTACTTGTTGATGACGGGAGTACGGATAATTCTCCTCAAATCTGTGATGACTATGTTAAGGCTTATGACTTTATTTCTGTTATTCATAAGGAGAATGGTGGGCTTTCAGAAGCTAGGAATATAGGTATTTCTCATGCCAAAGGAGAATATGTTTATTTTCCTGATTCAGATGATTGGATTGAACCAGATACCTTTATAGCGTTAGCAGAAGCGCTAGAATCTCAAGAATTTGATATTATTTCTTTTAATCGTGAGTTTGTGAAGGGTGAAGAAGATGCTATAGTTTCAGAACTAGAAGTGACTCAAGTATTTGAAGGTAAAGATGCTTTTGTGCAAATGCTGAAGCATAGTTATATTACTGGGTTTGCTAATGATAAAATCTATCGAAAATCATTATTCACTGATCATAACATTCAGTTTCCAATTGGGAAATACTATGAGGATCTTGGCACTAATTACAAACTGTTTCTTGCGGCTAAGAAGGTCTATGCAACTAATCAAAAATACTATCACTACTTAATCGACAACCCAGATTCTATTACACAGTCTTGGAATGAAAAAAAGTTTAGAGATATGTTTGGGTTTTATAAAGAAATGTTTTATTCTGATTTTGTGCGTTCGCAATTAAATCAAGAAGAGTTGCATATCTCACAACTGTATTATGTAAATGGATTGACTCATATTTTAGCTAGCTTGTATAAAGCTAAGCTAGATCGTCAATATGCTGAAATAAGAAATGATGTCAATCAGGAATTAAGAAAAAATAAAATAATGTATAGTGAAATAAAATACCTGCCAAATAGGATGAAATATTTGTTATACCGTTTGAACTTGTTGAAGATGGCTTTTACTATACAAGGAATGAAGTAAGAGATTTAGGGGATTATGTTGAAGTACTCAGTCATTATACCGGTGTACAATGTAGAGAACTATCTTCATCGTTGCATCAATAGTATACTTGTCCAAGAATATACTGATTTAGAAATTTTATTGATAGACAATGGATCTACTGATAGTAGTGGCAGTATTTGTGATACTTATGCTAGTGAGTACTCAAATATCTCGGCCTATCATATTGAAAACCATGGTGTCGGTTCAGCTCGAAACTTTGGTTTAGCAAAAGCTCAAGGTGAATTTATTTGTTTTGTAGACTCGGATGATTATCTAGTAGGAAGCTTGTTTTCTGATATGGAAAATCAGTTGGATTCTAGCTTAGATTTATTGGTATTTAGCTACTATAACTCTCTTGAAAAGAATTTATCGGAAACGGCTAGATCAGCAAAAATTCTTCCTATTGAAGGAAAAAAAGATAGGAATCAGTTCATTGCTCTCTTTACAGAATTATTTTTATCAGACATGATGTATACTGTTTGGAATAAAATTTATCGTAGAGAGTTCTTGGAAGAACATCGAATAATGTTTGAGCAGTATGAATTAGGAGAAGATGTTCGATTCAATTTAAAAGTATACGAGCGTGTTAATAGAATTTCCTTTTCACAAACTTGTTATTATGTTTATATCTCGGGTAGAGTAGGCTCTGCGATGGGACAGTACAATCCCAAACGAATGAGCTATCAATTGGAAGAACTAGGGGAAATTGATCAGCTAATGATGAGATGGGATATTCATAATGATCAATTTATTAATCAAATAAAAGCTCGTATTTTGATGAGTAACATACAGAATATTTCGATTCAAAACATATCATTGCTTTTGAAACGGAGATATGTTGAGGCATTGTGCAAAAATCCAGAGATGATTACTTTATTAAATCAAGTGAATTATTTCCTTAATCCACTTGTTCGATTTTTATTGTATTGGAGAATGTACCTTGCAGTGATTTTTCTCAAAAGGTTACAAATGTTGTTGAAGTGGAGGCGTCCATCATTTCATAATGGCGTGCCATATAAATATTAATCTTATTCTAATGAATGAAAGGTTTGGAAGACTATAGTGGTGAACAATCGTTTTATCTCAGAAAAAATTTACATATTTACCTTATTTATATGGGTTGTTGTTGCTTCATTAGTCACGACCACTTATTTTATTCGATTAGATGGTTTTTTATCGCTTTATCGTTCATTACTCTATTTTACGATTTTCGCACTGTTGATAAAAGAGTTGATGAACTTGCCTAGAACTCTATATTACTTTAGATTTCATTGGAAGCAACTACTAGTCGTAATAGCTTTATTCATTTCGATGTTGATAGTTGCAAAGAATCGTGATGGAATGCTGGATATAAATGTTCTACTTCTTGTTTTCTCTGCTAGGGATATCGATTTTAGAAAATTATTAGGGACTTTCTCTCTAGCTACATTTCTTGTACTTTGTTTGACGATTTTTGCAAGTAGAAAAGGTATCATCACAAATATGTTCATGAATGCAGATGGTGGTTATCGCTTTAGTTTGGGGTTTAACTACGTTTCATTTGCTTCACAGAGAATGTTTTTTGCCTTGTGTAGTTATCTAATGTTTCGAGGTAAAAAAATTACATACATTGAATTGTTGACCTTGCTTTTAGCTACGATTTATATGTATCAACAAACTTCGACATCAAGTCCATTTTATTTGAGCATTTTGATACTCACCTATGCATTGTTTAGTCTTAAAATCATTAAAAAAGGCTTTATTATTGAAAACTTCTGGTTGAAAAAAATTGCAAATTATGGTTTTATTCTTGCTTTAATCATTACTCTATATTTCTGTTTTTACTCATCTGGAAATCTCTTCCATTTAGTAGACCAGTTTACTCATAATCGATTGCGGTTAAGTGTGGAAGGTTTTCGAAATTTTGGGGTATCCTGGTTAGGGCAACACATTATATTTACAACAATGGACATTTTTGGGAATTTTACTAGTAATTATAATTTTATTGATAGTTCTTTTGTTCAGCTGTTGGTTATTGATGGTTTGATCGTCAGTGCCTTCATGTTGTTTGCTCTTACGAAAGTTATGAAATATTTTGTATCTATTCGAAAAGATATCGTACTTGCCTGTTTAGGAATTATGATTATCCATGGTATGTTTGATCCTCAGATGTTGGTTCTTCGCTATTCTCCATTAATTTTGTTCATTAGTCGATTGTTTATTATGAATTCAGATAATAACATTGAATAAAAAAGAGTTTAGTTCAGTTAAAAAGAAAGATTAAGACGAGTTACATCCCTATGAAAGTGTTAAAAAATTACGCCTATAATCTCTCCTACCAGTTGCTGGTGATTATCTTACCGATTATCACCACCCCTTATGTGACGCGGGTCTTTAGCTCGAATGACTTGGGGACCTATGGCTATTTCAACTCCATTGTCACCTATTTTATCCTTTTGGCGACCTTGGGAGTGGCTAACTATGGAACCAAGGAGATCTCAGGACACCGCAAAGACATCCAAAAGAATTTCTGGGGAATTTATACCCTCCAGTTGGGTGCGACCTTTGTGTCCATCCTACTCTATGTCTTGCTGTGCTGGGTGCTTCCTTCTATGCAAGACCCTGTGGCCTATATCTTAGGGCTCAGTTTGGTTTCAAAGGGACTCGACATCTCCTGGCTCTTTCAGGGGTTAGAGGATTTTCGTAAGATTACCGTTCGAAATATCACGGTCAAACTGGTTGGAGTCATCTCCATCTTCTTGTTTGTCAAATCTGCCAATGATCTGTATCTCTATGTATTCTTGCTCACCATCTTTGAGCTTTTAGGTCAGCTCAGCATGTGGCTACCTGCTCGGGAGTTCATTGGGAAAGCCCATTTTGATTTGGCTTATGCACGGGTGCATTTAAAACCGGTCATTCTGCTCTTTTTACCGCAGATTGCCATTTCCCTCTATGTCACCTTGGATCGGACTATGCTGGGGGCTCTCGCCTCTACAAAGGATGTAGGGATTTACGACCAGGCCTTGAAATTGGTTAATATCCTATTGACCTTGGTGACGTCTTTAGGAAGCGTCATGCTTCCGCGCGTGGCGAGTCTCTTGGCTTCAGGAGATCACAAGGCTGTTAATAAAATGCACCAAATGTCCTTTTTGATCTATAATTTGGTCATTTTCCCAATCATTGCGGGTATGCTGATCGTCAACGATGACTTTGTTCGATTCTTCTTAGGGAAGGATTTCCAAGATGCTCGCTATGCCATCGCTATCATGATCTTCCGTATGTTCTTCATCGGATGGACCAATATCATGGGGATTCAAATTCTCATCCCGCATGATAAGAACAAAGAGTTTATGCTGTCAACCACGATTCCTGCTATCGTCAGTGTCGGGTTGAATGTGCTCTTCTTACCCCATTTTGGTTTTATCGGTGCAGCCATTGTATCCGTCTTAACAGAATCCTTGGTATGGCTGATTCAATTGTACTATACCCGTCATTACCTCAGGGAAGTTCCAATTATCGGGTCTATGACAAAAATTATTTTTGCCTCTGCTGTGATGTATGGCCTCTTGCTACTTGTAAAACCATTCCTACATTTCACCCCTACTCTGAATGTACTCGTGTATGCGGTGCTTGGTGGGATCATTTATCTGATCGCTATCCTATCTCTGAGAGTGGTAGATGTGAAAGAATTAAAACAAATATTTAAGAAATAATGGAGTCTACTATGTACGATTATCTGATTGTTGGTGCTGGTTTGTCTGGGGCCATTTTCGCACATGAAGCTACAAAACGTGGTAAAAAAGTAAAAGTGATTGACAAGCGTGATCACATCGGTGGCAATATCTACTGCGAGGAGGTTGAAGGAATCAACGTCCATAAGTACGGTGCCCACATTTTCCATACGTCCAACAAAAAAGTGTGGGACTATGTCAACCAGTTTGCTGAATTCAACAACTATATCAACTCACCAGTAGCTAACTACAAGGGCAGTCTTTACAATCTTCCCTTTAACATGAATACTTTTTATGCTATGTGGGGAACCAAGACTCCTCAAGAAGTCAAGGACAAGATTGCCGAGCAGACAGCTGACATGAAAGATGTTGAACCGAAGAACTTGGAAGAACAAGCCATCAAGTTGATCGGCCCAGATATCTACGAAAAGTTGATTAAGGGCTATACAGAAAAACAATGGGGACGTTCTGCCACAGACCTTCCACCCTTTATCATCAAACGTCTTCCGGTTCGTCTGACCTTTGATAATAACTACTTTAATGACCGTTACCAAGGGATTCCAATCGGTGGCTACAACGTCATCATTGAAAACATGTTGGGCGATGTAGAAGTAGAACTTGGTGTTGACTTCTTTGCCAATCGTGAAGAGCTAGAAGCTTCAGCTGATAAAGTTGTCTTTACAGGAATGATTGACCAGTACTTTGATTACAAACACGGTGAGTTGGAGTACCGTAGTCTTCGTTTTGAACATGAAGTCTTGGATGAGGAAAACCATCAAGGGAATGCCGTGGTCAACTACACAGAGCGTGAGATTCCTTATACTCGGATCATTGAGCACAAGCACTTCGAGTATGGTACACAACCTAAGACAGTTATCACACGTGAATACCCAGCTGATTGGAAACGTGGGGATGAACCATACTACCCAATCAATGATGAAAAGAACAACGCCATGTTTGCTAAGTACCAAGAAGAAGCTGAGAAAAATGACAAGGTTATCTTCTGTGGACGTTTGGCAGACTATAAATACTACGACATGCACGTGGTCATTGAGCGTGCTCTAGAAGTCGTTGAGAAAGAATTTACTAAATGACACAAGAAAAAATTGATATCGTTGTTCTCTGGGTAGATGGAAGTGACCCAGAGTTTATCCGTGAGAAACAGGCTGTGACTGGTAAAGTTGCAGATTTGGACCAAGAAATTGATGGTGAGCAACGTTATCGTGATTATGGTATCTTTAATTACTGGTTCCGAATGATTGAAAAGCATGCTCCTTGGGTAAATAATGTTTATTTGATTACCAATGGGCAAAAGCCAGACTGGTTGAATTTGGATCATCCAAAACTCAAATTGGTCACTCATAAGGAATTTATCCCTAAAGAGTATCTACCTACTTATAATTCAGCGGCTATTGAGCTTAACCTCCATCGGATTGGAGGCTTGTCGGAAAACTATCTCTATTTCAATGATGATATGTACTTAATCAGAGATAGTCAACCTTCAGATTTTTATAAGAATGGGCAACCGAAGCTTTTAGCGGTTTATGATGCTTTGGTTCCTTGGTCACCATTTACGAATACGTATCACAATAATGTTGAATTGATTTATCGCCATTTTCCTAATAAAAAAGCCTTAAAATCTTCACCTTGGAAATTCTTTAATTATCGTTATGGGTCTTTGGTTTTGAAAAACTTGTTACTCTTGCCGTGGGGGCCTACGGGATACGTGAACCAGCATTTACCTGTTCCAATGAAAAAGAGTACTTTGGCACATTTATGGGAAATTGAGGGAGAAACATTAGATAAAACGTCACGAAATCAATTGAGAGACTATGGAGTAGATGTTAATCAATACATCTGTCAGCATTGGCAAATTGAAAGTAATCAGTTTTATCCGATGTCAAAGAATGTTGGAGAGTCGATAGACCTGAATCAAGCGGATCGATTAGAGAGTATCTTTAAAGATAAACATAAAAAACTGCTTTGTGTGAATGATGATGTTGACTTTAAAGAGGAGAATATCATTCGTTTTAAGGAAATCTTGAAAGAACGCTATCCTGAAAAATCAGCTTTTGAAAAATGAGAAATAAGAGATGAAATACTATTTAAAAGAAGAATTTTTACACGATAACAATGTTAAAAATGCAGGAAATAAGGCTCGTAATGACGTTGAAGAAATTGTAAAGAGAGAGGGCTATCAAGCCCTGGTTCTTTCAGTTGACAATTGGTACGAGATGAGCACTGTTAAAGCACAGCTTCATAAATCAAAGGCTTTTGGTCAGGCTTTGGATCAATTGCAACAAGGAGATGAATTGCTTATTCAATTCCCGATGCTTCACCATAGCTTTTTTACAACACATCATGTCAAGAAAGCGCAGAAAAAAGGGGTAAAAGTTAATTTTATTATCCACGATTTAGAAGCTCTTCGTTATGTCAATGTTGAAAATTTCCCTTTAAAGCATAAGATTCGTATTCAGATTCAAGAATCAGGTCTTCTTGGTGCAGCTGATGGCATCATCGCCCACAATCCAATTATGAAATCTGTTTTGGTGGATAAAGGGATTGCGGAAGATAAGATTGTTAGCCTTGGCATTTTCGACTATTTGATTCCAAATTTCCAAGAGAAGACAGGTCTAAGTAAGAATCAGCCAATTATTGTGGCTGGTAATCTGGCACAAGAAAAAGCTGGTTATCTTTACTCACTTCCTGCGAAACCTGCTTATAACCTTTATGGTGTTGGCTTCGACGAGAGCAGAGCTCTTGAGAATGAGGCTTACTTTGGCTCATTCCTACCTGATGACCTTCCTGCAGCCCTTGAGGGTGGTTTTGGACTTGTCTGGGATGGTGATAGTGCTGAAACATGTAGTGGTGTTTTTGGTGAGTATCTTCGCTATAACAACTCTCATAAGGCGTCACTTTACTTGGCATCAGGATTCCCGCTTGTCGTTTGGAAACAGTCAGCCTTGTCTCACTTTGTGCTTGAGAATGGCTGTGGGATTGCAGTAGAGTCGCTTCATGATTTGAAGGTTACCATTGACAATCTTTCAGATACTGATTACCAAGATTTGCTTGAAAATACTAAGCGTGTCGGTAAAGGTATTCGTGATGGTCACTACCTACTTACCGCATTGAACAATTTGAAATAAGATAAAAAATCCTCATTTTAGTGAGGATTTTTGCATTATTTGGAGATTTCAAACTGGTATTGGGTTCCTGCAACTTTTCCGTTTGAACAGATTGCTTTAATATAGTCGTCATAAGTGATTGACTTGGACTTACCTGCTTTTACGAGCTCAGGATCTCGCCATACATTTGGATCAGTAGCATTGCTATCTCGCTTGGTGAGATAGAGGTACTCAATGTAGGTTCTATTGTCGACAAAAGCCCCAGCAACCTTTTCCGTACCATTATCAGATCGCGTATACATACGAGTCGTTCCACCACCATCTAGCAGGAAGGCAAGGCGAATATTTGAGTATCCTAAATTTTTTAAAAGGTTGTATACGTCTTGGTGATTCAAGCCCTTATTGAGGGAGTTGTGGCCATAGGTTTGGATAATACGGATAATACCGTCATAGGTTTCTACATAAATGGAACGGGCATTTGGTTGGTCAGGATCACCTTTCTCCCAGGTTTTATCTACCTTCTTATTCTTAATGAGAATACCAAAGGCACCTGTATCCCAACCGTTGCTTCCCATGTGGGTAAACATTTTAGCTGTGTCGATATTTGGATAGGTTCCGGCAGTGATATTATTTTGATCATCTCCATATAGAAGGCCTGTTTTGCCCAATTCAATTTCTTTTTGAGCGAAAGGACGATCTAGTCCTTCGTAAGACCAAAAACCTGCGTTAATGAGAGCAAGAGCATCTCGTCGCTTAGCTTCGTACTTAATACTTTGCTCTGTGAGTTCAGGATTATTATCTTCGGTTCTTCCTTTTTGTAGGATGTATTTTCCATCCTTCTTGTAGGATAGAATCTGCATGTCTACATTTTTAATAGTGCCTTTTTCAAGTAGGACAGACTGATCTAAGAGCTCTTTATTTTTTATGGTAAAGCTCAATCCGTCCTTATTTGATGGCATGGAAAGCTTCTTAATATCTCGGTTGTTGAAGTAGATGGTGAGGTAGAGCAGTCCCCCAACGATGGCACCAATCATTAGAAGAGAAAATAGTATTCTTAAAATATTCTTCAATTTCATACTATCATTATAAACAATCTAGGCTTACAAAACAATCCTAAGACCATTAAATATCCAAGAATAGTATCAGTTTTTCCTAGTATGGTACTGGTAAGCGTTTTCTAAAAGGGTTATAATAAGAGTAAGTTAGTCAAGGAGGTGCTTTATGACCATTAAGGTGATTGCAACAGATATGGATGGTACATTTTTAGACGATAAAGGGAGCTATGACAAGGAGCGTTTTAGTCAGATTTTAGATGCTATGGATGCGCGTGATATGCACTTTGTCGTTGCATCAGGTAATAGTATGAGCCGTCTTAAACCCATGTTTGCGGAGACTTTTGACCGCCTGCATTTTGTAGCTGAAAATGGTGGTCAGGTTGTTAGCTATGGCAAGCTTCTATGTCAGGAGTTTATGGCATCAAATGATGTTGAAAACTTGCTAGGCTATTTTAATTATGATTTGTTAGATAGGCCGACTATATTTAATGGTGCTCAAGGCTCCTATATGTTAAAAGGGACTAGGGTTAATTTTGCTGAGATGATAACAGAAGAAGAGCAAGCCGCCATGGAAGCATCCATTCAACGTTTGAATGGGCTGGAGGATTTAGATGATGATTTCATCAAGATTACCATGTTGCTGAGTCCTGAAGAGGCTAATCGTGTGTCACAGGCTTTTAATCGTGATTTTGATGGCAATCTAGTTGCTGTTCCCAGTGGTTTTGGTGCTATTGACTTCATTCAAAAAGGCATGCATAAGGCTTGGGGACTCAAGCAGCTTCTTAACCACTGGGGCTTGTCTGAGTCCAATGTCATGGCCTTCGGTGATGGAGACAATGATCTTGAGCTCTTGCAAATGGCTGGCCGCTCTTATGCTATGGAAAATGCCAGTCCAGCTATTTTACAAGTTGCTGATCAGATTGCTCCCCACCACAAAGACCAAGGAGTATTGACTGTCTTAGAAGATTATTTAGGATTGGTTTAAAGATAGGGTGGTAGAGTAATGAAGTTATATTTAATGAGACATGGTGAGACACTATTTAATACACAAAAGCGTGTTCAGGGCTGGTGTGACTCGCCCTTGACTGAAAATGGCATTTGGCAGGCAGAGCAAGCCAAGCAGTACTTTGCAAAGAAAGGTATTTCTTTTGATGCTGTCTACTCCTCTACGCAAGAGAGAGCTACTGATACGGCAAAGATTGTGGCGCCTGACTATTCGGTAACCCAGCTCAAGGGAATTAAAGAAATGAACTTTGGGTCTTTTGAAGCTCAACCAGAGCACCTCCTCCCCAAACATCGACCAGGTTCACGCTCCTTTGAAGATCTCTTGGTCCCATACGGTGGTGAAGATATTCGCGAGGTCGGTCAGAGGGTCTTGAAGACTGTGTTAGAGAAAGCAGAAGAACACACTAAAGATGGTGCTGAGAATCTCCTATTCGTCAGTCATGGGGCGGCTTTATGGGGATTAATCATTTTCATGGATTTGGCCTTTCCTGAAGGAGTGGGCTTTGGAAATTGTAATGTTTGTGTTTATGATTATAACCAAGGTCAATTGGAGCTTCTTCAGGTGATTGATCCGATTTCTGGTTTAGAGGTAACATTATGAAAGAATTTTATTTAATGAGACATGGGCAAACACGGTTTAATGTTCAGCATAGACTTCAGGGGGTCTGCGATGCCCCTTTGACGGAAGTCGGGATCGAACAAGCTAAAAAGGCTGGTCAGTATCTAGCCAAGCAGGAGCCAATTTTTGATCATGTCTTTACGTCAACCTCTGAGAGAGCCAGTGATACTCTAGAAATTGTGACTGGACGAACAGACTATGAAAGACTTAAAGGTCTTAAGGGACAGGATTTTGGAGCTTTTGAGGGCCAGCCAGAGTATCTTACTCCTAAAACCTTACCTGATGGACAAGGCTTTGGTGATTACTTTGTTCAATTTGGTGGCGAGAGTACGACCCAGGTTCGGGATCGTATGGAGTTGACGATTAGGGCCATCATGGAGAGTGTGGCCGATGGTTCTAAGTCTTTGCTTGTTAGTCATGGACCATCTATTTTGCAGTTCTGTAGACGTGTTTTAAATACCGACCCAGATATTCGTGGTCTTAAAAATTGTTGCATCTTACATTTTACTTATGATCAAGGTCAATTTGAATTGCTTTCAGTATATAATCCTGTAGAAGAAGAGTATATCTTTGGAGGCGAAGAATGACACGACTCTATTTAATGCGACATGGACAGACACTTTTTAACACACTTAATCGGATTCAAGGTTGGTGTGATTCTCCCTTGACTGAGAAAGGTCGGGAACAAGCTCGTCAGGTCCGTGCTTATTTCGAAAAACATGATACGACTTTTGATCAGTATTATTGTACGACAACTGAAAGAGCTTCTGATACCATTGAATTGGCGACAGGGCGTACTGATTATCAACGTGTTAAGGGACTTAAAGAAATGCATTTTGGTATCTTTGAGGGTCAGCCAGAGTATCTTCATCCCAAGACATCTGTTGTGGGGCATTTTGGTGACCACTATGCCCAGTTTGGTGGAGAAAGTCAAGATCAGTTCGTTGCGCGTGTGGTTGCGAGTGCTAAGGAGATAGTAGATAAGCATCCTGACCAATCTATTTTAGCCGTTAGTCACGCTGGAGCCTTGATGACTTTTCTTCATGCTGTTGAGCCAGAGCGGGCCTTTGAGTCGTGTCCAGGCAATTGTGCCATCTTAGTTTTTGATTACGATGGATCGAGCTTTCACTTTGTCAAGCTGATTGATCCAATAGCTGATCAAGAGTTGGTGGAATTTTAGCGGCTTTCTATGATCAAAGATAGTAAGAAACCCTTTCTTAGTGTATAATGGAAGGGTATTTTAAATTTTGGAGTTCCTATGAAATTTACAAAAAATCAGTTCATTTGGTTGGCTGTCCTCTTTTTCAGCTGTTTCTTGATCTATACATATTGGGAAACCGTTGTTTCAATTTGTAACACTATTTACATTGCCAGTCAGCCCTTCCTGGTTGGAGCAGGGATTGCCTTTGTGGTCAATATCCTGATGTCTTTTTATGAGAAGCTACTGGTCAAGTTTATTCCATTTGGTTTTATCGCTAAGATCAAGCGTCCCATTGCTTTGCTCTCGGCATTGGCGACCATTGGTTTGGTCTTTACTTGGGTAGTCTTCACTGTTCTTCCCGATTTGATTGACAGTATCAATACCTTGATTAGTCAAGACCGTTCAGCTATTAATAACTTGATTAATTGGCTGCTTAAAAACAAGTCCTTGCAAAAAATTATTCAAGATCTTGGTGGTGTGACACAGGTTAGAGAGCTAATCAATAGCTACAGTGCTCAGTTGCTTCAACAAATCATGAATGGTTTGACCAGCTTCTTGACTTCGTTAACGAGTCTACCATCAACCTTGATTAATCTCTTTATTAGCATCGTCTTTTCTTGCTATGTTTTGGCTGGGAAAGAAAAACTTGGAAATCAGGTCAATCGTTTGGTAGATGTCTATTTAGGACGTTATGGTAAGACTTTCCACTATGTGGTTGCTATTCTCAATAATCGCTTCCGCAATTTCTTCGTTTATCAGTCGATTGAGGCTTGTATCTTGGGAACCTTGTGTTATATTGGGATGCGTATCTTTGATTTTCCATACGCTGCGACTATCTCTATCCTGATTGGTTTTTCAGCTATGATTCCAGTTGTAGGGGCCTATATCGGTGTGACGATTGGTACCATCTTGATTATGACGCACTCTGTGACCTTGGCACTTTTGTTTATTGCCTACGTGGTTATTTTGCAGCAGTTTGAAGGAAATCTCATCTATCCTTATGTGGTTGGTGGCTCTACCGGACTTCCTGGTATTTGGGTTATCTTCGCTATCACCATAGGTTCTGCTTTGGGTGGTATCTTGGGCATGTTGGTTTCTGTGCCAGTAGCCGCGACCCTTTATCAGATTGTTAAAGATAATGTTGTTAGGCGAGAAGAGGCCAAAGCAGCAAATACTATTGAAAATAATGATTAATTAAAACAGACTTGGGTCTGTTTTTTTCGTACTATAGTATCAGATGTCAATAAGATAGTATAAGTGTAATCGTTTTCTAAGTGCTATACTATTAGTAAATAAAAAAAGAAGAGGAGACAAAAATGACTTATACATTTCCAAAAGATTTTCTCTGGGGTGGTGCAACAGCTGCCAACCAGTTTGAAGGGGCTTATAACCTAGATGGCAAAGGTTTATCTGTACAGGATGTGACTCCAAAAGGTGGTCTTCCCTTTGAACCTGGAGCTTTGAATCCATTGATTACTGACCAACCAACACCAGATAATCTAAAGTTAGAAGGTATAGATTTCTATCACCGTTATAAAGAGGACATAGCACTTTTTGCAGAGATGGGCTTCAAGGTCTTTCGTATGTCAATTGCATGGTCTCGTATTTTCCCAAATGGTGATGATGCTGAGCCAAATGAAGCTGGTCTAGACTTCTATGATAAAGTCTTTGATGAATTGGCTAAGTATGGCATTGAACCGCTTGTAACCTTGTCTCACTATGAAACACCTCTAAACTTAGCACGTGAATACAATGGATGGACAAATCGTAAATTGATTGGTTTTTATGAAAACTATGTCCGTACAGTCTTCACACGCTATAAAGATAAGGTCAAATATTGGTTGACCTTTAATGAAGTGAACTCTGTTCTACATGCACCTTTCATGTCAGGTGGTATTGCGACACCTATGGAAGAGCTCTCTAAACAGGATCTTTACCAAGCAGTCCACCATGAATTAGTCGCATCAGCTTCAGCAACCAAGATCGGACATGACATCAACCCTGATTTTAAGATTGGTTGTATGGTTCTTGCAATGCCTGCTTATGGAATGACAGCTAATCCTTTGGATCAGTTGGCTGTTCACGAGTTTGAAAATCAAAACTATCTCTTCTCAGATATCCATGCGCGTGGGAAATATCCAAACTATATTAAACGCTATTTTAAAGATAATGGTATTGAAATACAATTCTCTCCTGAAGATGAAGAAATCTTGAAAAATACTGTTGATTTCATTTCATTCTCTTATTATATGTCTGTGGCAACCGCATATAATCCAGAAGACTATACGATTGGTAAAGGAAATATTATGGGTGGTGTTGAAAATCCCTACCTTGAGAAATCTGAGTGGGGTTGGGCTATCGATCCAATCGGTCTTCGTCTAGTTTTGAATGACTTCTATGATCGTTATCAATTGCCATTGTTTATTGTCGAAAATGGTTTGGGTGCCAAGGATGTCCTTGTTGATGGTCCTGATGGTCCAACAGTTGAAGATGATTATCGTATTGATTACCTTCAAAAACACTTGATTCAAGTCGGTGAAGCTCTTCAAGATGGTGTGGAGCTTTGGGGCTATACGACTTGGGGACCAATTGATTTGGTCTCAGCTTCAACGGCTGAACTCAGTAAACGTTATGGCTTCATCTACGTTGATCGTAATGATGATGGTAGTGGTAGCTTGGCTCGTTATAAGAAAAAATCATTAGCTTGGTATAAGTCTGTTATCGAAAGTAATGGTGAAGCTCTTTACAAATAGAAAATCGTTAAGAATCTCAGCAAAAGCTCGAGATTCTTATTTAGTATTTGGGTACAACATTGATAAATAAGTATTTCGGCGAATATATTTGCATATCGAGTATTAAACTACTACAGAATGCAATTTATGTTAATTAACACATTTTCTGAAAAAGTGGTAGAATAAAAGTGTGAAAACGTTCTTATATTTTCTGAAGAAGTAGCTAGTCTATTTCTTTGCTTTTCCTACTTAGATGGAGGTAACGATAATGAATGATTTGAAAAAAGTTCTCTTGGCTGGAATCGGATTGACTGCTATGACAGTAGATAAAGCTGATAGTTTTGTCAAAGAGTTGGTTGAAAAGGGGCGCTTGACTGTTGAAGAAGGTAAGGAACTGGAACAAGAGCTCAAACGTCAAAGTAAGGAAGAAGCTCAAGAATTTTTGAATAAACTTGATGCTAAGAAATCTTCAGTTGAGTATGCGACTAAGGATGACGTGAAACGTCTTGAAGAAAAACTTGACGCTTTGCTCAGTCAAAATAAATAAAATGTAAGGAGACTAAAATGGCAAGTAAACGATTGAGACATGTGTTGAAGGTTTTCTCGTCAGTTGGTCTCCTTTCTTATCGTGAAAAACACCTTCCTCAAGATCAACAGACAACACCTGTCAAGCTACGCCAAGCCTTTGAGCAATTGGGACCTAGTTTTGTTAAAATTGGTCAAATCCTATCCACACGCTCTGACCTTTTGCCAGAGGCCTATATCAGAGAATTATCAAAACTCCAGAGCTCAGTTCCTCCCTTGAATAAAGAGGAAGTCATGACTGCCATTAGGCGAGAATTACCCAGTGGGCTTTCTGACAGTTTCCTTGATTTCTCGGAAGAGCCCTTGGCTTCTGGTTCTGTAGCTCAGACCCATAGGGCTAGATTGTTGTCTGGTCAGGAAGTGATTGTAAAAATTCAGCGACCTGGTATTGATGAGGTCGTTAAGGAAGATATTCAGCTTCTCATTAAGCTTGCACGCCATATTCCAAAGCACTTTATACCTATGGTCGATGTTCAGGAGGTTTTGGAAAATCTGCGAGAAACCCTAATTAAGGAACTTGATTTCAGAAATGAAGCAGAGGCCATGAAGCGTTTTAAGGCAAATAACAGGGCTGTTGCTTGTCTAGGTGTCCCGGAGGTCTATGATTCCTTTACGACGCCACACCTCATAGTCGAAGAGTACATCGATGGGATTCCACTTAATGACTACAGCCAACTGATTGAGGCTGGCTATGACCTGGAAGACGTGGGCAAGAAACTAATGTTGTCATTTATCAAGCAGGTTTTCAAAGACGGCTATTTTCATGGTGACCCTCATCCTGGAAATCTCTTGGTACGTGATGGCAAGATTTGTTTCATTGACTTTGGGATTATGGGTGAGTTGGAAGTGGGGATGCGTGCGTCCTTAAATGACATCCTATATAGTTTTACTGCTCAGGATGTTGACGGTATGACTAAGGCTATCTTGTCAGTCACCCAGTTTGATAATGGGCTAAACCGTGCGGTTCTAAGTCAGGATGTCGAGCAGATGTTGGGTCGTTATTCTGGTGTTGACTTGGGAAGTCTATCGATGACAGATTTGCTAGAGGATTTGCTGGCTATTTTCCAGAAGAATCATCTTAAAGCCTCATCTCAAATTACCATTTTGGAGAAGGCTTCGCTTCAAATTGAAGGTATTTTCCGAGAGTTGGCCCCAAATATGGATTTGATGACTTTGGCCAAGGATTATTTCCTAGAAAACATGGGCCCTGACATGCTTAAGCAGGCCCTGAATAAAGAGAGTATCTTGATTGAACTCTTTTATCTGATTCGCAATGGGAAAAATATTCCACGTCGCCTGCATCAGCTCTTGGAGCAGATTTTAAACGGACGAATTGTAGTAAACCATGATTTTATTAACTTTTCAGGTCGAATTAAAGTCTTTGAGAAAGTTTTAAATAATCTGGTTTTAGCCTTGCTGACATTGGGATTTCTACTTTCCGGTGCCCTTTTGGCCAATAAATCAGGTTTTGAAAATCTTGCCTGGCTATTTCTTGGACTTGGAACTTTTCTAGCTTTAATCACGGTAGTGCGTATAATATTTAAGAAAAAAGGATGAAGTATGATTGAAACAACTAGGCCCGAGCTTGTGGCCTATCAAGAAGAGCGTTTAGCCAAATTTGTGAATGAAAATCAAAAGTTAGACAAAGGCCAAATTGTTTTTGCAGGGGACTCCATCACGGAGTTTTTTGCGTTGAAAAAATATTTGGGTCGAGATTTTCCCTTGGTAAACCGTGGGATTGCAGGAACAGACTCAGTTTGGCTTTTAGAACACCTTAAAGAGCAAGTTTTAGATTTGGAACCCAGTAAATTGGTACTCTTGATTGGTATTAACGACATCGGAAGGGGTTACCCCATTCGAGATATTGTCAATCGTATTTCCGATATTATCATGACAGTTCGTCAGGAATCTCTCCTTACTGAGGTCTATTTGCTGAGTGTCTTTCCGGTTAGTGAAAAATCACAATATGCTTCTAAGGTTAAGATTCGAAATAATGCGACTGTCCGTGAACTTAATCAACAATTAGCTGTTCTCCCTGGTGTGACCTATGTTGATCTTTATGATTACCTAACAGATGTCCAAGGACAGTTAAATGATACTTACACAACTGATGGTTTACACTTGAGTCCACAAGGTTATCAAGTTCTTGCAGAACCAATCAAGAAGGAGATTTTAGAATGAAGGTAGGCTTAGTCCTCGAAGGTGGTGGTATGCGTGGCTTATACACTGCTGGTGTTTTAGATGCCTTTTTAGAAGCTGGAATCAAAGTAGACGGCGTTGTATCAGTATCAGCTGGAGCACTTTTTGGTGTTAATTACCTTTCTAACCAGCCCAAAAGAGCCCTTCGCTACAACAAACGATTCATGGGAGACCGTCGCTACATGAGTTTCTGGTCATGGCTGACAACTGGGAACTTTGTAAATAAGGAGTTCTCCTATTATAAGGTTCCTATGGAGTTAGACGTTTTTGATCAGGAGGCCTTTGCGGAGTCGGGTGTTCCCTTCTATGTGGTTACTACAGATATCGAGACCGGAAAACCAGACTATATCAAGATTGATCATGTCTTTGAGCAGATGGAAGCCCTTCGTGCAAGTTCCGCCCTACCTTTGGTTTCTGAAATTGTCGAGTATAAGGGTAAACGCTATATGGATGGTGGACTGTCTGATAGTCTTCCCATTGATTTTATGGAGAATTTGGGCTTTGACAAACTCATTGTCGTTCTGACACGTCCTAAGGGCTATCGTAAAGAGCCATCTAAAACGAGTAAGCGAATCTACAAGCTCTTTTACCGCAAATATCCTGAATTTGTCCAAGTAGCATCAAATCGCCATATCCACTACAATAAGAGTATTGAAAAGATTGAGGCTTTGGAAAAAACTGGCAATCTTTATGCCATTCGTCCAGAGCATGCGCTTGAAGTTGGTCGATTGGAGAAGGATCCTGAAAAATTTGAGGCCATCTATCAAGAGGGATTGGAACAAATGCGAAATGAGATGTCTCATCTCAAAACATTTCTTGGAGACAACTAAAAACGTGCTCGGTTGAGCACGTTCTTTTAGTTATTGATTTGTCGAGCTTGACGGCGTTCTTTGACTTTTTGACGACGCTTTTTCTCATTGATAAAAATTAAGTAGAGCACGTAAAGTGGTAATAAGAGGAAGCAGAACAAGGCAAAATGTTTCATAAAGTTATGCTTATTGCTTGTTTGTTTCTCTTTTTGACCTCCAGAAAAAAGGAAGAAGCCAGTTTTAGTTGCCTTGACAGTACTTGCTTTAATCTTAGGTGACACTGTTTTCAAACCATTATCGACAAGGACATAATCATTTTTAACACTAATCTTAGGCTCTTGTCCTTTTTTGACTGTGGCATAGACATCTTTTTGGACATCGTATTTTTTACCATCAATCTTTTGTTTGCCCTTGCTTAGGACTTTCTTGTAGGAATAGTCTTTAAACATTTTCTCAATAAGGGAGTTACCGAAGGCATGACGGATTTTTTCGCTACTTTCATCTTCCCAGTTTCCAACGCCCAGGATAACTGAAATGACACGCTGATTACCACGCTTACATGTGGAGATGTAGTTGTAGTCTCCACGAGGACTTGAGCCTGTTTTTAAGCCATCGACTCCTTTGAGGCCATAATCAGCACCAGGCAAGGAGTAGTTGTAATTTTCAAAGGTTTCCTCGTACGGTGTTCCTTTTTTGACAGTTACTGTCTGTTGGCTAGTGTATTTAAGGATTTCAGGGTGATGTTTGATAAGGTTATAGGCCATGATAGACAAATCACGGGCTGTCGTCTGGTTAGAGTGGTTATTATCATAACGTTTAGGCGTGTAGTAGCCTTTGTAAGATGCCGCACCAGCTCCAGAGGCATTGTACCATTTGGTATTTGTCATGCCGAGCTCTTTAGACTTCTCGTTCATACGATCAATCCACTTGTCTGGATCATTATCACTAAGATAGTTGGCAAGCATGACTGTCGCTGCATTTGAAGAAGGAACAGCCGTCATAGTGATAAGTTCCGAAACCGTGTATTTAACTCCAGAAACAATCTTGTTGTTTGAGATTTCGTAGATATTAGCAATAGCTTCATCGGTTGGCTTGGCTGTAATCACGGTGTCTTCTTTGATTTCTCCCTTTGACAAAGCGTCAAAAACCAAGTAGAGAGACATGGCCTTACTCATAGAAGCAGGGTCACGTACTTCATCAATGTTATCTTGCCAAAGGATATCACCAGTATTGGCATCAATCAAAAGTGAAGATTTAGGTCTATAGGTTTCAGTGGCTTCCTTGTAGCCCGCTTTTTGTGCAATATCTACCAGTTGGTCAGCGGACGACAGACGGGGAGCTAAAGCCAGACTAGCTACCAGGAAGAGTCCTAACAATTTCTTTTTCAAAATAATCTCCTTAGTAACAACGTTTAGACACTCTTTTAAAAGCATCCTTTAATCCATTTTTGTTATATGTTTGTAAAAAAAGTCATACTCGTCTATTATAGCATAGTTTTGGGTGGTTTTATCAGTATTCTTGGGGGACTTCCTTTAATAGAGTATAAAAAAACGTGTCATGGACACGCTTTCTTTTATTTATTGATTTGTCTTGCTTGACGACGTTCTTTGACTTTTTGACGACGTCCTTTTTCATTAAGGTAAATCAAGTAGAGGAGACCAACTGGGATAAGGCATAGCAACCAGAAATAAACTGGGAGTTGGCCATTATTTGTTGCTTTAGTAGCCTTTTTATCTTTTTGGTTACTTCCAAAATCGAACCATCCCTTAACTTTAGTTGCCTTAACAGAAGTAGCCTTGATATTAGGTGATACTGTCTTCAGACCATTATCAATGACAATGTGATCATCTTTAACAGAGATTTTAGGGTCTTTGCCTTTTTTGACTGTGGCGTAGACATCTTTTTGGACATTGTATTTTTTACCGTCGATTTCTTGTTCACCCTTGCTAAGAACTTTCTTGTAAGAGAAGTCTTTATACATTTTCTCAACGAGAGCATTACCAAAGGTATGGCGGATTTCTTCACCTGTTTGGTCAGACCAATCACCAGAACCCATGATAACAGCAATCATACGTTGATCACCACGCTTGATAGTATCAATATAGTTGAAGGCACCTTCTGGGCTTGATCCTGTCTTCAAACCATCAACCCCATCAATTCCGTATTTAGCTCCTGGAATAGAGTAGTTGTAAGTCTCGAAGGTTTCCTCATAAGGTGTTCCCTTTTTAACTGTGACAACAGGTTTGCTAGTGTATTTGAGAATGTCAGGGTATTTCTTGATGAAGTTATAGGTCATGATAGCCAAATCACGCGCAGTTGTTTGGTTGGTTTGGTTGTTATCATAACGTTGAGGACTGTAGTAACCTTTGAAGGCAACAGCAACGGCACCAGAAGCGTTAAACCATTTGGTATTGGTCATCCCTAGCTCTTTAGATTTTTCATTCATCATGTCAAGCCATTTATCAGGATCATTATTGGTCAAGTAGTTGGCCAGCATCACGGTTGTAACGTTAGAGGAAGGCACCGCCGTCATAGTGATGAGTTCTGAAACCGTATAATCAACCCCAGCAACAATCTTGTTGTTGGAAATTTCGTAAATATCGGCAATAGCTTGGTCGGTTGGAGTAGCTGTGATAACAGTATCTTCTGAAATCTCTCCTTTAGACATAGCTTCAAAGACCAAATAAAGTGTCATGGCCTTAGACATAGAAGCAGGGTCACGCACCTCATCAGCATTTTCTTCCCAGAGGACATCTCCGGTATTGCCATCAATTAAGAGGGTTGATTTGGGGCGATAGGCCTCAGTGGCTTCAGTATAACCAGCAGCGCGTGTGATATCCATCAATTCGTCTGCACTAGACAAACTCGGTGCTAGGGCTAGACAAGCTGCTAAAAGGACGGCAACAATTTTCTTTTTCACAATGTGTCTCCTTTAATATCTATGGGGTTCTGTATCTGGCAGAACCTATTTCTATCTATTAATAACATTTGCCTGTCAAAACCCTAAATTCAGTAGTGACAAACACTTTCATTATAACATATAAAAGTTAGAGTTTTCCTAACATTCGGCATTTTAATGTAATTTTTAGAATTGATTGAATGTTACCCAAATATAGTTGGAAACAGAAAAAAACGAGCTTACTTGCTCGTTACTTTTCATCTTTTATCATTGTCACTTGGTGGTAAATCATGAACCAGGTTTCATTTCGACGCCAGATACTAGTGTGGAAATTTCCTCCCAACTCATAACTAATTAATTTCGTTTTTTGACTAACAGATGTCATCTTGAAGCTGTCAAAGTTATTGAGAAGTGGTTGTTGATTAGCAATGACTTCTTCACGAGTGTGATGATGACCATTTTCATCGATTAAGTAGAAGTCAGGTGCCAAGAGATTTTCATAGTCAGGAATTTTTGACAGAATAATCTTTTCATTGCGAGAGAGTTTGTGAAGGACATTGCCATAAATTTCATCTTCGGGAATGGCAGCGGGCTCTACGTGGACATCAGTGTCATAGACAGAGAAACGCTTGCTGAGGACCTCTTCAATTTGTTCAGTAATGGCATGACTCTCGTAAACAGAGAGGTCAGGATTCATCTCAACCACAATATCAAGATAGACGTTGCTGCCATAAGAACGGCCACGTTGTTTCTTAACTTTAGTGACTTTTGGAATCTCAAGAATGGCTTTTTCATAGGCCTTGAGGTTTCTCTCATCGAAACCGTCTGACAAACTAAAGGTTGCTTCCATGAAGATATCATAGGCTGTCTTTAGGATGAAGAAGGTAATGATAATAGCAGTAATATAGTCAATAATCGTGAGGTTGAAGGATGCTGCAACGATAGCGATTGAGGTACCAATAGAAGTTACAGCATCGGAGAGATTGTCCTTGGCAGCAGCAATCAAAGCACTAGATTTTAGCTTTTTAGCAAGTCTTTTATTGTAAAAGTAAACGCCACACATGACGATAGCAGATAGGATACCGACAGTGGCACCAAGTGGATCAACCACAGTTTCCTCTCTTAGAAAAATCTTTCGGACTGTTTGAATGAGGACCTGGAAACCTACCACGAACATGATAAAGGAAGTGACTAGGCTTGATAAGTCTTCAATCTTCCAATGACCAAACCTATGATCTGCATCAGCTGGTTGACTAGCTAGGTGCAATCCAATGAGTAGGGCCACGTTCCCTAAAATATCTGACAAGTTATTGAAACCATCGGCAATCAAAGAGCTAGAGTTTAAAAAGTGTCCAGCTAGAAGTTTTGCAATGGTAAGAAGAACGTAGGCAACGATGCTGACAATAGGACCTCGTCTGGCTGCTCTTAAATTTTCATACGTAGTCATAGGATTACCTTTTCTCTTAAAATACAAGTTTAAATTATAGCATAAAACTATAACGAGTTAAAGGTTGTAAGCCCTTTAAACTTGTGGATTCATTCATTTTTAAAACTTTATAGAAAATGCCTAGTAATCAGGGTGTTTTTTCAGTATTTTCCGAATATTCCCTACAAATTATGGTATAATTTAGGGTGTAAAACAGTCTAAAAAGAGGTTTTTATGGAACATTCGACATGGCACAAGCTTCTGAAAGAGGAACTGCCAGATCATTATTTTTCAAAGATAAATCAGTTTATGGATCAGGTTTATAGTCAGGGAACGGTTTATCCGCCACGTGACAAGGTTTTTAATGCCTTGTTGGAGACCCCATTTGAAGAAGTGCGGGTGGTAATTCTTGGTCAGGACCCTTATCATGGGCCTCATCAAGCACAGGGACTATCCTTCTCAGTACCTGATAGCCTTCCTGCTCCCCCGTCTTTGAAAAATATTCTTAAGGAGTTAGAGGAAGATTTGGGTCCTAGACCCTTTCATGATTTAACTTCATGGGCTGAGCAAGGGGTGCTTTTGCTTAATGCCTGTCTGACGGTTCCAGCTGGTCAAGCCAATGGGCACGCTGGTCAGGTTTGGGAACCTTTTACAGATGCTGTGATTAAGGTCCTCAATCAAAAGGATACTCCTGTTGTCTTTATACTTTGGGGTGGCTATGCTCGTAAGAAGAAAGCTCTGGTTACCAATCCAAAGCATGCCATTATTGAGAGTGCCCATCCGAGTCCCTTGTCGGCCTATCGTGGTTTTTTTGGCAGCAAGCCTTTTTCAAAAGCCAATGCCTACCTTGTATCTCAAGGCCAATCCCCAATTGATTGGTTGAAGTAAAATAGAAAGTTGGAAGATTATGTTACTGATTAAAAATGGTCGTGTTGTAGACCCTAAGTCTGGTTTGGATACGCAAGCTGATGTTCTTGTTGATGGTAAAAAAGTCGTTAAGATTGCGGAAAACATCGAAGCTGGAGATGCTCAAGTCATCGATGCGACTGGTCTTGTGGTTGCTCCTGGTTTGGTGGATATCCATGTTCATTTCCGTGAGCCAGGTCAAACCCACAAAGAAGACATTCATACTGGTGCCTTGGCAGCGGCTGCAGGTGGTTTTACAACAGTTGTCATGATGGCTAACACTAATCCAACGATTTCAGACAAGGAAACCTTGGAGGAGGTCTTGACTTCAGCAGCTAAGGAAAATATCCATGTTAAGTCTGTTGCGACTATTACAAAGAACTTTGATGGTGAAAACATCACTGATTTCAAGGGCTTGCTTGAAGCCGGTGCTGTTGGATTCTCAGATGATGGTATTCCATTGACCAATGCTGGTATTGTCAAAAAAGCCATGGAGCTAGCTAAGGAGAATAATACCTTTATCAGCCTTCACGAGGAGGATCCAGATCTTAATGGCATTCTCGGTTTCAATGAAAATATTGCTAAAAAAGAATTCCATATTTGTGGGGCAACTGGTGTAGCTGAGTACAGTATGATTGCGCGTGATGTCATGATTGCTTATGATACACAAGCACATGTTCATATTCAACACTTGTCAAAAGCTGAATCTGTAAAAGTGGTTGAATTTGCCCAAAAACTTGGAGCTCAAGTTACTGCCGAAGTGGCACCGCAGCATTTCTCTAAGACTGAAGATCTCTTGCTCTCAAAAGGTGCTAATGCCAAGATGAACCCACCACTTCGTTTGGAATCTGACCGTCAGGCCGTTATCGAGGGATTGAAATCTGGAGTCATCTCAGTCATTGCCACAGACCACGCGCCACACCATGCCGATGAAAAGAATGTCGATGATGTGACTAAAGCACCATCAGGAATGACTGGTCTTGAAACATCTCTATCTCTTGGATTGACCTACTTGGTTGAAGCAGGTCACTTAAGCTTGACGGAACTCTTGGAAGTAATGACTAGCAACCCATCTGATCTTTATGGCTTCGATGCCGGTTACTTGGCTGAAAATGGACCAGCTGACCTTGTAATCTTTGCGGACAAGGAAAAACGTCAGGTCACAGCAGACTTTAAGTCTAAAGCAGCCAATTCACCATTTGTAGGCGAAGAGCTTACGGGCAGTGTTAAATACACTATCTGTGACGGTGAGATTGTTTATCAAGCCTAAATAAGGGATCAGAGCAGGGCACATCGAGACACTTGGTGTTGCACCTGCTTTTTTAATCTTTGAAGGAGCAAAATGATGAAAAAGATACTGAAAGGTCTTGTTAAATATGTTACTTTAACTGTTTTGTTAGTCTGTTTTCTGCCATTGTCTTTGCATCACGTCAAAGCTGATGAGGTAGAGTATAGTCTCCCTTCCTATGTTGGTCATCTTTCAATTCATGATGATGGTAATGCGACATTTACTCAGGAAGTGACTTATGATTTTGATAGTGATTATAAAGGTCAGTATGTAACCTTGGGGAAAATTGGTGGTTATTCTATTATGGATGATCCCAAGGTTTCAGCAACTGTAAATGGGAAAGAAAAAACAGATATTACAGTTGAAAAAACAGACTCCTATGAAGGTGTTAAACTCAAAGTTTATAATTCAGGTTCAGATGGTGATAGGGTTGTCCTCAAAGTTACTTGGCAGATCCAACACCTATTGAATCTATATTCAGATATTGCAGTTTTAAATTGGTTTCCTATTTCTGATTGGGATAAAGGATTTGGACAAGTTGACTTCACAGTTGATGGTCTGGATGCAAGTCAAGGAGAGCTTTACGCTCACGCTGGCTATTTTGGAAAAGACCCACAGGTTAAGCGTACTTCTACAGGTTATCAGGTTCATGTAGACAATTTACCAGCATCAGGTAAATTGGAATTACACGCCTACTGGCCGATGACCAGTGCTTTACGAGAAAATAATCAGGCTTACTTATTAAATAAGACGAATAAGGCAGACTTTCTAAAAAAAGAAGCAGATATCAAGAAATCTAAAGAAAACTTTCGACGCATTTTTTATGTCATCTTACCACTTGTGATCTTAAGCTTTGTTCTTATTGGTATTTTCTGTTACCTCATTGTTCTTTATAGCACTAGGATGCCTTCTTTCCCTCGAGATGCCCGTCTTTATGAAGCCCCTCAAAATTTAGCACCTTTGGTCCTAGCCAAGAATGTTTATAATCAGTCGTTCGACAAAACAGGTCTAAAAGAAGAAACGGGTCCTCTGAAGTTTAAATATATGGTACAAGCTACCATCCTTGATTTGATTGATAGAGGTCATCTCACCTATAGACAAGAAGGTGATAGTAATATTCTGACACGTATTGAAAAGGAGGTGCTCTCTTCATTTGAAGTGTCTTTCTTGGATATGTTGTTTGATGGTCGCATGGAAATTAGAGATACGGAAATGTTCTCGCGCTATTATCTTGATAAAGATGGCTTAGAAAAACAATTTAAGAGTGCTAGAACAAGCTATGAGCGTGAAGCAATACGTTCCCAAGGAAAACGTGTCAAATATCAATTCACTAATGACGGCTATCAAGTAGCAAAAGGCGTAGAAAAAGAGGAATTTGCGCTTGGACTTCCTAAAATTTATAGAGATTTTAGTCCGAAAGAAAAGACATTTAACATATTGGGAGTAGCAGCTTTGGTACTTTCAATGGTGCTTTGTATTCTTTCAACCTTGTTCTTATTTGCTGCCTTTGGATCAGGACTAGGTTTTTACTATATTCTTGGTCTTCTACCTATAGCAGGAGTTACCATTTTATTCTGGTACTTAGTGAAAAGACGTCGTCAGAGATGTCTTGATGCAACTCAAATTTCAACCTATTACCAGTGGCATAGCTTTAAAAATATGATTAAGAGTATTCCTAGTTTTAAAGAATCCGAACTAGAATCTGTTATCCTTTGGAATCGTATCTTGGTTTATGCGACACTCTATGGACAGGCGAAAAAAGTTAGTGATGTGTTAAAACGTTACAACATCCACCTCAGCAATCCATCTCTAGATGAGTTTACTTATTCAGCAGCACCGTTTATCATGATGAATAATGTCAATTATCTAGAATCTTACGTTTCTGCCTCAGATAGCGTAAGTAGCTTCTCTATCAATTCGAACAGTGGTAGTGGCGGCTTTGGAGGCGGTGGCTTCTCTGGTGGTGGCGGAGGAGGCGGAGGCGGTGCCTTCTAAGCTACACTAGTCGGAGTTTACTATTTGTAGAGACACTCAGTCTATATGATTTTGGGTGTCTTTTTGTATGTCGAAGAATTATCTTCGTTCAAAAATGCTAGGAAGTTTGAGAGTGAAGAGATAAAAAGCAACAAAAAAAGAGCCACCGGCTCTTTTTCAATATCATCTTAATAACCAGGTTCAAAGATTTCAATTATTTGAGTCAGATAACCTGCATGTAAACCGATACGATAGTCAACATTTGGCAAAGTCTTAACCAACTCATTCAGTTCTTTATCTTTGCTAACCTTATCAGCCAAAACTGGCAATTCAACGACAAGGAGTTGTGAGTGATCTAGTTGAAGGTAACTACTGTTGACCTTGATATCAGGACGAAGTAGTTTAAATATCGCTTTATCCGAAGCTTGGAGCAGTTGATATAAATCTAAGTCAGGTAAAGGAATCTCACCAAACTGAGGACTGATATTAATGGAGATATCGACATGCGACGCTCTCATTTCCAAAATACGATTTGAAAGAAAACTTGCTATTATTGGATTGCTAAGCTTATCCAAGTGTTCTTGAGTCTCTGGATTACCAATGCTAGCATTGTCCGTTTTATAAATTTCAAGTAGGCTAGTAGCTTTGGCGGTATCTTCATTTTCCAAGGCAAGAGAAACGTCCTTGAGATTTTTTTTGAATAGGTCAAAGGATTTTTGCTTTTGCGTGATAATCTGGATAAAGGATTTGCTGTAGTTAGTCATAGTACCCAACAATTTATGACGTTCTTTGTTCAGCCTATCAATAGATTGTTGGTGGATAGTCTGGTTCCAATTGTAAAAATCCCATAGTAGTAGAGCAATATATAGAACAAAGATAACAGAACTATTAGCATTGACCTTGAAAATTATTTCAAATAAATTTTTAGGGTCATTGGCTGTTGGAAGAATGCTGTTAAGACCATGGATAACAGTAAAGAAGACATAATAGACAGCAAGGAAGGCAGTGCTTCGCAACCAGTTACGTCTAGCCCAAGCCTCGTCAAGACTACTCATCTGATTTAGGTCTACGGCGAAGATTTTAAGCATTAGGTAAATGATTAATGGTGCTAAGATGTAGGTCAAGATATGTAAGTTAGTGTTGAGGGTAATATCACCTTTGATATGTAAGACGTGAGGGATAATGACAATTGAAAGTAGTCGTGTTGCCATATCAAAAAGGATAGTTGGATAAAAAGCGTAAAGCAATCGATGATAGAAAGAACGCTCTTTGACAAGGGCCAAATCGGCAACAAGGAAGAAAAGCGGGTCCACAACGATTTTTACGAGACTAAAATAGGACGCTGCAGCTACATAGGACAAAAATAGAAGTAAAAGGTGTCCTCGTAGTGGCTTAATCTTAGACATAATCTGGTAGAGGTACCAAATAGAAATGAAACTAACAGCCTGTAAGAGAGGATTGATAATATTAGTAATCATTGTAACCTCCTTTTGTCATGTCAATCTCGATTTGTAAGCGGTAAATACCAGCACGTGTATTTGAAACAATGTTAACGTTTGAATATGTGGATAGGATGCTGTTGACGCGTTTTAGTTCGGGATCAGAGAAATCAGATGTAATGGCAGAATCTTCTTTAGTGCTTGAACTTTCAACGACAAAGTGTTGACTATCCTCATCTTTAAAATAAGCATAGCTAAGGTATTTCTGTTCACTATCTTGTGCTTGGTCAATGACATGATCCAAGATAGTTGATAGGACATATACCCAGTCTAAAGGATAAATAGGATAAACGGTAATGGGTTCAGGAACCTCCATACTAACCCAAACATCCAGTTCTTTTGCCTTTAGAAATTTAGCTTCAAAGAGTACCTGTAAATCTGGCAGTTTAATATTTTCTAGTTTGTCTCGATAAAAATGATCAATCTTCTTATCTAGCGGATTCGGTGTCAGCAAGTAGTCAATTAACTCCTGAGCTTCCTCATTTTGTTGAAAACGGATGATATCGTAGAGGTTTTCAGCTTCGTCTTTGATGAAGAGCTCTTGGCTAGTCTTTTTCTGGTACCAGGTATTGATGTTCTGACTTGATTTTTGAAGAAGGAGAGAATGTTCCTCTTGGGCTGCTTGTGTTTGAGCATTGAGGTCTTTTCTATAGAGATTAACCTGCTTAGATAGAATCAGAGCCGTAATGATAAGAAAGGCAATGGTAAAGTGAATGTCTGTTGAAACGAGTTCAGAAGCAAAGTAAATAAAGGCTAAGCTACAAAGAGCGACAGACGTTGACCTGTACCATGGTCTTGCTTTATCAATTTGCATCATTCGAGAGTAGTCCACTTGAAGAAGGGCATTTTGAGCGAACCATAGCAAAAACGCAAGCAAAAGAATAAATGGACCAGCAAAATAATAATCTAGGACAGAAGGGAAAAAGATTGGAATAATCAGGAAAATGACCAGTCTCACCATTAAGGCAAAGGTGAAAGGTATAAAGAAAGTCTCCAAAATGGTATGTCTCAGATTTTTGTAAGATTTGTTAGCTAGAAGAAGTACAAGTCCAATAAAACCGGATTTTGGAAAGGAAATACCAAAATAACTAGAGGCAAAAATTGCTAAACCTGCTAAAATAAGAATCCAGTATCTAAGGGGTCTCTGTGTGGTCACTTTGAAGATAACAATTTGTAAAATAAAAGCTATACATGCCGTAAGCCCGTGAACGATGACGTCACTCAATGTCCAATATTCTCCTATTCGGGTAAAATCTATACAATTATATCATAATGCGCTAAAAAAAAGCATACGGATTGCCTATAAGTGATAAGGTTGTAAGGCTTTTCATTTTTCAAGCATATTTCTTGCTCATTAAGTTTTTTTAACCTATCCTAGATGTATAGAAAAATTTCGATAGAGGAGATCGATATGGTAAAACTTTCTAAAGAGACACATCTTGAGATGTTCACTAAAATGGAACGTATTCGTGAATTTGATTCACGTATTAATAAATTGGTTCGTCGTGGTTTTGTTCAAGGGATGACTCACTTTTCAGTTGGTGAGGAAGCAGCCAACGTTGGTGCTGTTCAACACTTGAGCTATGACGATATCTTCTTTTCAAATCACCGTGGTCACGGACAATCTATCGCCCAAGACATGGATTTGAATAAAATGATGGCAGAACTTGCTGGTAAAGCAACCGGTGTTTCTAAGGGCCGTGGTGGTTCTATGCACTTGGCAGACTTTAAAAAAGGTAACTATGGTACTAATGGTATCGTTGGTGGTGGTTACGCTCTTGCCGTAGGTGCAGCCCTCACTCAGCAATACAAAAAAACAGGAAACATTGTTGTGGCATTCTCTGGAGATGGCGCAACCAACGAAGGTTCATTCCATGAGTCAGTCAATATGGCAGCTACTTGGAAATTACCTGTTATCTTCTTTATCATCAATAACCGTTATGGTATCTCAATGGATATCCATAAGGCTACAAATACACCTCACCTTTATACACGTGCGGAAGCTTATGGCATTCCTGGTTTCTACTGTGAAGATGGTAACGATGTTTTGGCTGTATATGAAACAATGGGCAAGGCTGTTGAGCATGTCCGTGGTGGCAATGGTCCTGCTATCGTTGAGGTAGAATCTTACCGTTGGTTCGGTCACTCAACTGCCGATGCGGGTGTTTACCGTACTAAGGAAGAAGTTGACGAGTGGAAGAACAATAACGACCCTATTATTAAATACCGTGACTATCTCGTTGCTGAAAATATCGCAAGCGCTGAAGAGTTAGATGCTATCCAAAGCCAAGTTAAGGCAGAGGTTGATGCAGCTTATGAGTTCGCCCAAAATAGCCCAGATCCAGAACTTTCAGTTGCCTTTGAAGATGTATGGGTAGACTAAAGAGAAAGGTTGAGGAATACAAGTATGAGTGAAACAAAATTGATGGCCTTGCGTGAGGCAGTAAACCTTGCTATGAGCGAGGAAATGCGTAAAGACGAAAATATCTTCCTTATGGGTGAAGATGTCGGTATCTATGGTGGTGACTTCGGTACATCAGTTGGTATGTTGGCAGAGTTTGGTGAGAAACGTGTTAAAGATACACCAATTTCAGAAGCAGCTATCGCTGGTGCAGCTGTTGGGTCTGCCATTACAGGTCTTCGTCCAATCGTTGACTTGACTTTCATGGACTTCATCACGATTGCCCTTGACGCTATCGTTAATAATGGTGCAAAAAACAACTACATGTTTGGTGGTGGTTTGAAGACTCCTGTAACCTTCCGTGTAGCTTCTGGTTCAGGGATTGGTTCTGCGGCACAGCACTCACAATCTCTTGAGTCATGGTTGACTCACATTCCAGGGATTAAAGTGGTTGCTCCAGGTAATGCTAACGACGCTAAAGGTCTTTTGAAATCTGCTATTCAAGACAATAACATTGTTATCTTCATGGAACCAAAAGCACTTTACGGTAAAAAAGAGGAAGTGACACAAGACCCTGATTTCTACATTCCACTTGGAAAAGGTGAAATCAAGCGTGAAGGAACTGACCTTACTATTGTCACATATGGTCGTATGTTGGAACGTGTTCTTAAGGCTGCTGAAGAAGTGGCTGAACAAGGTATTAATGTTGAGGTTGTTGACCCACGCACGCTTATCCCACTTGATAAGGAATTGATTTTCGAGTCAGTTAAGAAGACTGGTAAACTTATGTTGGTCAATGATGCTTATAAGACAGGTGGATTCATCGGTGAGATTGCTGCTATGGTTACAGAAAGTGAAGCTTTTGATTACCTTGACCACCCAATTGTACGTTTGGCAAGTGAAGATGTGCCTGTACCTTATGCGCGTGTCTTGGAACAAGCGGTTCTTCCAGATGTTGAAAAGATTAAGGCTGCTATTATCAAGATGGCCAATAAAGGAAACTAACTTTCTAGCGATGGTTAAGTGATATTTCTCGCTAGTAAAATGTGTTTCTTGTTTTAACTGTGGGAGTATCGGAAATTATAATTTAAAGTAGAAAGGAGAGGGCGTTAAAGCGTTTGAGTCAATTTGAACTCGAACGAAATGCTTCGGAATTTAGATAGTTTTACTGGTGTGCAAGCACACTAACGTAAAACTCCTAAAATTCTGTCGCATTTTAGCGTTCTTAGTATCATAAAATATGGCTTTTGAGATTATTATGCCTAAGCTTGGTGTGGACATGCAGGAAGGCGAAATCATCGAGTGGAAAAAACAAGAGGGTGATGTGGTTAATGAGGGAGATATTCTCCTTGAAATCATGTCAGATAAGACGAACATGGAACTTGAAGCAGAAGATTCTGGTGTTCTTTTGAAGATTACGCGTCAGGCTGGTGAAACTGTACCAGTTACTGAGGTTATTGGTTATATTGGAGCAGAAGGTGAAGTTGTGGCTGATAACGCTGCTAGCGCACCTGTTGCAGAAGCAACTGTTCAGTTGGAATCAGCTGGTCTTGAAGTTCCTAAAGCTCCTGCCCAAGCTGCTCCAGCAGCTACTGCAGAAAAAGCACCGCTTGTTGACAATGAGTACGATATTATCGTTGTCGGTGGTGGTCCTGCTGGTTACTATTCTGCCATTCGTGGTGCGCAACTTGGTGGTAAGGTTGCTATCGTTGAAAAATCTGAATTTGGTGGAACATGTTTGAATAAAGGATGTATCCCAACTAAGACCTACCTTAAAAATGCAGAAATCCTTGATGGACTTAAGATTGCTGCAGGTCGTGGTATCAACCTAGCGTCAACAAACTACACTATCGATATGGATAAGACAGTTGACTTTAAGAACTCTGTCGTTAAGACACTTACTGGTGGTGTTCAAGGGCTTTTGAAGGCTAACAAGGTCACTATTTTCAATGGTCTTGGTCAAGTTAATCCAGATAAGACAGTTACTATTGGTTCAGAAACAATCAAGGGACGTAATATTATCCTTGCGACTGGATCAAAAGTGTCTCGTATCAATATCCCTGGAATTGAGTCACAACTTGTGATGACATCAGATGATATCCTTGACTTGCGTGAATTGCCTAAATCACTTGCAGTTATGGGTGGTGGTGTCGTTGGTATCGAGCTTGGTCTTGTTTATGCCTCATACGGTGTAGAAGTGACTGTTGTTGAGATGGCTGACCGCATTATTCCTGCTATGGATAAAGAAGTATCACTTGAACTTCAAAAAATCCTTGCTAAAAAGGGTATGAAGATCATGACATCTGTTGGGGTTTCTGAGATTGTAGAAGCTAACAACCAATTGACCCTTAAACTTAATAATGGTGAAGAGATTGTAGCGGATCGTGCCCTTCTTTCAATCGGTCGTGTCCCTCAATTGGATGGTCTTGAAAATCTTAACCTTGAACTTGACCGTGGTCGTATCAAAGTTAATGCTTATCAAGAAACATCAATCCCAGGAATCTACGCACCGGGTGATGTTAACGGAACTAAGATGCTTGCTCACGCTGCTTACCGTATGGGTGAAGTTGCAGCTGAAAATGCTATGCGTGGCAATGTCCGTAAGGCTCACCTTGACTACACACCAGCAGCTGTCTACACTCACCCAGAAGTAGCAATGTGTGGTCTTACTGAAGAAGATGCACGCGCTAAATACGGTGATGTTCTCATTGGTAAATCAAGCTTTGCTGGTAACGGACGTGCCATCGCTTCAAATGAAGCTCAAGGTTTTGTTAAAGTCGTTGCAGATGCGAAGTACCATGAAATCCTTGGTGTTCATATTATCGGTCCAGCCGCAGCTGAATTGATTAACGAAGCATCAACAATTATGGAAAATGAATTGACTGTAGATGAACTCTTGCAATCTATCCACGGTCACCCAACCTTCTCTGAAAACATGTATGAAGCCTTTGCTGACGTACTTGGAGAAGCTATCCATAACCCACCAAAACGTAAATAAAGCTGATAAAATTCTCGGATAGAAGTTCGGGAATTTTTCTTTTGTCACATATTTTCATCTTTAGTGATATAGCATAATTCTTTCCCTGCTTTTCAAAGAGTAATTCAAATATATAGTTAAAAGGTTTTCATGTTGTACGAATAGTAAGTTCATAAGTACTTAAGGTTTTATAATATTTTTATTTTATTTAGAAATTTTTAACAATAAGCTTTCCATTAGAGTTTTTCTATGGTAAAATGGTTGACATATTAAAAATGCAAAAGGAAAGTTAAATGCGAACGAAAGATTTTATCTACTATGCCAGTGCGGCTGTTCTTTTGGCTGTCACAACTCAGGTTGCTCAAGCTGATGAAGTGGCGACCCAAACGCCTTCTGTTACTGAGGGAAATCAGTATCAATCTGTGATAGCGGCTGAAATTTTTGGTGGAGAAGCAGCCTTACCTGTAACTCCTAAATCAACTGTTTCAGCACCCGCAGCTACGAGTGAAGTGGCAAAAGCTAGTGCTCCAGCGGTATCTACGTCTCCTGCTTCACAGAGTTCCGAGGCTGCAACGGCATCAACTTCAGTAACGTCTTCAGTTGTAAGTTCAGAAAGTGCAACAGCTTCTACAAGTGCGACAAATTCTGAAACGTCAAACAGCGCTGTAGCAACACCTGCTAAATTGACGAATTCAACGGATGTTCCTTCGCCAACGCTTAAGGTCCAACCAAAGACTTTTATCGATGTCAGCAGCCATAATGGTGATATCAGTGTAGATGACTATCGTGCTCTTGCACGTCAAGGTGTGGGTGGTGTCGTTGTCAAGTTGACTGAGGACACTTGGTACAACAACCCTAAAGCACCATCACAAGTTCGCAATGCTCAAATTGCTGGTCTTCAAGTATCAACCTATCATTTTTCTCGATACACAACTGAGGAAGAAGCACGTGCAGAGGCTCGTTTCTATATCCAAGCTGCACAAAAACTGAACCTTCCAAAGAGTACTGTTATGGTTAATGACTTCGAAGATTCTAATATGCTTCCAAATATCAACCGTAACACCCAAGCTTGGGTTAACGAAATGCGTAAGCATGGATACAACAACTTGATGTTCTACACAAGTGCCAGCTGGTTGGATGAGAACAATCTAGGCTACCGTGGACCTGTCTCAACCTCTCAATTTGGTATTGAGAATTTCTGGGTTGCCCAGTACCCATCGTCAAGTCTTACAGCAACGAGCGCTAAAAACATGCGCTATAATGCCAAAACTGGTGCATGGCAATTTTCAGCTACAGCTAATCTCTTGCCAGGTAAACATGTCTTTGACCAAAGCGTGGACTACACAGGACGATTTACTGCTAATGCCAGTGTCGAAGCAGATCCAACTCAAGGCGATTTGAGTGGGACTATTTCTATTGTTAATAACAATCCAACTCTTGGTAGCTTTGATGTTGTCATCTCTAATGTCAAAGCACCAAATGGTGTTCAAACAGTCTCTGTTCCAATTTGGTCAGAAATTAATGGCCAAGATGACATTATCTGGTATACGGCTAACCGTCAAAATAATGGAACTTATACAGTAAACGTTAAGGCTTCAGCTCATAAAAACTCAACAGGCCTTTATAACATCCATCTTTACTATATTCAAAAAGATGGTCAAATGACGGGTGTTGGTGGAACAACTACGCAAGTCTTCATTGGTAAGACACCGGAGCAGTTGAAACCTAAAGCAAGTTTTGCTATTGAAAACAATAATGCTAAGGCAGGAACTTTTGATGCCGTTATCACTAATATCTCAGCACCACTGGGTGTTAAAGAGGTTTTAGTCCCATCATGGAGTCTTGAAAATGGTCAAGACGACCTTATTTGGCATAAGGCAACCAAGCAAAATGATGGTAGCTATCGTGTCACCATTAAGGCAAGTGAGCATAAGGGCAATAAAGGGAATTACCGTGCTGATGCCTACATCGTGGACAACGCTAACAATCGTCATTATATTGCCGAAAAAGTAGTGTCTGTTGATTATGCTCGACCAAGCGGTGTTCTTACGATTGAAAACAACAATACTGCAGCAGGTACTTTTGATGCCGTTGTTCGTAATATTGTTGCACCTACAGGTTTAAAAGAGGTTCTTGTTCCATCATGGAGTTTGGCTGGTGGTCAGGATGACCTTATCTGGCATAAGGCAACTCGTCAAGCCGATGGTTCTTACCGAGTGACTATCAAAGCAACGGATCATAAGAATTCAACAGGTAAATACCGTGCTGATGCCTACATTGTAGATGACTCTAACAAACGTTTCTATCTCACTGAAAAAGTGGTAGAAGTTACTCAAACTCGCCCTAGCGCAAGTCTCGTTATTGAAAATAATAATGCTGATTTAGGTACTTTTGATGCTGTTATTCGCAATATCGTAGCACCAAATGGGGTTAAGGAAGTCTTAGTTCCTTCATGGAGTCTAGTTAACGGACAAGATGATCTGGTTTGGCATAAGGCTAGTCGTCAATCTGATGGTAGCTACCGTGTTACTATTAAGGCTAGTGAGCATAAGAATTCTCTAGGAAATTACCGTGCTGACCTTTATATCGTAGATAATGCCAACCAACGTCATTATGTCACTGAAACAATTGTGGATGTGAAACATAATAAACCAGTCGGTACTATTTCAGTAGTTAATAACAATAAAGATACTGGTACTTTTGATGTCATTATCAGTGATGTTTATAGTCCTAAAGGTGTTCGTACTGTTCAAGTGCCTATTTGGTCTGAAAAAGATGGACAAGATGACATTCGTTGGTATGAAGCGACACGCCAAGCAAATGGCACTTATACGGTAAATGTTCAAGCTACTAACCACAAAAATTCAACAGGTTTGTACAATATTCATTTGTACTACATTTTAAATGATGGGTCACAAGTTGGTGTAGGAGGGACAACGACAACAGTTGAATTCCGTAATGCTAAGACTAAAACGCAAACCTATATCACTAATGTTAATTCAGAAGCAGGTAGTTTTACAGTAGTAGTTGATCAAGCACCGCAAGGTCGTCAGATTAAGAATATCCGTGTGGCTGTATGGTCAGAAAGCAACCAAGGCAACCTTTCTTGGTACAATACGGCTCCAACTGGCTCACACACTGAAGTCAATGTTTCGACTGTCAATCATAAGAATCTTATCGGTAACTATACGACTCATGTTTATGTAGACTATGTAGACAATACTGTAGACGGATTCAACCTTGGTGAGACAGCTCTTGCTCCACGTAATCGTCGTGTTGAACCTCAGACGACTTATTATTCTCAACGTGATCCTCGTTGGGCTTCTAAGTGGTATGGTGTCAGCAATATGGACCAGTCAGGCTGTGTTCCAACATCACTTGCTATGACCTTTACAGATATCTTGGGAACTGTAATTGCACCAACGACAGTTGCGGATTATTTGTACTACAATACAAATTCATTCAATAAAACATCAGTTGCTGGTACAGACGCGGATGGTATTGTATTAGCAAGTAAAAATTGGGGTCTTAAGAGCAACGTGCTTTCAAGCATTGCTAACATTGCTTCAGCTTTGATGTCAGGTCAACATGTTCTGGCGGCAGTAGGAGCAAGCCAATTTATCAATTATCCTTACACGCATGAAATCGTACTTCATGGCTATGATAATGGTAAAACTTATGTTCGTGATCCATTTAATGCCAATAACAATGGCTGGTATTCATTGGATTACATTCATGGTGTTCAGAGTCGAGATGCAATGGATACTAAGCTTGGTGCACCATTCTTCTCAATCTTTGCTTAATCTATTAATGAAAGGTCTTTAGAAGGAAACTTCTAAGGGCTTTTTTGGTGTTCATTTTTGATAGCCATATTTTGTATTTATCTATTTTCAGAATATTATATATACATTTGTAATCTCTTGTTTATAGGTTTTTAGGTTCTTTATTTGGATAACGTTGATACTTTTAGTATGGAAATTACTTATTTTTTTATCATTTTTATAGTTTTTTTAGAGAATTATCACTTTTGCTCTATTCGTAAGACATTTTCTATGGTAAAATGGGTGACGTATTAAAAAGTGTCAAAGGAAAGTTAAATGCGAACAAAAGATTTTATCTACTATGCCAGTGCAGCTGTTCTCATGGCGATGACCACTCAGGTAGCCAGTGCTGATGAGGTAGCTACTCAAATGCCTACGGTTACAGAAGGGAACCAGTATCAGCCTGCGACCGCAGCAGAAATTTTTGGTGGTGGAGCAGTTCTTGCGCAAGAGTCACCATCAGCAAGACCAAGTTCAACTGTGGCGGCAGCATCTACAGCAACAAGTGAGGTGGCAAACTCAAGTACTCCACACGTCAGTCAAGCAAGCTCAACAACGATTGTAGCATCTGAATCAAGAGTCATTGCCTCTGAATCGGTAGTTCAGGCGAACACAGTAGCTAGTTCAGAAAATGCGACGGTACCGACTGCTTCTGAGGTTTCAAGCAATACCGTGGCTGAACCTGCTAAGTTGACTCATTCTCATGATACTGATGTTCTAAAACCTAAGGCAAGCTTCTCAATTGAGAACAACAACAAGGTCACTGGTACCTTTGATGCTGTGGTTCGAGATATTGTGGCACCCTTGGGTGTTAAAGAGGTTCTAGTTCCATCTTGGAGTCTAGCGAATGGTCAAGATGACTTGATTTGGCATAAGGCAGCCAAGCAAATGGACGGCTCTTATCGTGTAACCATTAAGGCGGTAGATCACAAGGGGGAGGCTGGCAATTACCGTGCAGATGCCTATGTTGTTGACCGAACAAATAAGAGACATTATATTTCTGAGAAAGTAGTATCTGTTAATTACGCTCGTCCAAGTGCAAGCCTAACGATTGAGAATAATAATGCAGCTACAGGCACTTTTAACGCTGTGGTAAAAAATATCATTGCTCCTACAGGTGTGAAAGAAATCTTAGTACCATCATGGAGTCTCGTTGGTGGTCAAGATGATTTGATTTGGCATAAGGCTACGAAACAAGCGGATGGTTCTTACCGAGCTACCATTAAGGCAAGTGACCACAAAAATTCAACTGGTAAATATCGTGCAGATGCTTATATCGTAGATAATTTTAACAAGCGTTTCTACTTGACTGAAAAAGTTGTGGAAGTTAGCCAATCTCGACCAAGTGCAAGCCTAACGATTGAAAATAATAATGCAACTACAGGCACTTTTGATGCTGTGGTTCGCAATATTGTTGCACCAAATGGCTTGAAGGAAATCTTAGTGCCGTCATGGAGTCTTGTTAATGGTCAAGATGATTTGGTTTGGCATAAGGCAAGTAAACAAGCAGACGGTAGCTATCGTGTGACGATTAAGGCTTCAGACCATAAACATTCAACTGGTAAATACAGAGCAGATGTTTATCTCGTCGATAAGGATGACAATCGTCAGTATTTGACTGAGACCGTGGTTGATGTCAATGAAACTAAGCCAAGTGGTAGTATTTC
>ERZ1699232.77-NODE-77-length-36910-cov-6.539978_pt1 | contig 36910 bp, 29 predicted proteins | sample MGYA00581529_ERZ1699232 | MGnify/ENA primary metagenome ERZ1699232 (study PRJEB42319, sample SAMD00040335) | human oral metagenome | material: saliva | host: Homo sapiens | study: EMG produced TPA metagenomics assembly of PRJDB4115 data set (Metgenomic analysis of...
CTTTGATGTTTTTCCCGAACCTTCATCCCAACTCCATCCAATGTCATTTTCGAATGCGTATCCATATAGATAAAAAATTCACTATTTGTCGGAGTGGTGATTTCAAAATAGACCTGTTTACAGGTGATAGCCGACTCATTCCATAAGGTCAAGGCAGTATAGTTCCCACCAACTTTAAACCACAGATCTTCAAATGTCACCTGAGCTCCCTCTACAAATCGGAAAGAAGCCTCCATCGTGTTGTTAAACATGCGCCCATTACCATTTGGATTTGGAACTACATGCCCCACAAAATGAAGGCTCTTGTTGATCACAATCACCTCATCTGTCGGCCATTGAAAGACATACCCATTTTCAAACTCGATGGTATCTCCATCCTGCGCTTTTTCAAGCGCATCCATAAAGTTCCAACTATTGTTGTAAGGCCCTACTAAATATCTTGCCACGCGCTTCTCCTTTGTTTCATCTTTTCTGTTTCCTTGTTATAAACACTTGTTACTAAAAATTGTAACACAATCCAGTACCAAAGAAAACACTTATCAGATCTGAAAGGACTGAAAAACCTCTATTTTCAAAAGGAAAATAGAGGCTGTCAGTTAATCTTTCAAGGCTGAAAACAAGCTGGCTAGAGCAATCACTCCTGAGAGCATGGCAGTGGAAAGGAGCAGCACATTGTCTGCCACTTCTAGCTTGTACTCAAAGACTTTTTCAGCTGGTTTGTCTTCTGCAAAAATTTCTAACTTCATGTTCTCCTCCTTTGTTTCTAGAACAAATCACTGTGACTTCCTGTCCTCAGCAAGTTTAAAATCAATTCATCCTGATCTACTTTGTAAACCAAAAGCCAATCCGGCTGGATATGACACTCCCGAACACCTTGGAAATGCTTGGAATTGGTCAATTGATGGTCACGATATCTGACAGGAAGTTCTTTTTCTTGAACCAGAAAATTCAAAACTTCTTCTAACAGTTCTGCCTTCAAACCTCGCTTCATTGCTAACTTAAAATCTTTTTTAAACTGTTTATGATAACGAATCTTAAGCACGCAAGTCCTCCATCAAGTCTGAGACCGATTCAAAGGGCTGACTCATATTCCGATTTTGCTCTACATCCGTTACTACTTGGAGCAACTTACCACGATCGTCTAATCGAACATCAAAAGGTAAGCCCTGATATTGAATAGCCTGACGAAGGAAAATGTTGATAGCCGTGGTCATATCCATCCCTAAATGATTAAATACCAGTTGGGCTTGCTCCTTAACCTCACTATCCAAACGGATACTCATGCTCGTCTTTGACATATTCTCACCTTCTTTCTATCTTTTATTGTATCAAAAAAGAAGGCTATTGTAAATCCATAGGATATACAATGGATAGCTGTAAACTAAAATATAGTAAAGAAATAAAATTAGTATCCCAAATATGGGAGATCTCAGCCTGAGTTTTAGTTTTAGAATATAATGTTGCTATCATATATTAAGAGGTGAAAAATATGAAGCAGATTACGAAACAATATAAATTACTATATTTCTTGCTTATTTTATTAAGTCTGACAAGTGCTCTTTTAATGACATTCTTCTCTCTCCAATTAGGAAGAATACTTGATAGTATATCTAATTCAAATAGTGGATTACTCTTTCATATCACTATTTGTGTAAGTTCGATTTTACTGTGGTTCTTGATTTTTTGTTCCTATTCCTATCTTAAAAACCAATATGTAAAAAAAGTTATTTTAGATCTAAAAAGGCGTCTCTTATTACATTATTTATCGCGTGAATTTAACCAAATTGACAACCGTAACCATTCAGATTTCTTAAATAATATCACCAAAAACAGTGACCTTATTCAAGAAAATTTATTAATCCCTAAAATCTCTCTAATTGCAAATTTAGGGAGCCTTATCATGAGTGTGGTTGCTATTATTTATATAGAATGGCGATTAGCATTAGTCTTTCTTTTATTGTCGAGTATAACGATTTTTCTATCACAAATTCCTGGAAAGTTAATGACTAAATCAACAAATAATTATTCTCTACAAAATAATCACTATTTGTCAAAAATGACAAACTTTATTAATGGTTTTGAACAAATTAAGTTATTAAATATTCAAAGCTGGACCCAAGAAAAAATTCAGGAAATCAGTTTAGAATTTGAAGAGTCCAGAAAAACATATCAATTCTTAAAAGACTTAGCTTCAACTACTGGAATTTTACTAAGTTTTGGCTCTCAACTATCCTGTATGGTTGCTGGTATCTTTTTTGTAAGAAATAACTTACTGACTATTGGATTACTAGTAGCAAGTATTCAATTATTAAACGGTGTTTTTGCTCCATTACAATCTATTCTTTACAATAAAAATTTAATCAGCAGTAGCAAGTCCATTATTGATAATATCCAAGAAAATTTATATGAGACAAATCATGAAATTTTCCATAAAACAAGGACAATTGATTGTGATAACATTTCGACCATTTCTATTAGCCAATTACATTATGAAATTGAAAATAAAATATTATTTGATCATTTTTCCTATGAATTTAAAAAAGGCAAACGCTATGCGATTATAGGTGCTTCAGGAGCTGGGAAAACAACTTTAGTAAAATTAATACTAAACTATTATTCCAAAAATCTTTATGATGGGGAAATAAAAATCAACGGAAAACAGAATATTGATATTCCCTCAGAGGAGTTATATAAAGATATTGCATTTGTGCAAAAAAATGATTTTCTGATTGAAGGAAATATCCTAGAGAATATCAAACTGTCCAGAAACCTTTATTTAACTGAAAAATTAAGAAAAGCCTTAGGATTTAGTGAAGACTTCCTTAATAAGAGTCTATCTCAATCAAATCAAACCATTTCAGAAGGAGAAAAGCAACGAATTGATTTAGCTAGGTTTTTAGCCAAACCATATTCTGTATATATTTTTGACGAACCTACAAGCAACCTTGATCCAATAAAAGCCAAAGCAATGATGGACTACATTCTATCCATTAAAGATGCAATTGTTATTGTCATTACTCATGATCAAAATCCAGAAATATTGGAAGAGTTTGATCACGTTATTACCCTATAGATAAATGGCCTAGTCTACTAAATGAATGATGTGTTTCTCAAAGTATTCTTTGTAATTTTTGTAGATTGTTTTATTGAAGAGTTCGAAAATTTTTAAAGCTTCTTCGATTTTTAAAAGTGATTTTTGATTATGATAGAATTTCAGTTCCAAATATCCATCTAAATACAGCAAAATAGTTTGTTCAAAAAAATCTGTGGAATCCGCTAATATATTCTTCGTAGCCTGTTTTAAAAATAAAGATTCCTCATATAAGTCGTTCTCAATCATTATAATCAAAGAATTGAGAAGTAGTTGAATGAGAGATTGTCTATTTTTAGGTATAGAGCTATACAACTTCCCTTTTTTGAGCGCCTCTTTGGCATATCTAAATAATAAATCTGGAGATAGAACACGACAGCAATTTCCAAGGATGAGCGTTTCGTAATAACCCCAGTTTTCAACAGAAAATAAATAGTTTGTAAGATAAGAGGCGTCTTGACGACTCAATTGATGATTCTTATCCATTCCCGAAACAATACTTTCAATGAAAATAGCATTTAATTTATGGTAATGAGAATTTGTCCTATGAAAAAGTTCTATTTCTTTCTCTACCATATCTAGTAATGCTTGAGAATCTTCATTATATGCGGCCTGTTTAACAGAAGCTATTAAGGTATTAAAATCCGAAGGTTGATAATGATTACAGATAAGCAGAAATTCCTCTAGTGTTACTCCTATTCTTTCAAGAAGATACAATAACTTAAAGACAGAAATCTCTGTTTCTCCTAATTCAAATCTAGATATTTGAGATTTTGAAATTTCAGCACCTGCTAATGAAGAAATAGAAATTCCCTTTTCTTCTCTTATTTTCCTATAAGTTTCACCTAAAATCATACTTATCTCCATTCCATATCGAAAAGTTATTAAGGTATAGCAAACACTACTTCCGTTAAGCCTACTCTTGTTTGAGAGTATCATTATTAATAATTTATAGCGATCATTTTTGATAATTTCAATATATAACTTCCTAAAGTTTTAGTCTCTGGATAAAAACTTATTTATATTCTATCATATCTAAAAACCAGCAGAAATGAAAATCATAAAAATCATCTCTACTGGTTTTACTGTTAAGTCTTAATTAGATGAAACTGGATCAACTTTTGTAAATGGATTTCCTCCATCAAAACAAATCATCAAAGAGGCTCAACTGGTTATCCTCTGGCATATTGCCAAGAATGCCCATCTCATCCATCTTTTCAACCAGGGTGGACGAAACACCGCCGCGCTTCCGGAGCTCGGTCTTAGAGAGGAATTCTCCTTCTTCACGCGCTCGCACGATTTGCTTGGCAACGTTCTCTCCCAGACCATCCATAGCGACAAATGGCGGAATCAATGTATCCCCATCAATCAAGAATTCTGTCGCCTGACTGCGATAGAGGTCTAGCTTGCCAAACTTGAAGCCCCGCTCCCACATTTCATTGACAATCTCAAGGGTGGTGTAGAGATCGATCTCGACGTTGGAAGCTTCATTGTTCTTGCGTTTCTCAGCGATTTCCTTCATCCGCGCTTTCACGGCTTCAAGGCCGGCCCCCATGGTCTTGATGTCAAAAGCCTTGGCCCGAATCGAGAAGTAAGCACAGTAGTAGTAAAGTGGATGGTGCACCTTAAAGTAGGCCACACGAAGGGCCATCATAACATAGGCTGCCGCATGGGCTTTAGGGAACATGTACTTGATCTTCCCACAGGACTCGATGTACCATTCAGGGACATTGTTTTCCTTCATGGCTTGGATGTAGCCATTGCGCTCTTCTTCAGAGATCTTGAGCCACATGCCTTTCCGCACGCGCTCCATGATGGTAAAGGCCATCTTAGGCTTGAGACCCGCGTGCATGAGGTACACCATGATGTCGTCCCGACACCCGATAACGGTCGATAGATCGGCAATGCCCGCCTTGATCAAGTCTTGGGCATTTCCCAACCACACGTCGGTACCGTGAGACAGACCAGAGAGCTGAAGTAACTCTGCGAAGGTCGTCGGATGGGTCTCTTCGACCATGCCCCGAACAAAGTTGGTCCCAAACTCTGGAATCCCCAACATTCCTGTCGGCGTTCCGATCTGCTCGGCTGTCACCCCTAGCACTTCTGTCCCAGAAAAGAGGGCCATGACCCCTGGATCATCCATAGGGATATCGTTCGGATCAATACCTGACAAATCTTGGAGCTTGCGAATCATGGTCGGATCATCATGTCCCAGGACATCGAGCTTGAGGACGTTCTCATCGATATCGTGGAAGTTAAAGTGAGTGGTCTGCCATTCAGCTGTCACATCATCTGCCGGATACTGGACCGGAGTAAAGTCATAGACATCCATATAGTTTGGAATAACAACGATTCCCCCCGGGTGCTGACCGGTCGTCCGTTTGACCCCAGCTGCACCAAGGGCTAAGCGTTCGACCTCGGCATCTCGGTAGTACTTGCCAAAATCCCGCTCATAGCCCTTGACAAAACCGTAGGCAGTCTTAGCTGCGACCGTACCTACTGTTCCTGCTCGGAAAGCATATTCTTCCCCAAAGATATCGCGAACATCCAAGTGGGCACTCGGCTGGTCTTCCCCAGAGAAGTTCAAATCGATATCGGGTACCTTGTCCCCATCGAAACCAAGGAAGGTTTCAAAGGGAATATCCTGTCCATTTTTGCTGAGCTTGTGGCCGCAGTTTGGACAATCCTTGTACGGCATATCAAAACCAGATCCATAAGAACCGTCTGTGATGAATTCACTGTACTGGCACCGGCTGCAGACATAGTGAGGCGAAAGTGGATTGACCTCGGTGATCCCAATCATGGTCGCGACAAAGCTTGATCCAACGGATCCACGCGATCCAACCAGGTAGCCCCGCTCATTGGAACGGTGCACCAGCATTTGCGATGCCAGATAAATCACGGCAAAGCCATTCCCCAAGATGGAGGTTAATTCCTTTTCAATCCGCAAATCGACAATATCAGGGAGCGGATTACCATAGATCTCGAAGGCTCGCTTATAGGTCAATTCCGCAACCGTTTCTTCGGCTTTGTCGATAAATGGCGTATAGAGGTCACCCTTGACCACTTCGACCGGCTCAAAGGTCTCTGCGAGCGCATTGGTGTTTTCAATAACAATCTTGCGCGCCAAGTCTTCTCCCAAAAAGGCAAATTCATCCAACATTTCATTGGTAGTTCTGAAATGCGCTTTTGGCAGTGGCGCTGGCTGGGCATCTTCTCCGTGCCCGATGGTCCGGTTAATCATAGCCCCTTGACCGAGACTACGGACAATGATCTCCCGATAGATCTCATCTTCCGGCTCCAGATAGTGGACATTTCCTGTCGCAAGAACAGGCTTGCCGAGGCGATCTCCCACTTCGATCAAGCTCTTGATAATGGTCTGGAGCTCGTCCATGTCCTTGACCTGCTCCTTGGCAATGAGGGGCGCATAAATAGCCGGCGGCATGACCTCGATAAAGTCGTAGTACTTGGCCACTTCGACTGCCGCATCCACACCTTGCGACATGACCGCATCAAAGACTTCCCCTTCTGAGCAGGCCGATCCGAGGATCAAGCCCTCGCGGTGGGCGTCCAACACGGTTTTGGGAATCCGTGGGACTCCTTCGAAATACTTGGTCCCAGAAAGTGAGACCAGTTTAAACATATTCTTAAGGCCGGTCTGGTTCTTGACATAGAGAGTCGCATGCTTGACCCGCGCCTTCTTATAAGAATTCTCATCGATCAAATCGATATTCAGATCCTTGAGATTGGTCACCCCATGCTTTTCAGCGACATCTTTGATGAAGATAAAGAGCAGGCGCCCCGTTGCTTCCGCATCGTAGTTGGCCATGTGGTGGTGCTCCAAGCCTACTCCAAAGCGCTTGGTCAATGGCCCTAATCCATGCCGTTTAAAATCTGGATAGAGATTGCGGGCAAATTCCAGGGTATCGATGACCGGCTGGGTGATCTTGGGAAGACCATGACGCTCGTAGTTGGCATTCATGAAGCCCACGTCAAAGGTAGCATTGTGGGCAACGAGAACCGTTCCCTCACAGAAGGCCTGAAATTCCTTCAAAACCTGCACCAAGGGCTTAGCACCCCGAACATGCTCATTAGTGATCCCTGTCAATTGGGTCGTAAAGGCTGACAGAGGATGGCCTGGATCGATAAACTCATCAAACTCCTCAATGACATTGCCCTTGTACATTTTAGAAGCAGCGACCTGGATCAAGTCATTGTAGATGGCTGAAAGTCCCGTCGTTTCCACGTCAAAGACCACATAAGTCGCTTCATTGAGGTCCAGATCCACCTCGTTATAGGTGATCGGCACCTTGTCCTCTACGATATTGGCTTCCATCCCATAAATCAGCTGGATTCCAGCTTTCTTGGCTGCTTTAAAGCCATGTGGGAAGCTCTGCACATTGCCATGGTCAGTGATAGCCACAGCCTTATGCCCCCACTCAGCTGCCTTAGCGATCAGCTCTTCAACTTCTGGCAGGGCATCCATGGTCGACATATTGGTATGGGCATGGAATTCCACCCGGCGCTCCCCTTCTGGCATCAGGTCCTTGCGGGCATAATGCACGACTTCCTGGATGTCTTGGACATTCATGGTCAAGTCGCGCGTGAAATTGTTCATTTCGATATTTCCCCGCACCCGTAGCCAGCTGTTCTTCTTGATCATGTCAAACTTCTGGGCTTCTTCCTCATTTTTCACCCATTTCTGAAGGGAAAAACTCGAGGTATAGTCGGTCATCTTAAAGCTGATCAAGACCCGACCGGTCCGTGTCACCTTGTGCTCCACGTCAAAGACCACACCCTCAAAGACAATCCGGTTCTCTTCTGTTGTGATCTCGATCATCGGAGTGATCTCAGCCTTGTCTAGCTTAGGTTTAGCCGCAGCTTTCTTAGCTTTGAAGTCAAAAACTGGCTTTTCTTCAACAGCTGGTGGCGGAGCCATCTGGGCCAAGGATTCCATAGCCCGCAAGGTCTCTTCATTGGCCGCTTGGAAGATCTTTTCATTTTCCTCCTCAAAGCGCGCCACTTCTTGCTCTGTCAACTCCTCATCAGACTCCACCCGACAGGTGAAATGCGGAAAACCAAAGGCTTCCAACTGCTTGGCAAGGTTGGGCAAATGGTTCTTACGAAAATGCTCCGTATCAACCGAAGAAGGCCCCGAGATGATCAATTCCTGTCCTTCCGCTCTCACCTGCAAGTCTTGATAAAGCCCTTTAAAGCCTTGACTAGCACAAGGCCCTTCCTCAAAAACCTCCCGGTAGTAGGCCTGCAATAAATCCGCAGAAAAGTCCGGATTGGCCACTTGGATGGTAAAGGTCGCCTGGTTTCCTGTCTTTGAAAATTCATCCTTCAAGCGCTGGCGCAATTCCTTAAACAAAGCAATCGGCAAAACTTCCGCAAAGGCAAAGCGGAACTCCCAAACCCGACTAACCTTGTGCACCACGACTTCCTGAATCTCCGCATGCAAAAAGGCACTGGAAGATCGCATCTCCAGCGGCATATCCAGCTGATCCATTAAAATTTCAAAGGTGTTGGACATTGTTTCTCCCTTGCTCTTGATTCTTTTGCTCGCTTTTGAGTAGCCCGACTCTAAGCAAAAACAGACCATTCAAAAACATTCGTAACCCTTATTTTATCACAATTTAAGGATTAATTCGAGGGAGAAGTGAAGACAAAAAAATCACCGATAGGACGGTGATTTCAGAACGAACCAGGTGGTTCTCTCTAAAAACTCTTTTGCTTCTCTTCTTTTTCAGCTAGTTCATTTAAGAGTTGAGCACGCTTCTTTTGAACCACTTCAAGCCTGCGCTCTGTCTCACGATACTGCTGTTTTAGTTGCAACTCCTGCTCATCCAAATCCAGAAAGATTTTTCGAGTCGTCGCATCCACATCTTCTAGTAAATCCATGTAAAAGGAGCGATGAGAAGGTGTTACCCCCATCAAGAGTAAATCATTGAGCTGATAAAGAGCATCTCCTTGAGAATACTCAAGATCTTCTCGCAACTGATGAAGCGCTTTTTGCTCATCTTGATTGTCCTCCAGTTGAATATCTAGCCTCATCTGGTCCTTGTAGAGCAGGTCCAACTTCTCTTGTTTTATAGTTTGTTTATTCATCAATGAGGGAGCCTCCTTAGATAAGTTAATTGCCCCATATAAAAACACGAACAATTGATTCCGAATACAAAACCTAGAAGATCTATTCTTCATTTAAATTTCAATTAATTTTTGATATCTTCTTTAGATCAAACCTTTTATAAGGAATCCTGTCTCTTTCTTCATCAAAAACATTCTGAGTATGCCTTTCATTTTCATCTACATACCCTTCAAAAATTACTTCTTTAATGTCTTCTTGATTAAAATAATACGAAAATTCATCGTTGTGCCCAATAGGGTAAATGCATGCTGCATAGTCAAAATAGCCAATTTCTCCATTATTTTCTATCAGGGGAAAACGACTAATAATCATTAATTTTACAGAAGCATCATTTAAAAAAACAACACTTCCTAACGGTAATATTTTATTCATCTATTAATTACCTCCACTGTTCGGGTATGGGGCTGTCGGAGAAATATGTGGAAAGAAAGAACTAGGGAGCTTATCAGGTTTTAAATGATCAGAAATAAAATCTAAAGTATCGTGCACAGGTTTTTTGAGGTTATTATCATATGTTTTATCAAATAACATACTTCCTGCAACCCCAATAGCACCACCTGCAACTGCGCCTACTGCAGTACCAATTCCTGGACAAACAAGAGTTCCAATTGCGGCACCTGCTTCTCCTCCAGCATATCCTATTGCTAAATGCGCACCAGTTTTAACTGCAATATCTTCTGCTTTCTCACCTTTAAGCGACATATCATATACATCAAGAATAGCACCTACTCCCATTGGTAAACCTTTAGCAAACTTCGAACTTTTTGCTAAAGCACCTGTTACTTTTTCTAACCCACTAACACTACTAGCAATTCCTGAACCGATTGCTCCAATTCCCTTTTGGATAATTGAATCCTTATTTGTTGCAAGAATTGCATGTGTACCAAGCTTCATTAGTGGTTCAGCGAGGCTATTTTTCAATTGAGTAGCTAACATTGGTGTTTTTGAAATATAATTTTTCAATATATATTTCGCTACTTGATTTGACAGTTCATCGCTAAGTACGGATGACAAATGTTGTTCAATAAACTCTTGTGTCAGTTTTTTATCGTTATTTTTAAGATTTTCAAATTTCTCAATCCAACCTAAAATCTTTTGCAACGTAGACCAATCAATATTCCCATTATTAAAAGAATCAACAGCTGTATTTATTGCATCCATTGCTATTTGACCGTCTTTATTTTTTGCTTCATCTTTTTGAAGAGCATCATGAACTTTAGATTTTAAACTTCCATTAGGATACTTACTTTCATACTCTTTGAGTTTTTCAATCTCTTCATCTGTCAATTGAATACCATCATTCACTTTATCCAAAAGCGTATAGTACTTCATTTCTTCTTTCCGTGCTTGTCTAGTTGTTTGAACGTGTTCAAGAACAGATTGATCCACCACTCCTGGATACTCACTATGATAGCGTTCAATTGCTGTTAAATCTGACTCTGTTAGTTCTTCGCCATTATAAAACTTCCTCAGAGCTTCGGTATAAGCCTCTTGCATATTTACCGCACGTGCTTCCCATTTTGTTGCAACAGTGTCAGCCCAATCCGTACTTGTTGTACATTCAAAGGTCCCTGCAGCAAACGAGACACCAAGAGTGTGCTCTGCATCAGCAATTCTACCGGCGGCATCATTTGCTGCAGTGTTAGCTGAAGCAGAATTGGAATCAAATTTTCTTAAATTTTCTAATTTTTCCTTAGCTTTAGTAATTTGATCGTTTAGATTTGACGCTTGAGTTTGTAAAGCACTTAGTCGTCCTTCATCTCTATTTTTTTGATTGGACAAAGAAGTAATTGAAGCACCGATTTGTAACGACAAACGAGAAGCACCTTCGATTTCTCCCAAAAGCTGTTCCTCATCCAAACTTTCTGCGCCACAAAGCGCTGAATAATTATCTGCCAAAAAGTCCGCAGCGTCTGCAACAGCTTCAGAATAAAGAATACAAGCCTGATAATAGGAGACCATAATTCCTGACGCATAAGCACGCGTAGCATCATAGCCTGCGCCTTGCAGATCATATGATCCGCTAAATGTACTAAAGGCACTGATCAGTTGCTGATAGCCTGCGACACGTCCCTGAGAAGCACTTGATGTCGTAGAAGACATCGTCTGAAGGGCACTATAGTTTACTTTAACCATCTATCTCTTCCTTTCTCAATGCTTTGCTGAACTATACAGTTCTTCGCTACCCGAGCCTCTATGATTATTGATATATCCTGCAATCGAAGCATCTGTCGTCTGGAACTCTGCATGAATTCCATGGAGTACTTGAATAAAGTCGATAGCCCGCTCTTTTGCTTGCTCACCGGAATTTTTATCACCATCAATATTGGCTGACATTCCTGCCTGACCTTGATAAACATTGCCATCATCTTTTGTTCCAGTAGCAGAACTCACTGAGTTTGAAGCAGACACAATACTATCCGCATAGGAATGAACTGTATCATTTGATTGAATTGCCATAGAAAATTACTGTCCTTTCATTGAAGGGGATGTTAGATAAAGAAGTCGTTGAATACTAACACTTTAAATCAAGTCTTTATTGACCTATCTATTGTTTATAATTTACTATTACTAATAGAGAATTGCTGAAGCAAACCTCTACTTGTCGTACATCCTGTTTCATTGTCTACTGTTGAAAAGTCGTCAGATTTAAAAAATAAATCTCCATTAAACAAGCCAAATACGAAACTCGGTCTTTCCTTATAGCTTTCACCTCATGTATGACAAAGTCACATGAATTATTATAGAAAACTCTATAAATCTAGGACCATTTTATAATTCGTTCAATTTTGGTTGAAGTTAACTTTTCCTCTTGCTTAGGACTGAGCGCAGATCTTTAAAGTAATCTCACTCATCCAATACCATAATATGATTAAATGTTATTTTCTTTCTTCATTTAGTTAAGTGAAAAACAAATACCACTAAAAAATATTACCTTACTATCATACCTGAAATTACTTTGAAAATCAAATTAATTACTAGTTGGAGATAGTCTCGGGGATGAAAAAAGAGAGAACCGCGGTTCTCTCTAGTTTAATGAAGGATGCAGTATAATTAAATCTGACCATAGAAAATATTCTTACGAACTTCGTCATTCATTTTTGACCTGAAATTTTGTCCTTCTCTATAGTCTTTTACTTCACCTTTTCCTTCAATTCTTGATGCTAAGAATGAATCTGTATCTTCAAATGCTGTAGCTACTTGATCTAAATAGTCGTTAAAACTTACAATTGTCTCTTGAATAGTACCGGCAGTTTCTTTAAATCCATTGAAACATTCTTCTAATTTTGCTTGAGAATCATCTTCAACAATCAGTCCAATCCCAGATCCAAAATTTATAAATGCCGCATCAAATTTCGCCTTAACACTTGTTATATTTTCAGGTTTAATATTTTTTTTACTCATTTTCCTACTCCTGTTTTGGATGGGTCTTTATCCAGGATACAAACTCGTCATAAGAGTGAATTTGTGTTTTCTCTCCAGTTGTCTCATCTGTGGCATAAAGTTCCATGACGTCTTGACCTTCTGGCGCAAACCAATGAATGATTTTATCAAACCATTCGCGCTCATTGTATTGTTTCGGACGGAAATATAATGCTTTTAGATATTTTATATCTTTTTCTAACTCTGGATATAATTTAGAAAAGTTAGAACCAGAAACATTTATTTGAGACGGTTTATAATTCATTGGATAAAGTGAATTTTCGTTTATTGAAAGATTATACTTTGCTAGATTCGCGTCGATCTGTTCATAGATCCCACCCCTAAACCAATCATATTGGTTTTTAAAATATTGTTGCTGCTTTTGGTTGATCTTCTCCATCTCTTTTTCAGAAATGTCATTATATCCTCTCCCATTAGCTAAAAACAGGATAGGTCTAATATTATCACCCATCAAGTCGTGCTCATTTAATTTTTCCAAATTAAGTGTAAGATAATCGTCTCCGTTTTGTAAATAGGTCTGAGGAGCACTATTTGGTGCACGGTACAAATTATTTTTCCCAAGCAATTTATATAAGTCGAATTTAATAATTTTTTCTTTATCACTTTTTATATCATAACTAATAATTTGGTAATATTCTTCATTTCCAATCGGAGGAATTTTCTCATAATTGCCAGTATAAAGAGTGTTCGAAGAAACAGTTGTAACATAATTTTCTCCATATAAAACAACACCATCCGAATAATTATTTACGGCAACAAAAACAAATTTATCCTTATCAAATAATTGTATTTTTCTAATTTTTGACGGTATATCATCACTATATATCTTCTCAGATGATTTTTTAAGTCTCATAAAAATTATACTACCAACAATAAGCATTATTATAGCTATTATTATGCTGGCCTTTTTGTTTTTCATTATTATTTTCTCCTATTCGGTTCCAAAATCAGAATCACTCGAGCTTAAACCAGACGGATCCCACTTGTGGTATTTTTCGCTCTGAAATATTTTAGATTTATCTTTATTTCCAAACTCTTTATCTAACTTACGTAGTCCTTGATAAATATTTGAATAAGAAATTTCAGATACTCGTGTATCATCTCCATTGATAAATAAATTATAAGTATTTTTAGTTAATATTCTATAATGTTTTTTATCATCTGAATTATCAATATTATTCTCAGAAGCAATTTCTTTCATTATTTTATCATAGTTTTTTACCGAATTTATTTTAGATGAAATTTCACCATCTGTATTGTGGTATACAAACGTTTTTAATCCATTCTTTTCTAAATCATAAATCTTTATATTCGCTTGCAAGTCATAATTAAGATCATATTTTACAAATTCATCTTTAGAATCACCTGATAGCCGACGTCCTCCTGTACCAAAGATACTGCCAGCTAAATTTTTCTCACGTTTTGTTATTCCTTGATCATATTCATAATATTTTTCTAAATGATCTGAAAGTGTTGAAGAATCTGATATTTTTTCTCCAACCTTTTTCTTGTAAAGATCTGAAAAAGTTACAGTTCCCACTTTATCTCCAAAATTTAGACTTGAACTTAGATTATTATCAATTTTAACGCCGGAAGAAATTAAATCCAGTATTTTATCTGAACCAGGAATAAAAGAACCTAAAGCCATTTTAGCTAAATCAACTGCAAATAAAGCCGCCTCTTTATCCCGTTTTTCTCTTAACTCACGAATTTCAGATATCGCTTCAGCATTTCGAACTCCTTCCCCTGTATTGAAAAATTCTGTTGAATAACTTTTATCTCTACGAATCCCCGCAGAATCAGGCGCTGATACATTAAATTCAAAACCGTTTTTCCCATTAAATGTTAATCCACTTAAAACAATAGATGTATCAAGTGACATGTTTGGGCCCATGTAAGAATAATCCTTCTTTGACTTTCCAATGCCAACTGCGTACAGTGATTCAAATAAACTTGTTAAAACTCCAGCACGTTTTATGTGTTCATTAAATTGCTCAAGTTGAGGTTGGATTTTAAGTTTCTCCGCTTCATAATTCTTAAATTCACTTTCACTGTCGTTAGTTTTAGGAAAATCAGGAACTAGAGCCTTTGCCAATTCAGTTATTGTTTGAGCATATCTATCTCCAGCCAAGACTAAATTCTCAAAATAAGTTTTTGCTTTTTCTTGGTCTTGATTAGCGATTGCTTGAATATATGTACGAAGGTTTTCCATTGCAAGACTCTCATCTTTTTTTACATATGAGAATTCTTTATTAACTCGGTTATAAATAATATCCATCATTGCATGGCTAACTTTTGTCGTATTTACACTCCCCAATGCTGTGAAAAATTTTGTTGAAGTACCATAGCCTCGCTCCCCTAAAACAACTTTAAGGGCTTCTCCATCTCCTTCATTTTGAATAGAATCCAGAAAATCCATATTTTGTTCATTCAAATAACCCTTGGAGATTAAATCCATTGCTGTATTTAAACTAAAACTACTGATAAATCTTGCGTTATCTAATGTCGCTTTCACACCAACCAAACGATCACTCACCACAGTTAAACTACTAATAAATTGCTTTAAATTATTCTCTAATTCATCATGAGTTTTCTGACGTTCATCTCCATGTCTTGCTAAATTCATTGCTATGGAGTGGGCCCGTGCCCCCGCATCTCTTGTAAATTCAATTGCTCCTGGTTCTAAAGCTAGTGCTTTACTTGCTGCTTGAATTGCCATATCAAGATCTTCACTTTTTTCCAAAAACTCTTTACTTTTTGTTTCCCCTAACCATGTCTTAATACTTTGAATATCTGCTGCTTTTGTTTTTACCACTTCAGAAGAAAAACCAGCCGCCGTTAATCCTGCTTCATATTTAAGGACTGCCTCACTATATAATTCTAATGTTAATGGATACGTATCATGCAATGTTTGAGATAAAGAATTCAACTTTGCTATAAAAGCTTTAATGGCATCTGCCTCTTGCCCCGTCACTTTTGCTTCAATTTTCCTCTGAACAGATGATATCTGACTTCGATACTCGACTGCAGCTTCTTTTGTTTTATTACCGTGATCAAGTAATCCACTTTTTGAAATAACTGTAACGGTCATACATTACCTCCTACTTTTCTTCTTATCTATTTTTTCATATTCTTCTCGAGCAATTGCATTTGTAAGTTGTGTGTCTAATGATCTCCTCTCTGCTTCCAATCTCATTATCTCTGCACTGATAGCATCCATTGTAGCTTGTTTATATGTTTTATCAAGATCCTCTTTTCCTTCAACAATAACCTTACTTTCCTGAAGCCTTTGTTCATCATACTTTGTCCCAAACACATGTAACTTTTCATAGCCTTCCATTACATCATCTATCTTAAGATCCACACCTTGAACTTTAGTTAATGCACTTCTCAAGCTTTGAACCTTTTGATCAACCTGTGCTATCTGGCTTCTGAGATTACTCACTTCACTCATTTTCACTTCCCTTTCTTTAGTCAATAAATACTTTTATAGTTTGAGCAATACCATCTATAACAAAATAATTCACTTGTTTTGGTAACACTGGCTCTCTTAAAGTTTTATTTAAAATATTGATAAGTTGCTGATCATTTTGTCTCACTGCTAAAATAGCCTGTTTATAATTTCTAATTGCTTTTGATGCTATATCAATCTTACGCACTAGACCTGGTGTAGCTATTACTGCAGTTAGGAAACCAACCTGATGCCCTTTTTCAAAGAGTTTAGCCAGAATTCTAATATCCTCATCATTTAACAAATCAACAATTTCAGATAAGTTATACACAATAAAAGTTGTTGTGTAATCTGTCTCATTTTCCGCAAATCGATCATCCATTTTAACCGAAATAGTTTGAATCATTTCATGTAATTTCTCTTTATCTGAAATGAGTGTTACAGAAGAATCTATATTATTTATTTGATGATATTCTGGTGCTAGTATAATTGTCTTTTTCCGAAGTTTCACGCTCATCGAAGCAAGATGTTTTGTAATTTGTGACATTTGTTCTTCTTTTTCAAGTATATAAGCCAAATGACCTCGTTTTACATTCCATCCCATTGCCTTCGCAGTTTCCATGTCTAAACCAACAGGAATTTCTCCCTTATCCAGCAAGGCTGCTACATCCTCACGTCCATAGAAGGCTGCTTCTGTCAACTCATCTGGCACCATTGGGATGCCTGCTGGGGTGCGGCCTGTCCACATCTCTTTGAGGCTTTGGACTTGATCGCGGAGGTTATTGATGATTTGGATATCATTGTCCCCTGCGACTGGTAGGGCGAACTGGACGACATCGACTTCGTCACGTTTCATGAGCGCACGACCCTTAATGTCTTCCATAGTAGACGCCAGTGGGGTTGCTCCCACGATACCGCGGACTTCAGAGATATCATTTTGTGGCAAGGTCAGCTGGTGCTTGAAGTTTGAATAGAGCTGAGCCCGTAGGTTGTTCTGACGGCTAGCTGTGATGATCAAGTGCACACCGATGCTGAGACCTTCACGAGAGATCCGCATGAAGAGCTTGAAGAGATCTGTCTCATAAGGCTCGTCCTTCATGGACTCATAGCTATCCATGAGGATGACCATGGTTGGCTCTTGCTTCCCGGTCACTTCACGGTAGAGGGCGATGGTGCCGACCCCATGCTCAGAAAGGAGTTTCTTCCTGCGATCCAACTCACGATTGATGATCCGGATGAATTTCTGGATTTTCTCTGTCTGATCGAGTAGCAAGCTATCGGCCACATGTGGCAGTTGAGTCAGTGGTGCTAGACCATTGGTTCCGAAATCAAGCAGGTACATGGTCAGATTTTCTGGGCTCTGCTTGCGAGCCAGATCCATGGCGGCTGTCTGAAGGAAAGTGGTCTTTCCTGTACCTGGACTTCCGTAAAGAAGGATGTTCCCATCTTTTGACAGATCGATGGCGACAGCTTCTTGCTTTTGCGCTTGCGGGATATCGGCTACCCCGATCAGGACGTTTGGAGCTGTCCGTTTTTGCCAAGCCTCGATCGGCACGACCTTGTCCAACTCATCCAGTGTGATCCGCTCTTTGAGCGGTGGCAACCATGGTTGGGCTACAGCTGCGATGCCTTCTTGTTGGTGCAAGTGATTGATTTCCTGTACGATGACATCCAGCTCTGTTGGCACTTCCTTGATTTCTTCTGCCATATCCAGACCAGAGAGGTCTTGGTTGAGGACTTCGTATTGGCCCAGTTCATTGATCAAGTAGATGGTATGGTCTTCGATTCCTAGCTGGTCCTTCTCAGGCTGGTAGTCTGCTCCTGACCAAGCGGTTTGGAAGAGTTCATAGACTTCGTTATTTCCGACTTGGAGGTAGGCACGACCGGTCTGGGTGATCTCAGCCGCATCTGCCGTCCGCAGCATCTCCATGGAGTCTCCACGGTCTGCCACCTTGAGGGCTAGCTTGAAGCGGGAGTTGGACCAGATCTGGTCATCCACGACCCCAGAAGGCTTCTGCGTCGCAAGGATCAAGTGTACCCCGAGGGAACGCCCGACACGCGCGATAGAGACCAACTCCTTAATGAAGTCTGGTTGGTTAACCTTGAGCTCAGCGAACTCATCACTGATCAAGAAGAGGTGAGGAAGCGGTTCTGTCGCTTCACCCAGTTTAAATTTCTTTTGGTATTGGTTGATATGGTTGACCCCATATTGACCAAAGAGACGTTCCCGACGATGGATCTCCGCATTGATAGAGGCCAAGGCCCGCATAGACTGGGCACCGTCCAAGTTGGTGATGGTCCCAAGCAAGTGAGGCAGATCCTTGAAGAGGTTGGCCATTCCCCCACCCTTGTAGTCGATGAGGAGGAAAGCCACATCGTGTGGGTGGAAGTTGACGGCAAGGCTCAGGATATAAGACTGAATGGTTTCAGACTTACCAGAACCGGTTGTCCCTGCGATCAAACCGTGTGGTCCATGAGCTTTTTCATGGAGATTGAGGTAGACCAAATCGTCCTTCCCGCGCAGACCAATCGGCACGGCCAAACTTTGGTAAGGGGCATGGCTCTCCCAACGACTCAAGACCTTGAGGTCATTGAAAGTTTCCGCTTGGTACATTTCAAGGAAGGTCACCGAGTCTGGAATCGAGCTCTTGAGCTGTTGGATATGCTTCAGTGGGGCAAGGCCACGCGAGATGGCTTCCTTGTCATAACCTTCAGGGAAGTGATCCAATTGGAAGTCAAGCTCTCGAAGAACCCCTTCTTGCAAAAGCAATTGCCCTTGGTTGCGGTCCTTGATGGAGATAACCGTTTGGATATTTTCAGAAAGTGATGAGAGCACATCTGCCACATAGATAATGGAGCAGCCGAGCTCTGTCGGATCCTCACGGAAGAACTCCATGATGACATGGTCCAAAATCAAGGTTTCATCAGTGATGAGGACCACATAGTGAGGGTGGAAGATCTTGGTATCATTGGCTTTTTCTTCCTCTTTTTGCGCCTTGCGGAGCTTGAGGATTTGGTTGAGACTGTTCAAGACCTGATCCCGTGTCCGCTGATTGTAGACAAAGCTACGGACATTCATATCTTGCAGGGTCGCATGAGGCAACCAGCGCATCCAATCCCAGCTTTCTTTTTCTTCTTCTGGAATGATCGGAATAATGGTCAGATCATGGTAAGAGTGAAAGACAGCCAATTGGGCAACGAGGAGTTGCAACTGCTCTAGCACGATAGGACGAGGGCCGACGTACCCTACAGGTCCCCGATTAAGGCTGGCTACAATCGGAAGATTGTCGATTTTTTGATGAGCTTGGAAAAGAGCATAGCCTTCTTCTTCCAAGGCATCTTTCTTCCCACTACGCTCTTCCTGACCATATTTGAGCTCATAGCTGGTTGGAACCTTGCCCAAGCCCAAACGATAGGCCAAAAAGTCAAAATGAAGCGGTGTTTTTTCGTAGATCCGCGAGTCATAGCGTTTGACCATCTTGGTCAAGTCTTCAATCGCTGGGAAATGGTAAAACATGCCTTCTCGCTGCTTCCGAGATAGCTGTTCCAAGTCCTTGGCCTTGTCCTTGAGATAGAGATGGTAGAGCTCCACGCGCTCTTTCTTGTCTTCTTTGTATTTCTTACGATTCTTGAAGAATCCTTGGACCGAAAAGATCACACTAACCACAGACATGGATACCGTCGCGATGATATAGAGCCCCCGCGGTTGGAAAATGGTGATCAAGAGGGTCACCCCAACCATGATGAGGGGTGGCATGATCAACTTCAAGAGTTCATCTGATGGCTTTTGAGGCTCCGCTCCCGGAGGATTGATCAAGATCTTGTCTTCCGAACTCCGGTAGATGATCCGAGGAGACCGGTGGTACTCTGGATAGTCCTTGTAAAAGTCATAGCGTGAATGCAAACGCGGCACTAGATAAGGACTTACTTCGACAGCCCCTTCCACGCCAAATTCTTCCGGATAGAGCTTAAAGGTCACATCTCCAATAGCCAGCTCATCCCCAAAGGCCAGTGGAAAAGTCGTTTCACTGACGAGTTTGTGGTTATGGTAGAGTTTTCCGGATAAGAGCTGGCAAGTCCATGTCTGCTCTTTTTTCACAAGGAGAAAGCGTACTGGATAGTGCAAGCGCACATCTGCACCCTTTTCATCTGCTACGAGGATCTCTTCCTTGTCTAGCAGTTCATAAGTATGGACTTCCCCTGTCGCTAAGTAGCAGACCACATCCCCAAGGATCTTGCTATTTTCAAGCACACCCTTGTCTTCACCATACTGGTAGAAGATTTCTCCTTGACTCCATTGGAAATGAAGGGGATTTTCTTGCGAAGCCAGGGTCAACTGAGCTGTTTCTTGATTCGATACGGTCGCTGTTTTTCCCTCTTCTAGCGCTAGCTCATAGCGAAAACCTTTTTTATAGAGTATGATACGTTTTTTCATAGACTACTCCTTGTGGTCGCTAGACTCAGTCGAGCTTGCAGTTGTAGAAGACGAGCTTTCTGTTGAGGAACCTTCTGTAGACGAAGCCGTTGTTGAGCTGCTAGTGGAAGCTTTGGTTTCATCTGTCTCTGCTTCCAAGAGTTTAGAGCGGGCATCCCAGTATTTCTTGTATTCGCCCTCTAGCTCAGAGAGTTTCTTCTCGCGCTGTTCACCAGAGAGTTTTTCGCTATCACGTGTCGCCTTGATTTCTTTACGAAGGGCATAGATGATCAAGTCTGAATCGTCGATCCGCTTGGCTGTATCCAGCGCTTGGGTAAAGTCATGACGGCCGATATAGATCCAGTAGTGGAGATAGAGGCTGTCTGACTTGAGCGTGACGTTGTTGAGGATGACCTTCTTTTGGTCCTCTGAGAAATTCAAGCCTTGCAAATAAGACGTCGCCAACTCATATTTCTGTGTCGTTGGAAGACTGCTTGGAGCTACTCCTTCCAACTCATCGATTACACCGGTATAGTCTACCTTGAGATAGGCTGTATCCGCTTGAAGCAACTTTTCTTTAAAGGGTGCTTGGAAAAAGACCAAATAAATCAAGGGCAAGAGTAAGAGGGCCACTACAGCTGAAAGCCATACTGTTGCCAACTTAAAGATTCGGTGTTGACGACTTGAAACCAAGGTCAAGGTCTTTTCTTCCTCTTCCTTGCGTTCTTGGTAGGCTTTTTCTAAGAGAGCTTTCATCTCTTCTAAGCTAGCGGCATCACGGATTTCCACCAAGAAATCTGGCAGATCTTCTAATTCAAGCGTGCCTTGATAGAGTTCCATGAAGTCCCAGTCCCCAAAGAGAGTGACCGCATAGCACTTGGCCTGCCGCAAGAATTCAACCTGATCCCACTTGCGTGGCACCATCATTCCCGGCACCCCGCGATAAGCGATCTTGACTTGCGCATCCTTGGTCACAAACAAATTGATAGGATGCAACATAAAGGTCACCGGAAGCTCCAAGGCTGGCGCCAAATCCAAGACATTGATAGCTAGACGCAGACGGTCTGAAACCGGTAATGCCTGGATTTCTTCTGCACTCAAGCCTAGCGCGTCTGTCTGATAGGTCAGATGAATCTGGTCTTGATCCGCTGTCATGCTTTGCTCTAAAAACAAGGGATGATGGAGATCCAAAATCCATAAATTGCGTAAATCCTGGCTATCCACTTCTGAACGCTTAAGGTCCAGCCGCCAGCTCGTTTCTTCTTTTTCAAAACGGAAGACTTGTTCTTCCAGTGTAAATTGTTCTTCTTTCACCTTACCACTCCTCAATCTCGATCAGATCACCACTCGTGATCGGATACTCCTGTACCACCTTGCCTTCATCCAGCAAGATGCCCTTATTTACCACGCGCAACTGATACTTGCTTCTAGGCTCCATGGCAGACCCAAAGATCTGATCCAATTCCCGAATCAAGCGTCGCACCTCCATCCGCGTTGGGATTCGGAGGTCATGGCTTGCACCATTCATACGGAAGGTGACATTGATATGTTGGTCCATTTAGGCCTCTTTTCTATAGATTCGATAGGAAATATAGCCAGCAATCCCAAAGAGAAGGGCACTCCAAGCCAGCATTTGCAAGGCTGGAATAAAATCCGACAAGCTGGCCGAATTGTCCTCCACATTGGACTCGAATTTAGATAATTTTTGATTTTCAGGCTGGAACAGGTCCGCTTCAGGCCCCGTTTTTTTCTTTCCCTTTATAGCAGAAAACAACTGGCCGTCTGAATCGGTCAATTGTTTCTCTTGCTTGCGTTTTTCATCTGCTAATTTTTTCTGATCCTTCTCATTGAAAAGAGACTCAGTCGCATCCAATTGGCCCCCAAGTGTCTTTTCCTGCTCTGTCTCAAGACGTGAGTTGTTGACCTGCAGACGATTATCAATAAAATCATCTGCAGAAACAACAACCGCTGGCAAGAGACTAAAGACAAAGAGAAGATACATCATTTTTTTCATAAGCTTGATTCAATTTCCTTTGTTTGAGTAAACTTCTTAGGAATGAAGATATTGGCAACCGCCAAAAGTCCGAAGAAGACCAACAATCCGAAGAAGACGCCGATACCGGCTGTTTGTCCATCAAAGTAACCCGCAAACTGTCCTTCTAAAATAGAAAGGAGGTTGACATTTTTCACCAGTGCTGGAAGGCCTGACAAGGTCGCGGTCGTTCCGATCGCGCTTGATAGGTAGACATAGCTGATCAACATGAAGAAGGCCAGTCCCATTCCAATCACACGGAAGTGTTTCAAGAGGAGGTATTGCAGTTGTACCAAGACAAAACTTGCTAGAACCGCTAAGAATACCCATGAAGGTACATATTCACGACCAACAGAGAGTTGAATACTTGAAATCATTCCGATCACCAGTCCAAGGATGAGAGAAAGTCCCACAAGGACACCGACAGACAAGAGATCAGACTCTTGCAAGCGATTCAATTTGAAACGATCTTTCACCTTGCGGATGATTGGCTGAGTCGCAAAGAGATAAGCTGTAAAGAGGCTCAAGACTTCTAGCATAAAGATCCAGATAAATGGACGGTAGACGTTGATGGTCGCTTTCACAGAAGAAGATTTCTCTGCAACTGGATTTGACAAGAAGTCGAGCAAGACTTCATTCGGCACTCCGTTTTCATAGGCATTGTTGAAGACCTTACGGAAGGCTTCGACGAAGTTCCCATTTTCAGACAATTCCTTGTCGAATTCACCCATCAAGCTCTCTGCATTGCTAGACAATTTCTCTGTATTGCCTTGGGCTTTTTCCAATTCTTTGTTCAATTGGCTAAAGATTTCATTGGTAGAGTTAGCAGCTTCTACATTGCTACGAGATGAGCTCTTAACGCCTTCTGTCGAGCTCAATAATGACGTGTATTCAGAACCAAGAGCTGTCAAATCTGCATCGGTCTTGGTTTGGGCCTGTGTCACTGTTTCCTGCGCTTTTGAGATCTCTTCTAGGCGTCTTTGAAGGTCTGCATACTGCTTCAATTGATCGTTGATATTTTGGGTTAGATCCTTGTTGGTGTTTTCGATTGCTTGAAGATTTGCCTGCAATTGTGGTCCCAAGTCTTGCAACTGTTTAAGGGTACCATCTAACTGGGCTTTCACACTCTTCGTTGCATCCCCAGATTCATCCGTTTCAATACTCTTACGGTAGTCCTTCATGTTACTTGAAACGGCAGCCTTCACGACATCGACCAAAGCATTTGTCAAATCCATATCTTCGATCGGATCATAGAGCGAATGACGATCTCCCTTGTCATCTTTTGGATAGTAAGCATCGATCAATGCTCCCGCGCGTTGATAATCCAAGGCGATTTCACTAGCTTTCGATGCATAGTTAGCGACAGCTGTTTTCAAGTCTTCTGCAGATACAGTCACACTGGTTGAAGAAACTCCATTCACAAGAACTTCAACATCAATCGCGCTTGGCATAGCTCCTCCATCTTCAACAAGGTGAATTTGAATTTGTTTGCCATCTTTCAGTTCGACTTCCTGCTCACCACTGCCTGCATAAGTCTGTCCATCATAGGTCCAGGTATCAACCTTAACTCCTGCAGGTACTTGAATGCTAACTTTTTGTTTTCCAGATTTAGCATTGAGAACATTCGCAACTGCCGTTAATTTAGCATCCACTTCAGCAGCCAATCGTTTCAAGTCATCTGCGTTCCCTTTTGCTTGCCCCTTCGTTCCAGCAAAAGCACTATCAAAATCAATCGCTGCGTTGAGATTCCCATACTTATTCAGATTAAGACTAGCAGGATCTAAAGACGGAAGTTTTTCAATTGCTTGACGAATGTCATCATCCGCTTTATCTCGAGCCTTGCTGATAGTTTCGATTTTTGGCTTTCCAAGCAAGGTACGAAGAGTGACTTTGTCTCCTTCATTTAGACCATAGTAGTCAAGGATCTTCGCTTTTACAGAAGACTCGATGTTCTTTTCGTGCTCATCTAATTTGTCGCGTTCTGCCTTGATCCCTTTTTCGAGGTCTGCCACACGATCATTCACATCTTTTGTCAAGCCTGCATAGGTCTTGGTCCCTGAAGCATCTCCTTCTGTTTCAGTTGGTTGACTCAATTGTTTGGTAATTGCTTCTTGGTTTTGTTGTAGATTCTTATACAACTCTTGGGTCTTTTCACTGACAACAGACTGGTTCATAGACATCAGCTGGTTCATGAACTCTTCATGGCTGATCTTATCCTCAGAGCGTTGCTTGATCAATGTGTCGAAGTTTTGACCGTACTGATCCTGAGATTGGGTCAATTGATCAAAAGCCTGTGTATAAGACTCAAGGACTGTCTTCAAAGCATTGTTCGACTCGACAGAAGACGTAGACAAGCTATAGAGACTTGGAAAGATATTCTTCGAATCTAAAGCCGAATCCAGCAAGTTGCTTCGGTATGAACCAATGTTGGTAGATTGAATTTTGTTACTTGTTTCCACGTTCTTCTGAGCTGTATAAAGGTTGCTCAAAATGCTGACCATATACATATCAACCAACTGGCTATTCAAGTCTGAAACGATATCTTTAGCGACTTTATTGGCCTCGTTTTCAACCTGAGAATTTCCAGCCGCATTGACCTTATACGTCACCGTGGTCTTCTCTGCATTAACCGCATTCACTTCCAAGACCTTCTCTGAGAAGTCACTTGGAATGACAATCATCAACTGGTACTTGCCATCTGCAAGCCCTGACTCAGCGGCTCCACGAGGGAGTACAGACCAGTTTTGCGAATTATCCCGTTCGATATTCTTTACATAGCTAGCCCCAAGGTTGTATTCTTTATCATTCAGTTTGACCGCTTTGTCTTCATTGACAACTGCAATATTAAGCTTGGTGTTTTCTGTCGTTTGTACGGTCTTGGCTTCGTTTTGCTTTTGGTCCTTTTGAACCGTCGTATAAAGACCCACTACAGATCCCATCAAAAGGAGCACAACCGCACTCTGACCGATGTATTTTAACCATTTTTTATTTTTAACTTCCATACCTTTTCCTTTTTCTAATTCATAGATACAAAATAGGGGTTAGGAATTAAGAATCTAACCCCTATTTTCTATATATCAAAAGACAAAAGGGTGATCTACCTACAAGAAGTAAGATCACCTCCAAGACTATCTTAGTGGATTTGTGCAGCGATATCTTGGTCAGTTTGTTCAACGATATCAGCAACTTTGATCAATTGAGCGTTGATGTCTTCCAACAATTGAGCGAATTGTTTGATTTTTGGAGACAATTCGTTGAATTGTGCTTCAAAGCTATCAAATGCAGATCCATCCCAGTTTGCGTCGATGACTTGTTGTTCATGAGTCAAAGTGTTAAGGATTTGATCGATTTCTTGAGAACCTTGTGCATAGCGTTGTGCTGATTGACGTAGTTCTTCTGGAGTTAATTTAATTTGAGCCATATGTTTCTCCTTTTGGGCTGATACCCTTATATTTTTTTTCATAAACAATACATTTTAGTACGAATTAGTAAAATGCCAGATAACTGTATATTTTACCTTTTGCTCCCTGTTTGTATTATTTACTTAAAAATATCTTAATGAAATATTGCCAGAATGTCAAGTTTAGAGGGCTAACTGATAAAACATTGTAACTTTGTTACAATTGTGTAACATTTTGTCATAAATATGTAATATATTTTCTGAATTCCTTGCCCCAGTAGTCTCCAACTAGTATTATTTCTGAGAAGAAAAGAAGACACTCTGTCCTTTTATATTAACTCAACACATAGATAAAAATTGTTGATTTTAGGTGTTTTTAAAAGCAAATTTTGAAGATTTTTGTATATTTTTTCATTTTTAAAACTTTTATGGTATAATGAAACCTGTTCAAAACTTGTTTCATACAAGATCGAACACCATTAACCTATAAGGAGTATATATGAAAAAATTTCTACTTGCCTCCGTCTGCCTCCTAGCTCTTACCGCTTGTAGCCAAGGCCAAGCAGAAAAAGGAAAAGCTTCAACAACATCTAGCCAAAGCACTTCCCAAGTGAAAAAAGAAAAAGAAGAGAACGTTCGAACCAAAACTTTCTCCACAGAACTTAACGATCACCATCAAAACAAAATTCAAATCGGCTACAAAAAAGATGAAATTGTCTCTTTTACTTTTCTTAGTTTTGAACCCATTTCCTCAGATTTGCAAGACATGGATCTTTCCGAGTTAAAGGAAATCTACCAAGAAGAATTAGAACATAGCGATATCTATAAAAGCTTAAATGGCAAGCCTGGTCTTAGCTTCCGCATTCAAATTTCGAAAGATAAACAATCCTATGCCAAGGTCTTACAAGCTGACTTCTCAAAAATCAAGAAAGATGAGTTTGCTTCCATCTACGGGGATCAAGGGGAGGAAGAAACAGCTGAGTTCAAGAAATACCTCAATGGCAAACCTCAAGATCTCTTTACCTATTTCAAAGATCAAGGCCTCAAAGAAGAAAAATAAAAAGAGCTTCCTGAGTTTCATCACCACACTGGTGAGAGCTCAGAAAGCTTTTTCTTATTTGTTCAAGATTGAAAGGGTTTCAAGGAGATTGTCCGCATGAACTTCGATGGTATCTCCTGTTGCTTTGATTTTCACTTCTACGATACCTTCAGCTGCTTTTTTACCAACTGTTACGCGGATTGGAAGTCCAATCAAATCACTATCGCTGAATTTGACACCAGCGCGTTCATTTCGGTCATCCACCAAGACTTCGTAGCCTTTATTCACCAAGGCTTCTTCGATCCGATCGGTCAAAGCAAGACTCGCTTCATCCTTGACATTGACTGGAATCAAATGCACATCAAATGGCGCCAATTCTTTAGGGAAGTTAATTCCCCAAGCGTAACGGTATTCCCCTTTTGGAGTCTTATTGACAAAGAGGCGTGCATGTTGCTCCATAACGGCTGAAAGAAGACGGCTGACACCGATTCCGTAGCAGCCCATGATGATTGGAACCGCACGACCGTTTTCGTCCAAAACATCTGCTCCCATGCTAGCGGAGTAGCGTGTGCCGAGTTTGAAAATGTGACCGATTTCGATCCCACGTGCAAAGTTCAAGACGCCTTTCCCATCTGGTGAGATCTCGCCTTCACGAACTTCACGGATATCGACGTATTCCGCAGTAAAGTCACGTCCTGGGTTGACACCAGTCAAGTGGTAGCCTGTTTCATTGGCACCGACTACTGCATTGCGGCTGTCTTGGACCTTGCGGTCTGCGATAATCTTAACATTTTCAGGAAGATCAACTGGACCGAGAGAGCCAAAATCAGCTCCTAATAATTCTTTCACTTCCACTTCGGTTGCAGGTTCAAAGAAGTCTGCGCCGAGGTGGTTTTTCAACTTCACTTCATTGAGCTGATCATTACCTACGAGAAGGGCTACAACTGGCTCACCATCTGCGATGTAAACCAAAGTCTTGATAGTAGCTTCTTCTGGAACATCCAAGAATGCAGCTACTTCATCAATCGATTTGACACCTGGTGTTTCCACGCGTTTCACTTTTTCTTCCGCTACGACACGGTTACTTGGCTTGTATTCGTTAGTAGCCATCTCCAAGTTGGCAGCATAGGTTGATTCACTTGAATAGGCAATGGTATCTTCACCAGAAACCATCCATTTGAGCAATTCTGCTTTGATTTCTTCTTGGACTTCTGCTGGAATTTCATCAAAGGAAGCTACTGATTTGTCTAAAACAACCCAACGATCCAAGTCTGTACGAGCAGGTGTAACAGCCATAAACTCTTGGCTATCTTTTCCGCCCATGGCACCACCATCACCGATGATGGCTTTGTAGTCGATGCCACTGCGGGTGAAGATCCGCTCATAAGCTGCCTTGTATTCATCATAAGTGACATCCAAGCTATCGTAGTTAGCATGGAAGCTATAGCCATCTTTCATGATGAACTCACGGGTCCGAAGAAGACCGTTCCGTGGGCGTTTTTCATCGCGGTATTTTGGTTGAATTTGGTAGAGATTCAACGGCAATTGTTTGTAAGATTTTACTGAGTCGCGCACAATAGCGGTAAAGGTTTCTTCGTGAGTTGGACCTAAGATAAAGTCAGAGCCTTCACGGTTTTTCAACTTATAGAGGTCTTCCCCGTAAGTTTCGTAACGACCAGATTCACGCCAGAGATCCGCACTCAAAAGGGCTGGAGCAAGCATTTCAACTGCTCCAATTTTTTCGAATTCTTGGCGCATGATGCCTTTTGCTTTTTCAATCACTCGATTTGCTAACGGCAGATAAGAATAGACACCAGCTGATACTTGGCGAACATAACCTGCACGCAACATCAAAGCATGGCTAATGACTTGGGCATCGCTTGGCATTTCGCGAAGCGTTGGAATCAACATTTTACTTTGTTTCATGGACAATATCCTTTTCTATTTCAAAAATAATTTCATAATATCATTCCAGGTGACAGCAATCATCAAAATAACCATTACAGCTACACCTGCAAGCGTCATATAGGTTTCTACTTCTTGTTTCAGTGGCTTTCTCCGGACGACCTCGATCAAATTGATCAAGATTTTTCCTCCATCCAAAGCCGGAATCGGGATTAGATTGAAGATCCCAATATTAATAGAGAGCATGGCCATAAGAGATAAGACTGCCGGAATCCCTAATTGAGCAGCTTGTGAGCTGGCATTGTAGATGGCAACCGGACCACCCAGTTTATTGAGACTAAAGTGGAAAATGATATCTTTCAAAGCTCCCAAAATCCGTGTCGCTGTATTCCAGGTATCTGTAAAACCAGACAAGAGTTTATCCACAAATCCAGTCTTGAGGCCGTTTGTCACACCCAGATAGTAACGATTCCCTGACTTGGTTGGCTTCACTTTGACTTCTTTTTCTTGGCCGTCTGTTTTGACTTTCAGGGTCAATTTAGGAGCCGTCTTGCTGTCCTTGGTTGCTTTTTCGACAGCATCTGTCAGCTCATCCCAGTTGCTAACGGTGTCGTTGTTGACTTGAAGGATCTGAACATTGCTTTTGACACCGACCTTAGCCAACGCCCCATCAGGTGCCACCTGAACATTGTTGCTGTAGTAGTCAATCGCACCACCGCGCATAAAGGCTAAGAGTGAATAGACGACAATACTGAGGATAAAGTTGTTCATAGGACCCGCAAAGTTGGTGATCAACCGTCCCCAAATGCTGGCATTCTGATACTGAACATCTCTCGGTGCAATCCGCACTTCTGTCCCATCTTCCTCAACGATGGTCGCATCATGATCAACACTATAGGTCTTTGTCTCATCGAGAACCAAGCCTGTGATTTCTAATTTATCTTCAAAGTCAAACTGGGTAACATTCATGGGAAGGGCTGTCTGATCCAGATTCTTTCCTGAAAGATTGATCCGGACGACCTTACCAGCCTCATTTAGCGTCAAGCTGACAGGCGTTCCGGTTTTAATCTCAGTTGTATCCTCACCCCAGCCAGCCATACGAACATAGCCACCTAAAGGTAGAATGCGAATCGTATAGGCTGTTCCATCTTGACCAATATGGGCAAAGATCTTGGGACCCATCCCAATCGAGAATTCTCGCACCAGGATGCCCGATTTTTTTGCAAAATAGAAATGACCAAACTCGTGAACGAGAACGATCACTCCAAAAATAACAATAAAGGCAATAAACTGCATCGTTCTATACGTGGTTTCCTTTCTATCTCTTCTGTCTTAGAACAAGCCCAAGAAATGCATCAAGGGAAAGACAAAGATCAAACTATCAAAGCGGTCTAGAACACCACCATGTCCTGGAATAAATTTCCCAGAATCTTTCACACCGAAGTGGCGTTTAATCGCACTCTCTACCAGATCTCCAAACTGACCTGCAATACTAAAGAGGATGGTAAAGAAGATCATAGCAAGAAAACCATGTCCACCCGCCACAGAACGATCCACGATCATATAGATCACAGTTACCGCAACTGCAGACAAGATTCCCCCAAGACTGCCTTCAATCGTTTTATTAGGAGAAACCGCAGGCATGAGCTTGCGTTTCCCAAACCGGCTTCCTACCAGATAAGCACCTGAATCTGTAGCCCAGACAATAAAGAGGGCTAACAAAACCTTATCAATACCAGCGATTCGCGCATCTACTAAGGAATGGAAGCCAAGTCCAACATAAAAGCTGGACGCAATGGGGTAGACCACATCTTCATAATTATAATTCTGAGCAAGAACAGTTGTCCCCATGAGAATCAAGACAACCAGACCATAGGCAATCATATTGCCGTCTGCTGGAAGGTAAGGAAGGTAGTCCTCGATCGGCAAAGTCAGGACGAAGGCCGCTAACATGGCTAGCGCTCCTTCAAAGGTCGCTGTCTCAAGCCCCTTCATCTTAAGCAATTCATGAACCCCTAGCATGGCGATCAAGCCAATCACAATCTGGAAGAACACCCCTCCAACCATTACTGTTGGAATGAAAAAGAGCAGGGCAATTCCTCCAAAAATCACACGTTTTTGTAAATCTTTCGTCATCATCTTCTCCTAAACACCACCAAATCTCCGATGGCGATGGCTATATTCTACTATGGCACTTCGTAGTGCTTCCTCTCCAAAATCTGGCCACATCACATCTGTGAAATACAACTCACTATAAGCAGCCTGCCAAGGAAGGAAATTACTCAAACGGATCTCTCCGCTGGTACGAATAATCAAATCCGGGTCCCTTAGGACACGTGGCAAACTCTCAGTATAGAGAGAATCTGCGATCATCTCTTCTGTGATATCTTCTGGGCTGAACTTCGCATCCAAGACTTCTTGGGCGATCTGCTTCACAGCCTGAGTGATCTCAGCACGTCCACCATAATTGAGTGCGAAATTCAGGATCAAGCCTGTATTGAGATGGGTCATCGCTTCTGCTCTTTCCAAAGCCTCTAGCGTTTCTTTTGGTAATTTCTTGGTATCGCCGATCATTTGAATCTTGACATTGTTGCGATGCAATTCGGGGACAAAACGATCATAAAACTCGACCGGCAAGTGCATGATGAACTTGACTTCATCTTCAGGGCGTGTCCAGTTTTCCGTAGAAAAGGCATAGACAGTCAAGACCTGAACCCCCATATTTTTTGCTGCAATCGTCACTTCTTGGAGAGCTTCCATCCCCGCCTTATGACCGAAGACGCGCGGTTGCATCCGCTTTTTCGCCCAGCGACCATTGCCATCCATAATGATCCCAATGTGTTTCGGGACTTCTAAAGGTATCTCGATTTTTTCTTTTTTCTTAAAACGAAACATGTTTTTCTACCTATTTCAATATTTATCGCTTCATTATACCATAAATCCCCATAAAATAGGGACTCTGGCCTCTTTTTTGAACCAGCAAGGCTTTCCTTCATCACATCGTCCTATTTGCCCACCAAAAAAAGAGGCCTTTGCCTCTTCTTTGATGATTATTCTTCGATGGCTGAATCGGCATCTGAGCTAGCACCTTCTGTAGCAGTGGCTGAGATTCCTTCTGATACAGGAAGAACTGTTTTGATCGCTCCCAATTCAAAGGTCAGGTAGACACCATCAACATCCAAGACAACGGTCTTGCGGTCTGTGTCGACTTCATCGATGGTTCCGTACAAGCCACCAATCGTGATGACTTCATTTCCTTTTTGAAGTTTATTCAAACTTTCCATCCGTTTTTGGTACTGTTTCTTTTGGCTACGGCTCATGAAGTACATCAAACCGACCATAAGAACGAGCATAATTAGCAAACTTCCGCCTTGCATATGTTTCTCCTTTAATTTTCATATATGCTATACTATATCAAATTTCACCCGTCTTTTCAAGTTTTCCCATCCTCTTCAAGTAAAATCAGACTCCAGTCTCAGAGAAGAGGCACGTTTTGATGAAAAAGAAAAAAACCACGAAAAGTGGGCTACTGACTAGTCAATCGTAATGCCATACTTTTCATGATTCTCATCATACCAATCAATCAAGGCCAAAGCCGTTTGATAGGTAATATTTTTGATTTTACTCGTTCCCTTCGTCAAAGTCGCTAGGCTCATTTTGCTGATGTTTGTTTCAGTTGCGACACGATAGCTCGTCAAGCGACCGTCAACCATCAGTTGAACAACGGCTTCCACTTTTCTGTATTCGGGAGTTGAGTAGATATCAATTGTATTGCTCATCTTACTTCCATTCCTCAAATTTTATTCTTGTATAGATTATATACTTATTTTCTTTATTTATTAATAATTTTGCTCAAATTGGATTAATTTCACTAATTATTGATGTTTTTTTGCCCCAAATAGGAGGATTTTGGCCTTATCCGGCGAATAATTTCCCCCAGGTGGGAAGAAAAAATAAAGACTGCTATATGATAGCAGCCTCTATTTTTCACAAACTAATTCGCCTTAATCTGCTTGTTTATCAGCGTTTTCTTCCTTCTTTGTGTCTTTTTCTCTGATCACAAGGACACCATCTTCCATGTCTGCTTCGAGATGTTTGGCATCCAAATTATCCAAGTGGAAGTCTGTGACTTTGTCACGGATTTGTTGTTCAACTACCCGACGGAGTGGACGAACACCCATCACTTCATCATAACCTTCTTCAGTCATGTATTCTTTAGCTGCATCGCTCACTGCCAAGTCGATTTCTTTCTTAGAAAGGGTCTTATTGACATCTACCAACATCAAATCAACAATCTTAGAAAGATCTTCCTTGCTCAAGTGTGAGAATTCAATGACAGCGTTGAAACGGTTCAAGAATTCTGGACGGAAGTAAGGTTTCAAACGATCCATGAGTTCTGGTTTATCCGCATCTTCTGTCAAGTTGGCTTCGTAACCAAAGCCAGCGTTTGAAGTAGCGATAATTACAGTGTTCTTGAAGTTGACAGTGTTCCCTTGACCATCTGTCAAACGACCATCGTCCAAAACTTGGAGGAGAAGGGTGATCACTTGAGGATCCGCCTTTTCAATTTCGTCAAGAAGGACGATTGAGTAAGGATTACGACGAACACGTTCTGTCAAAGTATTGCTATTGTCATCATAACCAACATAACCAGCTGTTGTACCAATCAATTTAGAAACGGCTGTGCGGTCGCTGTATTCTGACATGTCCAAACGGATGATGGCATCTTTGGTTCCGAACATATCAAGAGCCAATTGTTTAGCCAATTCAGTCTTACCGACACCAGTAGGACCTACAAAGAGGAAGCTACCGATTGGACGGTTCCCTTCGTCAAATCCTGCACGGTTCCGACGGATAGCACGTGCCACTGCTTCAACGGCTTTATCTTGACCGATAACCTTAGTTTGCAAACGGTGACCCATATCTTTCAAACGTTCGATATCAGTTGCACCCATTTGAGAAACTGGGATACCCGTCATCCGTTCTACTGATTCAGCCACATCGTTGATTGTTGCTGTTACTTTATGGTCTTCCGTATGGTTTTCAATTTTCTTTTCAAGTTCTTCGATTCGAACTTTTGCTTTCAAAGCTGCTTCGTAATCTTCTTTAGCCGCAGCTTCTTCTTGTTTGGTTTTTTCTTCTTCAATTTCATGTTCCACAGCATGGACATCTGTTACTGGATGTTGGGCTGCCAAGTGAGCAGCTGTCACATCGACCAAGTCAATGGCCTTATCAGGCAAGCTACGTTGTGGAATGTATTGGATCGAATAATCAACCGCTGCTTTCAAAACTTCATCTGGCAAGATGACATTGTGGTGTTTTTCATAAAGATCACGGATCCCTTGGAGAATCTTGAAAGTATCTTCAGCTGATGGAGCATTGACTTTCACTTCGTTGAAACGACGAGCAAGAGCCGCATTCTTCAAGATGGTGTTACGGTATTCATCTTGAGTAGTTGCCCCAATGACTGTCAATTCCCCACGTGAAAGAGCAGGTTTGATGATATCCGCAAGACCTTTAGAGCCTTGACCATCACCTGTGCTACCTGCACCAAGGATTTGATGGATTTCATCAAAGAAGAGAATGACATTTCCCATAGCTTTGACTTCTTGGATCAGATTTTGAATATTTTCTTCAAAGCTACCACGGTATTGCGTACCAGCTTCTAGACCAGAAATATCAATCGAGATGATTTCTTTGTTCTTGATAGCAGCTGGAACATCTCCGTTCACAATAGCTTGTGCCAAACCTTCTACAACTGCTGTTTTACCAACACCGGCATCCCCTACAAGGACAGGGTTGTTCTTGGTACGACGAGACAAGATTTCAGCAGTTTCTTGAATTTCTTTATTACGTCCGATGACTGGATCCAATTTTCCTTCACGAGCTTCTTCGGTCAAGTTGCGACCAAGTTTTGCAAGGATCCCATCTTGTTTCATTCCTTTACCTTGATGGTGTTGCACTTGCTCGCTTCCTTCATTTGGAAGTTGACCGGTTTGGCGGTAAATAGCGAATTCTTCAGGTGTCACTTCACGACCGTTGATCATGTAGCGACGGCTTTCAGAACGAAAACCACCCATGTTTCCCATTAGTTGATTGAAAAGATCATCCATATTGTTAAAGTTGTTATTCATATTGTATACCTCTAATTTACATAATTTTAATTCATTCTTGAAAATTAGCAGACCAATTGGCTGCCGTTTGATTGTTTACATAATTTTAATTCATTTATTTAATAATAGCCCTACAGGCTAACAGTTTCTATTTTTCCTTTTATCAATTAGTTGTCTTAATTCTGGAAATAGCATATCACCATCTCCTTTCCACTATTGATCTTGTAAACCAGTAGGTTTTTCCAACCTCTTTTTGTTTACATGAATTATTATAACGCAGACTGAATTCTTTGTCAACACTTTTTTACATAATTTTTTAAATTTATTAAAAAAATCTGGAGTCACTCCAGATTCCATATTTAAATAGAAGTTCTTGGCTAGATAGATTTAAATTTACCAGCTTTTTCTTGAATAGCTGTCTGTACATTTTTAGCAAATTGCCCTACCATGGATTGGTCTAGTTGCTTTCCGACCACTTGGACGTCTTCTTCAGCTACTGTTGCAATCGCAGTCAAGCCATCATTGTAACGCTTCTCAACTCCTGCCTTGCAGGTCAATAAAACGGGCGCATAGACAACCCGGATTAAATCTTTTTCAAGTTTCTTTCGGCTTTCGATGATCCTCATCTTATCTTTCATATCTAAATCAAAGAAATCTTTGACTGGACTATCACCCATACTTCCTCCTCTTCTATACTATGAAACTTTATCTTGTGCAAACTCCTCTTCCAGTTGGCGTCTATCTTTCCGGTAGGATTGCCATAAATTCTCTTCCTCGATTTCGATCTGTTTTAAGGCTACTTGTGCAGCTTCTCTAGCTTCGAGATCATACTCTTCGATACAGCGATGGAGGGACTCCCATCCACAACTGACATCAACCTCCTGCTTTTGTAAAAAGGAAGCAGCCATCGCATACTCTTCTTCCAGCATCTGGGTGAAGAGCTGCTGTTTTCTTTCCACTAGGCAACGCTTTTCATCTAGCTCCAAGCGCGCTTTTTGGAACTCTCTTTCCAAGTGATCTAGTTTCTTTTCCTTTTTCGAAAGAGTAGATGAAATTAATAAGCTAGTTGTTCCCACTGATTCATTTCTCCTGCTATTTCTTGATCTTTTGTTTTTAAGAGTTCAATTCCTGCATTCACTTGCTCGTTTAAAGCATGGAATTCATTCGATAAGGACTGATATGCAGCCAAACGATTGTCGAACCTTTCTCTTACTTCAGTGACAACTGTTTGCCTTGTCGCACCAGCCTGTGCATAGGCCTCTTCTACTTCCGCAAGATTGAGAATGAAGCCTTTCGGAACGGTCTGTAATACTTTCTCCAAAGCTTCTAAATCTGTATCCAGTTGTGCCTTAGATTTCTGAGCTTGCTCCAGCCCTTCATCCACTACTCGAATCAGCTCATCAGAAGCCAAGCGCGCCTGCAAAGCATCAAGATAAATCCGTTCACTCGAGCTCAGTCCACCACCTGTTTTTTGCAATTTATCCTTTAGGCGATAGTAAACCTTCATCCGCTCTTCAATGATTTCCTTGCGAGTGATGGCTTCCGTTCCCTTTTCAAGAACCAAATTCCCGTCCTTATCATAGATATAACCATGCATCATGTGCTGAAGGCCCGTATTTATCAAATTCTTAGTTTTGAGGTGCTTGACAATCCCACTGGATTCCTTGCTTCCAGAATCCTGATAGCCCAAGCTAACCAAATCTTTATGGTCAATGTGGTTGTAGATTTTGTACTTCAGCGAATCTATACGCACTTTTTGCTCAGGTGTTAAGATAGGATAGGCATTAGGGCCATTGTATAGATGGACAGTCCCAATATGAGAAGCTTCCTCTTCCGTCAAACAGGCAAGCGCATACTGAATATTCATAGA
>ERZ1699232.83-NODE-83-length-35850-cov-4.303390_pt1 | contig 35850 bp, 36 predicted proteins | sample MGYA00581529_ERZ1699232 | MGnify/ENA primary metagenome ERZ1699232 (study PRJEB42319, sample SAMD00040335) | human oral metagenome | material: saliva | host: Homo sapiens | study: EMG produced TPA metagenomics assembly of PRJDB4115 data set (Metgenomic analysis of...
GTATGCATCCTGTAAGACAACAAAGATTCGGGCAGGTTGGCAAAGGTTTTGCCATGTAGGGCGCATTGCACCCACATATGGAAATCGGGCGCAGTCTCTGTCGCGGTGTAGTTTATCCCGAGGTTTTTAATGCTGTCGTGCCGCCACATGGTGGTGGGGTTGAACATGTTTTGGGCGGCAAAGGAGAGAAAGGCTTTAATGTCTTTGTCGAGCAGGGGGAGGTCGCTTAAAACGGGTTCTCTTCCGGTTTGATCATCGAAAAAGATGGTGGCTTGGCTGCCGACAATATCGATTTCGGGATGGCTGTCTAAAAACTGAATCTGTTTTTCAAAACGATCCAAGGCGCAAATATCGTCCGCATCCATTCGTGCCACATATTCGACCTCTACGTCTTTGAGCATATTCATGGCAAATTGGCAGGCAAACGGCTCGCCCCTGTTTTCCGGAAGGTGGAAAACCTGCAAACGTGAATCTTTGGCTGCGTAAGTTTCGAGGATTTCGCCGGTTTTATCTGTTGAAGCATCGTTGATGGCGATGACGAAAAAGTCGCGGAATGTTTGATTCAATACCGAATCCAAGCATTCGGGCAAATAAGCTTCGGCGCAATAGGCCGGCAAAATAACGGCGAGTTTCATGTTTGCTTTCGATGTGTTTTGATGTGTAGTCGGTGGAAGATTTTACTATAAATTTCCCAAAAGCTAAGGCCGTCTGAAACCTTATTGTCAAGTTTTCAGACGGCCTTAGTGTGAATCCGATATACGGATTATTTAACGATTTGGTTCAATTCGCCTTTGGCGTATTTGGTTGCCATTTTTTCCAAAGAAATCGGTTTGATTTTGTCGGCTTGGCCTTCGCAACCGAATGCGAGGTAGCGGTCAAGACAGATTTGTTTCATGGCTTCGACGGTTTTGCTCAAGTATTTGCGCGGGTCGAATTCGGACGGGTTTTCTGCCATGAAGCGGCGGATGGCACCGGTAGAGGCGAGGCGCAAGTCGGTATCGATGTTGACTTTGCGCACGCCGTGTTTGATGCCTTCGACGATTTCTTCAACCGGTACGCCGTAGGTTTCACCGATTTTGCCGCCGTGTTCGTTGATGACTTTCAACCATTCTTGCGGAACGGAGCTGGAGCCGTGCATCACGATGTGGGTGTTGGGCAGGGCTTGGTGGATTTCTTTGATGCGGTCGATACGCAATACATCGCCTGTGGGCGGACGGGTGAATTTGTATGCGCCGTGGCTGGTGCCGACGGCGATAGCCAATGCGTCAACGCCGGTATCTTTAACGAAACGTACGGCATCTTCAACGCTGGTCAGCATTTGGTCGTGGGAAAGTTTGCCCACTGCGCCGACGCCGTCTTCTTCGCCGGCTTCGCCAGTTTCGAGGTTGCCCAATACGCCGATTTCGCCTTCAACGGACACGCCGCAAGCGTGGGAGAAGTTGACCACGGTACGGGTGGCGTTGACGTTGTATTCGTAAGAAGAAGGGGTTTTGCCATCTTCCATCAGCGAGCCGTCCATCATCACGGAGGAGAAGCCCAGTTGAATGGAGCGTTGGCATACATCAGGAGATGCGCCGTGGTCTTGGTGCATCACGACAGGGATGTGCGGGAATTCTTCGACTGCGGCCAAAATCAGATGGCGCAGGAATGGGGCACCTGCGTATTTGCGTGCGCCTGCGGATGCTTGAACGATAACGGGGGCGTTGACTTGGTCGGCCGCCTCCATAATGGCGCGCATTTGTTCGAGGTTGTTAACGTTGAATGCGGGCAGACCGTAGCTGTTTTCGGCTGCATGGTCCAATAATTGGCGCATGGATACGAGTGCCATGAGGAGCTCCTGAAGTAGTGAAGGGTAAATTTATCCGATAAATTATAATGTTTTTTGCTATGAAAAACTACAAGCTGCTACATTGTTTTTATATATTAACGAACAGTGTCTCGGTTTATAATGGCAGAGTATTGAAAACGGGTGTGCAAAATGGATAGGATTTCGGTGGCCGAGTGTGATAAGCCTTTGTTTCAGACGGCCTTGACGGTGCAGGTGGGCGATGTGAACTATGGCGGCCATCTGGCGAACGATGCGGTGTTGCGTTTGTGCCATGAAGTGCGGATGCGTTGGCTGACGGCGCTGGGCTGGAGCGAAATGGATGCCGGAGGGGCTGGCCTGATTATGGCGGATGCGGCGGTGCAGTATTTGGCGCAAGGTCATCATGGCGATGAGCTGTCGGTGGAGATGGGTGCGGCAGGCGTGGCCGGTGTAGGTTTTTCTTTACTGTACCGTATCCGCAGGATTTCAGACGGCCTTGTGCTGGCGAAAGTGCAGACAGGCATGGTGTGTTTCGATTATGGCAAGCAGCGTGTCTGCCGTCTGCCTTTGGCTTTGAAAGCAGCATTGGAGGCCGTCTGAAATGGCGGAATCAAGCAATTTTGCGCTTCATCTTGAACGCTATCTGAAAACCTTGCTGCAACAAGGCAAGTCGGAGCATACCGTTTCCGCTTATCGGCGCGATTTGAGTGAATTGATGCGCCTGTTGCCCGATAATCTTGAAAACGGCCAGCCGACGCGCCGCAATTTTGTGGCGGTATTGAAAAAACTGTCGCAAAAGGGCTTAAGCGAAAGCAGCTTGGCGCGGAAATTGTCGGTATGGCGGCAGTATTGCAGTTGGCTGGTGCAGATAGAAGTCATGGAAAGCGACCCGACATTTAATATGAAAGCGCCGCGCCTGCCCGAACGCCTGCCCAAAGCGCTGCCGCAAGAACCTTTAAACCATATTCTTGACCATGCGCCGGTTGATGATGAGTTGGACGTACGCGATAAGGCCATGTTTGAATTGATGTATGGCAGCGGTTTGCGCTTGAGTGAAATACAAGGGTTGAATCTGGACGGTATCGTTTTGGACGAAGGTTGGGTCAGTGTGAATGGTAAAGGAGGCAAGCAGCGGCAAGTGCCTTTGGTGGCTAAAAGCATTGCGGCATTGCGCGATTATTTGGCAGTACGTATTGCCAAAGAGGGCGAGCAGGCCTTGTTCACCAATAAGAACGGCGGTAGGCTGGGGCAACGTCAAATCCAAAAACGCCTGCAGGCGTGGGCAGTGCGCGTGGGCAGCGCCAGCCATATCTCGCCGCACATGATGCGCCACAGCTATGCAACCCATCTTTTGCAGGCATCGGGCGATATCCGCGCTGTGCAGGAATTGTTGGGACACAGCAATCTTTCTGCTACGCAAGTTTATACAAAGCTGGATTTTGACCATTTGGCGCGTGTTTATGATGAAGCGCACCCAAGGGCGAAACGGAAAAAATGATTTTGTTTGAATCAGGCCGTCTGAAAGAATGTTTTCAGACGGCCTGATGTTTTATGGATAAAAAATACAGATGATTTGAAACCATTTGAATTTTTATCGGTCTGATGAGGTTTCGATATTGGTTTAATGTGCGGATAGCATAAACGCCGGAAGAATAGGCTGTTTTGTCTTACCGCTTATCTTTTAAAACAACCTTTTGTTTGATAATATTAGTAATGAGAGCTAATATCATATTATGATATGCAGCCTTTAAAACAGCAGGTCTATAAACTTTCTCTATAAGCATTAATGCTTATTTTGACTGTAAAACGACTTGCAAACGGGAATTGTTGCTATTAACATAACGGAATTATGGATAAAAAACGAATTTTAACTCCAGCCGTCGTGACTTCCGTTGCGTTGATTCACGTCGGCTTGGTTGCACTTTTATGGCACGCGCACAAACCGCCTCCTGTCGAAATGGCGAATATTGAATTTGTCGATTTAGGCGATTTCGGCGGTGGCGACGGTAGTCCTGAGGGCGAAGGTGCACCTGCCGCCCCCGAGTCTACCTCCGAACAACCTAAACCCAAGCCGAAACCCAAACCTAAGCCTGTCGAGCCGCCCAAACCTGTTATCAAACCTGTGGTAACGAAAAAAGAAAAAGCGGATATCGTACAGCAAAAGGAAAAACCGAAACCTATTGAGAAACCTAAGCCCGAGCCTAAGCCGGAACCCAAACCTGAGCCGAAGCCCGAGCCAAAACCTGAACCAAAACCAGAGCCGAAGGCGGAACCTAAACCGTCTCCCAAAGCATCTGAATACTCAGGCAGCAAAACCGGGCCGAATACTGCTGAAAACGGTAAAGGCAACGGAGAAGGTAAAGCCTTGGGCGGAGAAGGAAAAGGCAACGGCGGCGGTACGAAAGGTACAGGCAGCGGCCGTGGCGAAGGCAGCGGATCTGGCAGCGGCGGTGCGAAAGGTGAACATGGTTCCGGCACCGGCGGTGGCGGAGGTGGCAGCGGTACAGGTGCCGGCAGCAGTAAAGGCAATCCTGCAAAAGGAACCTGCCATATTCCAAGACCTCCGTATCCTTCACTATCCACTGAAAATGGTGAAGAAGGCTTGGTTGTTTTGAAAGTCTTGGTTGGTCCCGGCGGTAAAGTGGATTCAATTAGTGTGAATAAATCAAGTGGTTATAGTCGTCTGGATAATGCAGCGCGTAAAGCCGTTAAAGATGGCAGCTGTAATGCAAGCGTTTGGACTGAATTTAAAGTACCTGTCAAATTCACGCTCGAATAAGTATCTAGGCCTAAGCTGATTGATTAGAAAATATATGCTGTTGGGAAATGATTTTAAATGACCCGATAGAAATTTTAATTTTATTTTTAACTTGGAAAAATTATGGATTTAAGTTTAGTTTTCAAATCAGGTGATGTGGTACTGATTGGTGTATTTGTCCTGATGTTGTTGATGAGTGTGGTGACTTGGAGCGTTATTGTGATCCGCTGCATCAAATACCGCAAAGCGAAAAAAGGCAATGCTCAGGTAAAAGAGTTGATGCTGAATGCGTTTACGCTGGCTGATGCCGTACAAAAAGCCAAAGCGGTAGAAGCACCGATGAGCAGTGTTGCCGATGAGTCTCTGCGCGCATACCAAAACTACCGTCAAACGACAAGCAAATCGCTGATTGACGAATTGCCTTTGAACGAATACTTGGTTGTTCACATCCGCAACAGCATGTCCCAAACCATGCGTCAGTTTGACTACGGCATGACCGCGTTGGCCTCCATCGGCGCAACCGCTCCGTTTATCGGCCTGTTGGGTACTGTTTGGGGTATTTACCATGCCCTGATCGGCATCAGCGAAAGCGGTCAAATGAGCATTGCTGCGGTAGCCGGTCCGATTGGCGAGGCTTTGGTATCGACTGCTGTCGGCCTGTTTGTGGCGATTCCGGCCGTATTGGCGTACAACTTCCTCAACCGCGGTACAAAAACCATCGCGCAAGATATGGACGCATTTGCACATGACCTGCATGTCCGCCTTCTGAACCAAAAGGATTAAACCATGGCTTTCGGATCAATGAATTCCGGCGATGATGCGCCGATGTCGGATATCAACGTTACGCCTTTGGTGGACGTGATGCTGGTGTTGCTGATTGTATTTATGATTACCATGCCGGTGCTGACCCACTCGATTCCTTTGGAGTTGCCGACTGCTTCGGAAAAAGCGGCAAAAGAGGATAAGCAGCAGCCTAAAGATCCTTTGCGTTTGAGCATTGATGCCAGTGGTGCTTATGTTGTTGGCGGCGATTCTGATGCCAAAGTGGATTTGGCAACGGTAACTGCCAAGCTGAAAGAAGCCAAAGCGAAAAACGAAGATGTGATTGTGGCGATTGCGGCGGATAAAGCGGTTGAATACGATTATGTCAACCAAGCCCTGCAAGCGGCGCGCGAAGCCGGTATCAGCAAAATCGGTTTTGTAACGGAAACCAAAGCGCAATAATCTTTTGAATACAGTCAAGGCCGTCTGAAATTTGAGTAAAGTTTCAGACGGCCTTTTGTTGTATTTGGTAACTATATGTCCAGGCTGTATAATTAGCGGATTAAATTGAATAATGACAATACAGGAACCACTATGACAGAAACCATCGAACGCGACAGTATGCAATACGATGTCGTGATTGTCGGCGCAGGCCCGTCGGGTTTGTCTGCCGCCATCAAACTCAAGCAGCTTGCCGAAAAGAATGGACGCGAAATCAGCGTTTGCGTGGTGGAGAAGGGTTCGGAGGCCGGTGCGCACTCGCTTGCAGGCGCCATCATCGATCCGATTTCTTTGAATGAGCTGATTCCTGATTGGAAAGAAAAAGGCGCGCCGCTGACGCGTACAGTGACGAAGGACAGGGTTTTGTTCCTGACCGAGAAAAAAGCCTTCAACCTGCCGGTTACCCCGAATTTCGACAACCATGCGAACTATATTGCCAGCTTGGGTGAAGTCGTGCGCTGGTTGGCGGAGCAGGCGGAAAATTTGGGCGTGGAAATCTATCCGGGCTTTGCCGCTGCCGAGGTGCTGTATCACGAAGACGGTTCGGTCAAAGGCATTGCAACCGGAAATATGGGAGTGGGCAAAGACGGCGAGCCGACCGATTCATTCCAGCCCGGCATGGAGCTTTGGGCGCAGCAAACCCTGTTTGCCGAGGGCTGCCGCGGTTCGCTTTCCAAGCAAATCATCGAACGTTTCCAACTCGACCAAAACAGCGAACCGCAAACTTACGGCTTGGGCATTAAAGAAATTTGGGAAGTGCCGTCTGAAAAACATCAGCCCGGTTTGGTTATGCACAGCGCAGGCTGGCCGTTGGACAGCAAAACCTATGGCGGATCGTTTATTTATCACTTTGACGAAAACAAAGTTGCTGTCGGCTTTGTGGTAGGCTTAGATTATCAAAACCCTTATCTGTCGCCGTTTGAAGAGTTCCAACGTTTCAAAACCCATCCTGAAATCCGCAAAACCTTTGAAGGCGGCCGCCGTATCGCTTATGGCGCGCGTTCGTTGATTGAAGGCGGTTTGCAAAGCCTGCCGAAACTCTCGTTCAAAGGCGGCGTTTTAATCGGCGATGCCGCAGGTTTCCTGAATATGCCGCGCATCAAAGGCATCCATACGGCCATGAAATCCGCCATGCTTGCCGCAGAAGCCGTATTTCCTTTGTTAGAAAACCTCGAAGAAGTGGAAAGCTTCGACAGTGGCAAAGAAGCCACCGATTATCAGCAACGCTTTGAACAAAGCTGGCTGTATCAAGAGCTTTACGCCGCGCGCAATGTCCGTCCGTCATTCAAATGGGGCGTTTACCTCGGCTCAATCTATACCGGCATCGACCAAATGATTTTCAGAGGCAAAGCCCCGTGGACCTTGAAACATCACGGCAAAGACAACGAGCAGCTCAAAAAAGCCGCCGAATGCAAGCCGATTGATTATCCGAAGCCTGACGGCGTTTTGACCTTCGACCGTTTGAGCAGCGTTTTCCTTGCCAACCTTGCACACGAAGAAAACCAGCCTGACCATTTGGTGCTGAAAAATCCGCAGGTCATGATAGATGTAAACTACAAAGAATACGCCTCGCCCGAAACCCGCTATTGTCCGGCCGGCGTATATGAAATCGTCGAAGAAAACGGTAATCCGCGCCTGCAAATCAACGCCGCCAACTGTGTTCACTGCAAAACGTGCGACATCAAAGACCCGACGCAAAACATCACTTGGATTTGTCCCGAAGGCGCAAGCGGGCCGAATTACGGCGGAATGTAATTGACTGTTTGAAGTCAAAACCTAAAGACCGTCTGAAAAATTTCAGACGGCCTCTATCCTATTATTTCATCAATGGACGCATTATGAACACACGCATTTGGCAGGCAGGCCGATTTGAAATCGCCTTGGACAAACCGAAAATCATGGGCATCGTCAATCTGACCCCCGATTCATTATCCGATGGCGGCACCTATTCGCAAAATGTCTCAACAGCATTGGCACATGCCGAGCAGCTGCTGAAAGACGGCGCGGATATTCTCGATATCGGCGGCGAATCTACCCGTCCGGGTGCGGATGATGTTTCTCTCGAAGAAGAATGGGCCAGGGTGCAGCCGGTTTTGGCGGAAGTGGCCAAGTGGAGTGTTCCCGTCAGCTTGGATACACGCCACACGGCGATCATGGAAAAAGCCTTGGCACAAGGCGGCGTCGATATTATCAACGATGTTGCCGCATTGAGTGATGAAGGCGCAGTCGCCTTGCTGGCGCAACAGTCGAAGACAGGCGTGTGTCTCATGCACATGCAGGGTTTGCCTAAAACCATGCAGCTTAATCCGCAATATCAAGATGTCGTCGAAGAGGTCGCGCGTTATTTAAAAGCACGCGCGGCAGAATGCGTTCAAGCAGGCATTGCCCCTGAACGCATCACGCTCGACCCCGGCTTCGGTTTCGGCAAAAACCTGCAACACAACATCACCCTGATAAAACATTTGCCTGAGTTGATGGACGCAACCGGATTCCCCCTTCTGATCGGCATATCGCGCAAAAGCATGATTGGCGAGCTGACAGGCGAACAAGATGCCGCCAAACGCGTACACGGCAGCGTGGCAGCCGCTTTGGCCACAGTCGCCCGAGGCGCGCAAATCATCCGTGTTCACGATGTCAAAGCAACATCGGACGCTTTGAAAGTTTGGGAAGCATTGGGCATATCGGCATAATGTTCGAATAGAAAACCGACAGGCCGTCTGAAACATTTGCCCGGCATCTTGAACAAGCAACAAGTTATGCTATAATCCGCTTCTACTCTTGACGGGTCTGTAGCTCAGGGGTTAGAGCAGGGGACTCATAATCCCTTGGTCGTGGGTTCGAAACCCACCGGACCCACCAAATATTAAAAATGCCCGAGGCTTTTGGCTTCGGGCATTTTTGTATTCATTGGTTTGTGAAGGGTTGGAATATAATGTCGACAATAGTAATTTGGTTATTTCGTCCAATATATTTTTTAGGGAAATTCTTTTAAAAAAGAAGGAGTAGTTTGGTGGAGTTATTACCTTATTTTCTGTTTTGTTTAGTATTTTTGTATTTTATTGCAATTATAATTAATTCAGTAATGGTATATAAAATATTAAAATCAGAAGGGATGGATATAGGTTTTTTTGAATATCTATTTATTGGGAGTATGCAATTTAAATTTTTTAGGGTGCTGTTTGGAATACAAAAAATATCCAATAAATTTTATTTGAAAATATTAAGAATAAATTTTACGGTTGCTATGATTATTCTTATTTTATGGTTTTCTGTTGTCTCATATTTGACGTATTCAGTATAAAAATTAACCTATTAAAAGAAAGTCGTTTATTTAAGCTGCAGAGTTTTTTATAAACCAATGCCGTCTGAAAATCTTAATTTCAGACGGCATTTTTTATTTTTCCGAGTAATACCACATGCGCCTATATCGAAAGGCTGATGATTATTTCGATATAGCTGGACTGTTTTTCAGACGGCCTGAAGACTTAATCAACCATTCGGCTTATTTCGTTAATGGGGATACGCGGGGTATAGAGTATGTCGTAGGTTGGTTTGTCCAAAAGATCTTGCAGGGAGTATTGATCTAAATGTTTGAAGAAGGCCTTGATGGCGCCGGTAATGATGCCGGTCAGTCGGCAGGATGGGGTGATAAGGCATTCGTTGTTATCGCCCATGCATTCGACAACCTGCATCGGCTCAAGATGGCGGACGACTGCGCCGATGTTGATTTTTTCAGGAACATCCGCCAAACGTAAACCGCCGCCTTTGCCGCGCACGCTGACCAGAAATCCGCCTTTGACTAATGAGGTAACCACTTTCATCAAATGGCTTTTGGAAATATTGTAAGTCTCGGCAATGGTGCCGATATTGACGAGGGTGTCGTCGTTGATGGCGGTATAAACCAATACGCGCAATCCGTAATCGGTATGTTGGGTCAGATACATGGCTGGCTCTTTAGATATTTTTATTATATGTCAAAAGCGTAGTGCTTGGAGAGGGGCTGTTTGACTTTATGTGGGATTGGGTTTCATAATATCTGAAACATTTGAATTAATCCAGTTTGACAAACTGTTACCATTATAACGAACTTATGAAGCCCTTGAAACGCCATCCTGCCTTAATAGAACTTTCCCGCGAACATCATGGCTCGCTGTCGTTGTGCGTCCGTCTCCTGCGTACGCCCGATCAAAGCCATCAGGCGGAGCTGGAGCCTCATTTTATTGAGCTGGAGCCACATTTTTTGGAAGAGGAAACCATGTTTGCGCCGTATTGGGATAAAATTGATCCTGCGTTGCGGCAGCGTTTTGAAGGCGATCATACCAAATTGCGCGCGATGATGGCGCATCCCGAATATATGAATGAATCATGGAATAAGGAGTTTGCTGTTACTTTGCGCGACCATGCGCGCTTTGAGGAGCGCGAGCTTTTCCCTGCGATTGAACCTTTTTTGCCTTTGCCTGAAAATGTGTAACAGGAAAAGGAGTCGATGGCCGTCTGAAAAGTTTCAGACGGCCTCTGTTGCTGTTTTATGATGATATAAAAATTGAAGGAACCACCATGACCGATTTGTTCAAACACCCGGTTTGGGCAATGGCCTTCCGCCCGTTTTATTCGTTGGCGGCTTTGTATGGCGCATTGTCTATATTGCTTTGGGGCTTCGGCTTTCAGGGTACGCCTGAGTTGCCGGGTTTTTATTGGCATGCCCATGAAATGATTTGGGGCTATGCCGGATTGGTTGTCATTGCATTTTTATTGACGGCCGTGGCGACTTGGACAGGCCAGCCGCCGACACGCGGTAAGGCGTTGGCCGGTTTGACCGCATTTTGGCTGTTGGCCCGCATTTGTATGTTTATCCCCGGTTGGGGGGTAACGGCAAGCGGCATATTCGGTACGATCTTTTTCTGGTATGGCGCGGTATGCATGGCTTTGCCGGTAATTCGTTCTCAAAACAAGCGCAACTATGTTGCCGTGTTCGCTATTTTTGTTTTGGGCGGCACCCATTTCGCCTTCCATCTGAAAGTGCAGCCGTTTGATGCCATTGCGCTGATGACCGGTCTGCAATCCGGTTTGATTATGGTGGCCGGATTTATCGGTTTGATCGGTATGCGGATTATCTCGTTCTTTACGTCCAAACGCCTGAACGTGCCACAAATTCCCAGCCCTCAATGGGTGGCGCACGCATCGCTTTGGCTGCCTATGCTGACCGCCATGCTGATGGCGCATAACATTTTGCCGGGACTGGCCGCGTTGTTTGCTCTGGCTGCCGGTGTGATTTTTACTGTGCAGGTGTACCGCTGGTGGTATAAAGCCGTGCTGAAAGAGCCTATGCTTTGGATTTTGTTTGCCGGCTATCTGTTTACCGGCTTGGGCTTGATTGCGGTCGGCATTTCTTATTGGATTTCAAACTTCCTGAATTTGGGCGTGCACCTTATCGGTGTTGGCGGTATCGGCGTGCTGACTTTGGGCATGATGGCGCGAACTGCGCTTGGCCATACCGGCAACTCCATTTATCCGCCGCCTAAAGTGGTTCCTGTTGCCTTTTGGTTGATGATAGCCGCAACGGTTGTCCGTGTTTTGGCAACCTTTGTGAACGGTACGGCATACACGCACAGTATCCGTTGCTCCGCCGCTTTGTTTGCCGCCTCTTTGCTGTTGTACGCATGGAAATATATTCCTTGGCTGATCCGTCCGCGTTCGGATGGTCGTCCGGGTTAACGGTTTGGCGAAATGAGAAGGCCGTCTGAAAAGTTTCAGACGGCCTTTATTATTGATAATAAAAAAGCCTTTCAGAGTATGAAAGGCTTTTATTGAAACTGTGGCCTCGCCAACAGGAATCGAACCTGTATTTTACGCTTAGGAGGCATACGTTCTATCCGTTGAACTATGGCGAGGCGGTAAAGGAGGGGATTTTAAACCTTTCCGGCAAAAAAAGACAATAAGCCTGCGGCAATCAAAGGGCCGACCGGAATGCCGCCGACAAAGGCAACGCCGATGACCGTGCCGATTAATAATCCGGTTACCAAAACAGGCTGTTCGCTCATCAATGGAACGCCGCGTCCGGCAAGCCAGGCAACCAAAATGCCGATAAGGACGGCGGCAATCATTTTAAAATTGATAAACTCGGAAACCGGCGGAATCTGGATTTTACCGGAAACCAGCGGGCTCAATACGCCGATGGTCAGCAGGATGATGCCCAGATGCAAACCGTGTTTTTCCACCAAGGGAAGATATTGCGACAAGGCCGTCTGCTGCATGAGCAGCAATACCGCCGCCGAAATCGTAATCGAGTTGTTGTTGCTGACGACGCCCAAAAAAATCAGCGTAACCAGAAACAAAGGGACAAAGCTGAAATTCATCGGATTAAGATACTCGGGCCAAAGATTCTTTTGCCAGTTGGATCATGGCTTCTTTGACTTCGCTGTCCGGCAACACGTCCAATGAAGCGATGGCTTTGTCGACGGCTTTTTTCGCTTCGGAAATCGAATACGGTAAAGCGTCGGAGTTGACGACATAGTCGTGGATTTTTTCAAAATAGCTGCGGTCGGCATTTTCCAAAGCATGGCGCACATCGTTGGCGGCCTGCTCGGAGCCGTTTCGCATCAGGTAAATCAATGGCAGGGTAGGTTTGCCTTCTGCCAAATCGTCGCCGACGTTTTTACCGATTTCTTCGGTTTCGCCTGAATAGTCCAAAACATCGTCAATGATTTGGAAAGCCGTACCGACGTACATGCCGTAGTCTTTCAAGGCTTGCTCGTGTTCGGGGGAAGCCTTGCCCAAAATTGCGCCGACTTGCGCGGCCGCTTCAAACAATTTTGCTGTTTTGTATTGGATGACTTGGACGTATTGCTCTTCGGTAATATCCGTATTGCCGATGTTCATCAGCTGCATGACTTCGCCTTCGGCGATGATGTTGGTCGCATCGGCCATCACTTCCAAGATACGCATGCTGCCCGAACCGACCATCAGTTGGAAGGCGCGTGTATAGAGGAAGTCGCCGACCAAAACAGCCGCCGCGTTGCCGAAGAGGTTGTTTGCGGTTTTACGGCCGCGGCGCAATTCGCTTTCATCGACGACATCGTCGTGTAGGAGGGTGGAGGTGTGGATGAATTCCACCATTGCTGCCAGCGAGTACAGTTTTTCATCGTCATGCCCGACTGCTTTGCCTGCCAAAATGGTAATAATCGGACGCAGGCGCTTACCGCCCGCGCTGATGATGTATGTGCCGATTTGCGAAATCAGCGCAACATCGGATTGAACAGCTTGGTTGATGACCGCATTAACTTTGGCAAGGTCATCGGGCAGGTGGCGTTGGAAGTAAGGCAGGTTTTCGAGCATAAAACATTCTCTGTTGATAAAACGGAGCGGGGGCTCCAATGAATCTGTTTAAACCCGTACATTCGGTCGGGGTAATAACGTTGCATAAAAATATCAGCAATCCAGCGTGTGATTATATCAGTTAAAAAGCATGCAACATATCTTTCAGACGGCCTTTTCAGTTGTAAATAAAATAAATTTTGACAAAACAGACAAATAGAAATAGAATAGCTCGTTTCGCACATGGTGTGCGGAATGTTAACCTAATTCTCATGGAGTTGAGTATGTACGCGGTCGTAAAAACCGGCGGTAAACAATATAAAGTTTCCGTTGGCGAAAAATTGAAAGTAGAACAGATACCAGCCGAACTCGACAGCCAAATCGAACTGACTGAAGTTTTGATGATTGCTGACGGCGAATCTGTAAAAGTAGGCGCACCTTTTATCGAAGGCGCAAAAGTAACAGCTAAAGTCGTTGCTCATGGTCGTGGCGAGAAAGTACGCATTTTCAAAATGCGTCGTCGCAAACACTACCAAAAACGCCAAGGCCATCGCCAAAATTTCACCCAAATCGAAATCGTGGCAATCGCCTAATTTCAAGTAAGTTCAGGAGTATTACAAATGGCAAGTAAAAAAGCAGGCGGTAGCACCCGCAACGGTCGCGATTCAGAAGCCAAACGCTTGGGCGTTAAAGCCTACGGCAACGAGCTGATTCCGGCAGGCTCTATCATCGTTCGTCAACGTGGTACTAAATTCCACGCAGGTGACAACGTAGGCATGGGCAAAGACCACACTTTGTTTGCTAAAGTCGACGGTTACGTTGAATTCAAAACCAAAGGCGCGCTGAACCGTAAAACTGTCAGCATCCGTCCTTACACCGGTTCTGAAGAATAATCGTTTTACGATTGAAAGCCGCATTCCTTTTCGGAATGCGGTTTTTGTTTGTCAGACTGTTCTTTCTGTTTGATAAAATCCGTATGTCGTGAAGCTTGATTTATATTAAGGCCAAAGTAAAAACGTGCTTACAATTGATAACATTTGTTTTATTCTATCGACTCTTTCTATATAATCTATCAAATGCCTTTGATTTACCCTCATGTAGCTAAACACAGTAAACTTAAGGCCGTCTGAAAAAATCCGTATCAGTTGAATACAAGGAATTCCTCCCATGAGCTTACACAGTGATATTCTCGTCGTCGGCGCAGGCCCTGCCGGATTAAGTTTTGCCGCAGAGTTGGCCGGAAGCGGGTTGAACATAACCCTGATTGAAAGAAGTCCTTTAGAAGTGTTGCAAAATCCGCCGTATGACGGCCGTGAAATCGCACTGACGCACTTGTCGCGCGAAATCATGCAGCGATTGGGTATGTGGGATTTGATTCCAAAAGACGAAATTTATCCTTTGCGCGATGCCAAAGTGTTGAACGGTCATTCCGATTACCAGCTCCACTTCCCGCAACCGACTGAGGCGCGCGGCGAGCCTGCGGACTGCTTGGGCTATTTGATTTCCAATCACAACATCCGTAAAGCCGCTTATGAAGTCGTGTCCAAATTGGAAAATGTCAAAATCCTGACCGGCACCAATGTTAAAGAAGTCAAAACTTCCGACAATGAGGCGCAAGTTATTTTGAAAAGCGGCGAAGTATTGACCGGCCGTCTGTTGTTGGCCGCCGATAGCCGTTTCTCGCAAACGCGCCGTCAATTGGGCATTTCTTCCGATATGCACGATTACAGCCGCACCATGTTTGTGTGCCGCATGAAGCATACTCTGTCCAACCTACATACCGCATATGAATGCTTCCACTACGGCCGCACCATTGCGTTGCTGCCTTTGGAAGAGCATTTGACCAATACGGTGATTACGGTGGACAGCGATAAAGCCGAAACGATTAAAAACATGTCGCCGGAAGAATTGGCAGCCAGCGTGAAAGAGCAACTCAAAGGCCGTCTGGGCGATATGGAATTGGTCAGCACCATTCACAATTATCCTTTGGTCGGCATGATTGCCCAACGTTTCTATGGCAAACGCAGCGCGTTGATCGGCGATGCCGCAGTCGGTATGCATCCGGTTACTGCGCACGGTTTCAACTTGGGTCTGGCAAGTGCCGATCTTTTGGCTAAGTTGGTTCTCGAAGCCGAGCAACGCGGTCAGGATATTGGTGCGAAGAGCCTGCTGGAAAAATACAGCACCAAGCATATGCTCCACGCCCATCCGATTTACCACGGCACTAATATGCTGCTGAAACTCTTTACCAATGAAACTGCTCCGGCGAAACTGCTGCGCGGTTTGGTATTGCGTGCAAGCAATAACTTCCCGCCGCTGAAAAAACTGATTACCAAACAATTGACCGGTTAATTGTTTAAAACATAAAAGGCCGTCTGAACGATTAAAGTTTCAGACGGCCTTGTTTTTTATCTGCAGCTTATTTGGCTAAAACTGATTCGGGCATTTCTTGACGGACGTTTAAGGAAGTCAGTTTTTTGGTCAAGATGCTCAATACGATGCCGTAGGCAGGCAGGAAGAAGAGGGTGCAGATGGCGAGTTTGAACAGATAATCGACAAATGCGATGCCCTGCCAATTTGCCGCCATAAATTCATCGTTGCTCGCGTAAAAGGCAACGGCGAAAAACACCAGCGTGTCCAATGCGTTGCCGACAACGGTGGAAGCAGTAGGGGCAACCCACCATGATTTCAGACGGCGTAATCTGTTGAATACAAAAATATCGAGGATTTGCCCGAGCGCATAGGCGGAAAAGCTGGCCAATGCGATACGGCCGACGAAGGTGTTAAATTCGGTTAAAGATGCCCAGCCTGTCCAGTTGCCGTCATGAAAGAGGACGGAGAAGACGTAAGAGAGCAGTAGGGCGGGGAACATCACCCAAAAAATAATCCGTCTCGCCAACGGCGCACCGAAAATGCGCACGGTCAGGTCGGTAGCGAGGAAGATAAAGGGGAAGGAAAATGCGCCCCAAGTGGTAAAAATACCGAAAATTTGAAAGGGGAACTGCACCAGATAGTTGCTGGCGGCAATAATAAAAATATGGAAAAGCACCAGCCAGAAGAGCGTTTTCTTCTGCTGTGCGGCAGTAAATTCGTACATGGGAATCTTTCGGAAGTTTTTCAGACGGCATGAAGCCTTGCGAGACTGTGCAATAGAGAAAGTCTTGCAATGGAAAGGGCGTTAGGCCGTCTGAATAGGATTATTGTGCATCGTGCTCAAACAGGCGTTTGCGTGCCAAAGCTTCAAACTCTGTGCCTGCTTTGCCGTAGTTGGCAAACGGATGAATGGCGATGCCGCCGCGTGGTGTGAATTCGCCGAATACTTCGATGTATTTCGGATCCATCAGGGCGATGAGGTCTTTCATGATGATGTTGACGCAGTCTTCATGGAAGTCGCCGTGGTTGCGGAAGCTGAAGAGATAGAGTTTCAGTGATTTGCTTTCCACCATTTTGATATGGGGGATGTAGCGGATGTAGATGGTGGCAAAGTCGGGCTGGCCGGTCATCGGGCAGAGGCTGGTGAACTCGGGGCAGACGAATTTGACGAAATAGTCGTTGTCGGGATGTTTGTTGTCGAACGCTTCCAAAATTTCAGGCGCGTATTCGCTCGGGTATTGGGTTTTCTGGTTGCCCAAAAGGGAGATGCCTTGCAGCTCTTCGTTGTTGCGGGACATGAGGTTTCCTTAGTTTTTTAATGTGGGAGGTTTTCGAACCACGGGGTGCGGATTGTAATATAAATTGCATGGCTTGTGCGGATTTTATAGCGATGAATCAGCAGGATAGGTTTCAGACGGCCTGTTTTGTATTTTATGAAACCTGTTTTCCGCTTTACAATAGCAGCCAATCAACAGGCCGTCTGAAAGTTTCGTATGTCTTTATCCCAACCCAAACGCATCCTGATCATCAAATTGCGCCATCATGGTGATGTGCTTTTGAGCACGCCGGTGGTCGATGCGCTGAAAACCCGTTTCCCCGATTGCGAAATCGATATGCTGGTATACGCCGGTACGGAGCAGCTGATTGCCGATAATCCGCAGATTGCGCAGATTTTTACCATTGATCGAAATTGGAAGAAGCTGGGCGTATTCAAGCAGTTGGCGTGTGAGAAAAATCTTTTGTCTAAGCTGAAGGCGCGCGATTACGACTGGGCTTTCAACCTGTCCGACCAATGGCGCGCGGCAATAATCGCCAAACTGTGCGCCCGTTGCAGCGTGGGTTTGGACTGCATCAAGCGCGACGGTTTCTGGTGGCGTTTCTGTCATGATTTTATCAACCATGAGCTGGATCCCAGCCATCATATCGTTGAAAACCAATTGAATATCCTTGCGCCGCTTATCCAGCCCGAAGACATGGCCGATGCGAAGGTGCGCCTTTGGGTGGCACAAGATGCAAGGGAAAGCATGCGGCAGAAATTGCGTGCTCAGGGTTGGAGCGGCGAAGATTATGTGTTGATGCACCCGGGTACGCGTTGGCATTTCAAATGTTGGGAAGACGGCAAAAACGCCGCCATCGTACAGCTTCTGCTCAACAGCGGGCAGAATGTCGTATTGACCGCTTCCCCCGACAATGTCGAGCAATACATGCTTCAGGAAATTATAGGCCGTCTGAATATTCCGGAAGGCGGAAAAATTTGGGTGTTGTCCGGATGCCTGAGCCTGCGTGAATTGGCGGCGGCCATTGAGGGCGCCAAACTGTTTATCGGTGTCGATTCCGCACCGATGCACATCGCCGCTGCTTTGGATAAACCGCAAATCGCTTTGTTTGGGGCGTCATGGGTGGACAAATGGCGTCCGTATTCCGAACAGGCTGAGGTTATTTATGCCGGCGATTATGCCGAATTGCCCAACCCCGACAGCATCGATACCAACGATCCGACCCGTTTGTTGAAAGCGATTCCGTTGCAGGATGTGTGGGATAAAATTTCGGCCAAATTGGAGGCGTTGGAGGCTTAAAACCGCTTACCACGATCCGTTAAACGTTTTGGCTTTGCGCCAAAATGCCCATTTGGAACGGCGGCCGATTTCCAGCGTGCCGCCGTTTTCGCCGTCTGTGGCAATGCATACGGTTTTCAGACGGCCTGAATCAAGAGCGTCCCATAAAGGCACAAACCAACGGTTTTCCCAGCTTTCCAAAATATCTTTGTATGCCCAAACATCGCCTGTCTGTAAGGTGGAAACCAAGTCGTCCAAAAAGATAAGGCCGTCTGAAACCGTGTTGCCTGTTTCTTGAACCATCTCAAACCAAGCCTTCAAATCATACGGCGCATCGAGTTTGGGCGTATCTGAAAAACGCGCCCATGCGCTGTCTGAAGCGACAATATCCGCAGACTGTGTACCGTTCGCATCGTTCCACAGCCACAAACCGTTGATTTCCGGCAATCCTTGTTGTTCACGCGCTTGGTTAATCGGATGCGTGTGGAGAAACATTTGGATTTCCGTCTGCATGGCCAACCAAGACACCGCATCTTGGCCGTGCGCCTGACCGTCCATTTCCGGCTGCCCGCACACATCCAAAACACATTCCGCGCCCCAATCTTCTATCGTCGGCATACTGAGCAGCCACATGCTTTCGCAAAGCGGCTCGAATTGCCAATCTTTATCTTGATAAAACGCCGACAAATCCGCACATAACCGTTGCGCCTCCTCTTTTTGGATGCCGATAAACTCGCCGCTGATAATGTTGACATGGTGCATGCCCATCTGTTGCCAAACCGGAGAGGCAAAAGCGGCCGCGCGTTTTTGGCTTGTGTGGCGTAAACGTTGCACTTGGGCAATGAGGCTGCCGTTCCACAAATGGCGTCCGTAAAATTCAGACGGCCTGAGTGTTTCTTTGCGTAATGTGCCATAACGCAAAAGACGGTTAAAAGCAGGTAAGGCAAGCTCAGGGACGGATTCGTCGGCAAAGCGGTTGAGCGAGGGGAGGGCGAGGGTCAGCTTCATAAGCGCAAATAGATAGAAAAACCGTTATTTTACGCGACAAATGATGCGTTTCGGAACCTTGCCCTCACGTACTCAAAAAGAGCCGTTCAGACGGCCGGTTTGGAAAAAACGGGCTGCCATGCTAAAATGCGTGGCGTAAATTTCAGAAAAACAGGGTGTAAATCAACACAATAGCCCTGATAATAACGTCAATCTCAAACACGACCTCATTCATTCCGAATGAAAACCTGATTTTCAGATCGGAAAAAAGACTCAAAGTCCTTTATCCCCAAAACTGTTTAAACCAGCAGGCGGTCGCAGCAGGCCGGATGTGCCGGCATTCTGCAAACCTCAAAAACAGACCGCCCCATTAAGGATAACGCGTGATTAAAAACAAATATTCCACTCGATTCAAAGCAACCCTCTTAGCGTTTCTGCTGCCGGCTTCAGGCATCATGACCGCATACGCCATTACCGACCCTCAACCAGCACATACCGATTTCAAAGTCGAGCGTATTTCCGAAGAGCTGCCTGCCGTTTATGTGGAAACCAATACCTATCAATCCAGCTATTGGGCGCAAGAAGCCGTCCAAGCCGGCGACTCTTTGGCAGACGTTTTGACGCGCATGGGTGTCAACCAAGAAGACATCAAGCAAATCATGGCGAAAAACAATGCCAACCTCGACATGAAAAACCTGCGGACCAACCAATCCGTCAACATCCGCATCGATTCTTCAGGCCAAGTGACCGACGTTCAATTCTTTACCGATGAAGAATTGGAACGCAATTTGGTCGCTTTGGAAAAAGTCAAAGGCAAATGGCGCATCTCCAATGCCGAAATCGACATGAAAACCATGCCGACCCTGCGTTCCGTGAAAATCCGCACTTCCGCCATCGGCGATATGCTCCGTGCCGAAATCCCTTCCGAAGTGTATATCCAGCTCAAAGAAATCTTTGCCGATTCGTTTAATATGAGCGACTTGGGCGAAGGCGATACCGTGCGTCTTTTGTACAACAGCATGTATTTCCGCGGCCAGCAAATGGCGGTCGGCGATATTTTGGCGGCTGAAGTGGTTAAAGACGGTAAAACCTACCAAGCCTATTATTACAGCCAAGGCAAAGGCGATGAAGAAAGCGGTAGCTACTACGACCAAAACGGTAAGTCCCTGCAACAAAAAGAAGGCTTTAATACCGAGCCTGTTGCATACACGCGCATTTCTTCTCCGTTCGGCTACCGTGTCCACCCGGTTCTGCATACCGTCCGTATGCACACCGGTATCGACTATGCCGCGCCGACTGGTACGCCGATTAAGGCCGCTGCCGACGGCGAAGTGATTTTCAAAGGTTGGAAAGGCGGCTACGGTAACACCGTGATGATTCGCCATGCCAACGGTGTGGAAACCCTGTACGGCCACATGAGCGCGTTCAGCCCTGCCGACGGCAGAGTCCGCGCCGGTGAAGTGATTGGTTTTGTGGGTACAACCGGCCGTTCGACCGGTCCGCACCTGCACTACGAAGCACGCGTCAACGGCCAGCCGGTCAACCCGACTACCGTCGCCCTGCCGACGCCGAAGTTGACCCCGACCAATATGGCCGCGTTCCGCAAACAGCAAAAAGATGCCAGCACGATGTTGTCTACCATCCGCTCTTTGCCGGTTTCCGTAGCGCAGTTGGATTAAATAAGATAAAGGCCGTCTGAATAAGGTTTCTTTCAGACGGCCTTTCCTATTAAAATCGATACCCTCATCAAGCCCACGTTTACTCAGAGAAAACTTATGTCTGCTCATCAGCCCATTATCCAATCCCTGCTTGATACCGACCTGTACAAATTCACCATGCTGCAAGTCGTGTTGCACCAATTCCCGCAAACCCACAGCCTCTACGAATTCCGCTGTCGCAACAAAGAGATGGTGTATCCGCTGGCCGATATTCAAGAAGACTTGGAACGCGAACTCGACGCCCTGTGCCAGCTGCGCTTTACGCATGACGAACTCGACTATCTGCGCAGCCTGCGCTTTATCAAAAGCGACTTTGTCGATTATCTCGAACTTTTCCAACTCCAACGCCGCTTCGTCCAAGTCAGCCCTGATGACCAAGGCCGTCTGAATATCCGCATCGAAGGCCCGATGATACAGGCGATGTTCTTCGAGATTTTCATTCTTGCCATCGTCAACGAACTCTATTTCCGCCGCTTGGAAACGCCTGCCGTCATCGAAGAAGGCGAGCGCCGTTTGCAGGCCAAAGCGCAACAGCTGAAAGAAATTGCAGCTACACAAAATCCGAATGATCCGCCGTTCCTTATTTCCGATTTCGGCACGCGCCGCCGCTACACCCTCGCATGGCAGGAACACGTTATCCGCACCTTGTTAGAAGCCGCTCCCGACATCGTGCGCGGTACCAGCAATGTTTATCTGGCCAAAAAACTCGGCATCACACCCATCGGCACCATGGCGCATGAGTTCCTCCAAGCCTTCCAAGCCTTGGACGTACGTTTGCGCAATTTCCAAAAAGCCGCGCTGGAAAGCTGGGTACACGAATACCGCGGCGACCTCGGTATCGCCCTGACCGACGTGGTCGGCATGGATGCCTTCTTGCGCGACTTTGACCTGTACTTCGCCAAACTCTTCGACGGCCTGCGCCACGACAGCGGCGATCCTTATGTTTGGGGCGACAAAGCCTACGAGCATTACAAAAAACTCAAAATCGACAGCCGCACCAAAATGCTGACCTTTTCAGACGGCCTCGATATTGAGCGTTCATGGGCGTTGCACCAATACTTCAAAGACCGTTTCAAAACCAGTTTCGGTATCGGTACCAACCTGACCAACGACTTGGGACACACGCCTTTGAATATTGTCTTGAAGCTCGTCGAGTGTAACGGCCAATCCGTTGCCAAGCTCTCTGACTCCCCGGGCAAAACCATGACCACCAACAACACCTTCCTCGCTTACCTGCGCCAAGTGTTTGACGTACCGGAGCCGGAAGAGAAAGCCTAAAAAACAAAGGCCGTCTGAAATATTCAGACGACCTTTTTAATTAATCCATATCGCTTTCGGGTAATTCTGCCGAACCCATCCGGCGCAGGATGATATTGGTTTTGTTGTGCATCCGTTTGCTCTTAGGATGGTCTGCGTAAAACAGCGGAGCCGGAACGCGCGCCGTGAGCTTGGCGGCTTGTTGGCGGGTGAGGGCGGAGGCAGGTTTCTTGTAGAAATACTGGGATGCAGCTTCCGCGCCGAATACGCCGTAGTGCCATTCGATTGAGTTCAGATACAGCTCAAAAATGCGGTCTTTGTCGGTAACGGCTTCCATCATTGCTGTAATCGCCGCTTCTTCGCCTTTGCGGATGTAGCTGCGGCTTTCGTTGAGAAACAGGTTTTTCGCCAGTTGCTGGCTGATGGTCGAACCGCCGGCTTTGACTTCGCCGCTTTGCTTGTTGCGTTTCATGGCGTATTTGATGCCGTTCCAGTCAAAGCCGCTGTGTTCGGCAAAATTGGCGTCTTCGGAAGCAATCAGGGCTTTTTTGAGGTTGACGGAAATTTGGTCGTACGGCACCCAGCGGTAGTCCAGCTCGACATCGCGCCCTTCGCTTGCAAACTGGCTCATGCGCATGGACATGAAAGCGGTTTTGCTGGGCGCGACGGCGCGGTAGGTAATGATGTTGCCGTACACATAAGCGTTGAAGAAAATGAAGATACCGATGGGCAGGGCAATCAGCCATTTGATGATGCGGAACATGGTTACAGGGCTTTCATGTATTCGATAACAGGGCGGATATCGGGCATAAATCCGCGCCAAATATGGTAAGAAGCGGCAGCCTGACCGACCAGTATGCCCAGGCCGTCTGAAACTTCAGCCGCGCCGCTGCTTTGGGCAAAGTTCAAAAACGCCTGCGCCGCGTCGCCGTAAACCATATCGTAGGCAAGGCGGCAGTTGCGGAAAATTTCAGGATTGACGGCAGGAAGCTGACCGCTCAAGCCGCCGGACGTGCCGTTGATGATGATATCGAAACTGCCGTTCAAATCCGCCATCGGGACGGCTTCAATGCCGAAAAGCTGCGCCAATTCCTCGGCTTTTGCGTGGGTACGGTTGGCAATGATGATACGGGCAGGGCGGTGTTCTTTCAACACCGGAATCACGCCGCGCACCGCGCCGCCTGCGCCCAAAAGCAAAATGGTTTTGCCTTCGATGGCAATGTTTTTGACCTGCGTGATGTCATTGGCCAAACCGATACCGTCGGTGTTGTCGCCGCGTATCCTGCCGTCTTCCAACCACACCAGCGTATTGACCGCACCGGCAGCCAAAGCGCGTTCGGAATGCTCGTCCGCCAGCGCAAAAGCTTCCTGCTTGAACGGGACGGTTACATTCGCACCTTGTCCGCCCTCGGTGCGAAACGCCGCAACAGCCTCGGCAAAACCGCCGATTTCGGCACAAATGCGCCCATATTCGATGGCCGCGCCTTCCTGCAGCGCAAACTGCTGATGGATTTGCGGCGATTTACTGTGTGCAACGGGATTGCCGAAAACGGCGTAACGGGGAGTGTTGTTCATAAAACGGGTCTGAGAAAACAAAAGAAAAGAGTGCTTATTATAGCGGTCTTTATGTTAAGAAAGCGTAATGTAAAATTGTTGACAATTAAACAGTCTGAAACTATATTTCATTGCGTAAAAACGGGTGCCCTGATGTATTTCAGACGGCCTTACCGTGATAGAATAACAACTTAAACTTATTCCCTCAGGAGCTGAAGATGTCCATCAAAGACGCTGTAAAACTGATTGAAGAAAGCGAAGCCCGCTTCGTAGATTTGCGCTTTACCGATACCAAAGGCAAGCAGCACCACTTTACCGTACCCGCCCGTATCGTCCTCGACGATCCCGAAGAATGGTTTGAAAACGGTCAGGCGTTTGACGGTTCGTCCATCGGCGGCTGGAAAGGCATTCAGGCTTCCGATATGCAGCTGCGTCCCGATGCATCTACAGCCTTCGTCGATCCTTTCTACGACGATACCACCGTTGTCTTTACCTGCGACGTTATCGACCCGGCCGACGGTCAAGGCTATGACCGCGACCCGCGCTCCATCGCACGCCGCGCCGAAGCCTATTTGAAATCTTCCGGTATCGGCGACACTGCCTATTTCGGCCCTGAGCCTGAATTCTTCGTCTTCGACGGCGTAGAATTTGAAACCGACATGCACAAAACCCGTTACGAAATCACTTCCGAAAGCGGCGCATGGTCAAGCGGCCTGCATTTGGACGGTCAAAACACCGGCCACCGCCCGGCCGTCAAAGGCGGTTACGCCCCTGTTGCACCGATTGATTGCGGCCAAGACCTGCGCTCTGCCATGGTCAATGTTTTGGAAGAACTCGGCATCGAAGTCGAAGTGCACCACAGTGAAGTCGGTACCGGCAGCCAAATGGAAATCGGCACGCGTTTTGCCACTCTGGTTAAACGTGCCGACCAAACTCAAGACATGAAATACGTCATCCAAAACGTTGCCCACAACTTCGGCAAAACCGCTACGTTCATGCCCAAACCCATCATGGGCGACAACGGCAGCGGTATGCACGTCCACCAATCCATCTGGAAAGACGGTCAAAACCTGTTCTCAGGCGACGGCTATGCCGGTTTGTCCGATACCGCCCTTTATTACATCGGCGGCATCATCAAACACGCCAAAGCCCTGAACGCGATTACCAATCCGTCCACCAACTCCTACAAACGCCTCGTGCCGCACTTTGAAGCACCGACCAAACTGGCATATTCTGCCAAAAACCGTTCCGCTTCCATCCGCATTCCGTCTGTGAACAGCAGCAAAGCACGCCGTATCGAAGCGCGTTTCCCTGATCCGACCGCCAACCCATACTTGGCATTTGCCGCTTTGTTGATGGCCGGTTTGGACGGTATTCAAAACAAAATCCATCCGGGCGACCCTGCCGATAAAAACCTGTACGACCTGCCTCCGGAAGAAGATGCATTGGTGCCAACCGTTTGCGCTTCTTTGGAAGAAGCACTGGCCGCTCTCAAAGCCGACCACGAATTCCTCCTGCGCGGCGGCGTGTTCAGCAAAGACTGGATCGACAGCTACATCGCCTTCAAAGAAGAAGACGTACGCCGCATCCGCATGGCGCCGCATCCTTTGGAATTTGAAATGTATTACAGCCTGTAAAACAGCTGAAACATTTTAAATAGGAAATCAAAGGCCGTCTGAAACTGGATTTGAAGTTTCAGACGGCCTTTAGGCTTAAAATAGATAGGGCGATCGAATTGGATATGATAGCAAGAAGCAATGAATCATGCCGTTGGAAAGCCTTTATGGAATCGGTTCCTTGTGTTAAATTGTGCTAATGAAATCATTTAATCAAAAAGGTTGGGCAGAATGAAGAAGATAATTGGTTTGGCCATTGCTGCGGCATTTGGTTTGAGCGCGTGCAGTAATTTGGATCACAAAACTGCGCACGAGGTCATGTCGATTTCCAATGACCGTATTTTAAAAGAAGACCACAGCTTTAACATCACAGGCAGCTCTCAAGTATATATCAGCCCATTGGCTGAAGCTGTATTGGCAGATGAAAAGGTGGAAGAGAAAGAAAAAACAGAGGATGCCAAAGCGAAATCGGAGGATGCTATGGCGAAAGCAGAGGATGCGGCAGCCTCTATGGAAGCCACTCAAGAAGAAGATGATCCTTTGAAGCAGGAGTTTTCTGAACGAGAAGAGGCTGAGTTCCGCAATGCAATGCTTGATGCCTTGCCGGACGGCAATATCGCACAAGTTGCCGTTGATTATCTGGATAAATATCCTGCCATATCCAGTTACATGGAAGGGGTTCATCTGAATTATGAGGTAGCTGTTGACCTATCAACGCGTCAGTTTGAGATGATTCCTGAATTGGCCATTGATAACCACAATGAAAAACTCAGCGTTAAGCTTCCTATAAAGTTGGATGCGGCAAAATGGGAAGTCTATGTTGATCCGCCTGCCAGCGTGTCTGCCATTGTTAATGCGTACACCGATGAGAAAATCGGCAAACGTTTAATCAAAGAACCTTTAAAATTGAGTTTGAAAGAAATCGGTGATTCGAAAGGCGTGCCTTTTGATCATATTGCAGAGGCAGGGGTGCGTGCTTTTTTGAGTGCCAATAAGGCTATGCCTGCCGATGCATATGTATTTAAAGAAATGGATGCCTTTGGTAAGGCAAACCATGCACGCTATCGTGTACGTCATGTCATGAAACCAGAGTATGATTCAGTCGTAATGAAGGCAGTGGCTAAGGCTTTTGATGAAGAATTGTCGAAATTACAGAAAACGCCTCAACCAGGGTCAACAGAAGAAGATTATAAAAATGCGCGGGAATTTTTCAGTATGTTTGTCAGCATAAGTGATAACCGGCCACTTAGCTTCCAGCGTATAGTCGGTAACAATCCTGTTGTCGACTATTATCTTGACCGCAAAGGCCGTATGTTGGCTTCCCGCATGTATATACAAATTAACGGTACGCATAAGGCCATCAATATTATCGGCGACAACGTGTACAGCCATTACGGCAAGCCGATCTTCAAGCTGAATCCGCAAGGTAAAGGCATTACTTGGCGAGAGCTGAAAGAGTCTTTCGGTTCGGACAAAAAACAGGAATATTAAAGCCTCAGGCCGTCTGAAAGGGTATTTAAGGATATTTTTTGTTTTCAGACGGCGTGTTTGATAAGGAAAAACATGTTTGCAAATTTTGATTTAGGCGTATTTTTGCTGGCAGTATTGCCCGTGTTGTTGGCCATTACCGTGCGCGAAGTGGCACGCGGTTATACGGCGCGGTATTGGGGCGACCATACCGGCGAGCAGTTCGGGCGTTTGACCCTCAATCCGCTGCCACACATCGATCCTGTCGGTACAATTGTCGTGCCGCTGGTGTGTCTGATGATTGGCAGTTTTCTGTTCGGCTGGGCGCGTCCTATGCCCATCGATTCGCGCAATTTCCGCGATCCGCGCCGCGCGTGGCGGTGGGTGTCGATTTCAGGCCCGATTGCCAATCTGATTTTGGCGTTCTTTTGGGGTTTTGTCGTCGTATTTTCCGCGTATGTGCCCGAGTCTTATCAAGCGCCGTTGGTGCAGATGGCCGGTTACGGCGTGATGGTGAACTCGATTTGGGTCGCATTCAGCCTGATTCCGATTTTGCCTTGGGACGGCGGTATTTTTCTCGATACCTTTCTTAACGCCAAACAGTCCATGCAGTTCCGTAAAATCGAGCCATACGGCACATGGATTATCCTGATCCTGTTGTTTACCGGCCTGCTGGCCAAACTGATTTGGCCGATTATCGCCATGATTCAGGCCGCAGTGCAGATGGTTGTCATGCTGTTTATTTAAATGTTTTGGCTGAAAAAGGCCGTCTGAAACTCAGTTTCAGACGGCCTTTTTCATTGTGCAACATGTAAATACGATTGGAAAAGTTGCTTAAAAATTGTACAATTTCAGCCCTTTCAATTTGGCGCAAACATCATGCACATCGGCGGCTATTTCATTGACAACCCCATCGCACTTGCCCCTATGGCAGGCATTACGGACAAACCGTTCCGCCGGATTTGCCGCGAGTTTGGCGCAGGGTGGGCGGTATGCGAAATGCTGACCAGCGATCCGAGCTTGCGCCATACCAAAAAAACCTTGCGCCGCAGCGATTTTGAAGGCGAGGGCGGAGTGGTGGCCGTGCAGATTGCAGGCAGCGATCCGCAACAGATGGCGGAAGCTGCGCGTTACAACGTCGGCCTGGGCGCGCAGGTGATTGACATCAATATGGGCTGCCCGGCCAAAAAAGTCTGCAATGTGCAGGCAGGCAGCGCATTGATGCAAAACGAGCCTTTGGTTGCCGCAATCTTGGAAGCCGTTGTCAACGCGGTGGACGTACCCGTTACCCTCAAAACCCGTCTAGGCTGGCATGACGAACATCAAAACTTGCCGACCATCGCCAAAATTGCCGAAGAATCAGGCATCGCAGCCCTTGCCATCCACGGCCGCACCCGTACGCAGATGTACAAAGGCGAAGCGCGTTACGAACTGATTGCCGAAACCAAAGGCCGTCTGAACATCCCCGTTTGGGTCAACGGCGATATCACTTCGCCGCAAAAAGCCGCCACCGTCCTCAAGCAAACCGCTGCCGACGGCATCATGATAGGGCGCGGCGCACAAGGCAGGCCGTGGCTTTTCCGTGATTTAAAACATTACGCCGAATACGGCGTTTTGCCTCCGGCCTTAAGCTTGGCAGAATGCAACGCCACCATTTTGAACCACATCCGCGCCATGCATGAATTTTATGGAGAAATTGCCGGAGTACGCATCGCCCGAAAACACATCGGCTGGTATATCGACGAAATGCCCGACGGCGAACAAACACGCCGGGACATCAACCGCTTGGACAGCGCCGCAGCACAATACGATACCCTTGCCGCCTATCTTGAGGCGCTTTCAGAGAAAACCGACCGCTGGGTGTGTCACTATCGGGAAAGCTGAAGAGTTTCAGACGGCCTCATCATCTAAAAATAAATCTATTTAAAAACAAACTCAAAGAAAGACATCACGATGAATCAAACGACGACTGACATTGCGCAATGTATTGAACAAAACTTACGACAATACTTCAAAGACTTAGATGGTACGGAACCTTGCGGCGTGTACGATATGGTGTTGCACCAAGTGGAAAAGCCGATGCTTGCCTGCGTGATGGAGCAATGCGGCGGCAACCAGTCTAAAGCGGCCGTTATTTTGGGTTTGAACCGCAATACCCTGCGTAAAAAATTACAACAGCACGGTATGCTGTAATGCGGCAGGGCAACCCGTCCTGACGGTTGAAGGAGAAATAAGAATGCAAAATCCGAATAAATTAAATATCCATTTCATCCTGCACGAGGCATTTGAAGTGCCGGGCGCATATTTGAAATGGGCGCAATGGCGCGGACATAACATCAGTGCAACCAAAGTGTACGAAAGGGAAGCCCTGCCTGACAATGTGGACGATATAGATTTTTTGATTGTGATGGGCGGGCCGCAATCGCCTGATGAAGACAGGCAGGCATTCCCGTATTACGACCCCCAATCCGAGCTGCGCCTGATGCGTCAGGCGATGGCGGCGGATAAATATATTGTCGGCGTGTGTTTGGGTGCGCAGCTTTTATCCGTTGCCTACGGCGCGCGCCACACGCGCAGCCCTGAGCGTGAAATCGGCATTTATCCGATTGAGCTGACGGCGGAAGGTTTGGCGGATGACCATGTTTCCCTGTTGGGCAAAACCCTGAATACCGGCCATTGGCACGGCGATATGCCCGGTTTGACGGATGAGGCGGTTGTGTTGGCAACCAGCAAAGGCTGTCCGCGCCAGATTATCCGTTTTGCGCCCAAACATTATGCTTTCCAGGCTCATTTGGAGTTTGACCGCGAAGCCGTCGGGCTGCTGATTGCGGCGGACGGGCGCGAAAATGTAGCCGAACAAAGCCAAGCCCAAACTTATGTCCAGCATCCGGATAAAATCGAAGCGGCGGATTTCAGTGAAATGAATGCCAAACTCTTCGACTTTTTGGATTCGCTGACACAGACAAAATAAAAAAGGCCAACCCTCCAGGCCGTCTGAATAATAAATATAGAGAAGAAACGATTAACCCTTTTTAAAAGGTCGGACCATGTTCTATCAAATACTTGCCCTGCTGATTTGGGGCAGCTCGTTTATCGCTGCCAAGTATTCCTACGAGATGATCGATCCGGCGCTGATGGTCGAGGCGCGGTTGTTGATTGCCGCGTTGATGGTGTTGCCGTCGTGCCGCCGTCATTTGGGTAGGATTCCGCGGAGCGAGTGGAAGCCCTTGTTATGGATTTCCTTTGTCAACTACGTTGTCGTTTTGATGCTCCAGTTTATCGGTTTGAAATACACATCTGCCGCCAGCGCGATTACCATGGTCGGGCTGGAGCCTTTGCTGGTCGTCTTTGTCGGCCATTTCTTCTTCAACGACAAAGCCAAACTGTACCACTGGATTTGCTGCGCGGCGGCGTTTGCCGGCGTGGGCATGATGGTAATGGGCGGTGCAGAAGAGGGCGGTACGATTGACTGGTTCGGCTGTTTGCTGATTTTGCTCGCGGGGTTCGGTTTCGCCGGCGTGATACGCCCGAGCCAAAAAATGATTGCCCGTATCGGTGCGCCCGCATTTACCGCGGCTTCCATGGCGGCGGCGGCGCTGTTGTGCCTGCCGTTTTCGCTGGTGTTGGCAGACAGCTATCAAATCAACTGGTCATGGGGCGGTACGCTGTCGATTTTGTATATGGGCATCGGCTGCAGCTGGCTTGCCTATCTGTTGTGGAACAAAGGCATGAACACAGTCCCTGCCAACGTCTCCGGCCTGCTGATTTCGCTTGAGCCCGTCATCGGCGTTATCATGGCGGTGTTAATTTTGGGCGAACATTTAAGTACCATGTCTGCGATGGGCATTACCGTCGTTATTGCGTCCACTTTTGTCGCCGGTATGTTGTCGCGTGTCAGCAATAAACACAAAAAGGCCGTCTGAAAACAGTTTCAGACGGCCTGAAGTCAGCACTACTTTTTTCAATAAAACATTTTGGGAAAATTTCTATGAAACGCATTATCTCCCTACTTTTGCTTGCCTGCCCTGTCTTGGCGTCGGCTGCACACGATAACAACAAAGCCGCCGTACAGGCCGTCATTGCCAAGTATTACAACCGACCGCTTGCCGCACACAAATGCCAGCTTACCGAGCCGCCGAAAGACGGACAGGCACCATCTAACAACATCATGTATTGCATGAAACCTGTTGCCGACCATACCGTCACACGCAACGGCAAAGCCGCGCGCTATGTGCTGTACACAGGTTTTGCCTACGATATGGAACAAAAAATAAAACAGGACGCCCATGCTTCTCCCGGCCTGGCAGAATTGTTTGTTTTGGAAAAAACAGACGGCAAGTGGGCAATCAAACAGCACGGAAGAGATGAAATCGGCGCATGGGGGGATGTGCCGGAGAATAAGGCGTGGAAGTTTGTTCAGGTGGGCGCGCAAAACTGGGGCTATGTTGCCGAGTCAAGTTATACAGGCCAAGGCGACACGACGACTTCGCAAAACTTCCTGTTTACCGATGATAGCAACCGCATCCGTAAAAGCTTTATTATCAGCGGTAACGATAACGGCGCATATTTTGGCGATTGCGATGAATTGAAAGGGCGTGAAAAACGAGACTGCAAAGACAGATATACCAGCCTGGAAGCCAAAATTGCTTTTGACAAAAGCCGTCCTGCCGTATCCGGTGTATGGGCGTTGACTGCAAAACTCAGCGGCGTATCAGGAAAGAAAAATTATAAAAATCAGAAATATATTTTCCCTTATAACGGCAAAACCCACGTCGCCCCCAAAAACTATCCCTTAGGCGGACAATAGTTCTCCCGAAAAACGCTTTGATCAAACCATTACTACCTCAAGTCAAAACCCGTGAAAGACACTCATAAACTCTGGGCCGCCCTCATCATTACCGGCATCATCGGCGGCATGGTCGGCATTGTATTAACCGAAATCATGCACGCGATTCAACATCTTGCTTATGGTTACGGTTCAGACGGCCTATACGTTTCTTTCCGCGAGGGCGTATCGCAGGCAAGTCCGGAGCGGCGTATCGGCGTGATGACCTTTTGCGGCGTGGTGGTCGGCTTGGGGTGGTGGTTGCTCAAACGCTACGGCAGGCCGCAACCGGGCATTAAAGCCGTGGTTAAAAATCCGCTTGCCGGTTTTCCGTTTTTTGACACCGTCAGCCATGCCCTGTTGCAAATCATTACCGTCGGGCTTGGCTCGCCGCTCGGTCGCGAAGTTGCGCCGCGAGAAATGACCGCCGCCTTTGCTTCAGTAGGCGTCAACCGTTTCGGGTTGAGCGAAGACGACGCAAGGCTGGTCATTGCTTGCGCCTCGGGTGCAGGTTTGGCGGCCGTGTATAACGTGCCGCTCGCCTCCACACTTTTCATCCTCGAAGCCATGCTGGGCGTATGGACGCAGCAAGCCGTCGCCGCCGCATTGCTGACTTCCGTCATCGCCACTGCCGTCGCACGCATCGGCTTGGGCGACGTGCAGCAATATCATCCTGCCAACCTTTCCATCAACACATCATTACTTTGGTTTTCCGCCATCATCGGCCCGATACTGGGCGCAACCGCCGTCTTTTTCCAGCGTACCGCCCAAAAGTTCCCCTTCATCAAGCGCGACAACATCAAAATCATTCCCTTGGCCGTCTGTATGTTTGCACTCATCGGCGCGATTGCCGTTTGGTTTCCCGAAATTTTGGGCAACGGCAAAGCAGGCAACCAACTGACCTTTGGCGGCATGACCGACTGGCAACACAGCCTTGAGCTGACCGCCGTCAAATGGTTGGTCGTCTTAATGGCGCTGGCGGCAGGTGCATACGGCGGCCTGATTACCCCGTCCATGATGCTCGGCAGCACCATCGCCTTTGCCGCCACAGCCGCGTGGAATACTTTCTTTCCTGCCATGTCTTCCGAAAGCGCGGCCGTTGTCGGTGCCGCCGTTTTCCTCGGCGTTTCCCTCAAAATGCCCCTGACAGCCATCGTCTTTGTTTTAGAACTCACCTACGCCCCCGTTGCCTTACTCATGCCCTTATGCGCAGGCATGGCAGGCGCAGTATGCATGGCGAAGAAAATGGGATTTAAATAGTCAAAAACATTAGGCCGTCTGAAACCGAGTTTCAGACGGCCTTTTACAATAAAATTGTCAACAATATCTATAAAAACCTACTGCCAAAAAGGCGAAAATAGCGGATAATACCGCCCTGAAAATTCATCCCATATCGATTAGACCTTCAACAAAGGAATCCCCATGTCTTCCATCAAACGCGCCCTGATCAGCCTGTCCGACAAGACAGGCGCAGTCGAATTTGCCCAAACCCTGACCAAGCTCGGTGTAGAAATCCTTTCTACCGGTGGTACAGCAAAGCTCTTGGCTGATGCAGGCGTTCCCGTTATCGAAGTTGCCGACTATACCGGTTTTCCCGAAATGCTCGACGGCCGCGTGAAAACCCTGCATCCGAAAATCCACGGCGGCATCCTCGGCCGTCGCGATTTGGACGAACACGTCGCCAAGATGGAAGAACACGGCATCGGCAATATCGATTTAGTGTGCGTCAATCTTTACCCCTTCGCCGCCACCATCGCCAAACCAAACTGCACATTGGAAGACGCGATTGAAAACATCGACATCGGCGGCCCGACCATGGTGCGCTCTGCCGCGAAAAACTGGAAACACGTCGCCATCGTTACCGACACAGCCGATTTCCCGGCCATCGCCGCCGAACTCGAAGCCAACAACGGCGCATTGAGCGACAAAACCCGTTTCAACCTTTCACGCAAAGCATTCAGCCATACCGCCCAATACGACGGCATGATTTCCAACTACCTGACCTCGCTTTCAGACGACGTCTTGAGCGGCCAGCCCCAAATCGGCGAATTCCCAAGCCAGTTCAACCAAAGCTGGATTAAAGTGCAAGACATGCGCTACGGCGAAAACCCGCACCAGCGCGCCGCGTTCTACCGCGATATTTACCCCGCCGCGGGCAGCCTTTCCGCTTATAAACAGCTGCAAGGCAAAGAATTGTCGTACAACAACATCGCCGATGCCGATGCCGCATGGGAAGCCGTCAAATCCTTTGACGCGCCGGCCTGCGTGATCGTGAAACACGCCAATCCGTGCGGCGTTGCCGTTGCAGCCGATACCTTGACCGCCTACAAACTCGCCTACGCTACCGATACCACCAGCGCATTCGGCGGCATCATCGCCTTCAACCGCGAAGTGGACGGCGAAACTGTCAAACAAATTACCGACAACCAATTTATGGAAGTCCTCATGGCGCCGAAGTTCACCGCCGAAGCCCTCGAAATCGCCGCCGCCAAGAAAAACGTGCGCGTATTGGAAGTGCCACTTGAGGCAGGTGCCAACCGCTTTGAACTCAAACGCGTCGGCGGCGGACTGTTGGTACAAACCCCCGACATCCACCGACTTAACCGCGCCGATTTGAAAGTCGTCTCCAAACGCCAACCGACCGAGCAAGAATGGAACGACCTGATGTTTGTCTGGAACGTCGCCAAATACGTCAAATCCAACGCCATCGTCTTCGGTAAAGGCGGTCAAACCTACGGCATCGGTGCAGGCCAAATGAGCCGCGTGGACAGCACCCGCATCGCTGCCCGCAAAGCGCAAGATGCCAATCTCGACCTCAACGGCGCATGTGCCGCTTCCGATGCCTTCTTCCCATTCCGCGACGGCGTAGATGTCATTGCCGAGCAGGGCATCAAAGCCATCATCCATCCGGCAGGCTCCATGCGCGACCAAGAAGTCTTTGACGCAGCGGACGAACACGGCATCGCCATGGTCGTAACCGGCATCCGCCATTTCCGCCACTAATAAGCTGATATAAAATAAAGGCCGTCTGAAAACAAAGTTTCAATATCATGAAACCCGTTTTCAGACGGCCTTCTTCAATCATCAAACAATTTAGCGGCCTAACTGTAAATCAGGACAAAGCAACCAAGCCTCAGTCCGTCTGATTCATGCAGCAACAAAACGCTACACAAGTCTCAAACCAACCCACACAGAGAAAAAACATGAAACACATCCTCCTCATCCTTACCCTCGCCACACTCACCGCCTGCGCCTCCAGCCATACCGGCGGCTACGGCTATGCCGGAAACAACGGCGCATCCGCAGGCGTAACCCAAACATTCCGTTGGTAAGGCCGTCTGAAATACGGCATGGTGTTACACCATAGAAAACAGACCGATTCCAAACGTAAAGGCAAGTTTTACACTTGCCTTTTTTATACTATTTAGCGGCTCAATAACGCATAAATTCGCATCATTTTTTCACTATTTATATGTTAGGAAACGTCAAAGGCCGTCTGAAACAGGCGATACAAACCCGTTACACGTTTCAAGCCGATCTTCAATACAAATTTCATTAATTCTCTAAATAAAAGCCCATATTTAAATCTATCACTAGAGAAACTATTCAAATCATATATTATTTAGTAATCATTATTGTTTGAGAATAAAAAAGTAAAATCAAATAGCTAGAAAAGCCGTTTAAAAAAAGCAACAAGTAAATTTAACGGGCATGACCGTTGAGGCCGAAAAAGTAACACTTTATCGGAAGAGTTGATTTACGAAACCAAACGCATATAAAATTTGGACAAGGATTCCGAATGCATTGAAAGAAGCTGACAAAAAGTGACTTGTTAAGAAACAAGCTGACAAAAAACGGCACATCGTTTCCCAAACTTCACAAGCTTCCCAAAATGTATCAGCATAAAATCCCATAAAACAGGCTTTTAGCTGTTATTCGGCCGAGTGGAGACTTTTGGCACGGGAATTGCATACAGGAGATTACGGCATGAAACCGCATAAAGGGGAGACTCTGAAATGCGGCAAATGTGTGGACAGGCGGTTTACAGCCGAGCAACACGTCCCAAAAGAAATCAAACCCCTTACAGGAAAATCGATATGAATAAAGTCTTTAAAGTTATTTGGAATCACGCGACCCAGACATGGACCGCGGTTTCCGAAATCAGCCATGCACACGGCAAAAAATCCGCTTCTGACAAGCGTAAAGCCGTAGCTGCTGTAGTGGTTGCTGCAGGTGCCTTGATGGCTTCAGGCGCTGCTCAAGCAAGTGTGAAGTTGACTGGTAGTGCAGTAAACATCACTCCTGATGGCACTTACAACGGTTCTAACAGAAACGTTGGTGTGAACTCTGTTGTAG
>ERZ1699232.94-NODE-94-length-33153-cov-3.217738_pt1 | contig 33153 bp, 27 predicted proteins | sample MGYA00581529_ERZ1699232 | MGnify/ENA primary metagenome ERZ1699232 (study PRJEB42319, sample SAMD00040335) | human oral metagenome | material: saliva | host: Homo sapiens | study: EMG produced TPA metagenomics assembly of PRJDB4115 data set (Metgenomic analysis of...
ACATTAAAATATAAAAAATCCCAACCTAGGTTGGGATTTTTTATATTTTAATGTGATAGTTTTCTCAAACAGCTATTGAAAAATAAGATTTCCGAGAATTTTTAACCGCACTTTTGGTCAACTATTTTCTACTCCGCCCTAAAACGAATAACGGTGATCGCCTTAGACAATCACCGTTAAATTAAAGTGTTTAATAAAAAAAATTTTACGTATTGTAAAAATTAGAATCCGTAACCCACACCAACTTTCGCACCATAGTTATTAACTTTGGTATTATCAAAACTGCCTAGACGATTGTATTCAACACCGCCATTTGCATACCAGTTACCATCTAATTTATATTTAGCACCTGCTACAACACCATAGCCAATTTTAGTTTCAGAAGAACTTTTATATACTTGGTTAGCTCTATTATCATATTTGAATTGGTTCGCTGCAACACGAGCACCTACATAAGGTTTTACAGGAGCTTCCAGATCAAAGTCATAAATAGCAGAAACGCCAGCACTGTGGTATTTACCTTCAGCATCGAATGAGGCAGTGTTGATTTTTTCAGACTTATAATGGGTATAGTCAGCGGCAACACGGAAATCACCGAAATCGTAACCAGCAGAAATGCGTGGACTAAAACCTTTAACCGAGCCACTGGCATTATTAGCTTTTTGTTTTACAGTAGCATGACCAGCATCAGCTTGAACATAAAAACCTTTGGTTGCATCAGCCAATGCGAATGTAGGCAGGGAAAGAGCAATCAGTGTTACCAGAACTTTTTTCATTGTTTTGTCCTTAATGTAGGATTAGGAGTAGTGGATAATCGCTGGGGTTGGTCGTTCCCAACAATTATTCTGATTGTATTTTCTTGTCGTAAATTAAGCAAATCTAAAAATGTTTCAACTGTTGTAAAAAAGCACTTATAAAAAACACTGTAACAAGTCGTTTAAGAACAAGCGGCCTTGCTCGGTCGGGCGGAACACGGTCGGGTCTGATTCAAGCAGGCCTTTTTGTCTGGCGGTTTCGATTTGTGCCATGATTTTTGCAGTAGGTACGCCGGTACGTTCCTGCATCATTGGGGCAGGTACGCCGTCGGTCAGGCGCAGGGCGTTCATCATGAACTCGAATGGAAGGTCTTCGGCAGCAACGGTTTTGCGCTCAACTGCTTCATGCGGATTGCTCTGCATGGCGGCAAGATAGTCGTTGGGATGACGGCGGCGGACAGTTCGCTCGATACGGTCGGGATAGGAGATTTTGCCGTGCGCGCCTGCACCTATGCCCAAGTAATCGCCGAACTGCCAATAGTTCAAATTATGGCGGCACTGCATGGCAGGTTTTGCAAAAGCCGATGTTTCGTAGTGAATAAAGCCTGCTCCTTCCAATTCGCTATGTACGGCATCTTCAATATCCAATGCTGCTTCATCTTGCGGCAATCCTTTTGGCGGCGTATGACCGAAAGGCGTGTTCGGTTCCATTGTCAGATGATATGCACTGATATGCGATACACCTGTTGCGATAGCGGTTTGTACATCGTTTAAGGCCGTCTGAACCGTTTGGTTTGGCAGGGCATACATCAAATCGATATTGACTTTATTAAATAATTTCAATGCAGTATCAATGGCTGTCAGGGCTTCTTTACCATTGTGAACTCGTCCCAATCGAGCAAGCATATCATCGTTAAAACTCTGTACGCCGATAGACAGGCGCGTAATGCCCGCGTCTTTAAACCCCTGAAACTTCTCAATTTCAAATGTGCCAGGATTGGCTTCCAAAGTAATTTCCGCTTCGGGTTGCAAGCGCAACAGCGAACGCACGCCGCTTAACAAACGGTCAATCGACTCCGCTTGAAACAGACTGGGTGTACCGCCGCCGAAAAATATGGTTTCCACCGGTCTGCCCCAAATATTGGGCAATTCAAGCTGCAAGTCGGTTAATAGGGCATCGATGTAGGCTTCTTCCGGCAGACCGTTTTTCAGGCTGTGGGAATTGAAGTCGCAATACGGGCATTTTTTGATGCACCACGGAATGTGGATATAGAGTGATAAAGGGGGCAGGGCGGTTAGGTGGCCGGGGCGTTGGAAAGTGATTTGGGTCATGGTATGTGTTGAGGCTCAAGGCCGTCTGAAATTTTTAGGCCGCTATTTTAACTGAAATGTCGGCAGGGAAAGTAATCAGTAGGAAATTTGCGAAGTCTAAGCGCTCAAAAAAGCTTCAATTTCTTCTTCTGATAATTTGGAATTGCAGACAAATTTTATTTTGCCTTGTGAGATGTTGAGTAATGCGGGAACAGTTTTGATGCCGTGTTGTTCACGAAAATCTTTCAAAGCCGCTTTGTTGCTGCTGTCTGTAAAGAGGATGGTAAGTTGCTTGTTTAAGGAAACGGTAGACAGTTTTGCAACAAAACGGCGACAGTATGAACAGCTTGGTTTGCCTAAAAAGACGATAGCAGTTTCTTGACTGTCAATAAGTTGCAGAAGTTCGTCAGGCGTAGTCGGGATAAAGGCAGCAACGTGTTTTGCAAAGGCTGCCAATTCTTCAGGTGTGGGTTTGGGCATGGGAATAAATGTGAGGTAGGCCGTCTGAAGGTTTCAGACGGCCTGTTACCAATTTATAAGGACTCGATTTTTCTTAATAGTTCACGCAATGCTTGGGCGCGGTGGCTTTCGGCATTTTTGATTTCAGGATCAAGCTCGGCAGCGGTGCAACCGTGTTCGGCCAGATAGAAATGCGGGTCGTAGCCGAAGCCGTTTGTGCCGGCTGCTTCTGCCTGCCATTGTCCGCGCCAGATGCCTTCGGCGATAATGGGTTGCGGGTCGTTTTCGTGGCGGACGAGGACGAGCACGCAGACGTAGTAGCAGCTTTTATCGTCTTTATCGGCAAGATCGGCAGACAGTTTGGCGTTGTTTGCGGCATCGGATTTGGGGTTTTCGCCTGCATAACGTGCGGAGAAAATGCCGGGTGCGCCGTTTAAGGCGTTGGTGCAGATGCCGGAGTCGTCGGCAAGTGCCGGTAAGCCGCTGTATTTGGCGGCATGACGTGCTTTAGCCAGGGCATTTTCAACAAAGGTATGGTACGGCTCGGGACATTCGGGCGTATTGAACTGCGATTGTGGCAGGACTTCGATGTTTAAGTCGGCAAAGAGGCGGGAAAATTCTTTGAGTTTGCCTGCGTTGCCACTGGCAAGGACGATTTTTTCAAACATGGTTTTTCCTTAATGGTTTTCGGTTTGCTGCATACGAGCAATTTGTGCGCGTGCTTTGTGGCGGATGTAAAGGGCAAGGCTGCCGATTTGGGCAAAAACGGCGGCAAAGGCAAACAGAAAGGTGGCAACGGCAAATTGTTTGCTGTGAATGCTTAGAAGATAAGCGCCCAACAGAATCAGTACGATAAACATCAGGGTAAACAGGGCGGTCAGGAGCAGATAGGCTTTTTGTCGGGTCATGGCAGCTTGGGTAAGGGAGAAAAATGTTCTGATTATAACGTCAGATTGGGAATTTGAAACCATGCCGGATTCGTTAAAAAGGCCGTCTGAATATTTCAGACGGCCTTAATTTGAATAACTGATTAACGCAATTCTGTGTGCAGGCGGCTCAACAATGTGGAGGCATCGCTGCCTTTGTATGGGCTGCCGTCTTTGTTCAACAGATGGAGGCGTGCGCCATTGTTGATAGGCTCAACATACACGATGATTTCAGGGTACGTTTTTGGCGCTTCTGCTTTGCCTTTGCCAAATACGCGTTTGAACAGGCCCGGTTTTTTATTGGCAACTGCTTCGCCTTCGGTTGGCGCTTGTTGAACCAAGAAAGCGCGGCGTTCGGCATTTTGACCGATAACAGTCAGGCCGATGCGGTCAAGCGCAAGGGCGGTACGGCGCCAGTTGCGGCCGTAATCGCCTGCCAGCAGCAGGGTGCCGTTGTCCAAACGGGCTAACTCGGAGGCATTGCTGCGGGCGGCAACGCTTTGGGTCAGTGCCTGTTCGGCTTGTTGGCCGTCAACGCCCAAGTATTGCATAAAGCGGGCGAGGAATGCGGCTTCGAGGTTAGGGTCGCTCTCGCTTGGCTGCCACATGGTGGTGTCTTTTTTACGGTCGGCATAAACTTCTTTCATGCCTTTGTGGGCGAAGAAGATGTCGGTCGAACCGTTTTTGCCTTGTTCGATGCGGATGATGAATTTGTCGCGTTCGCTGGTGGAGTAGATGCCGCCCAAGCCGACTTTGTCCAACAGGCGGCGCAGGCTGTCTTGAGGGATTTTGGCTCGGTTTTCCGCCCACTCGGTTTCCATTTGGCCGATGGCCGGTTCTTCGGATTTGATGTCGAAACCGTTTTCTTGCCAGAATACTTTCAGCAACGGCCAAATTTCGCGAGGCGATTTGCCATCGACAACCAACCAGCGTTGGTTGCCGTCACGCTCAAGGCGTACGCCTTTAACGGATTTCAAAACTTCTGCATTGGCAGGTTGTTGTACGGCTTGAGTGCGGCGTTTGTTGAAGTCACTGGCACGGACGGCGCCGCTGCCTGCCGGTAATTGATAGAGGTTGCCTTGGTCCGGGTTGTTCAAATCAGGTGGTACTTCCAGTTTGACCAAGCGGTGTGATTGACTTTGATAGTCGAGTTTGGGTTGTTCTTTTTTGCTGCCGGAACAGGCAGTCATGCTAATCAGGGCGAGGGCTACTACGATGGGTTTGATATAGGTCATCTTGTTTTCCTGTGGATGAAGTTCTTAACAGGGAGGCCGTCTGAAAAGGATGTTTTGATTTCAGACGGCCTTATTTCCGGATCAGATTTGTCCTGATTTTTCCAGAGCGGCTCGGACTTTGGCTTGACCGTCTTCGGTCAGTGCAACCAAAGGCAGACGAACGTGGGGTTCGCATTTGCCCAATAAGCTCAGGCCCCATTTGGGCGCGGCCGGGCTGGGCTCGCAGAACATGGTGTTATAAATTGGGATAAGTTGCTCGTTTAGACGACGGGCGGTCGCAATATCGCCCTCAAGGGCGGCTCGGCACATGTCGGCGAAGAGTTTTGGTGCAACGTTGGCTGCGACGGTTACCACGCCGTGGCCGCCACACAGCATGAAGGGCAGACCGGTAGGATCGTCGCCGGATAAAACGGCGAAACCTTCGGGAACGCTGTTGATCAATTCGATGTTGCTGCCGATTTTGCCGTTGGCTTCTTTGACACCCACGATATTGGGAATTTCGGCCAAGCGCAAAATAGTGTCGTTGCTCATGCTGACGACGGTGCGGCCGGGAACATTGTAGATAACCATCGGAATCGAAGTGGCTTCAGCGATGGCTTTGAAATGTTGGTAAATGCCTTCTTGGGAAGGTTTGTTGTAATAGGGGACGACGGATAAGGTGTAGTCCGCACCGGCTTGCTCGGCAGCTTGGGAAAGGGCGATGGCTTCGACAGTATTGTTGGCGCCTGTGCCGGCGATAACGGGAACGCGCTTGTTGACGTGTTTGACAGTGGCTTCAATAACGGCCAAATGTTCTTCGACAGGCAGGGTGGCTGACTCGCCGGTGGTGCCGACTGCAACGATGCCGTCGGTGCCGTTTTCAATGTGCCAGTCGATTAAGTCATGAAGTTGTTCGTAGTTGATGCTGCCGTCTTGATTCATCGGAGTAATCAGGGCAACCAGACTGCCTTTTAACATACGGAAACCTTTAATTTTATGGTGTGGGTGAATTATGCAGTGGATTGTAGCTTACTTTGTTGTTTGTGTGAAACATATCCGCTAAGCGGCTTTGCCGTTTAATGGTGACTTGTCATTATCTTAATGAATAATACATTTTTAAATCATTGGTTTGTTTGTTTTAAGATGGAAAAATGATGTCAAGAATTAAAATGTGTTAAGGCGGTTTGAGGCCGTCTGAAAACGGCTGGGCGGAACTTTCAGACGGCCTGATGATTTTGAATTTGCTGATACATTTTAAATTAGTTAAAATGCGCATCTTAATATTTTTTAACGATTCTTAAGAAAGGGTCATTATGGCCGAAATGACAGATAAACAGGCCGGTTCGCCTGATTTGGTTTACGGTTTGGAAGACAAACCGCCGTTTGGGAATGCGTTGTTGAGTGCGGTTACGCACCTTTTGGCTATTTTTGTCCCGATGATTACGCCGGCGCTGATTGTCGGCGGGGCGTTGGAGCTGCCGGTTGAAATGACGGCTTATTTGGTGTCGATGGCGATGGTGGCTTCCGGTGTCGGTACTTATTTGCAGGTCAACCGTTTCGGGCCGGTCGGTTCGGGCATGTTGTCGATTCAGTCGGTCAATTTCTCTTTTGTAACCGTGATGATTGCGCTCGGTACCGGCATGAAAGAGGGCGGTTTGACTGAAGATGCGATGATTTCAACGCTTTTGGGCGTGTCCTTTGTCGGTGCGTTTTTGGTATGCTTCTCCGCTTGGCTTTTGCCTTATCTGAAAAAAGTGATTACGCCAACTGTAAGCGGCGTAGTCGTCATGTTGATCGGCTTGAGCTTGGTGCATGTCGGCATTACTGACTTTGGCGGCGGCTTCGGTGCGAAAGCAGACGGTACGTTCGGATCGATGGAAAACTTGGGTTTGGCATCGCTGGTGTTGCTGATTGTATTGGTTTTCAACTGCTTGAAAAATCCATTGCTGCGCATGAGCGGCATCGCGGTGGGTTTGATTGTCGGTTATATTGTTGCGCTGTTTTTGGGCAAAGTAGATTTTTCCGCCCTGCAAAACCTGCCGCTGATTACCCTGCCGGTTCCGTTTAAATATGGTTTCGCATTCGATTGGCACGCGTTTATTGTCGCCGGTGCGATTTTCCTGTTGAGCGTATTTGAAGCAGTGGGTGACTTGACGGCGACTGCGATGGTCTCCGAGCAGCCGATCGAGGGTGAGGAATATACCAAACGCCTGCGCGGCGGTGTGTTGGCGGATGGTTTGGTGTCTGTGATTGCGACTGCGTTGGGTTCTTTGCCTTTGACTACTTTTGCGCAAAACAACGGCGTGATTCAAATGACCGGCGTGGCTTCGCGTCATGTGGGCAAATATATTGCGGCGATTTTGGTGTTGTTGGGCTTGTTCCCTGTTATCGGCCGCGCGTTTACCACGATTCCGAGTCCGGTTTTGGGTGGCGCGATGGTATTGATGTTTGGCCTAATTGCGATTGCCGGCGTGCGGATTTTGGTCAGCCACGGTATTCGCCGCCGTGAAGCGGTTATCGCGGCAACCTCTGTCGGTTTGGGTTTGGGCGTGGCGTTTGAGCCGGAAGTGTTCAAAAACCTGCCGGTATTGTTCCAAAACTCAATTTCCGCAGGCGGTATTATGGCGGTATTGTTGAACCTGGTTTTGCCGGAAGACAAAACCGATAAAGCGGTTAAGGTGGAAACCGATAGTTTGGATCACTAAGTAAGCCTTATTCAAAGGCCGTCTGAAGTTTCAGACGGCCTTTTGGTTTTCAGCTATAATATTGTTTTTATTTGTTATCCGAGTGGTTCGGATAGCCCTACCCGGAAAGGTTTTATATGACGGTTTATTCACTTTTTATCACTTGTCCTCGCGGTTTGGAAGCGCCTTTGACGCAGGAACTCGACAGCATGGCATGTCAAGATATCCGCGCTGTTGACGGCGGTGTCGCATGTAAAGGCACGATGGAGCAGGTGTACCGCATCAACCTGCATTCGCGCGTTGCCAGCCGTGTTTTGCTGCGCTTGACCAAAGGCGGTTATCGCAACGAACACGATATCTACAAACTGGCACGAAGTCTCCATTGGACAGGGTGGTTTAAGCTGGAGCAGACCTTTAAAGTCAAAGTCGAAGGCAAGCGCGCTAATGTGAAAAGCTTGGATTTTGTCGGTTTGAAAATCAAAGATGCCGTCTGCGATGCCTTCCGCGATATTTATGATGCGCGTCCGAGCGTGGGCAAAATCAACCCCGATATCCGCATTCATGCCTTTATCGATGAGCGCAATGTAGAAATCTTTATCGATACTTCCGGCGAAGCACTCTTCAAACGCGGCTATCGTCAGGATACCGGCGAAGCGCCATTGAGGGAAAACTTAGCGGCAGGTTTGCTGCTTTTGGCGGGCTATGACGGTACGCAGCCTTTCCAAGACCCGTTTTGCGGCAGCGGCACGATTGCCATTGAGGCAGCATGGATTGCGACACGCCGTGCGCCGGGTTTGATGCGCCGTTTCGGTTTTGAAAAACTGCAAAACTTCGACAAAGAAAAATGGCAAGCGCTACGCCGTGAGGCTGAAAAACAAATCAAACCGGCCGTCGCGCCCATTTCCGGCAGCGACAACGACCGTTATATGATCCGCGCCGCATTGGCCAATGCCCAAGCCGCCGAAGTGGATAATTTCATCCGCTTTGACGTGCAAGATGCGCAGGCTGCGCGACCAAACGGCGAATACGGCATTATGATTTCCAATCCACCTTATGGCGTACGCCTTGCAGAAATTCAGGCTTTACAGGCGCTTTATCCGCAACTGGGCACATGGTTGAAACAGCATTACGTAGGCTGGCTGATTGGGATGTTTACCGGCGATCGCGATATGCCGAAATTTATGCGCCTTTCTCCGAAGCGGAAAATTCCTTTGTTTAACGGTAATTTGGATTGCCGATTGTTTTTGATGGATATGGTGAAAGGTTCGAATCGGGGGTAAAACCTGAAATTAAGGCCGTCTGAAAGATGATTTCAGACGGCCTTTTTTGATTTGTTAAAACCGTCTTTGTTATAACGGAGTTTGCTTTTCTTTTTTTATATTAATGCACTGAAATTGTTTTCAGACGGCCTTCATCAAAGGAGCCGTATAGATGTAATTATTGAAATTTACAATCTATCAAATTATAAAAACCTATTACAAAGTAAAGACGGATTGTTAAATAAAATACCATATCTAGTAGTATTGTGTTCTAATGCACACCATATCTTGTGTTTTATGGCGTTGCAATGAGCGGTTTGAAATTCACAATCGAGCAAATTGTATGGCAGGAAGTGCCGGGCGAAGTGTCGCTGGCGTTTCTGTTTTCCGGTTGTCCGCTGCGTTGCAAAGGTTGCCATAGTGCCGATACATGGAAAGAGGGCATCGGCACGGAATTGACCGAGGATTATTTAAAAGGCCGTCTGAAACGCTATCGTGGGCTGATTAGCTGCGTGTTGTTTATGGGCGGAGAATGGCAGCCGGAAACCTTGCAGAAAATGCTGGCTATTGTTACGCAGGAAGGTTTGAAAGCCTGTTTGTACACAGGCCTGGAGCGTGAGGAGTTGGAGGCGGTTTCAGATGGCATTCTGACTTATCTGACGTATCTGAAAACCGGCCGCTGGCAGATGGAGCTGGGCGGCTTAGACAGCCCGACCACCAATCAGAAGTTTGTCGATTTGCGCACGGGTGAAGTGTTGAACCGATTGTTTATCAAAGACAAACTCGCGCCTAAAGTGTTTCCAGTGGCTTCAATTTAGCTGGGTGCTGTATTGCACTGATTTAAATTGAATTTATTGTATTCGCTGACAGCGATGTTTCAGACGGCCCAACCGTCATTGTTTAATAAATCAACCAAACCATACAGGAGAATTAACATGATTCGGCTGCATCCCGAACAGTTAAACGGAAAACTACAATTCATGCGTGACTACATCAGCGCGCAAAACGCGGCGGACGGCTCGAAAATGGACGCCAATGCCAACGTAACGCAAAAAAACATCGCTACGATGGAAGCGGAAATCATGAAAGACTTTTTCGTGCAGATTAATCGCGCCCAAGTGTCGCGCAAAATCGCCGAAATTTTCGACCAATCCGTTGCCGACGAATACATCCGCCAGATTGAGGCGCATGAAATTTATGTGCACGACGAAACCAGCCTCAAGCCTTATTGTGTGTCGGTTACGCTGTATCCCTTCCTGCTCGACGGCTTAAGCAAACTCGGCGGCGAATCCAAAGCGCCGCAGCATTTGGCTTCGTTTTGCGGCTCGTTTATCAACCTAGTGTTTGCCATCAGCGCGCAGTTTGCCGGCGCAGTGGCGACGGTGGAATTCCTGACCTATTTCGACTACTTCGCTCGCAAAGACTACGGCGAAGATTATTTGGAAACCCACGGCAAAGAAATCGCCAACCATATGCAGCAGGTGGTGTACAGCATCAACCAGCCTGCCGCCGCACGCGGCTATCAAAGCGTATTCTGGAATATTTCCGTTTACGATCAATACTATTTCGATGCGATGTTCGGCGATTTCGTCTTCCCCGATTTCAGCAAACCGGTGTGGGCGAGCGTGGCGAAGCTGCAAAACTTCTTCCTCAAATGGTTCAATCAAGAGCGCACCAAAGCTGTTTTGACCTTCCCTGTCGTGACCGCCGCAATGCTGACCGACGGCGGCAAATGCAAAGACACCGTTTTTGCCGATGAAATGGCGAAAGAGTTGGCGGAAGGCAATTCCTTCTTCGTCTATCTTTCCGACAACCCCGACTCGTTGGCTTCCTGTTGTCGATTGCGCAATGCCATTGAAGATCGAACCTTCAGCTACACCCTCGGCGCGGGCGGCGTGGCGACCGGTTCCATCAACGTCATCACCATCAACATGAACCGGCTGGAACAAGACGGGCGCGACCTTGCCGCCGAAGTCGCCAAAATCCACAAATACCAATACGCCTACCGCAAACTGATGGAAGAATACCAAGCTGCCGGAATGCTGCCCGTTTACGATGCAGGCTTCATCACGCTGGACAAACAATTCCTCACCATCGGCATCAACGGTATGGCGGAAGCAGCCGAATCGCAAGGCATCAAAGTCGGCTACAACGACGATTACATCAACTTCGTCCAAGGCCGTCTGAAAACCATATTCGAAGCCAACCAAGCCGCCAGCAAACACTACGGCGTGAAGTTCAACACCGAGTTTGTCCCCGCCGAAAACCTCGGCGTGAAAAACGCCAAATGGGACAAAGCCGACGGTTACAAAGTCAGCCGCGAATGCTACAACTCCTATTTCTACGTCGTCGAAGACGAAGAAATCAACGCGCTCGACAAATTCCTGCTGCACGGTAAAGAACTGGTGGACTGGCTCGACGGCGGCTCCGCGCTGCACCTGAACCTCGACGAAGCCCTGCCCAAATCCGGCTACCGCTCACTCTTGGACATCGCCGCACAAACCGGCTGCAACTACTTCTGCGTGAACGTGCGCATCACCATTTGCAACGAATGCGGCCACATCGACAAACGTACTTTGCACGCATGCTCCGCCTGCAGCAGCCACGACATCGACTACGGCACCCGCGTCATCGGCTATCTGAAACGCGTCTCCGCATTCAGTAGCGGTCGGCGCAAAGAGCACGCACTCAGACATTATCACCGTAAAGCGGCGTAATCATTGAAAAAAGGATTACTTAAAAAAGCAAAGGCCGTCTGAAATTTCAGACGGCCTTGATCATGTTGAAATAGGCTGGCTCTTTTAATGATATAGTTTTGATTAAATTAAACAAAAACTCTTGACGTCTTCATATAATGAATTAACATATAACTTCCTTTAACCCAAATTCAAAAAAAGCGAGAGACACATGAAAACATCAGCTTTATTGGCAGCTTTGTTGGCTGCTCTGTCCCTGTCAGCATGCGGCGGTTCAGGCTCATCTTCTTCTGCCGTTTGTGACGAGTATGAAAAAGCATTTGCTGAAGCAACTAAAGACGTAGATGCCGCAACCAAAGACATGATGCAAAAATCTTTCGAACAAACCAAAGAAGCGTTGAAAAACCTGCCTGCAGACCAACGCGACGCAACTTGTAAAACTTCTTTGGACGCTTTGAAAGGCGTTCCTGCTGCAGAAACTCCTGAAGAAAAAGCCGAAGAAGCCAAAGATGCTGCTGAAGAGGCTAAAGAAGACGCAAAAGACGCAGCGGAAGATGCCAAAGAAGCTGCTGAAGACGCTAAAGAAGAAGCTAAATAATACGGCTAAGCTTTACAGAAAAACGGATTCCAATGATTTGGAATCCGTTTTTTGTTTTGTGAGTTAGGGTGTTTGTTTTAGATGAGCTTTTTCAGTTTTCAGACGGCAATTTTCATGTCGTCTGAAAGCGTTAGTTTCAACTAAGTTTAATTTACAACAGAAAGCCATTAATCGAACTAACCGCGTGTGTGGCGTAGCCACGCATGCGGTTGCTTGAGTATGCAGGCTACGGCTTGCTACGGCATGCTTGGCATTAATTTTTAATGGATTGATTACAATAAGGATGAAGCAAGTCCCCATTATCCGCAGTCCCAAGACCACCATCCCGTTTTCTATTTATATGATCATATGATACAGATTTGGTAACATCTATGTAGCCATTGCAAATAGGGCATTTTAAAGCTGTTTTAATAGCTTTAAAAATGAATAACTTACTTTTCTCTTCATCAGAGAATTTAGTAGATTCAGTTAAATTCCCAGCACCTGAGAATACGCTACCCGAAATACCAGAATATTCTAATATTTCATTTGGTAAGACAGTTTGTTTGTTGTTATTTTTAATTTCATTAATTAATTTGTTTAAGAAATTTTTATATACTTCTATTCGCTTACTGCTCACTGTTTTAGTTAAAATCGTAGCAATTAAGTCTTTGTTTTCGATTAAAGAATTCTCCAAAACATGTCTAACATCAGTAAATTTCCTGAAGAAAGTCTTATCATTAAATAAAAGTTTCTCTTTTATTAATAAAAAAGTTCCTGCAAACATTGGCATTGAATGTCTTCCTGTAGGTCCATAAAAATATACAGCAGGATGTAATCCTATACCTTTATCATTACCAGTTATCCATGTTGCAATACTCAATAAATTTTCCAAATATTCAATGGTAAGACTTCCATCTTGATCATCAGGTATAGATTCAAAATCTTCTCTAAGTTTTTCACCTTGTTTTAAGTTGGATATTTTTAACAACAGCATTAAAATATCCAATGCTGAACGTACACCTTTAGATCCACTTAATGGCAAATCCATCGTTTTAATTGGTGATGATAATTCAGGATCAAATAATAGGGTATGAATTTTACTTGCAATTTTTTCAATATTTTCAGATGTCTCTGTTTCAAATTTTGACCAATACTTATGTCCTTTCCCAGAGCGAATAATAGCTCTCGCTGCAATTGCAATGGGTTTATTTCTATATTTCAGTAAATTCTCTTCAAGCTTATCTAAAGGGGTTCCTTTCATATTTATATTAAAAAAAGAAGCCTCCGCTTTCTCAACATCACCAGATACCCATTGAATTGACAGCCCTCTTGAGATTGCTGTCCTATATTGCTTTTGTGTATTTGCTGGAAGTTGTTTTAATAAGTCCGGATTAGAAACATATTTTTGAATAGTTGCCCATGAGCCAACTCTTTTTTCGACAAGTTTTCGTGTTTTTTCTGCTGCTGCTTTTTGCTCTTTTGCTACATTATATCCAAAATATGACATAGAAACATCTTTATCTCCATAATCATCTTCAACCCAAGCACGAATGACACTTAATCTATGCCCCCCATCTATAACAAATAAATTTTCAGATGAATGCCATAAAATAATTGATGGAATTAAATCGCCGTTTACATAACACTCGAGTAATGAAACTATTTGATTTGGTGACCAATGATTTGTCTCCCTTTGGAAATCAGGTTTTCTAAGTAATGCCAAAACTCCACTACCTTTCTGTAAATCCCTTGCAGGGATTGTACTCATTTTTTCAAAAGTGGGTTCGTCATTACTTACATTAGTTTGAATTGCAAAATCTGATCGTAAAATCATAGCATCTAAATTTACTGTACCTTTGGTAGCCATTTAAATTTCCTTATATGTAAAATAATTGATAAGTTTACTTTAAAGCCATCTTCAAATACTTCCCAGTATAACTCCCCTTAACCTTCGCCACCTGCTCCGGACTACCTTCCGCAATAATCCTCCCCCCGCCATCACCCCCTTCTGGCCCTAAGTCCACAATCCAATCGGCGGTTTTAATCACGTCAAGATTGTGCTCGATAATCACAATCGAGTTGCCTTTGCCTTTCAGGCGGCCTATGACTTCCAGCAGCAGGGCGATGTCGGCGAAGTGCAGGCCGGTGGTGGGTTCGTCGAGGATATAGAGCGTTCTGCCGGTGTCGCGTTTGGAGAGTTCCAAGGCGAGTTTGACGCGCTGGGCTTCGCCGCCGGAGAGGGTGGTGGCGGATTGGCCGAGGCGGATGTAGCCGAGGCCTACGTCCATCAGGGTTTGCAGTTTGCGCGATACGGTGGGGACGGCGTCGAAAAATTCGCGGGCTTCTTCGACGGTCATGTCGAGGACTTGGCTGATGTTTTTGCCTTTGTATTGGATTTCGAGCGTTTCGCGGTTGTAGCGTTTGCCGTGGCAGACTTCGCAGGGGACGTACACGTCGGGCAGGAAGTGCATTTCGACTTTAATCACGCCGTCGCCTTGGCAGGCTTCGCAGCGGCCGCCTTTGACGTTGAAGGAGAATCTGCCGACGTTGTAGCCGCGTTCGCGCGAGAGGGGGACGCCGGCGAAGAGTTCGCGGATGGGGGTGAACAGGCCGGTGTAGGTGGCGGGGTTGGAGCGCGGGGTGCGGCCGATGGGGGATTGGTCGACGTTGATGACTTTGTCGAGGTGTTCGAGACCGCGGATGTCGTCGTATGGGGCGGGTTCTTCTTGGGCGCGGTTGAGTTCGCGAGCGGTGATTTTGGCGAGGGTGTCATTAATCAGGGTGGACTTGCCGCTGCCGGATACGCCGGTGATGCAGGTAATCAGACCGAGCGGCAGTTCGAGGGTAACGTTTTTGAGGTTGTTGCCGCGCGCGCCTTTGAGGACGAGCATTCGGTCGGGATTGACGGGCGTGCGTTCAGACGGCACGGCAATGGATTTTTTACCGCTGAGGTATTGTCCGGTAATGGATTGCTCGCATTTGGCGACGTTATCGGGCGTATCGGCAATCAGTACGTTGCCGCCGTGTTCGCCGGCGCCGGGGCCCATATCGACGACGAAATCGGCTTCGCGGATGGCGTCTTCGTCGTGTTCGACCACAATCACGCTGTTACCCAAATCGCGCAGGCGTTTGAGGGTGGCGAGCAGGCGGTCGTTGTCGCGCTGGTGCAGGCCGATGGAGGGTTCGTCCAAAACGTACATCACGCCGGTCAGGCCGCTGCCGATTTGGCTGGCGAGGCGGATGCGCTGGGCTTCACCTCCGGAGAGGGTTTCGGCGGAGCGGGAGAGATTGAGGTAATCCAGCCCGACGTTAATCAGGAAGCCGAGCCGCTCGGTGATTTCTTTGAGGATTTTTTCGGCGATTTGTTTTTTGTTGCCGTCCAAATCCAGCGTTTCAAAGAATTGGTGGGTTTTGGTGAGCGGCCAGGCGGAGACTTCGTGCAACGGTTCGCCGCTGACGTAAACGTAGCGGGCTTCTTTGCGCAAACGTGCGCCGCCGCAGCTTGGGCAGGCGCGGTGGTTTTGGTATTCGCGCAGTTTTTCGCGCACGGTTTCGCTGTCGGTTTCGCGGTAGCGGCGTTCGAGATTGGGGATGATGCCTTCGAAGGCATGGCTGCGGTTGAAGGTGGTGCCGCGTTCGGACAGGTAGGTGAAGTCGATGACTTCTTTGCCCGAACCGTGCAACACGACTTTTTTGACTTTTTCCGGTAGGCTTTCCCAAGCGGCGTTGACATCAAATTTATAATGATGCGCCAGCGATTGAATCATTTGGAAATAGAATTGGTTGCGCTTATCCCAACCGTCAATCGCGCCTGCTGCTAAGGATAATTCGGGATGGGCGACCACTTTTTCGGGATCGAAAAAATTGGTGTTGCCCAAGCCGTCGCAAGTCGGGCAGGAACCCATCGGGTTGTTGAACGAAAACAGGCGAGGCTCTAATTCAGGCAGGCTGTATGAACATACGGGGCAGGCGAAACGTGCAGAAAACCAATGTTCTTCGCCGCTGTCCATTTCCATTGCCAGCGCACGTTCGTTGCCGTGGCGCAGCGCGGTTTCAAAACTTTCCGCCAGACGTTGTTTGATGTCGGCTTTTACTTTCACACGGTCGATGACCACGTCGATATTGTGTTTGATGTTTTTTTCCAGCTTCGGTACTTCGTCAAGCTGATAGACCTCGCCGTCCACGCGCACCCGCGCAAAACCCTGCGCCTGCAAGTCGGCAAAGAAATCGACAAACTCGCCCTTACGCTCGCGCACTGCCGGTGCAAGAATCATCACGCGCGTGTCTTCCGGCAGCTTCAACACGGCATCGACCATCTGAGACACGGTCTGGCTGGACAACGGCAGATTGTGTTCGGGGCAATACGGCGTGCCGACGCGGGCGTATAAAAGGCGCAGGTAGTCGTGGATTTCCGTTACCGTGCCGACGGTGGAACGCGGGTTGTGGCTGGTGGATTTCTGCTCGATGGAAATTGCAGGCGACAGGCCTTCGATCAAATCGACATCGGGTTTGTCCATCATCTGCAAAAACTGCCGCGCATAGGCAGACAGGCTCTCGACATAACGTCGCTGCCCTTCGGCATACAGCGTGTCAAACGCTAGCGACGATTTGCCGCTGCCTGACAATCCAGTTACCACAACGAGCTTGTGGCGCGGAATGTCCAAATCGACGTTTTTCAAATTATGTGTACGCGCGCCGCGGATGCGGATGGTGTCGTTGTCGTGTGAATGTTTGGGATGATGGTTGCACATGGTGTCAGGCCGTCTGAAAAATAAAATAAACGGCTATTGTAGCACTTTTCAAATGTCAGACTGGATAGATAAAGCTTTTGATATATATAAAAGAAACAAAAAGGCCGTCTGAAAATGTGTTTTCAGACGGCCTTGATATAGATGGATCAGCTTGTCAGTCGATTTTGCGGAGAATTTCGCGCAGGGCTTTTTGCCAGTCGGACGGTTTGATACCGAACTCGGTCTCTAGGCGTGAGCAATCCATGATGCTGTATGCCGGACGCGGAGCAGGCAGGGGATATTGATCGGTGGTAATCGCGTTCAGTTCCGGAACGCGGAAGCTGTCGTCTAATTGTTGGGCCGTCTGAAAGATGGCTTTGGTAAATTCGTACCATGTTGCCGATTTATTGCCACAGTAATGGAAGATGCCGCGCGGGGAGGTGGGTTGTTGTAATAATTCGATAATGGCGTGTGCCAAATCGCCTGCATAAGTCGGACAGCCGGTTTGGTCGTGAACGACGGAGAGGGAATCGCGTTCTTTGGCAAGGCGCAACATGGTTTTGACGAAATTGCTGCCGTATTCGCTAAACAGCCATGAGGTGCGAATAATAATGCTTTCCGGATGCGCGGCCAAAGCCAAAAGTTCGCCCGCTACTTTGGATTGACCGTAAGTGCTGCGTGGATTGGTGTAGTCGGTTTCGCGGTAAGGGCGTTTGCCTTCGCCGTCGAATACATAATCAGTGGAAATATGGATAAAGCGGGCATGCGCGGCGCGGGCGGCTGCGGCTAAGTTGTGAACAGCGCTTGCGTTGACGGCAAAAGCAGCTTCGGCATTTTCTTCTGCTTTATCGACGGCAGTGTAAGCTGCGGCATTAACGATGGCATCGGGTTGGAAATTTTTGATCATATGATGCACAGCTTCAGTATCGGTAATGTCCAGCGAAGTCGAATCGGTAGCAATCAGTTCCCAATCTTCGGGCAGGCGGTCGCGCAGACAACGGGCAAGCTGGCCTTTGGCTCCGGTCAATAAAGTACGCATGGTTGAGTATCTCCTCTGATGGCTGTTAAATAGGTGTCTGCGTCATTATAGTGTAAGTACGACAAATTCACATTATTAGCATCGAACAAAATACAAACAGGGCTGTATTTGAGTAAGTAGTCGATATTATCTACCTATAATGTAACTATTTATCAATATTTTAATAATATACTATAACTATAGTTAAAATATAGGTTTTAACTAGATGGATTAAGCAGTTATATTGGTTAAGAAATTGTGAATAAATGTTAATGTTTTTATGATTATTAGGATAATGGTATTTAAAATTAGGGGAACTTCTGTCCTTTTGTCGGTAAATTCTACCGTTTGATATTTTTGAGTAAATATTTTGCAAAATATTACTAAAATAATAATTGGGCAAGGACGGATTTGCTCGTTCCGTCAACCCAATATTTTATTAACTTTTGGGAGTAATTATTATGGCATACTGTTACGGGGGGTATTATACTAGACCCCTGGTTAGTTCTTACTGCGCTCCTGCGCCTAAGGCTTCCTACTCTTCTTACTACTGCGCTCCTGCAGCAAAATCTTCTGTTTCTATCGGCAGCATCGCTAGCATTGCCAGCGTCGGCGTGTCAGTAGTTAATGCGGTAACCGGTTTGGTTTCTGCTATTGCGGCTTTCTGCCCACCGGCAAAAACGCCTAACTACAAATGTGTTCCGGTTTGCCCACCTTACAACTGCGATCCAATCAAACCGATCCCATGTCCAAAACCACAACCTAAACCTCAGCCTAAGCCTCAACCAAAACCTGAGCCTAAACCTGAGCCACAACCAGAACCGCAACCAGAACCAAAACCAGAACCAAAACCACAACCAAAACCTGAGCCTAAGCCAGAACCAAAACCTGAGCCGAAACCAGAACCTAAGCCAGAGCCAAAACCTGAGCCTAAACCAGAACCCAAACCGGATTGCAAAGATTGTAAAGACGATCACAATCAAGACAATTCATACGGTCACGAAGATAAAAATCCTGGCAATGTCATCCGAGCCGAAGACTGCAAAGACGGCAACGTTATCCGCGGTACTGATGAGAAAGATACCATTTACGGTACTGCTTGCGAAGACATCATCTACGGTGGCAACGGTACAGACGTAATCTACGCTGGTGCCGGTAACGACACCATTTACGGCGATGCCGACGGCGACTCTCTGTACGGTGAAGACGGTAAAGACTACCTGCAAGGCGGTGCCGGTAACGACTACCTGAACGGTGGTTCCGGTGCAGACATCATGCGCGGTGGCGACGGTAACGACGTTTACTTCGTTGACAACGTTAACGACCAAGTTATCGAGTACGGCAATGCACACGCCGGTATCGATACTGTCCGTACCGTTATTGACTACACGCTGACCGATCACGTTGAAAACCTGATTTTGCAAGGTATGCAAAACCTGAACGGTACCGGTAACTCTTTGAACAACAACATCGAAGGTAACGGCGGCAACAACCATCTGTACGGTTTGGCCGGCGACGACTGCCTGGTGGGTAAAGACGGTAACGACTACCTCGACGGCGGTGTCGGCAACGACATCCTGATCGGCGGTACCGGTAACGATACTTACTTCTTCGACAAAGGTTACGGTCACGACACTATCCGTGAAGAAAGTGGTAATGACACCTTGTTGTTCGGTAAAGGCGTTGCAGCTTCTGACGTATTGCTGAGCAAATCAGGTGCTAACTTGACTGTTTCTGTTGGTACTAACGACAGCATCACCATCGATGACTGGTTTACCGGTAACGATCACAAAGTTGAAAACTTCAAGTTTGCTGACGGTAGCACTTACCAAGTAACCGGCCACGGCGACTACTACTCTCTGTCTGCTGTGAACCAAATCCAAGATCAGACTCAGGCTCCTGCCATCTGATAGGATGATGGTTTTTAGGGTTTATCCCTAAAATCAAAGGCTAAGGCCGTCTGAAACCGAGCTATAAGGTTTCAGACGGCCTTTATTTTGTAAACAATCTGACGAAAGATGCCAAATTGGGCTAAAATACCAAATTCTTCTGTTTACCAAAGAGATACCTGAAATGTCTGAAATCAGCTTGAAAAAAATCTACTCCGGCAAAGTCCGCGATTTGTACGAAATTGACGATAAACGTATGTTGATGGTTGCTTCCGACCGTCTGTCTGCATTCGATGTGATTTTGGATGATCCGATTCCGGGTAAAGGGGAGATTCTGACGCAGATTTCCAATTTTTGGTTTAAAAAACTGGCTCATATCATGCCTAACCATTTTACCGGTCAGACGGTTTACGATGTTTTGCCTGAAAACGAAGCCAAAGCTTTGGAGAAACGCGCCGTTGTGGCTAAAAAACTCACTCCGGTGAAAGTGGAGGCCATTGTGCGCGGTTATCTGGCAGGCAGCGGTTGGAAAGATTATCAAAAAACCGGTTCTGTCTGCGGTATTCAACTGCCTGAAGGTATGCAGGAAGCGCAGCAGTTGCCCGAAGTGATTTTTACGCCATCGACCAAAGCCGCAGTTGGCGATCACGATGAAAACATCAGCTTTGAAGAATGCGAACGCATTATCGGAAAAGAATTGGCGGCGGAAGTGCGCGCCAAAGCGATTCAGCTTTATACGGAAGCGGCCGAATATGCCAAATCCCGCGGTATCATTATTTGCGACACCAAGTTTGAATTTGGTTTGGATGAAGAAGGTACGCTGACTTTGATGGACGAAGTGTTGACGCCTGATTCCAGCCGTTTTTGGCCTGCCAATCAATACAAAGTCGGCACCAATCCGCCGTCTTTTGACAAACAGTTTGTCCGCGACTGGCTGGAGCAAAGCGGTTGGAACAAAAAAGCGCCTGCACCTAAAGTGCCTGCCGATGTGATTCAGAAAACGGTCAAGAAATATCAGGAAGCATTGACTTTACTGACACAAGATTGATTTTGAAGACTGAAGGCCGTCTGAAAAGGATATGTTTCAGACGGCCTTTTTATTGTATCAATACTGGATTTTAAGGATGGTTGCCTTTATAATCCGCAATTGTTTTCAGCGTCCGAAAAGGCCGTCTGAAAGCTTGTTTATAACCTGCCGCACGGTCTGAAACCCTAACTATGCACATTCGGATTTTAGTGTGCATTATTAGTGTTTTAGCAGTGCGGTATTTTGAAAGGAACAATGATGTTCAATAAACACGTTAAGACCTTCCAATACGGTAATCAAACCGTTACTTTGGAAACCGGCGAAATTGCCCGCCAAGCCGCCGCTGCCGTTAAAGTATCCATGGGCGACACCGTTGTTTTGGTTGCCGTGACTACCAACAAAGAAGTGAAAGAAGGCCAAGACTTCTTCCCTCTGACTGTCGATTACCTCGAGCGTACTTACGCAGCAGGTAAAATCCCCGGCGGTTTCTTCAAACGCGAAGGCAAACAAAGCGAAAAAGAAATCCTGACCAGCCGTCTGATTGACCGTCCGATCCGTCCTCTCTTCCCTGAAGGTTTCTACCACGACATCCAAATCGTAGCGATGGTCGTGTCTGTTGACCCTGAAATCGATTCAGACATTCCTGCCATGCTGGGCGCGTCTGCTGCGCTGGTGTTGAGCGGCGTACCGTTTGCCGGTCCGATTGGTGCGGCACGCGTGGGTTATGTAAACGGCGTGTATGTTTTGAACCCGACTAAAGCCGAATTGGCCAAATCACAATTGGACTTGGTGGTTGCCGGTACTTCCAAAGCCGTATTGATGGTGGAATCCGAAGCCGACATCTTGTCTGAAGAAGTGATGCTGGGTGCGGTTGTTTACGGTCACGATCAAATGCAAGTGGCTATTAACGCCATCAATGAGTTTGCCGACGAAGTCAATCCGGAAGTTTGGGATTGGAAAGCACCTGAAACCAATGAAGAATTGGTGGCCAAAGTACGCGAAATTGCCGGTGAAACCATTAAAGAAGCGTTCAAAATCCGTCAAAAACAAGCGCGTTCTGCCAAATTGGACGAAGCTTGGAATGCTGTAAAAGAAGCGTTGATTACCGAAGAAACCGACACTTTGGCAGCCAACGAAATCAAAGGCATTTTCAAACACTTGGAAGCCGATGTTGTCCGCAGCCAAATTTTGGACGGCCAACCTCGCATCGACGGTCGCGACACCCGCACCGTCCGTCCGTTGAACATTCAAACCGGCGTATTGCCGCGCACTCACGGTTCCGCACTGTTTACCCGTGGCGAAACCCAAGCTTTGGCGGTTGCAACTTTGGGTACTTCACGCGACGAGCAAATCATTGATGCGCTGTCCGGCGAATACACCGACCGCTTCATGCTGCACTACAACTTCCCGCCATACTCTACCGGTGAAGTGGGTCGCGTAGGCGCGCCAAAACGTCGTGAAATCGGTCACGGCCGCTTGGCTAAACGTGCATTGTTGGCCGTATTGCCAGAACCTGAAGATTTCAGCTACACCATGCGCGTGGTTTCTGAAATTACCGAATCCAACGGCTCTTCCTCTATGGCTTCCGTCTGCGGCGGTTGCTTGAGCCTGTTGTCTGCCGGTGTGCCTTTGAAAGCACACGTTGCCGGTATCGCCATGGGTCTGATTTTGGACAACAACAAATTTGCCGTCCTGACCGACATTTTGGGCGACGAAGACCATTTGGGCGATATGGACTTTAAAGTAGCCGGTACAACTGAAGGTGTGACCGCGCTGCAAATGGACATCAAAATCCAAGGTATTACCAAAGAAATCATGCAAATCGCTTTGGCTCAAGCCAAAGAAGCACGTTTACACATCTTGGATCAGATGAAAGCCGCCGTTGCTGGCCCACAAGAGCTGTCTGCACACGCGCCACGCTTGTTTACCATGAAAATCAACCAAGACAAAATCCGTGATGTGATTGGTAAAGGCGGCGAAACCATTCGTTCGATTACCGCTGAAACCGGTACTGAAATCAATATCGCTGAAGACGGTACCATCACAATCGCTGCGACTACTCAAGAAGCAGGCGATGCAGCGAAAAAACGCATCGAAGAAATCACTGCTGAAGTGGAAGTGGGCAAAGTGTACGAAGGTACTGTGGTTAAAATCCTCGACAACAACGTTGGCGCAATTGTCAGCGTGATGCCGGGCAAAGACGGTTTGGTACACATCAGCCAAATCGCCCACGAGCGCGTACGCAATGTCAGCGACTATCTGCAAGTAGGTCAGGTTGTGAATGTGAAAGCATTGGAAGTAGACGACCGCGGTCGCGTACGCCTGTCTATCAAAGCTTTGCTGGAAGCTCCTGCTCGCGAAGAGAAAGCAGCCGAATAATCTGATTATTCAAGCTTGAAACAAAAGGCCGTCTGAAAATTTCAGACGGCCTTTTGTTTATTTGAATGATGAATTTAAAAATGGGTTTTGCCTTTACTTTGATAAAAGGGATTACTACAATGTTTGCAATCTAATAAATATATTAATCTCTCAAGGAGTATGCAATGAATGCTACGCAATTAATCAGCCGGCTGACGCAAACCGTCGGCGAAAAATATATCATCACAGACCCGGCAAAAACTGAACAATACCGTCAAGGCTACCGTTTTGGCGAAGGCAAGGCGCTGGCAGTTGTCCGTCCGGGTACGGTGTTGGAAATGTGGCAAATTTTGCAGGCATGTGTTGAGGCTGATGTTATCGTGATTACGCAGGCCGCCAATACCGGTCTGACCGGCGGCTCGACTCCTGACGGTAATGATTACGACCGCGATATCGTGATTGTGAATACCATGCGTCTGAACATCATTCAGCCGATTAATAATAACGAACAAGTTGTTTGCCTGCCCGGTTCTACTCTGAATCAATTGGAGCTGCTGCTGAAACCTTTAGGCCGTGAGCCGCATTCCGTGATCGGCTCGTCCTGTATCGGCGCATCCGTCTTGGGCGGCGTATGTAACAACTCCGGCGGCGCTTTGGTACAGCGTGGCCCTGCTTATACGGAAATGGCCCTGTTTGCGCAAATCAACGAAGAGGGCAAACTAGAGCTGGTCAACCATCTGGGCATTGATTTGGGCGAAACCCCTGAAGAGATTTTGACCAATCTGCAAGGTTTCCATTATCAGAAAAAAGACATTGTTCAAAATGCAGGAAAAGGGCATGACCATGCGTACTGCGATCATGTCCGCCAAGTGAATGAGCCGACTGCCGCCCGTTTTAATGCCGACCCTGCGCGTCACTACGAAGCATCAGGTTGCGCGGGCAAGCTGATGGTGTTTGCCGTGCGATTGGATACTTTCCCGCAAGAAAAACAGACTGCCGTTTTTTATATCGGCACCAATGATATTAATGAGCTGACCGATATTCGTCGTGCTGCTTTGAGCGAGTTTAAAAACCTGCCTATTTCCGGTGAGTATATCCATCGTCATGCTTTTGATATTGCTGCCGTTTATGGTAAAGATACGTTTTATATCATTAAGACGTTCGGTACCCACCAACTTCCGAAACTGTTTGATTTGAAAGCCCGTGTGGATAGATTCAGCAAAAAGATAAGTTTCTTACCAAAACACTTCTCTGATAAATTCATGCAACTGATCAGTAAAATTTTGCCTGATCACTTGCCGAAATCTATGCGCAACTATCGGGATAAATATGAACATCACCTGATTTTAAAAATGGGTGGTGAGGGCGTAGAAGAAGCGCGTGCTTTCTTGAAGGAATATTTTGCAACTCATGGCGGCGCATTCTTCGAATGTAATGCCGAAGAAACGCAGGCGGCTATGCTGCATCGCTTTGCTGTGGCTTCTGCCGCGATCCGTTACCGTTCTGTACATGATGATGAAGTAGAGGATTTGGTTGCACTCGATATCGCCTTGCGTCGTGATGATCGTGATTGGTTTGAAACCCTGCCGCCCGAAATCGACAATAAAATCATCCATAAATTGTATTACGGACATTTTATGTGTCATGTGTTCCATCAGGACTACATCATTAAAAAAGGCAACGACTGTATGGCTTTGGAACATGAAATGCTCCATCTGCTTGACCAACGCGGTGCGCAATATCCTGCCGAGCATAATGTCGGTCATCTGTATGAAGCCAAGCCTGAGTTGAAACAGTTCTATAAAAAACTCGACCCGACCAATAGCTTCAACCCCGGTATCGGTAAAACCAGTAAGAAGAAAAACTGGGCTGAATAAGGCATAGTAAAAAAACAAAGGCCGTCTGAACATTTCAGACGGCCTTTTTATATGTTTGCTTATCAGAACAGGTTACTGATGAAAATCAGCAGAATCACCAACGGCACGAGGTATTTCACATAAGCAAACCAGATATTGACGGTGGTATGGTTGCCTTTGTAGAGCAATTCGTCCTTCGCTTCATCTTTCATCACGAAGCCGACAAACAAGGCAGAGCCAAGCGCGGTCAGCATAAACAGGATATTGCCGCTGATATAGTCAAAGGCATCAAAAATATTTTTACCAAATACGGAAATATCTTTCCATGGGCCGTAGCTCAAGATGGACGGGATATTGCCGAAGATAAAAATACCTGCCAGTACGATGGTAATCGCGGCTGCGCGGCGGATTTTGGTTTTCTCCTGAATGGTCGTAATCAACACTTCATAAATGGTCAGAGAAGTGGTCAGCGCAGCAATCAGAAGTAGTGAGAAGAAAATCACTGCAAACACAGGGCCTGCCCACATATTCGAGAACACAATCGGCAGGCTTTGGAATACCAAAGTCGGGCCGGAATTGGGCGCGACGCCGAAGCTGAAGAGCGATGGGAAAATCATAAAGCCCGCCAGCACGGCGATGATGGTATTGGTAATGGCGGTAATGACTGCGGTTTGCACCAGATTTTCGTTTTTATCCAGATAGCTGGACAAGGTAATCATCACGCCGAAACCCAAGCTCAAGGCGAAGAATACTTGACCTAAAACGAAGACGAAAAGTTCGGCGGTAATCTTGCTGAAGTCAGGCTTCAGATAGAAAGTAATCCCTTCCATTGCGCCCGGCAGGGTAACGTTGCGCACGACCATGGCAATCAGGAACAAAAACAGCAACGGCATCAGGTATTTCGCCGCTTTTTCAATACCGCCAATGACGCCTTTGACCAAAATCCATTGGTTTACGATCACAAACAAGAAAGTGTAGAACGCAATTTCCCAAGGGCTGTTTTCAATGTGTTCGGTAAAGAAGCTTTTGGTAACTTCGCCGCTGACAGGGCTGGAAATATCCAAATTGCCGCCGATGATATTGACGATGTAACTGATGACCCAGCCGCCGAGCACCATGTAATAGGCCATGATGCCGAATGCGCCGAGCAGGCCCATCCAACCGACCGCTTTCCAAACTTTGGCAACAGGTTTGCCGTTCATCGAGCCGCCGAATGCATCCAGCGCGTTCACGCCTTTACGGCGGCCGATGACGTTTTCCACCAAAATCATCGGAATACCGATGACCAGCATGGCGATACAGAATAAAAACACATACGCGCCGCCGCCGTTTTCACCGACCAAATACGGGAAACGCCACGTTGCACCAAAGCCGACAGTCGCGCCGGCAACGGTAAGGATGTAAGTCAAACGGTTGGACCAGGTTTGACGGGGTTGATTGGAAGACATAAATACTCAGATGCATAAAAACAAAGACAACATTTTACCGCAAAGATTTAACGAATCTTGACTAAAGTCTGAAAAGAAAATTGGTTAAAAAAACCATGTAATGAAGAATTTTTAGTGGATTTATCTGGTTTGATTGGTATTGAAACCTGAAAACAGAGAATTTGGCTGAAGCGATATGAATGATTGAAAGAGCCGTAACGATAAAGGCCGTCTGAAAAGTGGGATATGGGAAAGGGTTGTTGTGAGGATATTGGATAGCACCAAAGTGTGCTTTCAAGAGTATGTCGGCAACAAAGATGGTATTTATCTAAGGCTGTCTAATAACATCCTGTAACCTTAGCTTGGATAGTCGCCGATGGTTTTTCTTTCTATAAAACGATTTGTCTGAAATTGGAACGGTACAGATTGATGCGGAAGAGACGAGAAAGAGAAAAGGAGGAATGGCAAGGTAATGAGTGGGAGATGAGGTTTAGTAATGATGGCTTCTTTAGATGAGAAAGGCCGTCTGAAAGTACATTCGTTTGGTTACCAAATTTTAGATAAAAAAAACCATCTATACTAAGGGGAAAGTATAGATGGCCAAACACATTACGGGGAAAACGTCTTACTCACTTACTCACTTCTCTCGAAGCAAGTGTTACTCAGACAGGCGAATTATACAATAGTTCAGTCCTTCTAGTGTTAAATTCTGTTAAATAAAAATAATAAGGTTTAGATTATTGATTTTAAATAAATTAAAAATCCATTTTGTTTAAAAAATTATCTCAAAATTTTGGAATTTTTTTAGATTTGGATGAATTTCCATTCCCCGGCGGCCAAATCGTCGACATTCCAGTCGCCGAATTGTTCACGGTGGAGCTGCTCGACACGGTTGCCTGCGGCTGCGACCATGCGCTTGACCTGATGATATTTGCCCTCGGTAATGGTCATCATCAATGTGTTTGGGTCGGCCAACACTGCTTCGGCGGCGGCGACGGTTTCATTATCGTCATGCAGGAGGACGCCGTTTTTCAGCGTAGCGCAAAGGGTATCGTCGGCAGAATGCTTCAAGGTAACGCGGTAGAGTTTCGGAACTTTATGTTTGGGCGAAGTAACGCGGTGGTTAAATTGCCCGTCGTTGGTAATCAGAATAATGCCGGTTGTGTCTGCATCCAAGCGGCCGACTGCCTGCATATCGATATTGCGCATGTGGTCGGGAAAAAGGCTGAAGATGCTCGGATATTGCTGGGGTTTGTGCGAAGTCTCGTAATCCGCAGGCTTATGAAGCAAAATGTAGAAATAGGGCATGGGTACGGCGGCAATCTCTTCGCCGTCAACAGACAGGGTATGCACTTGAGACGGATCGATATCGTCTTTGGCACGATTATGAATTTCGCCGTTGATGGCGATACAGTCATTGTTTATCAGCCACTGGCATTGCTTGCGGCTGCCGAGGCCTTGCGCTTGGATGTATTTGAGCAGTTGCATGGTTGAAAAGTAGGAAATGTTCAGACGGCCTTTATTGTACTGGAAAACCGGTTTTGAGGCCGTCTGAAAAGCAGAGGCAAAAAAATCGCCCCTTTAAAATGTTAAGGGGCGCAAAAGGAACACAAACCACTACCAAAAACTGTTACAGGGCAAATTCTCCTATTTGATGTGTTGCCGGATAAAGTGCTTTCATCAAGTCATGTGGTGAAAGCGAGAAATCTTTGCTGTTTGTCGTCAGACGGCCTTGCTGAGGCGTAAGTTCGAGCAATCGGGCGTTTGCCGACTGGATGAACTTGTTTTTCGTGCGCTGCATTTTTCGTTGCAGGGCGGAAACAACGCGGTTGTACAGACTGTCTTTTTGCTTGACTTCGCGTGTATCGGCAACCCAGCTCAAGCGTGTATTGCCGTCTTCATCTTCAATCAGCAGGATGCCGGTTTCTGATTGGGGCGATTTGCCCATACAAGGAAGCCAAACATAATAGCGGCCATCTAAAGTAATGAATACTGCGTCGTGTACTTCGCACTCATCGCAACATTTGGTGGCGATTAAAGAGCGTATGGCTTGTTGGTGCAGTCTCAGAATGTCAAGGGAGACTTGCTTAAAAATACTTTCGGGCATTTTCTTCTCCTTTCATTCTGTGGTGCGGTTGTTTCGTTTCGATGGGTTGTATTATACGGAGATTTTTTAAATTTGCAAATGATAATTGTTCCTATTATTTAAATAATAAGTAAGGTACTCATTATTAAAGAAATTAAATTTAAAAAATTTTGTAGAAATTGGGTTTTCTACTCAAAATTGGAGTAATAACCGGCCAATAGATGAAAAAGGAATAAAGGCCGTCTGAAAAAATTCAGCGTTAAAAGGGCATTTGAAAAGCAGCTAAAGTTTTGCTGACTATACATTTCAGACGGCCTTCAGTATGATTCAGGACGTTTTGATAATTGCAGAAACCACCAACCATGAGCCAACGTCAGATTATCCTCGATACGGAAACCACGGGCCTTTATCCTGAAAACGGCGACCGTCTGGTCGAATTTGCCGGCTTGGAAATGATCAACCGCCAAATGACCGACTCGAACCTTCATTTATATGTCCACCCCGAACGCGATATGCCGGAGGAAGCGGCGAAGGTGCATGGTTTGACGATTGAAGTATTGGAAGCGAAGAATGCGCCGCCGTTTGCCCAAGTGGGTAAACAGATTGCCGACTTTATTCGTGGCGCAGAGCTGATTATCCATAACGCTAAGTTTGATGTCGGCTTCCTGAATATGGAATTCCGTCGCATGGGTTTGCCTTCTATTGAGGAACTGGGTTGTAAAGTCACCGACACGCTGGCCATGGCGCGTGAAATGTTTCCGGGGCAAAAGGCAAGCTTGGATGCCTTGTGTAACCGCTTTTCCGTTGACCGCAGCAAACGGGTCTTGCACGGCGCGTTAATCGACTGCGAGCTTTTGGGTGAAGTCTATCTTGCCATGACGCGTCAGCAGTTCGACCTGATGGGCGGCGAGGCGGAAGAAGAGGGCGAAGTCAAACCAACCATTATTGCCGAAACCAAACGTACGTCGCAGTTGAAAGTCATCAAAGCCGATGCAGACGAGCTGGCGGCACATGAAAAATATTTGGATGATTTGGGCGAAGCGTGTGTATGGCGCAAGGCGGAAACGCCGGATGAGGCCAATGCCGGAGCATCAGCATGATGCGCCGCAATATCGCTTTGATTCCTGCGGCCGGTGTCGGGGCGCGATTTGGTGCGGGAAAACCCAAACAATATGTTGAAATCAATGGTAAAACCGTATTGCAACATACCATAGAAATTTTTGAGCAACACTCACGCATAGATTTAATTGCCGTTATTCTTTCGCCGGAAGATTCGGTTTTTCAGACGGCCCTGTTTGAGAAAGTGCGTGTCTTCCGAGTGGGCGGTGCAAGTCGTGCCGAAACGGTACGCAACGGCGTATCTACTCTATTAGAACAAGGTTTGGCCGAGGCGCAAGACAATATTTTGGTTCATGATGCCGCTCGTTGTTGTCTGCCTGCCGAAGCGTTAACGCGTTTGCTTGATGAGGCAGGCGAGAATGACGAAGGCGGTATTCTGGCCATACCGGTGGCCGATACGCTCAAGCGCTCAGACGGCAGTCATCATATTGATGAAACCGTTGCGCGCGCAGGATTATGGCAGGCGCAAACGCCGCAGCTTTTTCAGACGGCCTTATTAAATCGCGCCTTATCGGTTGATGATTTGAGTGAGATTACGGATGAAGCGTCAGCAGTTGAAAAACTGGGTATCCGGCCGCGCTTGGTGCAGGGCGATACGCGTAATTTAAAATTGACGCTGCCGCAAGACGAATACATTGTCAGATTGTTGCTCAAGGCCGTCTGAACAATCAAAACCCATTATTTAAGGAAACAAACATGAATATCCGTGTCGGACAGGGCTACGATGTCCATCAGTTGGTTGAAGGGCGAGATTTGATACTCGGCGGTATCAACATTCCGTTTGAAAAAGGATTGCTGGGTCATTCAGATGCCGATGCGCTTTTGCATGCGATTACCGATGCCCTGTTGGGTGCGGCCGGTTTGGGCGATATCGGCAGCCATTTTCCTGATACTGCCGCCGAATTCAAAGATGCCGACAGCCGTATGCTGTTGCGCAAGGCTTATCAAAGCGTACAGGCATTGGGTTGGAAGGTGGTTAATGTCGATACGACCGTGATTGCGCAAAAGCCAAAACTTGCACCGCATATTCCGGCAATGCGCGCCAATATCTCTGCAGATTTGGGTTTGCCTGAAAACTGCGTGAACATCAAGGGTAAAACCAACGAAAAACTTGGCTATCTGGGACGTATGGAAGCCATTGAAGCGCAAGCGGCAGTATTGCTGATTAAGGCCTAAGAGCTTAAAATTACTTTATTATTCAAACTGAAAGACTGACAACATGGCAACTCAAGACGAACTCAAACGTATTGCCGCCGAAAAAGCGGTGGAATTTGTTCCTGAAAACGAATACATCGGTATCGGCACCGGCTCTACCATTAACTTTTTTATCGAAGCTTTGGGTAAAAGCGGTAAGAAAATCAAGGGTGCCGTATCTACTTCCAAAAAATCCAGCGAGCTTTTGGCAAAATACGAAATTCCAGAAGTTTCACTGAATGATGTGATGGGTTTGGCGGTTTATGTTGACGGCGCAGACGAAGTCAACCACGCGCTGCAAATGATTAAAGGCGGCGGCGGTGCGCATTTGAACGAAAAAATCGTGGCCAGCGCATCCGATAAATTTGTCTGTATCGCTGATGAAAGCAAATATGTTTCCCGTTTGGGCAAATTTCCATTGCCGGTAGAAGTGGTTGAAAATGCCCGTTCGCTGGTGTCGCGCAAACTGCTTGCCATGGGCGGACAGCCTGAGTTGCGTGTCGGCTATACTACTTTCTATGGCAACCAAATCGTTGATGTTCACGGCCTCAATATCGACCAAGCCCTGAAAATGGAAGACGAAATCAACAAAATCACCGGCGTAGTCGAAAACGGTATTTTTGCCCGCGATGCCGCCGATGTGTTGGTTTTGGGTACGGCAGAAGGCGCAAAAGTCATCCTGCCTTGTCAGGATTAATGAAGATTAATCAATCTTAAAAGGCCGTCTGAAAGTACATCAGGTCTTTCAGACGGCCTTCAATTTGGCAAAATATGCAAATCAGTAAAATTATCAAATGGTTGCCTGTTGTTTTATCCGTGTTGGGCGCACTGGGTTACAGCTCACGCGATACCGAGTTGATTCGTAGCGGGGTAAGCGTTGCCGCAACATTGGTACAAAACGACAATATTGGTTTGGAAAAGGTCAATGAATGGCTGGGTGAAAATGTCATCAAAGCCACATCTGACTCCAATGACACCAGAGCCGAAGCTAAACCCAAACAGAAACAAAAACAAAAGTCATCGCGACAATCTTACACATACAACGGAAAAATCATCAAAATCCATGATGGCGATACCATGCACATTATCGATAACGACGGCAGGAAACACAAAATCCGCATGGCCTATATCGATGCGCCGGAAATTAACCAGACTTATGGTACGCAATCACGAGACAATCTGATTGATGCCGCACTAAATAAAAAAGCCAAAGTCCGCGTGTTTGAAAGCGACCGCTATCAGCGCGAAGTTGCCCAAGTATCAGTCGGCACGATTGACTTGAATTTAATGCAGATACGGGATGGCGCCGCATGGCATTATGAAAGTTATGCCAAAAAACAACAAAGTAAAACCGCCTACACCGACTATTCGGCCGCACAAAAACAAGCCAAGGAAAAACGTAAAGGCTTATGGAAAAAAGACAATCCGCAAGCACCTTGGCAATTTCGCCGTCAAAACCACGAGCAGCAGAACGGCAATAAAAAGCAGTCTGATAAACAATGGTTTGGGATTTGGTAGGTTTTAAGAAAGAGGCCGTCTGAAAACTTTCAGACGGCCTTTAATCATTAAGGTTAAGTATAAGATAAGAAAGAGTGGCAGGTTTCTGATTGGAGGGTAATAGAAATAAAAGTGTGATGTAATATTTTTAAGAAGGACAGATATGAAAAAAGACACCGTTATCTGGTGTCTTTAGTATCTGGCAGAGAGGAAGGGATTCGAACCCTCGATACGCTATTCACGTATACACGCTTTCCAGGCGTGCGACTTAAACCACTCATCCACCTCTCTGTGGAATCAAACATATTTTGTCGTCTGATATTGTAGCTTAATCAGACAAATAAATCTATTCAATAAAAAATCCGGATAAGCCGGATAATTGATTTGGTGCCCAGGAGAAGACTCGAACTTCCACACCCGTGAGGATACTAGCACCTGAAGCTAGCGCGTCTACCAATTCCGCCACCTGGGCAATTTAAATTTTCTTAAGCAAAGAAGCACCAAATTATTTGGTGCCCAGGAGAAGACTCGAACTTCCACGCCCGTGAGGACACTAGCACCTGAAGCTAGCGCGTCTACCAATTCCGCCACCTGGGCTTTGCTTTATTCTTCAATTTAAGGTAGAGTTGACTACCTGAACTGCGAAGAAGCAGCTATTATATATTTTAAAAAAAGAATGTCAACTATCAAAATGAACAAAAATACTAAATCTTTAAATTTACGAGAAAAAGACCCGTATTTGGAGCGGGAGAAACAACGTTACGCTCATCCGCTGCCCAGCCGTGAATGGGTCATTGAATTATTGGAACAAAAAGGTGTGCCAACAAAAATCGAAGCTTTGGCACATGAATTGTCGATTACAGAAGATGAATATGAATTCTTTGAACGCCGTCTGAAAGCGATGGCGCGCGATGGTCAGGTGTTGATCAACCGACGTGGCGCGGTGTGTGCGGCAGAAAAATTAGCATTGGTTAAATGCCGTGTCGAAGCGCATAAAGACGGCTTTGGTTTTGCCGTGCCGCTAACGCCGACAGGTGAGGGCGATTTTGTTTTGTATGAGCGTCAGAT